>ENA-UEQW01000470-UEQW01000470.1-human-gut-metagenome-genome-assembly--contig:-NODE-470-length-38202-cov-11.161836_pt1 | contig 38202 bp, 39 predicted proteins | sample MGYA00242947_ERZ507947 | MGnify/ENA primary metagenome ERZ507947 (study PRJEB26167, sample SAMN06115421) | human gut metagenome | host: Homo sapiens | place: China:Guizhou | collected 2015-03-17... | reverse complement strand
GAGAAAAGCCTTGATATAACTGCATTTTCTTTATCCCTGTTGATAGGGAATATATGCACTGGGTCCATCTCCTAAGCGTTAGGCCGCTGGTTCGACTCCAGTCCGGGGTGCCAGAGGAAAGCAGAACATCCGATCGGATGTTCTGCTTTTCTCTGGATTTTGCGCCTTTTCGAAAAAATCTCCGGAAAAATCCAAGCCGGGAAGGAGATGGCCTTGCATTTTTGGGAAAGGCATAGTAAAATACTACCAAATAGAGGCAGAGTAGAAGCACGCGTGTCGGCCAACAGGCCACAGTGCCGGAGGAACGGGGAGTTGTCCGCCGGACGAAAGGAGATTTCCGCAGTGTGTGCTTCGCATCCCGCTGCCGCATACCGGAACCGGCGGGCGGTGCCTGCCCGGCCTCCTCTGTGCGGCGTAACTGCCCACAGAAGGAGGAATTTTTTATGTATCCCCACCCCTTTTCCGTCGGCTATTGGCGCACAGCCGCCAATGAGCTGAAAGACGTCCGGAAGCTGACCTTTGCGGCGCTGTGCATCGCTTTGTGCATGGCGCTGGCCGCCATTCCGTCGGTGCCCCTGTGGGGCGGTGCCAAAATCACCTGGGGCTTCCTGGCCCGGGCGGTGTGCGCATGGGTCTGCGGACCTGTACTGGGCGTTGTGTTTGCCGTGGCGGAGGATCTGCTGAGCTTTTTCATCACCGGTGGCGGCGGCTACCCTTTCTTTCCCGGCTATACCCTGACCACCATGCTGGGTGTTTTTGTATACTCTTTGTTTTTCTACAAGTCGAAAATTACGTTTAGTAGAGCTTTTTGGGCGAAATTGCTGACCAATATCCAGAATGTGATCCTGGGCGCACTCTGGATGGCTATTCTCAGCGGCAAGGCGTGGTACGTCACCGCCAGCGGCAGCGCCATTAAAAACCTGATCTGTCTGCCCTTTCAGGCAATTCTGCTCTATACCCTGTTCACCACCCTTCGTCCGTTTTTGGTGAAAATGCGGTTGATTGAGTGACAGGGAAAACCTCTTTTCGGTGATACGTGCGCCCCGGCTTCGGCCGGGGCACTTTTCGTATGAAAACCGGCGGGAAAGGGGGAAGTTCATCATTTGCTTTCCCTTTGTTCACAAATTGTTTACCTGCCCCCATTGACTTTAGATAGCAGGGGTGGTAAACTGCGTTTAGCACTCAGGGAGAAAGAGTGCTAAACATGATTTGAGGTGCTTTTTGTGGACTTGACTGACCGGAAAAAGCAAATATTGAAAGTGGTGGTTGAGGATTACATCCGTACCGCCGAGCCGGTAGGCTCCAAAGCCATTGCCGCGGAAATGGGCGGCAGCGTTTCTTCTGCCACCATCCGCAATGAGCTTTCCGATCTGGTAGAGCTTGGGTATCTGGAACAGCCCCACACCTCGGCGGGCCGGGTACCGTCCCCCAAGGGCTACCGGCTGTACGTCAACGAGCTGATGGAGCGCCAGCGGCTCTCCTTAGCGGAGACTGAAAAGATCAACCAGTCCCTCCAGATGAAAATGGAGGAGCTGGACCGAGTGATCTCTCAGGCGGGCCGGGCCGTCAGCAGCTTTGTGAATTACCCCGCCTATGTGGCGACTGCCGGAAAGGGCAGCATCACCGCCAGCCGCTTTGACCTGCTGCCGGTGGATGAGAAAAGCTGTATCGTGGTCATGATGATGGGCGACAACCGGGTGAAATCCCAACTGCTGCGGATGCAGCTGAAGGTGGACCGGGACCAGATGGCCGCTTTGGTGGAGCTTTTGAACCGGCACTTCACCGGGATCTCAATTAAAGAGATGAACCAGAAGCTGATGGCTATTTCGCAGGGCATTACCCCGCAGCTGTTCCTGCTGCTGAGCCAGACGGTGAATTACGCGGTGGATGTTCTGGAGGAATCCAACCATCGGGAGTTCATCATGGCAGGCACCAATCAGCTTTTGAAGCTGCCGGAGTTCCGGGACGCCGACAAAGCCCATGAATTGATGAGCTTTCTGGCGGACGATAAGGAAAAGCTGCCGGTGCCGGACGAGGGACCTATTAAAATTTTGATTGGCCCGGAAAATGTGAACGATGCCTTAAAGGACACCAGTGTGGTGGTGGCCAGTTACGATATTGGTGATGATATGCGGGGGTTGATCGGCGTGGTCGGTCCTACCCGGATGGATTACGCCACCGTGGCCGCCCGGCTGACGGGCTTTGCCGATGGGCTGACCAGACTGTTCGGCAAACAGGAAAAACAAGAACTACCCCCGAAGGAGGATACAGATACATGAGCGAAGAAACCAAAGAGCCTTTAGAGGAGACTCCCGTGACCGCGGAAACGGCGGAGACGGAGCAGGAAAAGACTCCGGAGAATCAGGAGCCGGAAAAGAAGGCCAAGAAGAAAGAAAAGAAGGAAAAGGGCATCACCTTTACCCGGGAGCAGGTGGAGAAGATGGAGCTGGCTGCCAAGCAGCTGGAATCCGTGAAGGATCAGTTCACCCGCCTCACTGCCGAGTATGACAACTACCGCAAGCGCACCACCAAGGAAAAGGATGGCATCTATCAGGATGCCAAGAGCGACACCATCAAGACCTTCCTGGCGGTGTATGACAATCTGGAACGGGCCGCAGCCGCCGAGGGCGGAGAGGACGATCCCCACAAAAAGGGATTGGAGATGATCTTCCACCAGTTCAAGGAGCTGCTTGCCAAGGAGGGCGTCAAGGAGATCGAGGCCAAGGGCAAGGAATTTGACCCCGAGCTGATGGACGCCGTCATGCACATTGAGGACGAGAGCCTTGGAGAAAACGTAGTGGCTCAGGTGTTCCAGGCGGGCTTTGAACTGAACGGCAAGGTTCTGCGACACGCCATTGTGCAGGTGGCCAACTAAAAGGAGCTTTCTATGGATAAGAAGCTGTACCGTGATCCCCAGAACGGGATGATCGCCGGTGTGTGCGCCGGTGTTGCCGAGTATTTCGGCTGGGACCCCACCTGGGTCCGGCTTGGCTGGGCGCTGTTCACACTGCTGGGCGGCAGCGGACTGATTCTGTATCTGATCGCGGCGATCATCATGCCGCGGATGGACCGTATGTGATCCGAGCGCCGGTGAAAACCGGGGTATGCAAATAGTTATCAATAAAAATTCAGATAAATTTGGAGGAATTCATTATGTCTAAGGTTATCGGTATCGACTTAGGTACAACAAATAGCTGCGTGGCTGTCATGGAGGGCGGCGAAGCCGTTGTCATCCCCAACGCAGAGGGCAACCGCACCACCCCGTCTGTGGTGGCATTCAGCAAGACCGGCGAGCGTATGGTGGGCCAGGTGGCAAAGCGTCAGGCCATCACCAACCCCGACCGCACCATTTCTTCCATCAAGCGTGAAATGGGCAGCGATTACAAGGTGAACGTGGACGGCAAGGCCTACACCCCTCAGGAGATCAGCGCCATGATCCTGCAGAAGCTCAAGAGCGACGCTGAGGCCTATCTGGGCCAGACCGTTTCCGAGGCTGTCATCACCGTCCCCGCTTACTTCACCGATGCCCAGCGTCAGGCCACCAAGGACGCCGGCAAGATCGCCGGTCTGGACGTGAAGCGGATCATCAACGAGCCTACTGCCGCGGCCCTGGCCTACGGCGTGGATAAGGAGCAGTCCCAGAAGATCATGGTCTATGATCTGGGCGGCGGTACCTTCGACGTGTCCATTCTGGACATTGATGACGGCGTTATCGAGGTTCTGGCCACCGCAGGCAACAACCGTCTGGGCGGCGATGACTTCGATGAGTGTATCATGAAGTGGATGGTCAGCGAGTTCAAGCGCACCGACAATGTGGACCTCTCCGGCGACAAGGTTGCCATGCAGCGTCTGAAGGAGGCTGCTGAGAAGGCCAAGATCGAGCTGTCCGGCGTGACCACCTCCAACATCAATCTGCCCTATATCACTGCGGACGCCACCGGCCCCAAGCATCTGGACCTGACCCTGACCCGGGCTAAGTTCAACGAGCTGACCGCTCATCTGGTGGAGGCTACCGCCGGCCCCGTCCGTCAGGCTCTGGGCGACGCTGGCCTCACCGGCAATGACATCCACAAGGTCCTGATGGTGGGCGGTTCCAGCCGTATCCCCGCCGTGCAGGACATGGTCAAGAAGCTCACCGGCAAGGAAGGCTTCAAGGGCATCAACCCCGACGAGTGCGTGGCTATGGGCGCAGCCCTGCAGGGCGGCGTGCTCACCGGCGACGTGAAGGGCCTGCTGCTGCTGGACGTCACCCCCCTGTCCTTGGGCATTGAGACCATGGGCGGCGTGTGCACCAAGCTGATCGACCGCAACACTACCATCCCTGTGAAGAAGAGCCAGATCTTCTCCACTGCTGCGGATAACCAGACCTCTGTGGAGGTCAACGTCCTTCAGGGCGAGCGTGAAATGGCTGCTGCCAACAAGTCCCTGGGCCGCTTCCATCTGGACGGCATCGCTCCCGCCCGCCGTGGCGTGCCTCAGATCGAGGTCACCTTCGATATCGATGCCAACGGCATCGTGAATGTCTCCGCCAAGGATCTGGGCACCGGTACCGAGCAGCATATCACCATCACCTCCTCCTCCAACATGAGCAAGGATGATATTGAGAAGGCTGTCAAGGAAGCCGAGCAGTATGCCGCTCAGGACAAGAAGATGAAAGAGGACGTGGAGACCCGCAACCAGGCCGATCAGATGGTCTATCAGAGCGAAAAGACCCTGAATGAGATGGGCGACAAGATCCCCGCCGAGGATAAGAGCAAGGTCCAGGCCGGCATCGACAAGCTGAAGGAGGCCCTGAAGGGCACCGACACAGCCGCCATCAAGACCGCTACCGATGAGCTGACTCAGGTTTTCTACGCTGTCAGCGAGAAGCTCTATCAGCAGGCCAACCCCCAGGGCGCTCAGGGCGGTGCCCAGACCGGTCCCGACATGGGCGGCCAGCAGGCCGGCGGCGCGCAGGACGGTCAGTATTATGACGCCGACTACAAGGTCGTGGATGATGACGACCAGAACAAGAAGTAAAAAACCTATACGGATCGGAACCGATGGGACGGGGATCATTCCCCGCCCCATTGGGGCCGTTTTGGAGCAAACTTAGAGATGAGGAATCCGGAACGGGGAAGCCGGTTCCTGATTCCTGATCCTTAAGTGATTCCTGAGAGGAGCAGCAAGTATGGCAGCAGAAAAACGTGATTATTACGAGGTCCTGGGCGTTGACAAGAGCGCATCCGAGGACGAGATCAAGCGCGCATATAAGAAGATGGCCCGGAAGTATCATCCGGACCTGAATCCTGACAATAAAGAGGCGGAGGAGAAGTTCAAGGAGGTCAACGAGGCCTATGAGGTTCTCTCTGACTCTGATAAAAAAGCCCGTTATGACCAGTTCGGCTTTGCGGGTGTGGACCCTAACTACGGAGCGGGGGCCGGCGGCGGTGCTTACGGTGCCGGCGGCTTCGACTTTGGCGATCTGGGGGATATTTTCGGCAGCTTCTTCGGCGGCGGCTTCGGCTCCGCCCAGCGCCGGAACCCCAACGCTCCCCAGCGGGGCGAGAGCATCCGCCTGAGTGTGACCATCAGCTTTGAGGAGGCGGCCTTCGGCTGCGAGAAAGAGGTCAGCGTGGACCGCTATGAGACCTGCGCTGTCTGTCACGGCTCCGGCTGTGCCGACGGCACCTCGCCCGAGGTCTGCCCGGACTGCCACGGCTCCGGTCAGGTGCAGGTGCGGCGGCAGACGCCCATGGGTGTGTTCGCCACCACCTCTCCCTGCGGCCGATGCGGCGGCAAGGGCCGCATCATCAAGACCCCCTGTACCGCTTGCCGGGGCAGCGGCTTAGAGCGCAAGCGCCGCACCATTCAGGCCAAGATCCCCGCAGGTATCGACAATGGCCAGACCATCTCCATCCGGGGGCAGGGCCACGCCGGAAAGAACGGCGGCCCGTCCGGTGATCTGCTCATCACCATTACGGTCCGCCCCCACGAGCTGTTCCGCCGGGAGGGTACCTCCGTCCTCTGTGAGGCGCCCATTACCTTCGCACAGGCAGTTCTGGGTGCGGAGCTGGAGATCCCCACCATTGACGGCAAGGTGAAGTATGACCTGCCGGAGGGCACTCAGTCCGGCACTACCTTCCGGTTGAAGGGCAAGGGCATTCCTGAGCTCAACGGCCGGGGCCGGGGTGACCAGTATGTGACTGTTTATATCGAAACGCCCCGGAACCTGAACCGGGAGCAGAAGGAAGCTCTGAAAAAGTTTGCGGAATCCGTAGGTGATAACAACTACGAGGAACGGAAGAAGTTCTTCAAGAAGTTTAAGAAGTGAGGCAAGGTATGTACCTGGCAGATTACCATACCCATACGCAGTTTTCTCCCGACGCTCATGATCCCATGACGGTGATGGCTCAGGCCGCACTGGATGCCGGGATGGACGAGATCTGCTTTACGGATCATGTGGAGCCCCTGACCTGGGGGTCCAATGAGCTGCGCCCGCCCTATGACTGGTCGGCGCTGACGGAGGATTTCGCCAACGTTCAGGCCGCGCTGGGGGACCGCATCCATCTGCGGCTGGGCATGGAAATGGGCGACGCGCAGAAGGCCCCGGCCCACATGAAAAAGCTGTTGGAGGACGCGCCGCAGTTTGATTTCATCATCGGCTCGGTGCACCTGCTGTCGGAGCGCTTCGGAAGCGAGGATCTGTATCTCTACACGCCCAAGGATCAGGCGGAGGCTCAGACCGCATTGGGAGATTATCTGGAAGAGGTTTTAGCGCTGGCAAAGCTGGGCGGCTTTACGGTTCTGGGCCATTTGACTCTGCCCCTGCGGTATTTCAATGAGATGCGGGGGCTTCATACCAGCTTTGATCCCTATGAGGCTGAGATCCGGGAAATTTTGAAAACTCTGATCGAAAACGGGCGGGGCATCGAGCTGAACGTCAACCGGGGCAATACGCCCTTACCGGACGCCAAGTGGCTGCGGATCTACCGGGAGCTGGGCGGTGAGCTCATCACCCTGGGCACCGACGCCCACAGCCCGGAGCATGTGGGCCGCTTCATCCGGGAGCGGCAGGCTTTGCTGAAAGAGTGCGGCTTTGCCCGGTTCTGCACCTTTGAAAAGCGGATGCCTGTCTGGCACGCATTGTAATAAAGAATTGATTTTTGCCGGAGGGCGGTGTATACTGACCCTGCATCATCCGAAAAAACGATTATTTGGAGGAAATGACTATGAAAATCGCATTGGGCTGTGATCACGGCGGCTACGAGCTGAAGCAGTTTATCATGAAGACCCTGGAAAAGCTGGGCTATGAGTATGAGGATTTTGGCTGCTACTCTCTGGAGAGCTGCGATTATCCCGATTTCGGCGCTGCCGCTGCCCGTGCCGTGGCTGAGGGCAAGTGCGACCGCGGTATCGTGATCTGCACCACCGGCATCGGCATTTCCATCGCTGCCAACAAGATCAAGGGCATCCGCTGCGCCCACTGCGCCGACTGCCTGGAGGCGGAGATGACCCGCCGCCACAACGACGCCAACATGATGGCCATCGGCGCGGGCTTTACCGGCAAGAATATGGCAGAGCGCATGGTGGAGGTGTTCCTGACCACCGAGTTTGAGGGCGGCCGCCATGAGCGCCGGGTCAACAAGATGATGGCCCTGGAACAGGAATAACAGACCGAAAAGCAGAAACGGGGTGAGGCGGCATGGCATCAGGCACCAGAGGATACAGCAGCTATCGCGGGAGAGGCCGGAAGGGGAAGATTTTCCTGGCCATCCTGCTGATCCTCATTATTCTGGGTTCTGTGGGCTTTATTATGGCCCGGGAGCACATGCGCTATGACGCCGACGGTAATCTCCACTTTGACCTGCCTTGGGACAAAGGGACTTCCGACCCTGTCGAAGCCCCCAGAGACCCGGATGTGGTGATCCGGGAACCGGAGCAGACCGCTGTCAAAACACCGGTCCGGGGGACGCTGCTGGCGGCAAAGCCGCTGACAATGGAAGATCAGGAGACCGCTGAGACGCTGCTTTCCGAAATGACTGTGATGGCGGTGACGCTGAAGGACAGCGCCGGCCGGGTGTATTTTGACAGCAGCGCTGCCGTGACCGGCGCAGTCAGCGTGAAACCGGACACCGGGGAGGCGCTGAATGACCTGACGGCCCGGACAGACGTGACCGCTGCGGCCCGGATCGCCTGCTTCCACGATCCCAAGGCCGCCAACGCCGACGTGGAGGGCATGGGCCTGAAAAACACCGGCGGTTATATCTTCTATGACGGCAACAACAGCCAGTGGCTGGACCCCGGCCATGAAAAGGCCCGGACGTATCTGCTGAATATCATCCGGGAAGCTGCGGAGCAGGGGTTCCGAGAGATCATTTTGACGGATGTCAGCTATCCCACCGCAGGCAAGCTGGACAAGATCGACTTTTCCAACGCCATGACCGCCGGGAACACGGCAGAGGCGGGACGGCAGGTACAGATCGAGGGCTTCCTCCGGGAGGTGCGGGATGCACTGCCGAAGAATGTGATCCTTTCACTGGAGCTGCCTGCGGAGACCGTTCTCGCCGGGACGAACAGTGACGCCGGGCAGGAACTCAGCGCTTTGGCACCATTGGTGGACCGCATCTATGCGGAGACCACCGAGGCGGAGGCCTCTGCATTGGAGACTGCTGTTAAGGCGGCGTCCGCTGCCTGTGGCTTTGTGCCGGAGTTGACGGAGCAGCCTGCCGAAGGTACGGAAAACTGGCTGCTGATCCAAAAGTAAATGAGCAAATGAAAAGGAACCCGCATTGTGAAAACAATGCGGGTTCCTTTTGCTTACAGCTCGCCGAGAAATTCCCCGTCCCGGTGGATTTTTACGGTGATGGGGGCAAACTGAGGGTACGCGGACAAAAATTCGTCGGTAAAATCGAAGTCCTCCCACTGGTGCATGGGTAGAAACCGGCGGACCTCCATCAGATTCAAAAAATAGTTAGGCCCCAGATAGCCGCCCGTTTTCAGCCGGGAATCCAAGGGAAGCATGGCCAAATCGACGCGGCGGCCACGGAGAGGTTCTGTGTACCGCTTGAAATTGGCCTCCATATTACGGTTCCAAGCCAAGTCCTCTTCCGCCCAGTGCCACCAGTTCAGGTCTCCGGCGTGGAAAATGGACTGTCCGTTGACCGTTACCATCCACGCCACGCCTTCGTCGGTGGAGGGGAAGGTCTCCACGGTGACGCCGGGGAGAGGGGTAAAGGTGTCATGCTTGCCGCAGCGGCGGCATTTGGCGGCGGTCTCCGGTGAAAGCTGCCACTTTGTCAAATTGTGGGGCGTCAGGTGAAAGTCGCTGCCTAACAGGAATTGAATGTCCGACTTGCGGTCCGCCAGTGCGAACACCGCCGGATTGAAATGGTCCTCGTGGCGGTGGCTGACGAACACCAGCAGCGGCTTGTCCGGCAGGGGCGGGAGAACGCCCTTCCACCAGTCGAACAGCAGGCAGACCTGATCCAGTTCGATGAAAAAACCGTCGTGGGCCAAAAATGTGACACGCATGTAAATTTTCTCCTTGATTCGCAAAAAGGGGGTGGGAAGCCGTCTCACCTTGTGGTAAGATTATAACATGAAACAAACAGATTCGACAACTGAAAATCTATTGCGGACGCTGCCGGAGCCGCTGTTGGGCTGGTACCGGGAAAACGCCCGGGACCTGCCCTGGCGGCACACGGAGGACCCTTACCGTATCTGGGTGTCGGAGATCATGCTCCAGCAGACCCGCGTGGCGGCGGTCTTAGGCTATTATGCCCGTTTTTTGGCGGTGTTCCCCACAGTGGAGGCGCTGGCGGAGACAGACGAGGAGCAGCTCATGAAGCTGTGGGAGGGCCTTGGCTATTACAGCCGGGCCAGAAACCTGCAAAAGGCGGCAAAGGAGATCACGGCGCTGGGCGGCTTTCCGGACACCTATGACGGCCTGCTGGCCCTGCCGGGCATCGGAGACTATACCGCCTCCGCCATTGCCGCCGCAGCCTTCGGACGGCGGGAACCGGCGGTGGACGGCAACGTGCTTCGGGTCATGACCCGGCTGACGGACTGCCACGATGACATTTCTGATCCGAAAACCAAGCGGGCTGTCCGGGCGGCGCTGGCGGAAGTCATGCCGGAGGAACCGGCGGACATCCGCATTTTCAATCAGGCCATGATGGAGCTGGGGGCCACAGTCTGTGGGCCCAATACCGCTCCCCGGTGCGATGACTGCCCCGTAAGCGGCCTGTGTCTGGGCCGACAGCGGGGAACGGCAGAGACACTGCCGGTGAAAAAGGCGAAAAAGGAGCGGCGGGTGGAGGAAAAAACCGTGCTCCTGCTGATGCGAGACGGAAAGATCGCCCTGCGGAAGCGGCCTAAAACCGGCCTGCTGGCAGGACTTTGGGAGTTTCCCAATGTAGAGGGCGCTCTGGATGAAACAGCCGCCGGCGCGGCGGTGGAGGCCATGGGCCTGTCGGTGATCGACTGGCAGAGCCGCCTGACGGCCAAGCACATCTTCACCCATGTGGAGTGGCGCATGACCGGCTACGCGCTGACCGTCCGGGGCGACGGCCCTGCGGAACTGGAATGGGTGGATGCGGCAGGCCTTGCGGCGCGCTCTGTGCCGTCGGCGTTTGCCCGGTATTATGAAGAAGCAAAGCGTGAATTGGAGATGAAGTAAAATGGGATTCTTGCTGGGACTGCCTTTGAAGCTGTTGGCGCTGGTCTTTGGCCTGCTCCGGGTGCTGATCCCTGTCTTGCTGCTGATTTTGGTTATTCGTTGGCTGTGGCGGAAATACGGCGGCCACAGGCGCTCGGAATCAGCAAAAAAAGACGAACCCCACTTCAAAGGGCCGGTGTATACCGTGGACTACAAGGAAGTCAAGGACGATGACAGGCACAAGGAATGATCCTGCTTGCCGCCCTGATGTTATAAGGAGAAATCATGCTGAAGGTTTTTAATGTCGTCGGCGTTATTGTGCTGCTTTTGTTGCTGCGGAAGCTGATTTGGTGTCTGCGATGGCTGTGGTGCTGGAAACATGACCGGGAGACCCCGCCGCCCATCGGCTGGCTGCCCAGCCGGGACGGTGGCCGGTTTGACGTCCATATGCAAAAGCGTGACGGGGAGGGCTGACAATGGCTTTCTGGAAAAAGAGCGAGGACTCTTGGGACATCGACCCCGACGAGCGCAGGCTGGCTTCAGAACCGGCGGAAAAAGCCCCCGGTCTGTTGGATACCCTCCGGGGGGATTGGGACGCTATGCGGGCGGAATGGTAGGAGAAACGGGAAAAGCTGCGGCTGCCGCCGGAGAAGTGCCCCTGGTGCGGCAAGGACATGGAGCAGGGCTTCCTTATGAGCGGCAGGGGCGTTTTCTGGTATCGCGGTATTCCCACCGGAAAGGTGCGGTGGCTCAGTCCCGGACGTGAAAATATCATGCGGGTGGACACAGAAGGCTTTTTGACTACCTACCACACGGCCTGGTACTGCCCGGACTGTAAAAAGATGACCATTGACGCAGCTGACCTGCAAACGGAGGCGGAGAGAAACCAGGCGGCATTCCCCGTGGGAGCGGAGGAGACAGCATCGCAGAGCGATGAAGCAAAAGAGGGAGAATAAAAAAGATGGCACAGCTTTATTTCAAATACGGGGCCATGGGCTCCAGCAAAACGGCCAACGCTTTGATGGCCCGGTTCAACTATGAGGAGCGGGGCCAAAAGACCCTGCTGGTGAAGCCCCGGATGGACCAGCGGGACGGAGACCACATGGTCCACTCCCGCATCGGTCTGGAATACCCCTGCGTCTACTTCGACGAAATGCGGACGCTGTCCGAGGATGCGTTGAAAGAAAACGCCTGTATCATTGTGGACGAGGCCCAATTCCTCTCCAAGGAGGAAGTGGACTATCTGGTGCATGTGGTGGACGATCTGGGGGTCCCCGTGATCTGCTACGGACTGCGGGCGGACTTCAAGGGAGAGCTGTTCCCCGGCAGCTACGAGCTGCTGGTGATGGCCGACAAGCTGGAGGAGGTCAAGACCATCTGCTGGTGCGGCAAAAAGGCTATGTTCAACGCCCGGTTCGACGAAAACGGCAAGGTCTTGAAGGAGGGCGCTCAGGTGGTCTTGGGGGCCAATGACAAATACATCGGCCTGTGCCGCCGCCACTGGCGGGCCGGGGATCTGGGCCCGGACTTCAACGGAAAGGGTACGGGAGACTGATGATCTGTAATCTCTGCCCCCGCCGCTGCGGTGTGGAGCGAACGCCGGACAAGGCGGCGGGCGTGTGCGCCATGCCCGCTTGGCCGGTGGCGGCACGGGCCATGCTGCATCAGTGGGAGGAGCCATGTTTAGTGGGAGAGCGGGGCGCGGGCGCCGTGTTTTTCTCTGGGTGCAATCTCCGGTGCAAATTCTGTCAGAACGGCGTGATCTCTCAGGAAGGCTACGGCAAGCCCATCACCCCCCGGCGGCTCCGGGAGATTTTTGAGGAACTGGTGGAGCAGGGCGCGGCCTGCTTGGATTTAGTGACGCCCACTCACTTCACGGACGCGGTGCTGGAGGCCTTGGGCGAGGAGCGCTGGCCGGTGCCGGTGGTTTGGAACTGCGGCGGGTATGAATCCGTGGAGACCCTGAAACGCTTGGAGAACCGGGTACAGGTATACCTGCCGGACCTGAAATATGCCCTGACGGAGCCGGCCAAAGCGTATTCCGGTGCGGCGGATTACCCAGAGACGGCGAAAGCGGCCATTTTAGAGATGTTCCGCCAGACCGGCCCGTACCGGATGGAAAACGGGCAGCTGAAAAGCGGCGTCCTCATCCGGCATCTGGTGCTGCCGGGGGAACTGGAAAACACGAAGGCGGTCATCGACTGGGTGACGGAGACCTTCCGCCCCGGCGATGTGCTGTTTTCCCTTATGAGCCAGTACACGCCCCAGCCGGGGGCCGAGGGCAAGCTGGCCCGGAGGGTGACAAAGGCGGAGTACCGGGCGGCGGAACGGTACATGGCTGATTGCGGCATTGCCGACGGCTTCACTCAGGAGCGCACCTCCGCCAAGGAGGAGTATACCCCGGATTTTCATTTGCAGGGGATTTGAGAAGATAGGATGGACGGGCCAAAATTTAGGGGGCCATAATATGAAGGTAAAAAAGCTGATCATTGTCCTTGCGCCACTAGGGATTCTGTTCGTTGTAATATGTGCGGTAGTATCTTTGACAAGACCATATTTTCCACCAAGACCAAAGAATACAACTCTGGAATTTTGGATATGTGACGATGTGTCATCCGTTGACTGGAACGGACATGATGAAATAACCGGCTGGATGGGTGCGCGGGAGTTTTTGGGAAAAGATTACCACATGAGCACGCAGGGGGGAAAACCCAATGTGCGGGTGTCCTATCTTCTGACCGCTTGGCCGGACTATGCCGATGATGGACAATATGTTACAACAATAGAAATAACCGACCCGGCTGTATTTGTATATGGACTAACAGTAGAATCGGAGCCTACAGAATTTGAGCGGGTGATGATGTCTATGGGATATAAAGTCGAATTGGCAGATAATAGCATTCAAAGAGCCGTTAGGGATGGGTTTACCTTTTCCATTTGTCGTGGCGATACTCCGAAGCTTGTTATTTCCGCAGAGGTAAGTAACCGCGAAGAGATTTGCTTTTGACTGAAAACGTCCAGCTTGCTGGATTCCACATAAAGAGCGCCCCTGTATGACGCAGCCATACAGGGGCGCTTTCCTATACGTTTCAGATGCCCAGCAGGAAAGAGGCGAAGCGGAAGTAGATCAGCAGGGAGAGGGCATCCACGATGGTGGTGATGAAGGGAGAGGCCATCACCGCCGGGTCAAAGCCGATCTTTTTAGCCAGCAGCGGCAGCATACAGCCTACGATCTTGGCGGCGAACACGGTGCACACCAGCGTCAGGCAGATGACGGCGGCCACGGTGACGGTGATGGGATTGTGGAATACCATCCGGTCCAGCAGCATCAGCTTGGCGAAGTTGGCGCCGGCCAGAACGGTGCCGCACAGCAACGCCACCCGGCACTCCTTCCAGACCACCTGGATCAGGTCGGAAAATTCGATCTCTCCCAGAGACAGGCCGCGGATCACCGTGACGCTGGCCTGAGAGCCGCAGTTGCCGCCGGTGTCCATCAGCATAGGGATATAGGCGGTGAGGATGGTGAAGGCGCTGAGGGCGTCCTCAAAGCTGGAGATGATCTGGCCGGTAAAGGTGGCGGAGACCATCAGCAGCAGTAGCCACGGAATACGGGATTTGAAGGTGTCAAAGGCACTGGTGCGGAGGTAGGGCTTGTCCGTCGGCAGCATAGCCGCCATCTTTTCCATATCCTCCGTGGTCTCTTCCTGCAAAACGTCGATGGCGTCGTCAACGGTGACGATGCCCACCAGGCGATTTTCCGTGTCCACCACGGGGAGGGCCAGAAAGTCATACTTGCCTAAAGCGCGGGCGGTCTCCTCCTGGTCATCCAGGGTCTGGACGCAGATGTAGTTCCGCTCCATGATGTCCCCGATGATGTCATCCTCCTCCGCCAGCAGCAGAGTACGGATGGAGAGGACGCCGATGAGGTGCCGCCAGTCATCAATGACGTAGCAGACGTTGATGGTCTCCTTGTCCGGTCCGGTCCGGCGGATGCGCTTCAAGGCGTCCTCCACCGTCATGGTCTCCTTCAGATCCACAAACTCCGTGGTCATAATGGAGCCGGTGGAATCCTCCGGATATTTCAGAATTTCGTTGATGCTTTTGCGCATATCCGGGTCGGAGTGCTTCAGGATCCGCTTGACCACGTTGGCGGGCATTTCCTCCACGATGTCAACGGTATCGTCCAGATACAGCTCGTCCAGCACTTCCTTCAGCTCCGTGTTGGAAAAGCCGCGGATCAGCAGCTCCTGCTGGTCGCTTTCCAGCTCTACGAACACCTCTGCCGCCTGCTCCTTAGGCAGCAGACGGAACAGCAGGGGCAGGGTCTTTTCATCGTCCAGATCGTCCGCCAGAATAGCGATGTCCGCAGGCTCCAGCGGCAATAGGAGGTCCCGCAGTTCTGTATATCGTTTTCGGTTCACCAGATCCTCAATTTTTTCGATCAGTTCCCCACGGTTTTCCATTTCAAACATAGCGTGACCTCCTTTCCGGGCCTTCCGCCCGGCATTTCTGCATGGCGCGGAGCAAAATAAAAGACCTCGCCGCGTCCCATTCCGGTGCGGTGAAGTCCTGCTTCCAGGAGCGTCTCAGAGGACAGCATCCCTACCGTTCAAGCTTTAGCTTCACAGGGCGGTGAAATCGCGTTAGATGATACCTTGTTGTTCGATATCGCCTGTTCAAACCCTCTCATGATGTCTCCATCACTCCGCGGCAGCGATCCATATCCCTGTGGTAGCCTTACCTACCGGAACTCTATGCGGTTGTCATTTGATAACACATTTATAGTATGCCAAAAAACAGGCGCTGTCAACCCGGACGGACGAAAAATTTTCACAGAATCAGGAGAACGGCCATCCGGCCGGTCTCCCGGATTCAATTCAGACTGTTTTCACTCTGCTGAAACAGCTTTCGTACCCGTTCCGCTGTGGCGGCGTGGCGCGTCAGCGCCGGGTCCTCCGCCAGCAGCTTGTCAGCAGCGGATTGGGCCTCCGCGAGCAGCCGGGTATCGCAGCCAAGGTCTGCTACCCGCAGCCCCGGCAGTCCGTGCTGCCGGAGACCGAAGAAGTCGCCGGGGCCCCGGAGCCGGAGGTCCTCCTCGGCGATCTTGAAGCCGTCGGCGGTTTTCGTCATGGCCTTCAGCCGCTGGCGGGTCTCGTCATTTTTATTGTCGGACACCAGTACACAGTAGGATTGGTGCGCTCCCCGGCCCACCCGTCCCCGAAGCTGATGGAGCTGGCTGAGGCCGAAGCGCTCCGCGTTCTCCACCACCATCAGATTGGCGTTGGGCACGTCCACGCCCACCTCAATCACGGTGGTGGACACCAGAATGTCCGTTTCCCCGGCGGCGAAGGCAGACATGACGGCGTCCTTCTCCTTGGCCTTCATCTTGCCGTGGACGAAGGCCACCTTCAAGTCAGGGAAGATCTCCGTTTGCAGCTTTTGGGCGTATTCCGTCACGGCCTTCCGCTCGTCGGGCAGCTCGTCATTCTCGCTGACCATGGGGCAGACGATGTACACCTGCCGCCCGGCCTCCACCTGCTTGCGGATAAAGGCGTACAGCCGGGGGTGATAGGCGGAGGTGACGGCATAGGTTTCAATAGGCTTCCGTCCCGGTGGAAGCTGGTCGATGACGGACACATCCAGATCGCCGTACAAAATCAGGGCCAGCGTCCGGGGAATGGGCGTGGCGGACATGACTAAGGTGTGGGGATGCTCTCCCTTTTCTGCCAGCGCCGTCCGCTGGGCCACGCCAAAGCGGTGCTGCTCGTCTGTCACCACCAACCCCAGGTCAGCGTAGGCCACGCCGCCAGAGATCAGGGCGTGGGTGCCGATGGCGAAGTCGATCTCGCCTGTGGCCAGTTGGGCGGTGACGGAGCGTTTTGTTTTGGCGGGGGTGGAGCCGGTGAGCAGGGCGCAGCGGATATTCAGCCGTTCCAGCAGCGGGGCAAGGCCCCGGTAGTGCTGCTCTGCCAGCAGCTCCGTGGGGGCCATCAACGCCGCCTGACGGCCATTTTTGACGCAGAAATACACGCAGGCGGCGGCCACCATCGTTTTGCCGGAGCCGACATCCCCCTGACAGAGACGGTTCATAGGCTTGCCGCTTTCCATGTCGGCAATGGCTTCCTCTACACAGCGGCGCTGGGCGCCGGTAAGGGTGAAGGGGAGGGCGTTGTAAAACGGGGCCATATCCACCGGCTGAAACGGTTCCACGGAGACGGTCTCCCGCCGGGAGCGCAGCAGCTTCAATCCAATGGCGAAGAAAAATAGCTCCTCGAAAGCCAGCCGCCTCCGGGCAATGTCCAGCGCCTCCGGGGACTCCGGGAAGTGGATGTTCTCGTAGGCATAATTCACCCGGCACAGCTGATGTGCCTGACGGACGCCGTCCGGCAGGCAGTCCGGCAGAATATCGGCGCAGCTGTCCAAACCCTGCCGGATGGCCCGGGACAATAGCAGCTGGCTGATCCCGGCAGTAAGGGGATAGATGGGCACGATGCGGCCGGTGTGCTCCCGCTGTCCCTCTGGCTCTACAATGGGACTTGCCATACTTTTCCGCAGGAGGCTTCCCTCCGCCCTGCCGTAAAAGGTGTAGGTCTCGCCTACCCGCAGTTGATTTTTCAGCCAGGACTGGTTGAAAAATGTCACATCCAGCGCACCGGTGTCGTCCACGGCCCGGACCTTCACCAAATCCATGCCCTTGCGGATGTGGGACAACTTTGGCTCCGAGGCGATCATGGCGGAGACGCAGGCCGGTTCGCCGGGGATGAGCTGGCTGATGGGCTTTATTTCCCGGCGGTCCTCATAGCGCCGGGGGAACCAGTTGATGAGGTCGCCCAGCGTGGCGATGCCCAGCTTGCCCAGAGATTTTGCCTTGGCCTCGCCAATGCCCTTGATGTACCGCACATCGGTGTTCAGATCCGCCATGCGCCCGCCTCCTTTCCGCAGTTTTCATAAGGCTATTATAAACGGCGGCGGCGGTTTTGAAAAGAGGGCAGAGAAAAGAACAGGGCTCCGCCGAGAAAACGGCGGAGCCTTGGCTTACAACAGCGCGGTATTCACATAGTCCACAAAGCGGTAGGTCAGGCCATTTTCCGTGATGGCCTCGCCGGTCCGCTCAATTTTCCAATTAGGGAGGGCGTCCAGATCGGGGAAAAAGGTGTCGGCATCCGATACGGTGCTGTCCACCCGGGTGACGGAGGCCCGGCGGCACCGGTCCAGCAGGGCGGCGTAAATGCTGCCGCCGCCGATGAGCCATACATCATCGCCGTCCCCCGCCAGTGCCAGAGCTTCCTCCGGACGATGCACGATTTCACAGCCCTCCCGGCAAAAGTCCGGGGACCGGGTGATGACGATATTCCGCCGCTTGGGCAACGGTCTGCCGCCGGGGAAGGAATCCAGGGTCTTGCGGCCCATGATGACGGTGCCGCCGGTGGTCAGCTCACGGAAATGTTTCATATCCCCCGGCAGGGAGAACAGCAGATCACCGCTCCGGCCAATGGCCCACTGTTTATCTGTGACAACGATGGCGTTCATGGCACGGCTCCTTAAATGGCAATGGGGATTTTGTCCTCGAAGGGGGCGGGGGTGTAGCCCTCCATCGTAAAGCTGTTCCGGGTGAAGGCATAGAAATCCGTCACGGAGGGGTCTATGGCGAACTTCGGCGCGGGGGCGGGGGTCTGGGTCAGCATCTTCTCCACGATGGGCACATGGCGGTCGTAAATATGGGCGTCGGCGATGACGTGGACCAGCTCGCCGGGCACAAGGCCGCTGACCTGGGCAAACATGTGCACCAGAACGGCATACTGCACCACGTTCCAGTTGTTGGCAGCCAGCATATCCTGGCTCCGCTGGTTCAAAATGGCGTTGAGCACGTTGCCGGAGACGTTGAAGGTCATGGAATAGGCGCAGGGGTAGAGGTGCATCTCAGAGAGGTCCGCGAAGTTGTAGATATTGGTCAAGATCCGGCGGCTGGCGGGGTTATGCTTCAAGTCGTAGAGCACTCGGTCCACCTGATCCATGTCTCCCTCGGGATAGTGGTGCTTGACGGCCAGCTGATAGCCGTAAGCCTTGCCGATGGAGCCGGTCTCATCCGCCCACTGGTCCCAGATCCGGGCGTTGAGGTCATGGACGTTGTTGGACTTTTTCTGCCAGATCCACAGCAGCTCGTCCACAGCTGTTTTCCAGTAGGTCCGGCGGAGGGTCAGAATAGGAAACTCCTTTTGCAGATCGTAGCGGTTGACGATGCCGAATTTTTTGATGGTGTGGGCGGGCGTGCCGTCTTCCCAGCGGGGACGGACGTTCTGGTCGGTGTCCCAGACGCCGTGGTCCAGGATCTCCCGAATGTTTTGCATAAAGACCTGATCGGCGTAGCTCATGACACATTCCTCCCAAATTTTCATTAACTCTACACAGTATAGCAAAGAATGAAGGGGAAAACAAGATGCTCCCACAGAGAATGTTGTATAGAAAAAACGGAAAAATCAATCACAGCTTTTCTGCTAAAATAACGTTCATTCCTTGAAAAACAGCAAAAAGTGCTGTAAAATGAAATCGTAAACGAGAGGAGTGACAGTATGCTGGATCGCAGTGAGGTGGGCAAGCGGGGGTATCTGGACCGGGACTTCCGCCTGGTGCATCTGAAGGATTCTCTGGCCCAGAAAATCGACTACCATTACCATGAATTTGATAAGCTGGTGATCTTCCTCGGCGGAAAGGTGACCTACGTGGTGGAGGGCGTCACCTATTTCCTCAAACCGTGGGACATCGTGCTGATCCAGCATAACCTGATCCACCGGCCCATCATCCACGCCGAGGAGCCTTACGAGCGGGCGGTGCTGTGGCTGGGGCGGGACTGGATCGCCCAGCGCAGCGATCCCGGCGAGCCGCTGGACGCCTGTCTGGACAAGAGCCGGGAGCAGGGGTTCCACCTTCTGCGGACTGGGGAGGAGGGGCGTCTTGGCTACGCACGGTTCATCCAGCAGTTAGAGGAGGCTCTGCGGTCCGAGGAGTTCGGCGCCCGCCGTATGGCGGATACCCTGTGCCAGCAGCTCTTGATTCAGATGAATCGGGATTTCCTCCGGGCCAACACTGCCCCGAATGAAACGGACAGCTACCATCTGGACCCCAAAATGGAGGAGATCCTCCGCTATATCGCCGCCAATCTGGAGGGAGACCTCTCCGTGGACGCCTTGGCGGCCCGTTTTTACATGAGCCGGTACTACCTGATGCACCGGTTCAAGGAGATCACCGGCTACACCGTCCACCAGTATACCGTGCAGAAACGGCTGCTGCGGGCAGGAGAGCTGATCCGGGAGGGCGTTCCGGTGATGAAGGCGGCGGAGCAGGCGGGCTTTCCGGAGTATTCCACCTTCCTCCGGGCCTTTCAGAACACCTTCCACACCAGTCCGAAAAATTTCCGATAAGCGAGCCGTCTGTCTGCGTATACCGAAAGAGGATAATTGCCAACAAAATCAACGCCCCGCCATCCGGCGGGGCGTTGATCGTATATTGAATCGGAAGTTTAGGCCAGGAAGCCCTTCAGGATGCACTCCTCAGCTTCCTCGGGGGACAGACCCAGGGTCTCCAGCTTCAAAAGCTGGTCCCCGGCGATCTTGCCGATGGCGGCTTCGTGGATCAGCTGAGCCTCCGTGCTGTTGGCAACGATGGCGGGAATGGACTCAATGTGGGCATCATCCATGATGATGGAGTCACACTGCACATGGCCGAAGCAAGCGGCGTTGCCCACCATCTTAGGATAGAACACCTGACGGGAGGTGCCCTTGGCCACGGACCGGGAAATCACCCGGCCACGGGCACCGTCCCCATCCAGAGAGATCTCCATGTCGCTTTCTGCCACCTGATCACCGTGGGTCATCAGCCGCTCGGTGACCACGGCCTCAGCATCCTTGCCGCAGACGATCTTGGTTTCCCGCTTGGTGGAGTCGATGCCCCGGATCTGGACGGTCTCCATCTGGATGGTGGCGCCCTCTTCCAGATAGACAACGGTCTGGGGGTTCATGATGCGGCCACCGGTGCCGTCGCCGTCACCGTAGTGCTTTTCCGTGTATTTCACATGGGAGTGCTTACCTACATAGAAGGTGTGGATACCGTCATGACGGCTGTCCTCTCCGCCGCAGTTGTGGATGCCGCAGCCCGCCACAATGTCCACATCACAGTTTTCACCGATGTAGAAGTCATTGTAAACCAACTCCTGAATACCGGGCTTGGTGATGATGACGGGAATGTGGCACTGTTCGCCCTTGGTCCCATCCTTGATGCGGATGTCAATGCCGGATTTGCCGTCGGTCTTGCCGGTGATCTGGATGTTCTCCGTGGACTGCCGGCCGTCGCAGCCGGTGTCCTTGCGAATGTTGAAGGCGCCTACCGGCTTGCCGATCAGGTCCGCGATTTTTTCCAGCAGTTCCCGATCTACCTGAGATTCCATCATAAGGCGTGTACCTCCTTGTTCAGTACCGGGCAGCCGCCCAGCGTGTCGGTCAGGATCCGGGGCAGGATCTCCTTCGGAGTGCCCCGGTGGCGGAGGGTGCCGTCACCCACCACGATGACTTCATCCGCCAAGGAAATAATACGCTCCTGATGGGAAATGATGATCATGGTGGCGCTGCCCTGACTGTGGATCTGCTCGAAGGTCTCCGTCAGCCGGGCGAAGGACCACAGGTCGATGCCTGCCTCCGGCTCGTCGAAGATCATCAAGTCGGCGTTCCGGGCCAGAATGGAGGCGATCTCAATGCGCTTGACCTCGCCGCCGGAAAGGGACACATCCACTTCACGGTCCAGATAGTCATTGGCGCAGAGCCCCACCTTGGTGAGGTACTGGCAGCACTTATCCTTGGAAAGCTTGTCGTCGCCGGAGGCGATGGTCAGCAGGTCGCGGACAGTGATGCCCTTGAAGCGGGGGGGCTGCTGGAAGCCGTAGCTGATGCCCAGCTTGGCCCGCTCTGTAATGGTCATGTGGGTAACGTCCTGCCCGTTCCAGAGGATCTGGCCCTCGGTGGGCGTTACCAGACCCATGATGATCTTGGCCAGCGTGGTCTTGCCGCCGCCGTTGGGACCGGTAAAGACCACCAGCTTGTGATCGTCCACGGTCAGGGAAATGTCCTTCAGGATGCCCAGGGTCTCATCGGCTTCCCGAACGGAATAGCTGATATGTTTTAATTCCAGCATGGAAGGTCCTCCTTTATGGGGAAAGGAAAAATTTCCTGTCTTTCTCATGTAGTATACCAAAAATACGGGGAAATATTGGTTGCAAAAGCAACAGAAATCGGTCGGAAGCGGCCGAAATCCGCATACTGTTATACTCTAACATATTTTACCCTACCTGTCAAAGGTTAAGAGGGGATTTTTCAGTAAAACCGGCACTTTTTTTCCGGGTCCGCATAGACTGGAGGGAAAAGGAGGGGGAGCCCATGGAACGAAATCTCCACGAGCCGGAGATCTACGATTTCCGGCAGCATGACCGGCTCTGGCAGCGGGTGGGCCCCGGGCTGGAGCCCTATCCGGAAACCACGGCGGAAGCAATGCCGCGAAGGGAGGAACTGCCGCCGGCGCAAGAGAGCCAGCTTCCCGGCGCGGAGCCGAACCCCTGCTGCATGGGCAGCGAGGCAATGGAGCTTCTGACGGTGCTGGAGGGATACATCGAGGAGGAACTGGAGGACCGGCGGCGCTATCTGGCGCTGTCCCGGCAGGCACCCTCGTGGGCGAGGCAGACCCTGCGGGATATGGCGGAGGAGGAGAACGGCCACGCCCGGCGGCTCATGGCGGCCCGGTATCTCATCACCGGCCAGCCCTACCGGCCCAATCTGGTGTGCGGCGTGTTCTGCCCGGGCCGTTGGGCGGAGGAACTGCGGCGAAGCTACCATGAGGAGGCGTGCAGCGGCCTGAACTATGCCCGGACGGCAGACGGCACCACGGATGTCTGCCTTGTCAAGCTGCTCAATGAACTGAGCGAGGACGAATACCGCCATGCGGAGCGGCTCATGGCACTGCTGGAGCGGAGCCTTGGGCGGCAGGGCAACTGTTGAACAGGAATGGGAAAGCGCCCCGGAGCCGGGAAAACGGCTCCGGGGCATTGCTTTTGCCCGGCGGCTTGTGCTATACTATCCCATTAGAATTGATCAGGATCGGAGGACCTTGTATGTATGATGAATTGACGGCAGTGGACATTCAGAAAATGCAGGAGGAGATCAACTACCGGGTCCGGGAACTGCGTCCCCAGCTCATTGAGGAGGTCCAGACCGCCCGCGCCTTCGGGGATCTCAGCGAGAATTATGAATATAAATGCGCCAAGCAGGCGAAAAACCGCAATGACAGCCGCATCCGCTATCTGGAACGGATGATCCGCACCGCCAAGATCATCGAGGTAAAGGAGACGGCGGACGCCGTGGGACTGTTCGACACCGTGACGGTCTATAACGAGATGATGAAGAAGGAAATGATAGTCCGCATCGTCACCACCCTGCGGCAGGACGCCTTAAAGGGACTCATCAGCAAGGAATCCCCTGTGGGACAGGCCCTCATGGGCCGTCGGACTGGGGAGCGGGTGGAGGTCGCCGTCAGTCCGGAGATGAAATATACTCTGGAGATCCGAAAGATCGAAAAGGGTTCGGATGACGAGAGCCTGGACATCAGCAGCTACTGAGCCGAGTCCGGGCCGACAGGATGCCGGATCGGAGGATTTCCGGCGGTTTTGCGGAAAGACTATTGAAATACCGGCTTTCTTGCCGTAAAATAGGGAGAAAGATAGAATCAGAGACTGTCAATAAAGTGGTAAATTCTCCGCAACGGTAAGGTAGGGCAGCCGTTAGCGGCTCCGCCGCTTTACGGATGCCGCATACCCCTTGCGGGTGAAGGGTGTGCGCGGGACTACGCCCGCAGGCGTGTTTCGGAGCGCAACCGCCGCAAGGCGGCTCTTAGCGCGGAGATAACCCAAGAAGGGATACACCGTCGGCTCAAGCCAATCAGCGGATACTGCATATCCGCTGATTGGGAGTTTTCCTCGAAACAGGCTCGCTTGATCCGCCACCGGCGGCGTTTCGCCTGTTTCCCTGCGCCATTAAAATCCTAAATTTTCAGAACTTTTATAAAGTTCTGAAAACTTGCTCAGCGGGGAGAAAAGACTTTTTTGACACGCTGAGTTAGAATCTGATGAGGAGGATCTCACCATGCGCGTCATCACCGGCTCTGCCAGGGGCCGCCGTCTGAAGGAATTAGAGGGGATGGAGACACGGCCCACCACTGACCGGGTGAAGGAAGGGCTGTTCAACGTCCTGCAATTTGATATTGAGGGCCGTAAGGTCCTGGACCTGTTTGCCGGCACCGGCCAGCTGGGCATCGAGTGCCTCAGCCGGGGCGCGGCTTCCGCTGTGTTTGTGGACCGGCGGCCGGATGCGGCAGCTTTGACCCGCGAAAACCTGAAGCTCTGCGATCTGACGGACCGGAGCCGGGTAGTGGCCGGGGATTCCATGGAATTTCTCAAGGCCGCCCGGGAAAAATACGACCTGATCTTTCTGGACCCGCCCTATGAGACGGAACTGCTGGAGACGGCCATCGCCCATATTGCCCGCCATGACCTGCTGAACGTTCACGGCATGATGATCGCGGAGCATCCGGTGGACAAGGTCCTGCCGGCCCTGTCCGCACCCTACCGCATGGGCCGGACCTACCGGTACGGCAAAATCGCTGTCACCATCTACCACCGGGACGGAGACGAGGGGGCGCAGGTATGAGGATCGCAGTCTGTTCCGGCAGCTTTGACCCCATCACGCTGGGACACATGGATATTATTCGCCGTACGGCGGCCTGCTTCGATCAGGTGTATGTCTGCGTCAGCCCCAATGCAGAAAAGCGGGGCCAGATGTTCACCCCGGAGCAAAAGCTGAAGCTTGTGGAGGCGGCGGTTTTAGAGCTGCCCAACGTAACGGCGGAGCTGTACGGCGGCCTGCTGGCCGATTTCGCCGCGGAGCGGAAGGCTACCGCCATTGTCCGGGGCATCCGGACCCAGAGCGATTTCGACACGGAGTATCAGCAGGCCATGGTGAACCGGGGCCTGCATCCGGGGCTGGAAACGCTGCTGCTGCCCGCGGACCCGGCGTACATCTATTTGAGCTCCACCGTGGCAAGGGAGATGATCCATTATCATCAGCCCCTTGATAAGTACCTGCCCAAGGCGATCCTGCCCCTGATCCGGGACTGGACGGAACAACGATAAGGAGAATGCGTTATGGCTGAAAACGATGTAAACCGTTTAATTGATATGCTGTATGAACGGGTCGAGGACGCCAAGTCCCCCGCCCTGAAGCCCAACCTCAGCATGGTGGACCGGGACGAGGTGCTGGATCTGCTGGACGAGCTGCGGAACCAGCTTCCTGTGGAGCTGAAGCGGGCTCAGGAGCTGCTGGCCGCCCGGGAAAAATTTGTGGACGAGGCCAAGCGGGACGTGGAGCGGATGATGCGTCAGGCGGATCTGGAGGCCAAGAGCAAGGTCTCTGACAGCGAGGTGCTCTATGCCGCCAAGGAGAAGGCCCGGAAGATCATTGCCGACGCGGAGGATCGCTCCCGCCAGCTCTGTCAGGTGGCAAATGAGTACGCAGAGGACGCTTTGGCCCGGACGGAGGAGGCTGTACAGGCCGCGCTGACCGAGGTGAAGCAGTCCCGGTCCGCATTCCGGGCCGCTTCCGCCGCCAAGCTTCAGGAACAGCGGGAAAAGCTGGAGGCAGAAAGAAAGACTGCGGAAGAGGCAGAGAATTGACGTGCTGTCCGCCGCAATGCAAGCGGACGAAACACATAGGAACAAGTATAGTCGGTGTGGAAAAGATGGTTGACCATAACGGAGACTGTGTGCCGTAAAAAAGGGGATTTGCGGGAAAATTCGTTAAAAATGACGAAAAAGAACCTGCAACTTTTTCAAAAAACTCTATATTTAGCGCAACTTGCGTTCTGAAAAAGAATGACAACACAAGATATTGTGTTGTCATTCTTTTCGATTTTACGTAAACCAATCGGCAACGATGGAACAATTGTTTGAAAACGGTGAATTATTCCTGACTTTTGGCAAAAAGTGGCCTGTTTTCAAGGGTTTGCGTCGGAAAAAAATACTTGCAATCCCCCTTGAAATCGCTTATACTCAGGGTGTGTGGTGGGGAAAAGTGGGGAAGATGTGGATAACAGTGCCACATTGGACCACGAAAACCCAAAAAGTAGGGAAGGAGGGCACCGCTATGGCCAGACTCATGGGCAAGTCCAATAACACCATTGACTCCAAGGGCCGGCTGGTGATCCCCTCCAATATGCGGGAAGCACTGGGAGACCGGTTTTATATCACCATCGGCGCCCAGCACTGCCTGACCATTTACCCCGAGGCCAAGTGGAACCAGATGTCCGAGGATATGGACGAGCTGCCCTACACCGAGGCCCGGGCGCTGACGCTGCTGTATGCCAACGCTGTGGAGTGCGAGCCTGACGGTCAGGGCCGGGTTCTGATCCCCGCCGCCCTGCGGAACTACGCAAACCTGAAAAAAACCGCCACAATCGTTGGCATGAACGCCTTTGCCGAGATTTGGGATTCCGCCACCTGGACGGAGCGGGAACGCCAGATGCTGGAAGAGGACGATATGGCCGCCGCCATGGACGCCTTGGCGCGGGCCCGTCGGAATCGGAGCTGAGCTATGGAATTTACCCACAAGCCCGTTTTGCTGGCCGAGTGCATCGAAGCGCTGCATATCCGGCCGGAGGGAATTTATGTAGACGGCACACTGGGCCGTGCGGGGCACTCAAGAGAGATCGCCCAAAGGCTCACCACCGGCCGGCTGGTGTGCATTGACCGGGACCAGGCCGCTATCGACGCGGCCCAGGAGCGGCTGGCCCCCTGGATGGACCGGGTGACGCTGGTCCACAGCAATTTCGACCGGGTCAGCGAAATCTTGGCGGAGCTGGATATTCCCGGCGTGGACGGTATGTTATTTGATCTGGGAGTATCCTCTCCTCAGCTGGATGACGCGTCCCGTGGATTTTCCTATATGCATGACGCACCGCTGGACATGCGGATGGACGCCACCGCCCCTCTCACCGCTTATGATGTGGTAAACACCTGGAGCTACGAGGAGCTGCGCCGCATTTTGTTTGAGTACGGCGAGGAGCGCTACGCCCCCGCCATTGCGAAAAAAATCGTACAGGCCCGGGAGACCGCGCCGGTACAGACTACATTGGAACTGGCGGAGCTGATCCGCTCCGCCATGCCTGCCGCCGCGCTCCGGGAGAAACAGCACCCGGCCAAGCGGAGCTTTCAGGCCATCCGCATTGCCGTCAACGGCGAGCTGGACGCCCTGCCGCCCATGCTCAGCGGAGCCATCGACCACCTGAACCCCGGCGGCCGGCTGGCCGTCATCACCTTTCATTCTCTGGAGGACCGCATTGTGAAGCGGGCCTTTCAGGATGCCGCAAAGGGCTGCACCTGTCCGCCGGAATTTCCGGTGTGCGTGTGCGGGAAAAAGCCCAGAGTGCGGCTGGTGACCCGGAAGCCCATTGTTTCGGGAGCGGCGGAGCTGGAAGAAAACAGCCGGGCCCGCAGCGCCAAGCTGCGGGTGGTAGAAAAATGTGACCCATTTGATATTTGACTTTTAAAAAGGGACAAGCCCTTTATTGTGTGTTGATTTTGTGGAAGGGAGGGACTCTGCAATGGCGTCAGCGGCCAGAGAATACCGTTATGCGCATCGGGAATTCAGCACAAACGGGAGTCTGGCCCGGGATCTGGACTGGGCGGTCCGGGAACGGGAATTGGAACATGCTGGCGAGGCCCCTCGCCACGAGCGGACACAGGCGGCTCCGAAGGTTTATCATAAGGAACAGGTTTTGGTGCGGGAGCGCCAGGCGATCCCCGTGCTATCTGTGTTGGGGGTAACGGCTGTGGCCGTGGCCGCGGTGATGCTGCTGCTGAGCTATGTGCAGCTGACCACCTTGGCCGCCGACACCGTGGCTTTGAAAAGCGAACTGACGGTCTTGCAGGCGGAAAATGTCAGCCTGACGGCCCAGCACGAGCAGATGTTTGATATGGCCACCGTCAAGGAGGTGGCGGCTGCTGCCGGAATGGCCAAGCCCACCAGCAGCCAGATCACCTATCTGGATCTGGACAGCGAGGACAGCGCCGTGGTCTACCGGACGGAGACCCCCAGCGTTTTCAGCCGGATCTTAAGCTCCTTGCATCATGGAGTCTACGCCGTGGTGGAATATTTCGACTGAACCTGAAATAAGTATGTTGTGACACAGCGGGGAGTGAGAAGCCGGCGTCTTCTTACTCCCCTTCTTTGCTGAATTGCCCCTGAAAGGAGAACTCTATGGCATCCAATCCCCGGAGAAAAAGCGACGCGGCCCGGCGGGCCAATCAGGTCATCCGCAGCCGGACGGTGCTGGTCATGCTGCTGTTGGGCATCGTGACCTTTGCAGTGCTGTTCTGGAAGCTCTATGACATCCAGATCCGTCAGCACAGCGTATTGCAGGAAAAAGCCATCGAGCAGCAGACCCGCAGCGCCGTGGTCAACGCCTCCCGAGGCACCGTTTATGACCGAAACCTCAACACGCTGGCCATCTCCGCCACGGCGGAGGACGTAAACATCTCTCCAATGCGGATCGCGGAGTTTGTGGAGAGCCAAAAGGAAAAGCAGGAGAAGGCCGCCAAGAAGGCGGCGGATAAGGGAGAGACTTACACAGCCCCTATTCTGCGGGATCAGGCCTACATCGCCAAGGGCCTCAGCCGCATTCTGGGCGTGGAACAGGAGACTCTGGAAACCCGGATGACCAAGACCAACTATGACTATTGGAACATCAAGAAGCGGGCGGATCAGACGATTTCCGACGAAGTTCGCCGTTTCATCAACGGCGAGATCGACCCTGACGGCAATGAGGTGCCGGAATCGGATCGGGTAAAGCTTCAAGGCGTCTGGCTCCAGCCATCCTCCAAGCGGTACTACCTGTACGGATCTCTGGCTTCCGGCGTTCTGGGCTTTGTAAACTCCGACGGCGTGGGCAGTGTGGGTCTGGAGGCCAAGTACGACGATACCCTTACCGGCACTGCCGGGTATACCATCAGTGCCCGAAACGCCGCCGGCACGGAACTGATGTACAACTACGAGCAGATCTTCGATGCGGAAAACGGGCACAGTCTGGTGCTGACGCTGGATGCCAACGTCCAGATGAGTCTGGAAAACGGATTGGAGAGTATGCTGAAAAAATACGGCGCCAAAAACGGCGGCACCGGCATCGTTATGGATGTGAACTCCGGAGCTATCGTGGCTATGGCGTCCTATCCCAACTACGATCTGAATGACTACGGCACGATTTTTGACGATGCCCTGAAGACCAAGCTGGATACGGAGCTTGCCAAGATCGACGCAAAGCGCTCCACCTATGAATCGGAGGAGGCGTATGCCGAGGCCCGGTCTGCGGCCATCAACAGCGCTGTTCAGTCCCAGTGGCGCAACAAGTGCATCGACTCCACCTACGAGCCGGGTTCCACCTATAAGCCCATTACGCTGGCGGCGGCGCTGGAGGAGGGCAAGGTGACGAAAAACTCCACCTTCTACTGCTCCGGCTCCACCCATGTGCAGGGCTGGAACAAGGCCATCTACTGTTCCAACCACAGCGGCCACGGTCAGCAGACCCTCATCGAGGCGGTGGGCCATTCCTGCAACCCTGCCTTTATCAGCATGGGCCTGTCCGTGGGAACGGAGACCTACTACAAGTATCTGAAATCCTTCGGCCTGATGGATAAGACCGGCATCGACATGATCGGTGAGGTGAAGGGCATTTTTCAGGATGAAAAGAGCTTCAACTCTCAGGTGGTGTCTCTGGCATCCTACTCTTTCGGCCAGACCTTCAACGTGACGCCCATCGAGTTGATCCGGGCTCAGGCGGCCTGCGTCAACGGCGGCTATCTCTATCAGCCCTACATTGTGGAGCAGGTGCTGGACGAGGACGGCAACGTTCTGTCCCAGCATGACTCCACTCCAGTGCGGCAGGTCATCAGCGAGGAGACCTCCGCCATTGTCCGGGAGGCGCTGGAATATGTGGTCTCCTCCGGCAGCGGCAAAAATGGCCGGGTGGCGGGCTACCGCATCGGCGGCAAGACCGGCACCGCCGATAAGACCGGCACCAAGACCAACGACAACCCAAAGGGCGACGTGGTGGTGTCCTTCATGTGCTTCGCCCCGGCAGACGATCCCAAGTACATCATGCTCCTGACTATGGACACCCCTCGCCGTGATACCGGCACCGCCGTGTACGGCGGTACCATGGTGGCGCCCGTGGCCGGTCAGATCATGGGCGAGATCCTGCCCGCACTGGGCATTGAACCGAATTACAGCGCCTCGGAGCTGGCGGGCGCCGATGCCGCCGTGCCCTATGTGGTGGGCAAGAGTGCAGCGGACGCGAAGGCAGCTTTGAAGGCGGCGGGCTTTGCCTGTACCACCGTGGGAAGTGGCGATACCGTGACGGACCAGACCCCGGCGGGCGGCGCCATCGTGCCCAATAATGCCTCCATCGTGCTCTATCTGGGCGTGGAGAAGCCAAATGCCCCCAGCACCGTCCCCAACGTGGTAGGTAAGACCCCGGCGGAGGCCAACAAGGCCCTGACCAATGCGGGCCTCATTATGAAGGTCACCGGCGCCACCAGCACCGGCGGCAGCACCGGCAGCGTCACCGCCATTTCCCAGAGCGCGGAGGCGGGGACGGAATTGGCTGCCGGCAGCGTGGTCACGGTGCGTTTCGGCGCGAAAACCACGGACTGACCGCCCCTTACCGCACTTTTTGCCAGGTTTATGACACCATTTTCGGTATGCTTTCCGGAAAAACCTGCTACAATAGCCAAGGAGTGCTTTGTATACAGCCGCCGACTGCCCTGTGAGGGAGGCGGTGGACTTTCGTGAAACAATACCGATCAAATGGAGGAAAACGATATGAAACTGCGGGAACTGCTCAACGGCGTCCCTGTCGCGTCCTGCGCGGTGGATCTGGAAATGGAAATCACCGGCGTCAGCTATGATTCCCGGGCCACCCAGCCCGGAGACCTGTTCGTAGCCATGACCGGCTACGCCACAGACGGCCACAAGTATATCGCCACGGCGCTGGAAAAGGGCGCGGCGGCGGTGTTGTGCCAGAATTTGCCGGAAGGGGATGGCCCTTATATCCGAACGGCGGATTCCCGCCGTGCGCTGGCGGTGATCGGGGCTAACTGGTTCGGCCATCCCGCCGAGGAGATGACCATGATCGCCGTCACCGGCACCTGCGGCAAGACCACCACCACCTATCTGCTCAAGGCCATTCTGGAGCAGGCACGGGGGGCCAAGGTGGGCCTTATCGGTACCAATCAGAACATGATCGGGCAGGAGGTCATCCCTACGGACCGCACCACGCCGGAATCCTTTGAGGTCCAGCGGCTCTTCCGGGAGATGGCGGACGCCGGGTGCGCCTATGCAGTGATGGAGACCTCCTCCCACGCCCTGTGTCTGGACCGGGTCTACGGCGTTCACTATGAGGTGGGCATCTTCACCAATCTGACCCAGGACCATCTGGATTTCCATGTAACGATGGAAAACTACTGCGATGCCAAGGCCATTTTGTTCCGGAACTGCGGCGTCGGCGTGGTGAACGGTGACGATCCGTGGACGCCCCGGCTACTGAAGGATGCCACCTGTCAGGTGCGCACCTACGGCGTCAAGTCCGAGGCGGACCTCCGGGCGGAAAACGTGGTGCTGCCTGCTGATGGCATCGCCTTTGACGCGGTGACGAAAACCGAGCGGGTTCCCGTCCGGGTGAACATTCCCGGCGGCTTTATGGTGTATAATACGCTGGATGTGCTGGGGGCCGCGCTGGCGCTGGGAATCTCCCTGAAGGACAGCGCTGCTGTTCTGGCCAAGGTCCCCCATGTGCAGGGTCGGGTGGAGGTAGTCCCCACCCCCGGCAAGGACTATACCATCCTCATTGACTACGCCCACACGCCGGACAGCATGGTGAACGTGCTGCAAACAGTGAAGGAATTTGCCAAGGGCCGCACTGTGGCTGTGTTCGGCTGCGGCGGCGACCGTGACAAGACCAAGCGCCCCCGCATGGGCAAGGCGGCGGCGGACTGGTCCGATTTTGCCGTTGTCACTACCGACAATCCCCGGACCGAAGAACCTGCGGCCATCATCCGGGATATTTTGCCGGGCTTTGCCGGCAGCAACACCCCTTACGAAGTGGTGGAGGACCGGGTGGAGGCCATCCGCTGGGCCATGGACCACGCCCGGAAGGACGATGTGATCGTTCTGTGCGGCAAGGGTCACGAGACCTATCAGGAAGTGAACCACCAGAAGTTCCACATGGATGAGCGGGAGATCGTGGCAGAGCACCTGAACAGCGGACGCTGAGGACCAGAGGATTTTGGGGACCGCTATTTCGTAAATACAGCCGCCGTGTGACGGCAAAAACACCGGCCGGATGTGTACCGGCCGGTCAGCAAGAGAAAGGCCCTGACGGGGAAAGCTGTCAGGACCGGGATAAGGAGAAAGCATGAGTATCTATGTGGCGTTACTGGCCGGCTGTGTGCTGACCATGATTCTGGGCAAATTCGTACTGGCGGAGCTGCGGAAGCTGAAGGCCGGACAGGAGATCCGGCAGGACGGCCCCACCTGGCACAATTCCAAGGCGGGCACCCCCACCATGGGCGGCATCGCCTTTATTCTGGGCAGCGGCATCGTGACCTTTGCCTGCGGCTGGCAGCAGATGCTGGCGGGGGACTTCGCCCATCTGTACGTGTACCTGTTCGCCCTGATCTTCGGTCTCATCGGTTTTGTAGATGACTACCGCAAGGTCCGCCAGCACCAGAACGAGGGCCTGACCGCCAAGCAGAAGTTTGTCTTACAGCTTCTGGCGGCGGTGGTGTTCCTGTGCCTGATGCGGTATGAGGGCCTTCTGACCAACGATCTCTATATCCCCTTTGTCAACGTGACGCTGACGGTGAACTGGATCGTGTATCTGATCTTCGCCGCCTTCGTCATTGTGGGCTGCGTCAACTCCGTGAACCTCACCGACGGCATCGACGGTCTGGCCTCCAGCGTCACCGCCGTGGTTATGGCGTTCTTCATGGGCACCGCCATGATCTGGAAATTTACCACGCTGGGTATTTTCTCCTCCGCCCTGTGCGGCAGTCTGCTGGGCTTCTACGCCCTGTATAACCGCCATCCCGCCAAGTGCTTCATGGGTGACACCGGCAGCCTGTTTTTAGGCGGCGCGGTGGCGGCGCTTGCCTTTGCCTTTGATATGCCGCTGGTGCTGATTCCGGTGGGGATCATCTACATTCTGGAAACTTTATCCGATATTATACAGGTTGGATACTTCAAGGCCACTCATGGCAAGCGGTTTTTCAAAATGGCCCCTCTGCATCACCATTTGGAGCGGTGCGGCTGGAGCGAGGTGAAGATCGTAACGGTCTTTGTGTCCATTACGGCCGTGTTCTGCCTGCTGGCGTATTGCGGCATCCGGGGCCGCTATCTGTAAACCGGTAAGACCTTGACTTGATTCGGAGAGAAAGGAGGAAACATCCATGACCCAGACACGGCCCCGCCGCCGTCCCCTGACCCATCAGGAGAAGCTGGCCCTGCAGGAGCGCAAGCAGCGCCGCCGGGAAAAAATGGAAGAGAGCCGGGAACTGGCCAAAGGTCCCATCGACCTGACCTTCTGTCTGCTGGTCATGCTGCTGACGGCCATCGGTCTGGTGATCCTCCTATCCGCCAGCTTTCCCTCCGCCTATTATGAGAAAGCGCCCTCCCGCCACAACCCGCTGTATTACTTTGAAAAGCAGGGCGTTTTCGCCGTGCTGGGTACGGCGGTGATGCTGCTGGTCAGTAAATTCAACTATCAGCGGCTTCGCGGCGCGGGCAGAGCCTTGATCTATGTGTCCGTGATCTTCCTGATTCTGGTCATCATCCCCCACAACCCCATCGCGGTGACGGCCAAGGGCGCTACCCGCTGGCTGAAGATCGGCGTGCAGTTCCAGCCCTCGGAGATCGCCAAGGTGGCAATCATTACCTACTTTGCCGACAGTATTTCCCGAAAAAAGGACAAAATGCGCAGCTTCCGCTACGGCGTGCTACCCTATGCCTTTATTCTGGTGGTAGTGGCAGGCCTGGTGGCTGTTGAGCCCCACCTCTCCGGCGCAATCCTGATTTTGGGCGCCGGTGCGGCTATGATGCTGGTAGGCGGTATCAACTGGGTCTGGGTAGGCACTGCCGCTGGCGCGGCGGTTGGCATGGTGTATGTGGCTTTATTTGTCATCGGCTATAACAAATCCCGCGTTATCTACTGGCTGGACCCTTGGGCAGATGCCGCGGATAAGGGCTATCAGCTTTCCCAGAGCCTCATTACCATTGGCTCCGGCGGGTTGTGGGGATTGGGCCTCGGTAAGAGCCGGCAAAAATTCCTGTTTCTGCCGGAGGAGCACAACGATTTCATTTTCTCCATCGCCTGCGAGGAATTGGGTCTGGTGGGAGCCGGGATCATCATGCTGCTGTTCGCGGCGCTGATCCTTCGAGGCTACTGGATCGCCCTCCACACCCGTGACCGGTTCGGCACGCTGTTGGCGGTGGGCTTTACCACGCAGCTGGCCGTGCAGGTGTTTTTGAACATCAGCGTGGTGACGGGACTGCTCCCCACCACCGGCATCTCCCTGCCGTTTTTCAGCTACGGCGGCACCGCCCTGCTTATCCAGCTGGCGGAAATGGGCGTGATCCTGAGCGTATCCAGGCAAATGAAGCCAACAAAGGCAGGGTAAACACCTGCCTCAGCGTGTCGAAAAGATTTTTCGCCCCGCTGACACATTTTCAGAACTGTTAGTTCTGAAAATGTTGGATTTTAATGGCGCAGGACACCCTTCTTGGGTTTCCCGCGCACATCCTTCCTTACCGTTTTCTTGATAGCCTTAGGCAGGGTAAACACCTGCCTTTTCGGCCTGTTTTGACATCTTTTTGGAAAGGGGCGCTGCTGGTGGAAAAGCGCATTGACCGGGTGATCTTCACCTGCGGCGGCACGGCGGGCCATGTGAACCCGGCTATTGCCGTGGCGCAGCTGATGGCGGAGAAGAACCCGCAGATCAAAATACTGTTCGTGGGGGCGGAGCGTGGCTTGGAAAAGGACCTGATCCCCAAGGCGGGATACGAATTCCGTACCGTTCACATCTCCAGCTTTCACCGCTCCCTCAAGCCGGCGGAGATCAAGCACAATCTGGTGTCCCTCTACAATATGGTCCGCTCCCCGGCAGAGGCCCGGTCTATTTTGAAGGAGTTTCGGCCTGACGCGGTGATCGGCACCGGCGGCTACGCCAGCTATCCCACCGTGAAGGCCGCCGCCAAAATGGGCATCCCCACGGCGGTCCATGAGTCCAACGCCGTGCCGGGACTGACCACGGAGCTGCTGGAGCCTTACGCCGGGCGGATCATGGTAGGCTTTGAATCCTGCCGCCAGCACTACAAGCACCCGGAGAAGGTGGCCGTCACCGGCACCCCGGTCCGGGAGGACTTCTTCACCCTGACCAAGGAGGCGGCCAAGGAAAAGCTGGGCGTCAATGACGGACGGCCGCTGATCGTCTCCTTCTGGGGGTCTCTGGGTGCTTCCGGTATGAACGCACAAATGGCGGATATGCTGGCTTTGGAGGCGGGGAAGGAGCCGTTCCACCATATCCACGGTGCGGGCAAGAGCGGATATGCTGCCGTGCTGAAGGCATTGGACACAAGATTTGAGATGCTGTTGATCTTACTGGCGATGCCGGCAAAGGCGGAGACAGCCACACCGTAGGAGTTGAGCCACGAGTTGACAAAGAGTTTGGAGAAGTTGACCGACGCACTCTTGAGCGCCATCGGAAAGCCAAGCTTCACGAGATGCCCGAGCATCTCGCCGTCGATACCGAAAAAGCGGCCGCTTTCCACCGTGAGTTCATACTGTGCGCGGTGCCGGTAGATGAAAAGCGCGCACAGAAGAAACGAAAGGCCCTGACTCACGACCGTTGCAAGCGCCGCGCCCATGCTGCCCATGTTCAGCATGAGGACAAAAAGGAGATCGAGCACAATATTCGTGACGGCAGCGATGCTGATAAAGAAAAAGGGGCGCTTGGAATCGCCCATGCCGCGCAGCACCGCGCTGATGGCATTGTAGCCGTAAATAAAGAACAGTCCGAGCAGGCAGACCGTCGCATATGCCCCGGCCTCGCTGTAGGCCTCGGCAGGCGTGTTCATCCAGCCGAGTATCCGGCGGCGCAGCACAAGGCAAATGACGCTCAGCGCGATCGCAGCGCTCAGGAGAAAGGTGAACATCGTGCCGACAAAACGGCCGATGCGCTTTCGTTCTCCCGCGCCGATGTACTGCGCGATGATGACCTGCCCGGCGTTGGAAAAGCCGATCGCCAGATATGTCAAGAAAGTCGTCAGATCACCGCCGACAGAGACGGCTGAAAGGCCCACTTTCCCCAGCACCTGCCCGACGATGACCATATCGACCATATTGTAGACGATCTGCAGCAGGTTTGACAGCAGCAGCGGTACGGCAAACACGACAAGCTGCTTTGGCGCGCTGCCCTGCGTGAAATCCACGATCATGCTTTTCTCGCTCATGGCAGCTCTCCTCTCTTTCATCAATAAATGATCCTGCGGTCCACGAGGTCCTGATAGCGCTCGGGCGACATACCCATCAGTCCCATAAAGACGTCCTCGTTGTTCTCGCCCATGCAGGGAGCGGACTTGCGGATGGCTGCGGGCGTTTCCGAGAGCTTCCATGGCGGGTTACAACAGCGCTATGCGCGGCATCCTGCCGCGCTATGGCATCGAATTTATCGAAATTCCACGTCTCGCGCTGGGTGACGCCCCTGTCAGTGCGTCGCGTGTACGCGCGCTGATAAAGCGCAGGCAGTATCGCGAGGCACAGCTGCTTGTGCCCGAGCCGACCCGCCGCCTGATCGAATCGCTGGAGGATGAAGATGAAGCGCACTGATGTTTTCTCCGGCCCGGCCGTATCGATGCAGCAAATCCTGCTGCGGCGCGAACAGCGCGCTCTGGAGCAGCGCGCCATGCTTGAAGAAGCAGGCTGCTCCTCACTCGTCAGCTTCACGCTGAACATTCCCGGCCCGGTCAAGCAGTCCCCCGCGCTGCAAATGGTCTTCGATGCTGGCAAAAAGCAGCTCTCGCTTCTCCTCGCGGGGCATATTCTGAAAAAGCGCGTCGCCTGCGCCGATACCGGCAGCGAGCTGCTGCTCGCGCTGGATCTCGCGCCCGAAACGGTCAAGTCCCGGCTGGTGCAGCTTGAAAACAGCCACCCGATCGGGCGGCTGTTTGACATGGATGTGCTGAACCGGGAGGGCTTGCCGCTGTCCCGCACCGCGTTTGCCGCGTCCCGGCGGCGCTGCCTTGTCTGCGGGCAGGATGCAAAGCTCTGTGCGCGCTCCTCTGCGCATTCGCCCGAAGTGCTTCAAAGCTGCATTGCGTCGCTGCTGGACGGTTACTTCCGCGACTGCGCCGCCGACCGCTTTGCCTCCTGCGCCTGCCGCGCGCTTTTATATGAGGTATCTGTCACGCCGAAGCCCGGTCTGGTCGATCGCAGCAACTCAGGCTCTCATAGCGACATGGACTTTTTCTCGTTTCTTGACAGCACTTCGGCGCTGACCCCATGGCTGCGCGAGATGTTCCGCACGGGCTGGAATCATGCCCATAAAGAGGCCGCCGAAATGTTTTCCGCGCTGCGTCTGATCGGTCTGCAGGCTGAGGATGCCATGCTGCGTGCAACGAACGGCGTGAACACCCACAAGGGCATCATTTTTTCTCTCTGTGTATTCGGCGGCGCATACGGCAAGGTCTCCGCCCTCTCTTTTCCGGTCCAACCCGCACTTTCAGACATTTTATCCGTTTGCCGCACACTGGGAGGCTGTCCTTCTGTCATGCAGATCGGTCTGCCCGCATTGCGCCGTGCGCTTCAGGCGGGGCATTCTATCAATGATGCCGCAGCCCTTGCACTTCTTGCCCTCATCGGCGGGGTCGAGGATACCAACATGATCCACCGCGGCGGCTATGAGCTTGCGCAGATGCGCCGCGCCGAAGCAAACGCCCTCTCCGCCGCAGACATATCGACCGACACGCTCTCCGCATTGGATCGGCAATATATCCGGGAGAACCTGAGTCCCGGCGGTTGTGCAGATCTGCTGACCGTCAGCCTCCTGCTGCTGTTTTTGACAGGGTAGAATCGGTGCATTTTTGGTGCAGACTGGCCTCTCGGCCGCACGAAAATAAAAAATCCGGACCTCAAAAAGCCCGGAAACAGTAGATGCGCCTGGCGAAAAGCCAAGCGCATCTATACTGTTGCGATCATATGGTATGCCCGACTGGATTCGAACCAGCGGCCTACAGAGTCGGAGTCATCAGGCCGTCAAGCCACAAACCGTTGTGGTACAAGGGTTTGGTAGGAATTGCACAAATTTGCGGCATTTTATGAGAAAACCTCAGAAGCCTTGCGCCACAAGGCTTCTGAGGTTTTTCGCAGTAGTA
>ENA-UEQW01000463-UEQW01000463.1-human-gut-metagenome-genome-assembly--contig:-NODE-463-length-38644-cov-6.931444_pt1 | contig 38644 bp, 35 predicted proteins | sample MGYA00242947_ERZ507947 | MGnify/ENA primary metagenome ERZ507947 (study PRJEB26167, sample SAMN06115421) | human gut metagenome | host: Homo sapiens | place: China:Guizhou | collected 2015-03-17... | reverse complement strand
CGTGTCGCTTCTTTTCCTGCCTCTACCGTGAAATCGGAACAGTGCCAGATTAGTTCTGTTTTAGCCGGAAGATGGTTGGCCTCCATGGCTTTTTCGTAGCCTTCCATGCGATTGCCTCCGATGGCAACGTTTTCGGGACCGCATAATAAAGCTATTTTTTTGCAACCTTCGGAAACGAGGTGTTGAACGGCTTGGAATGCAGCCGTGACACCGTCCGTCACGACCCGTGACACGTTGAGTTCATTCGTGGTACGGTCGAACAGCACGATAGGTGTTCCGGATTCCTGTATCATTTTAATGTGTTCATAGTCTTTCGTCTCGTGTGATAAGGCAAGGATAATTCCATCCGCCCGGTTGGCCATGAGTACTTCCACGCTTTTTTGTTCTTTTTGGAAACTTTCATTCGAGGATATGACTAAAACGTTGTAGCCGTGACCGTCTGCTACTTCCTCAATCGTTTTCACTACTGTGGCAAAAAAAGTACTAACGATCTGGGGAACAATAACTCCGATCGAATGACTTTTATGGGTTTTCAGGGCTACGGCGATGGGATTGGGTTTGTAACCGAGTTGTTTCGCCAGTTCCTGCACGGTTTTACGTGTTTGCGCGCTGATTTCGTGATTGTCTTTTAGCGCGCGGGAGACGGTAGACACGGATATATTTAATTTCTCTGCAATGTCTTTGATGGTTATTGGTTTTTGTGTCATATATTTTAGGTCTTGAGGGTTATGCTTTGGTTTGTAATTTCGGGTACGCTATACGGGCATGGTACACGTTGATAAGCATTTCTGTAAATACTCGTTTCACCGTGGAAATGTCCTTGAATGTCAAGTCTGCGTTAGAGAAACGTCCATCTTGAAGAAGGCCGTCAATCAGGCTATTTACCAGTTTGGTCAGGTTTTCTTCATCCTTGATTTCCAGTGCTCGTGAGGCAGCTTCCACGCCATCGGCCATCATGACTACGGCACACTCTTTTCTCACGGGGTCCGGACCGGGGTAGGTGAATAAAGATTCGTCTATTTCCTTGTCCGGGTATTTGTTTTTGAAAGAATAGTAGAAATATTTTACTTTGCTTTTACCGTGGTGCGTGCGGATAAAATCCTTGAGCACTTCCGGTAATTTGTATTTATTGGCAAGTTCCAGGCCTTGTGTCACGTGTTTGATAATAATTTGGGCGCTTTCGTCAAAACCCAGAAGGTCGTGTGGATTCAAACCACCTGTTTGATTCTCCACGAACATGATCGGGTTGTATGTTTTCCCGATGTCGTGGTACAATGCTCCCGTACGGGCTAAAAGAGGGCTTCCCCCGATGTGGTAAATTGCTTCTTCCGCCAGGTTGGCAACCATGAGGGAGTGCTGGAATGTCCCCGGGGCTTTTTTGGTCAGGTTGCGCAAGGCCGGGTGATTCGGGTTGGAGTATTCCAGTAAACTGATTTCAGAGGTGTACCCGAAGAGGCGTTCTACTAGGTAAAGGGCCGGATAAATTAAACTTAACAGACCAGTATTTATAATGAGGAACACGATAGCGAATAGATGTTTTGGCGTGAGCGCCCCCTCTTGAATGAGCGAGAATGCCCCATATACTAACGTGTAAGTTAGGAATATTAGACCTAGTGCAATAAATAATTGAGAGCGACGTTGCAGGTGCAAGAGGCTGAACATGGCAACGATTCCTGCCGATATTTGCATGAAGAAGTACATGTAATTGTTGGGAGCGTAGTAGGAAACCAGCAAGCTTGTACCTATCAATAGATAAAGGGCCGGTCTTGTCCCAAACAGTATGTTCACGATGATCGGGAAGAACAAAACGGGAATCGTGAGGATATTGATGTGTTGAAAGTAACTGATGCTTCCCAGGGCAATGGTTAGTAAGAACATGCTATACAGGAAGAAAAAGTCCTTGTTGTTATAAAATAGTCGTTTTCGGGAAACATACAGGAAAATTGAAAAACTCATGATAGCAATCAAGGTCAACACGGTTTGGGCAACCGAGATCCGGATTCGGTCAATGGTTGAGCCCAAGTTTTGCTCATGTTCTATCCGGAAAGATTCCAGAATTTTATATTTTTCGGGTGTTACCAGATCGTTTTGGGATATGATAATATCTCCCCGGTTGATCATTCCTTGGGTTGGCGTGATACTTTTTATACTGGTTTCAATGGCAAGTCCCGTTTTTCCGGCATCGTATTCCAAGTTCGGGTTGATGTAGTTGTTCAAGCCCAAACTAAGTATTCCTTCCTCGGTGGATTTGTTCAGGTGAAGGCTCTCGATGTATTTAACCAACGTTTCGTAGGCTTGCTTTAGCGTGTACACGTTGGAGAACTTTTCATCGAAGGCAATGTTGTTCTTGACGATAAGAATATTTTTTATTTTAGCAGGATCCATTTTTTCCGGCATCAGCAGAATACCTTTGGAATAAATGTCCCGCAGTTTTTGAATGATTTTATCCATATCTTCTCCGTTGTGCGCGGTTCGATATGGATTTATTTTTTCCGAAAGTTTGTTGATTTGAACTTCAACATTTGTTGCTTTGAAGTTAAAAATGGGGGCTTGCTCTTCTTTGATTTTTTCAATATCGGCAGCAAGTTCTTCGGCACTTTTATGCAATGGAAAATCTAAGGGTGCGATCAATGTCTCGTATTTCCAAGGCATCCCTTTTTGGTAGGAGTATTTAAATCTCTCTACTTTAGGGAGCAATAAGACAATGAGGCCACAGATGATGATTATTGTACTGATTTTGAACACGTATTGGATCGTACGGTGTCGTTTGGTTTTATTGTTTGACATATCCCGATTTTATCTTGAATTATCTTTGTTCAAAGATATAAATAAAATTTTAAAGCCTCCCATGGGAGGCTTTAAAATTGTTACAAGTTTCAAGTTGAGCTTTCAGCTCTGCGGGAATACAATGTTTTAAACAAGATTATTGTATTCCTGCAGTTTCAACTTCGGTACTTACTTTTTTGATCAATCCTTGAAGCACGTTTCCGGGACCGATTTCCAAGAAAGACGAAGCTCCGTCTGCCAACATGTTTTGTACGGTTTGAGTCCAACGTACAGATGCTGTTAACTGGTCAATCAAATTCTTTTTGATCACCTCCGGGTCAGATACCGGTTGTGCGTTCACGTTCTGGTAAACCGGGCACGAGGGTTGTGAGAAGTGGGTGTGCATGATGGCATCGGCCAGTTCTTTCCGGGCGGGTTCCATCAGCGGAGAGTGGAATGCACCCCCGACTTTTAACGGGAGAGCCCGTTTGGCCCCGGCTGCTTTTAGTTTTTCGCAAGCGGTGGCAATTCCTTGCATTGTTCCGGAAATAACAATTTGGCCCGGGCAGTTGTAGTTTGCCGGAACGACAATATCGTCAATTTCAGCTAAAATATTTTCTACGGTCGCATCCGGTAACCCGAGGATGGCAGCCATCGTGGATGGGTTTGCCTCACATGCTTTTTGCATGGCAAGTGCTCTGGCGTGAACAAGACGCAAGCCATCTTCAAAAGAAAGAGCCCCGTTGGCTACAAGCGCGGAAAATTCTCCCAGAGAGTGTCCCGCCACCATATCCGGTTTCTCGTTCAACGATTTTGCAAGAATCACCGAGTGAAGGAATATGGCCGGTTGTGTTACTTTGGTTTGCTTTAAATCTTCGTCAGTCCCCTCGAACATCAGGTCCGTGATGCGGAATCCCAGGATTTCGTTTGCCTTTTCAAATAACTCTTTTGCTGCAGGTGAGTTTTCGTATAAGCTCTTACCCATGCCTACGAATTGGGCTCCTTGGCCCGGGAAAACAAATGCTTTTTTCATACTCGTCATGTTTATTTCTTAATGAAATTTGTTACTAATTAGTCGGATGAACTCTTCCCGCGTGGCAAGTTTTTCGAAAGCCCCGCTGAAATCGGAAGTCGTCGTTACCGAATTTTGTTTTTGCACGCCCCGCATCATCATGCACATGTGCTGGGCCTCAATGACCACGGCAACACCGAGGGGATTGAGTGTATTCTGTATACAATTTTTTATATCATTTGTCAACCTCTCCTGTACTTGAAGCCTTCTGGAAAAAGCTTCAACCACCCGGGCTATTTTACTCAACCCGGTGATATACCCGTTCGGAATGTAGGCCACGTGAGCATGTCCGATGAACGGGAGCATGTGGTGTTCACATAGAGAATAGATTTCAATATCCTTGACGATTACCATTTGGCGATAATCTTCTTTAAACAGGGCGGAGCGAAGTATTTCTTCCGGGTTTTCCGTGTAACCTTTTGTCATAAATTGCATGGCTTTGGCAACACGATACGGGGTTTTCACTAATCCTTCTCTTTCGGGATCTTCTCCCAATAATGTGAGAATTTCTTTATAATGATAGCTTAGTTTTTCGATTCTTGCCTTGTTGTAATATTCTACTTTGCGGTAGAATTCTTCATTGTCATCCAATTCTGTGTATTTCATTCTTCCTCTCTTTTAGGTGCTTGATTCATCGCTTATCTCGGCGAAGAAAAATTCGTTGCAAAGTAAAATATAATAATCGAGAATTGAAAATCGTATATTGAAAAATGGATAAAACTACTCCACGTGCACGTGTTGGCTGGGAGAGAATCTGAGACCGTCGTCACTGCTGAAGAAAATGTACAGGTGGGCATTTTGCCCGATTTCTTCGTTGAGCGAGAACTCTCCTTGCGATTCTCCGCGTACGCCTTTTACTTGACAGGCTAAGCGAGGTATTCGAGGGTCATTGTCATAGATCACGCCCACTTGCAGTTTATCCGTGCTTGCCGTAGTTTTCCATGTCCGTTCCTCTTGCCATGAAATGGTAAAACGGTTTGCTTCTCGTGAAACTTTCAACTCCCGGGGAAGTGCCAGTGTTCCGTCCGTGAACGAGAAGTTCTCGAAATCCACGATTTTTCCCTCGTCTCCAAAACAATGGAAATTTCTTGAAAAGAATACGTTCGAGGCGAATCGTTTCTCTGCCTTCGCCACGGCACGCCATATCTCGGGTGATACTTGCTTGGCAAATGTCATGTAAAATACTTGCACGGCTTTGAAGCGTGTCGTGACAGCCTGCTGCTTGGGGGTGCGTCCCTCGGTTTCCCATTTTCGTTTTTTACCGGGAATGGCATATCGCCGGGCGTACATCTTGTCGCCCCTCGCGTAAAAAATAATGTTATTGTGTCTTCCTTGGAAAAATCTGTTGATAAGGTCTTTTACTTTCATGATATAGTATTAAGGTGTTTAATAATTACATTTATGTTCCTTCAGTTTGGATTAGTAAAGAGGGGGAGTCCGAAAACTCCCTCTCATCCTACATGTTAAGCCTCTTCTGCTAGCGTGATGCAAACAGATGGGGAAGCCTGTTTCCCGTTCGCGCTCGTGGCAAAGATGTACACTTTCAGGTCTCCTTTTTCCCACGTTACCGGAAAAGTCACGCTTGTTGAACTATTTTCTCCGCGTTCGCGAAGGGGTATCACCCGGCATCCGGCATACCGGGTGTTCAACACCATGGCGTACGTCTTGTCATCCGCGTTACAATACCCGAAATCTTCCATACTCGTGTTCTCGAAGGTAATCCTTGACGTTGAGGCACTGTAAGTAGCGGTGATCTCCGGTTCCATGAGTGATCCTTGTGCACATAACAATTGTTCGTAGTCCACGGTCACCGTGTTGTCCTCTTCCACCGTGCAAATCCCTTTGTTCAAGGACATGAAGGCATTCGCGGGAGACAGTCCTCTTTTACGCTGGGGAAATCCGAGTTGAATAACCGGGGCAAGCCCTTGGGTTAATTCTGTCAGTCTTTTGAACTTCTTTCGTTGTGCAACGGCTGCCGGGGCATCGGAAACTTTTGCGTTCGACGAACTTTTGCGAGCCATGTTCTCGCTTTCGCGTATGTAGTAACTTATTTTACCAATACGCCCCCGATAGCTTTCTATCGGATCCGAAATTATTTTTGCCATATTGCAAAAATTAAAAAATTAATAATATATTTCTCTCTCCAACACACTTGGACGAGAGGTAAGCATCTAACTTCTTGAGAAGTCTTATCCTTACATGAGGCATTATACACGGCAAATGTTAAATTTGCGCGCACCTGAGGGGGAATATTGCATTAGAGAAGACGATATTTTTGTAAATTGCAGTTGTATAGGTGTTTATGGCGCACATTAAATATTGTTAAATATGAAAATCAGCTAGAATACGCCCATTTTTCTAGGAAAAGTGATAGGAAAATTTTATAAAACGAAGAGTTGCCGAAAACTTCCGGCAACTCTTCGTTTTATAAAAATGTAATAATAATCTTACTTTTCCATCATGTCACATAGTCGGGCAATCAATTCCGGTGTGGGCAGTTTATCCGAGGCTTGGTATTGGAAATGGCTCGTGAACAGCACCAACGTTCCTTTCAGGTTCGTTTCCAACAGTTCGTTGTCACTTACCCGGTCCGGATGATCCACTAGTCCCGTGATGCGGCACAGCTCACCGCAAGGGAGCGGCTCCAAGTGTTCGAAGCGGTATCCCATCCAGATGTTGGCGTCCGCTGTTGCTTCTTTACCCCAGAAGCACCATGAACCTCTATTCTTGACCATAATTAATCGCGGGCGCACCACCTGCTCCATGAAAAGTTGATTCAACCGCAAATTTTCGGCAACGAGTTCAAGACCTTTCGGGTCATTGCAAAACTTCCACACCATTTCCTGATCCGTTTCCCGGAAATTCAGCAAATCCATGTATGCTACTTCTTGTTTGTACTCCTCCGGGAAAAGCTTGTCGAAAGCCAAAAAATAACGGTCTTCTCCGCCTTCCACTATCCCTTGGTAATTATACTCGCATATGTTTTCCTTGCGTGCCACATCCCCTTGCCGGAACGATGGGTTCATACCCGTGACTAAAATTCGGTGTGGTATTTCTATCTTCGAGAAACAAATGCCCCGCTCAAGGATATTGTTTAGCTCCTCGGAGGTCATTTGTTTTTGAAATTTCTTCCAGAGTTTTAATAATCTTTCTTTTTGCATGTTATTTTATTAATGTTTCAAAATCAACTTCTTCAATGGTAGAATACGCTTTTTTCCATGATCGGTTTGCTTCATACTTTTCTTTCGGGGAAGTATACAAACCGCTAGGATTAGGATCGGGCAAAGATACTCCTAAAACAAAACGTTTACGGAATGCACCACCGAAAGAATGTTGTGGTATTCCATCGTAATTAGTATCATGAAGTGTTGGCGGCGAATACGCTTTGGAATATATTTTAGAAAAATTCAACTCACAAGGCTCAAATGTTGAGTTCCAGGCTGCATTTGCAAACGATAAACAACCAATTGTTTTAACACTACTGCCTAAAAGTAAATAACCTGTAAAACCGGTACAATTACGGAAAGCATAATCGGCAATTGTTCGTACTTTGTCAGGAATAATCAAATTTCCAGACAAAAAGGGACAATCATTAAATGCACGATAACCTATATCCGTAACATTTTCTCCTATTGTAAGTGTGCCGTTAAATTTAGAAGTCATAAATGCGTCTTCTGGGATAGATGTCAGACCGTTCCCTATTTTTATAGAACCATTGAATCCGTTTGTATGCGCAAGTCCATATCTCGCAAATGCTTCTTTCCCGATTTTTTTCACAGAATTAGGAATAACCAAATCCCCCGTAACAGTTTCACATCTCTGAAAAGCTCCTTGACCTATTTCTGTAATGCTTTCTCCTAATATAACCCTACCATCAAGTTTGCAATTAGAAAAAGCATAGTTACCGATTGTGGTTACTTTATCTGGGATAACTAGATCTCCTTTTAAAGGTAAACCTATGAAAGCATATTCATCAATGATTATTAAATCGGAAGGAAGTGTTAGGGATGTTAATGGACATCCGTTAAAAGCGTGAGCCCCAATTCTACGTACGCAACTTGGTATTTCAACAGATGTTATAGAACTCGCGGTAAATGCGTAATCAGGAATTACCACCATGCTGGGTAGGCGTACAGAAAGAATTGTTTTAGCTCCCCGGAATGCACCCTCAGGCATTGTAGTCAAAACCCCTCTTAAATCCACTTTAGTTAGGTTTGGCATGGTCTTCATGAAATCAAAATCGGATTTATCTAAGGCTCCAGAAACAATTAATTCTTCTATTAATGGTACATCTTCTGCATTTATTAATTGTTCAAGTTGTCCTCTCCCGGTGTATACGGTTTGGGCAATACCTTTTTCTTGATTGATTAAAATCGTTTCGATAGTGACTCCAATTTTGTCAATTAATTTTATATTAGCGAAACGAGTTCGTACAGTTTGATTCGGTTGCACGATGAAAGTAATCACCTCGTCACGCATTGCAGCCCTGCCCTTGGGTGCCACGCTTAGCCATGATTGTGCTTCAGTGGGAATTTCTACGGTATAGTTAATATTAGTAGACAATTTCACTTCAACTTGTCCTCCATTATATTCAACGATATAGCTTTTTGTTGTAACATTGATTATTCCTTCCACGAAATTGATAGAACTCATTATCGTGTGTCCTTTTCCATCTGAAATGAATATTAATACCTCGCTGTTCAAAATTGTTGGGGGAGTTGTAATTTCAATAACCCCTTGGGTGTGGTCAGTCGGTTTTACAACTGCACGGAATCCATCTTGAGTTAAAGCTTTTACAACTGTTTTAGAATCAGAACCAACCAACGTGTAATTGATGGAATAAGTTTTACTAGGAAGAACCCGTATGTCTTCGGTTTCGCTGAATGTAATTGAAAGTGGTTTGTATTTGGGAATCGAGATCGTATTTCCACCGTTTAATGTCATGTGCACATAATCTTCGTCTTCTGTTACTTCCTCGAAAAATGCACCACCCGTCGTGCTCGGTCCTAACTGTTGCCATTTCCCTTCTTCATATGATACATACCAGTATCCTTTTTCAATTTTTAATTGAGGAGTAACGCCATTTTGTCCCGGTGTTCCTTGTGCTCCATCATTTCCGTCTTTCCCCGGTGTTCCATCTAGTCCATCCTTACCATCTGTTCCTTGTGCTTTGATCTTATTGTTACTATCATCCAGAAGCCAATTGCCATTCAATGTCCAGTAATAGATGTTGTCCGTATCTTTTTTAATGCTTATAATTGGAGCGACGCCATTCTGTCCGGGTGTTCCGTCTTGTCCATCTTTTCCGTGATAGATAACAATTGCCGGGCTTTTGGAAAAACTAATTGTGTAACCGATAGCTTTACCTTCTTCCATTAAGGGAGTGACAGAAGTAACGTAATCATTGTTTTCCAATGCGGTTACAATGCTTTGTAACGAGGAAATGTTCGTGTTCATTTGGTTACATTGTGTTCTTAATTCCTCGAAAGCGTACCATGTCGGGATCTTCAATTGCTCGCCATTGGAGAGTGTAAAGATAACGTATTCATTACTTGTTGAGTAGTCCACGTCTCTGAACATGGAATCCCCATCTTTTCCCGGTGTTCCTTGTTCCCCTTTTTCGCCCTGTTCTCCCCTTTCTCCTTGAGGTCCGGTGGCTCGCCATAATGTTTTCCACGTTATTCCATTGTCATATGATACTTCCCAATACCCGTCTTTAATATCTAATAGAGGAGTAATTCCATCTTTTCCGGGAAGTCCATCTTTTCCGTCGGTCCCTTCTGCTTTGATTTTTTGATTGTTATTATCCAAAAGCCACGTGCCGTTCAGGGTCCAGTAATAGATACCGTCGATATCTTGTTTTATTCCGATAACAGGGGTTACCCCGTCTTTGCCTGTTTCTCCCTTATCACCGGTAGCTTGCCCCAAAAAGGTCCAGTTAGTCCCGTTGTCAAAGGACACGAACCAGTTGTCGAATTCGATTTTGAATTGTGGTGTGATGCCATCTGCACCTTGTTGTCCTTGATTCCCTGTGGCTTGTCCTAAATCCTCCCACGTGGAGCCTTTGTCCCATGATATCATCCATCTGCCATTTTGAATTTTTAAATCAGGGGTGACACCCGGTAGTCCTGCTTCTCCCTTGTCACCGGTTGCCTGTCCCGCGTCCTCCCACGTGGAACCCTTGTCCCGGGAGACCATCCATCTACCATTTTCAATTTTGAATTGTGGGGTAACACCATCATCCCCTTTCTCTCCTTTCTCTCCTTTTTCCCCGTCTTTCCCGTGGTAGATGGTAATGGGTTTGTTTTTAACGAAAGTGATCGTGTACCCGATCGTGGTGCTCCCCTCGGTGATTGGAGTAACTCCCGTGATGTAATCGTTTTGTTGCAGCGCGTTGATGATCGTCTGCATGGACGAGATATTGGTGTTCATTTGTGCGCACAACTTTTCGAGAGAGGTTAATCTCCCGTCCAGATCCGCGATTTGTCCGCGTAATTCACTGTCGTCGAAATCATCTTTACATCCAGCGAAAGTAACGCAGAGGAGCGATAGCCATACTAAGTGCAAGCACTTGATAAAGTGAGTTAATTTATGTCGTGTATAACAATATTTTTCTAGCATAATCTATAATGTTTATTATTGTTCATGGATAATAACGACAGGATGATATTGAGGGCTGTCTCCCTTAGGGGTATCTGTGGTGCGTCGCAAGAGTTTGGGGATTGAATTGCGATTGATAGCGTCATATTCCACGAATTTCTCGTAATCGTATTGCCAGCTGTCACCATAAGCCTGTCGCATCATGCGCTTGTAAATGGCTTCGCGGCTAGGGACATTAAAAATAACCTCATCAATAGTCGTTCTCATGATGCTTGTATTGGATGACCTGTAAATTCCAAAAGCACAATACATTCCTCCTTCATAGATTCCGATATCTTCATTCGTGTATCGTTCATCCGTCATAAATTTGTTCCATGGAACATTTTCAGGATCAACACTAAGGTTTGCGTACCAGCCATTGGCTTGGTAATTTAATATTTTCTCTTTGGTGGCATCGGTAGCGATATCGCCAAATGTTTCAATCCATTCCTCGGTTCCCAGTTTGCCGAATGTTAAACCGAATCCACGGCAGATGCCATTTTCAAATCCGTGCAAATCATTACCAGCAGGGGTATAGTTTCCAAGACCTGAGATAGAATAAGAAAATCCTTGAGGATAGCTAGTGTACGTTGTTTTGGCGTTAGACGTGTAAGCATTAAATATAACGAAACAGATGTCTTGGTCTGTATTGAAATTGGGTATTTTATTTATGTATTTGTTTCTGAGGATTTCTGGATTGCATTCTGCGCGGGCGTAACCAGGGGAGTCGCTATTCCCGTATTTACCCTCTAAGGCGGTTTCACCATCCAGGAAAACATTGTGTTTTGAAACGGCTTTGACGGCATAGACGTTGAATAAGTGGCGGAAGGATTTCATGGGTTCCTGTCTGAATAATCCTTCCATGGTTTTGTGCATCACCTTATCGAAATGCCCGCTGGTGAAATCAACATCAGCGAATCCGTCTCCGACAATTGCGACATTAATGCCATTCCCTTCTGTTGCTTTTTGTAGTATTACAACCTTTCCGTCTTCACTGTAGTCTGTCGATTCGTATAATGTCGGTATTTCTAACTGGTATCCTTCATTTTGGGGTAGGAAATCTGACCTCAATGAGACCCACCTGGGGTGAGAAACAATCTCCCAAGGGATTGTTCCCGACAGGCAATTGTATGAAATGTTAATAGATTTATGATTATCGTCCAGCAACCAGCTCGCCAAATCTACCGGGATAGATCCGGTAAAATAGTTGTTGCTTAAACCGATGCCAGTACATTGTTGCATGAAGAAATCAAATATGATGTGTCCGTGTAATTGATTATTATTTAGGCGAATATAGCGTAATTCTGAACATTGTTTGATTGTGGTTGGAATTGTTCCCGAGAGTTGATTGTCTGCTAAGTTTAAAATATAAAGTTTTTTGAGATTTCCGATATTTTCGGGGAGGGCTCCTGTCAGTTGATTGTTGTTTAATTCTAATCTATACAAATTTGGTAACAGACAAATTGTTTCGGGGATTTCTCCAGTGAATTGATTGTATGATAAATCCAAATAATCTAAAGTTTTTAAGTCATTTATATTTTGAGGTAATTCCCCTGATAATTGATTGTATTGTAATTCTATGCGTTCAAGGGAAGGCATTTGCCAAATAGAATTTGGTATTTCTCCTGATAGTTGATTTTTTTGTAGATTTAGATCGTTTAAATTTGTCATTTGGCTAATAGAGGTTGGAATTTCCCCGGTTAGCTGATTGCATGATAAATTCAAGTGATAGATGTGTTGTAATTTGCCTAATTCTTCGGGTATGCTACCGGAAATTTTAGAGAATTGAATCTCTAAAAAACTTAGATTAGATAAATCTCCCAGTTCTGGAATTAAATAACCCGACAGATTGTTGCCATTAAAATTACCGACAAATCGTATTCGATCAATTAAACCATTGTAATTGCTAGTTTCTATCCCGTACCATTCTCCGACAGGTTTATCGCTACACCAGTTTGTGTTATCTTCCCACTGATCGCCATTGGTTGCATGGTAAAATTTAATCAAAATTTCCCGTTCTTTCGCGAGTTTTTCTTTCGAAGCATTTCCTTGGAAGACGATGATAGTTTTTAATACTTTGCCTCCCATGTCTTGCACCTCGATATTGCCGGTGCGGTTTTGTTCTCCCTCGTTCGCTTGAATCGTGAAATGAAAATGATTCGTCACGAGAGATCTGCCCAATGGTTGTTCATCTAACACGATCCATTCATTTTTAGGCACCGCTTTTATTTCCAAGTTCGACGTGATTTCCAGGTTCAAATCTCCATTCCCACCGCCAACTATCACGGTGTTGTTCTGCACGTTTTCAAGGATAATGATACAAAATGAAATCGCTGACATCACGGTTTTCTCTTTCCCGTCGGAAACGAACACCAGTACCTCGTCATCCGTGATCGGGTCGGGAGCCGTGATAGTGATGGTTCCGCTTAGATTATCTTTTGGGTTCACCACGGCTTTCCATCCGTTCGAGGTGACGGTTTTCACCAATGTCTTTTCATCTCCTTTCGATAGCGTGTATCCTATTTCAATTGTTTCTCCCGAGCTAATCCCAGGAAGTGTATTTGAAAAATATATCCCGAACGAGTCTTTTCTCGGTAGTTTTAATTCCGTGCCATCCGCGAGCGTGAATATAACATACTCGTCACTGCTGGTGTCCACGCTACTAAACATGGAGTCCCCTTTTTCTCCCGCTTCACCTTGCTCTCCCTTTTCCCCGGAGGCTTTTCCCAGTTGCTTCCAACTGTTTTCATTGTCATACGAAACGTACCAGTATCCCTCCTCTATTTTTAAGACAGGGGTAATCCCGTCTCGCCCGGGTTCGCCTTTCTCTCCAGGTTCACCCTTTTCTCCGTCGGTTCCCTGTGCATTGATTTTGTTATCGGATGCGTCCAGCAGCCATTCCCCGTTCAGCGTCCAGTAATAGATGCCATCGGAGTCTTGCTTAATCCCGATGACGGGTGTCGAGCCGTTCTTCCCGTGGTAGATGGTGATAGGTTTGTTCTTGGTGAAAGTGATCGTGTAGCCGATAATGGATTCGCCTTCCGTGATAGGAGTAACTCCCGTGATGTAATCGTTTTGTTGCAGCGCGTTGACAATCGTCTGCATGGACGAGATGTTCGTGTTCATTTGTGCGCACAACTTTTCGAGAGTGGTTAATCTCCCGTCTAGGTCCGCGATTTGTCCGCGTAATTCACTGTCGTCGAAATCATTCTTGCATCCTGCGAAAGCAACGCATAGGATGAAAATCCATATCAAGTGCTGGCACTTGAAAAAGAGAGTAAATAAATACCTCATACAACCATACTTTTGTAACCCTAATTCCCTGAAGGTAAGTTTTTATAAAAAGAAAAGCGTGGGAACTTTCAGTTTATCTTCCTTTAGGTATCGCCAAACACCCTTGCAAAAATAAACAGTCACCCCACGCTAAACCATATATAATGTAGATAACTATATGGCAAGCATGAGCGTTTGTACCGTTTATCCCTTTGCAAAAAAATTGGCGATTTTAAAGGAAAGGATAAAACTAAACGCTTTTCGTTAAATTGTCATCGTTTAGATGTTTCTAAACGACACACAAATATATTGAATAATTAGCATTTTACAAACACTCACGGGGGTGACCGCTTTACAAATTTACAATAAACGTTAGAATAAAAAGAATTTGAGATAGTCTATTTTCCATTTGCACAGGGAAAAATCGGAATTTTCTTGTACATGTCTCTTTCTCTTCCGGGTGTTACGAGAGGATAAATTACCGAGCATCTATTCATCATGTATTGTATGATGGAATAGATGATGGATAGATGATCAATAGGTGATCAATAGATGTTTGCCGGATATGTAGGAGAAGGGAAGGAGAAATATAGAATTTTTCAAGACGATGCGCATGTTTATTTCACGAAAAAATGTATCTTTAGCCAAATAAAATATTGAATATGGAGTGGTTCGTGTTATTTATGCTTATCGCGATAGGTCTTGTCCTGTTGATTCTCGAATTTCTAGTATTTCCGGGGGTGAATATTGCCGGGATTCTTGGTTTCGCTTGTGTTGTCGGGGCTGTTTGGCTGGCTTATTCTACGATGGGAACAACGGTCGGGCATTTCACTTTGTTGGGGACGGCTCTTTGTGGTTTCGGGGTGACTTATTATGTTTTGCGATCGAAGACGTGGAGACGTATGCAGTTACACACGCAGATTGACAGCACGGTGGAAGGAGTGGATGAATCCATCCGGGAAGGCGACACCGGGGTGACACAGGGACGCTTGGCCCCGATGGGAAAAGTACGGGTGGGGGATAGTGTGGTCGAGGCAGAATCCCGTTCCGGGTATATTGAGGAGAACCGGGAAGTGATCGTGTTGAAAGTATATAAAAATAAGATTGTAGTTAAATTAAAAACTGAATAGAAGATGGAGAGTAGTTTGTTTTTTCTGGTAGCGGTTATCGCCGGAGGTCTTTTTTTACTTTGGATGATACTCTACTTTATTCCGATTGGCTTGTGGTTTCAAGCGTTAGTGTCTGATGTGAAAATATCTTTGTTGCAATTAGTTTTGATGCGTTGGCGGAAAGTGCCTCCCACGATCATCGTTCGTGCCATGATCGAGGGGAAAAAGGCCGGATTGGAACTTTATCGCGACTTGCTGGAGGCGCATTATCTGGCGGGGGGCCACGTGGCTCAAGTGGTACATGCCTTGGTGTCCGCGTCAAAAGCGAATATCGACCTGACGTTTCAAATTGCAACGGCCGTGGACTTGGCCGGTCGTGACGTGTTCGAGGCCGTGCAGATGAGCGTGAACCCGAAAGTGATTAATACTCCGCCGGTGGCTGCCGTGGCTAAAGATGGTATACAGTTGATAGCCAAAGCCCGGGTTACGGTGCGAGCTAATATCCGTCAATTGGTCGGGGGTGCCGGGGAGGAAACCATCCTGGCCCGTGTCGGGGAAGGTATTGTCTCTTCCATTGGTTCTGCTGCCTCGCACAAGGAGGTTTTGGAGAATCCGGACTCTATTTCGAAGGTGGTGTTGAGCAAGGGGTTGGATTCGGGTACTGCTTTTGAAATTTTGTCTATTGATATCGCCGATATTGATATAGGTAAGAATATCGGGGCTGAATTGCAGACCGATCAGGCCGAGGCCGATTTGAAGATCGCCCAGGCGAAAGCGGAGGAACGCCGGGCGATGGCTGTCGCTACCGAGCATGAAATGAAAGCGCTAGCCCAGGAGATGCGGGCAAGAGTAATCGAGGCCGAGGCGGAAGTACCCCGGGCCATGGCCGAGGCTTTCCGTAGCGGTAATTTGGGTATCATGGATTACTACAAAATGAAGAATATCGAGGCGGATACGCAAATGAGAGAATCCATTGCCAAGCCGAATGATAAGAAGAATAACCAGAAATAGTGAATGGATGGTTAAAAATGTAAAACAGACCCGGGTTTTCTCGGGTCTGTTTTATTATGAAACTAAAGTGTCCGTTAAAGTTGGAAGCGATAGTTATCAACGAGCAATTCATCGCAATGACTAGCGACGAAACGGATGATTTCTAATCCTTTCTTTCGAGGTATACGGATGCTTTCTCCAACAATAAGCATATCTTCGATGTTGGGATTTCCGTGGTTGTTGACGGTGGTGGCATGTCCTCCGTTGTAGCCCTTGCTGCAACGAGTGAGGTCGTAGGCGGGGGCTAGAGACCAAGTTCCTTCCCTGCAAATGAAACTGAAATTTTTGGCATGATCATCTTTATTGTCTGTTAGTATGTTGAAGATCATTCTTTTGAACATTTCGTCAACTTGATGAGGATCTTGCGTGAGATAACCTGTCAGGTGGAGGAGTGTTTTATAATCCAGTTTGGGAAGTTGAATCGATTCGTTCAATAATGCTCCGGCTGTGGCAATATGCAATCGATTTTCGTTTTCTATATCAAAACGTTTGGTTGCGAAATATTTTCCGTCAAATAATCTGAAGTCAGGAACCGTGATTTCACATTGGCGAGCTATTTCATTGTATCGATACTCCATGATGCTCATATCCGAGGGATCGTAGGTGTGACGGAATTTGACTAGCCAAGAGCCTTGTTCATCGAGTAATAAACATTTGGGGTGGCATCCCCCGGAATTACCGCTGTTAAAATAAAGGGTGTCTTCGCCTTTGTCAGATTTTTCTGATAACACGTCTAGTGCCATTTGTTGGAGTTTGTCTAATTCCGGTAGGTTTTTATCTTCGCCAATGTAAGTTTCCGGCAGATAGCATAAAGCTCCCAAGCCTGAGCAACCAACAATGCTTAGTCTTTGAATGGGAGTGAGTTTTGAATCGTCTATTCCTTGTTTTTTTAATAGCCTGTTTAACAGGTAACGTCCATAACCATCGGGTAGGCTATCTTCAAAAATTCCAAAATTCCCCCAAAACGGTTTGGGTTTGGCCAGAAAGAGATCCGGTTTGAGGGGAAGGTCAAGGGGGGATATTGAGAATCCCGTGGCAATCCATTCTTTATCGTATTGGAAAGCACAACATGAATTGTCCGGGGTCATGCAGAGTTTGCCCACAACCCTGTCGTGATAAAGTACATTTAGTTTATCGGTCCATTTCATTTCGTCCTCGCTTTCTGTTTTTGTTTCTATTGATTGTTTCCAACTCTTCCATCGTGTTATAGAGGGGGCGAGACAATAATTCCTTAATATCTTTGCTGTAACCCAATGTCTTGGCCATAGACACGAAAGCGGCCAAAGATATGGTGTGTTTCTGTTCGAATTTGGCAATCGTGGGGGTGGGTACGCCACTTAGCTTGGAAAGGGCGTTTCTTGATAATCCCTTTTCCAGTCTTCGTTGCTGTAGGTTTTTAGCAAGAATTTCCAGTAATTCATCCGGGGTATCTAAATCAAAATTGTATATTAAATTCATACTATAATATCTCTTATATGAATATTTTGTGTTTATAGAATACTATAATATTCATTACAAAGATACGAATTTCTTTTTATGAAACGAAATACCGCGGGGAATTACCGGGAAAAGTAACTCCCCGGTAATTCTCTGAGATTGTAGCGTGAGGCCATGACTTCCCCGTATGCGCCGCAGGAACGAATGGCGATCAGGTCTCCCCGTTTGGTGAGGGGGAGTTCCCGGTCTTTGCCGAAGCAATCGGATGATTCACAGATAGGGCCTACCACGTCGTATTTTTCGTGTTCTCCCGCGGAGGTTAGGTTTTCTATCCGGTGGAAAGCCTGGTAAAGTGCCGGACGTAGAAGGTCGTTCATTCCCGCGTCGAGGATGACAAACTTTTTATGTTTCCCTTCCTTCACGTACAGGACGCGAGAAATGAGTGAACCGCATTGCCCGACGAGGGATCGGCCTAGTTCGAAATGAAGTTGCTGACCCGGCAGGGCTTCGAAGAAATCGGCAAAAATCTGGAAATAAGAAGCAAAGTCGGGGATCAGACCACACGCGGGACAATCGTAATTGATACCCAGCCCGCCACCGAAATTCACGTGGGGGAGAAGGATGCCCTGTTCTTTCAATCGAGATTGTATTTCGTTCACTCTCAGGCAAAGTCCACGGAATACCGTGAGATCGGTGATCTGGGAACCGATGTGAAAGTGTAGCCCGATAAGATGGATGTTTTCCATTTCCCGGCAGGCCGTGATGGCGCGGTCGAGGTCGTAAAGGTAGAACCCGAATTTGTTTTCTTCAATTCCCGTGGTGATGTAGTGATGCGTGTGGGCATCCACGTTGGGATTTACCCGAAGAGCGATGGAGGCTTTTTTCCCCATTTCTCCGGCCAGCAAGTTGATCACCTCTATTTCGGGTAAAGATTCGCAGTTGAAGCAAAATATCCCTTTTTCAAGCGCCAGCCGGATTTCCTCGTCACTTTTCCCGACTCCGGCATACACGATCTGTTGCGCGGAGAAACCATTGGCTACGGCTTGGGCAACCTCGTTGCCACTCACGCAGTCCGCCCCTATCCCGTGGCTTTGAATGATGTCGAGAATATGTGGGTTGGCATTCGCTTTTATGGCGTAATGCAAATGGAATCCGTGTTTTTTAGCCGCCTGGGAGGCTGCCTGAAGGGTGGCCTGTAGAAGAGTCGTGTCGTAGTAATAAAACGGGGTCTTCAAGGTTTGAAATGTTTTGATGGTTTCTATATTCATGGAGGTTGAATTTATGAGGATTATGAACTCACTGGTTTAACAATCTTTCGCTAAGTGCTTCGAGCGCTTTTTGTTTGTCGGTTTGTTTCACGAGCAGGGAAATGCTGTGTTCGCTAGCCCCGTAAGAGATCATGTGCAGGGGGATATCTTTCAGGGCGGTAAGAGCCCGAGCTGCGAGTCCGCTATTGTTGATCGAGCAATCCCCGACGATGCAGATGATGGAAAGCGATTCTTCCACCTCGATGGTACCGTATTTAGCAAGGTCTTTTTGGATGTCTTCCAGATGGCATGTGCTGTCGATCGTGAGGGATATGGCAACTTCCGACGTGGCAATCATGTCGATCGGGGTTTTCCAGGATTCGAATATTTCGAATACTTTTCGAACAAAACCGTAGGCAAGCAGCATATTGCTGGATTTGACTTTTATGGCCGTGATTCCGTCTTTTGCCGCTACCGCCTTGAAATCTTGGATAGGGCTTTCTTTCGTGATCAAAGTTCCTTCGTCACTTGGGTTCATCGTGTTTTTCATGCGAACGGGAATGTTTGCTTTTTTAGCGGGCTGAATACTTGACGGGTGGAGAATTTTTGCCCCGAAATAGGCGAGTTCTGCCGCTTCGTCAAAAGATAGGGAACGAATGGCTTTCGTGTTTTTCACGTACCGCGGGTCGCTGTTATGTACACCGTCAATGTCGGTCCATATCTGAATTTCGTCTACGTTGAGTGCAGCACCGATTAACGCGGCTGAGTAATCGCTGCCTCCTCTTTTCAGGTTGTCTATTTCCCCGTACGCGTTTCGGCAAATAAATCCCTGGGTAATGATAATGCGCTCTGTGGCTGGATTGGATAATAGGCGTTTTAGATTTTGTTCGATGTAGAAATAATCCGGTTCACAATCTTTGTCGATACGCATGAAATCCAAAGCGGACAGGAGCGTGGAAGGAATGCCTTGTTCTTGCAAATAATAATGCATCAGCGTGGTGGAGATGATCTCTCCTTGGGCGACCACCGCTTTTTCTTGTAACGGGTAGAAGTCCTTGTTGATGAATGAGCGGAGATAGGTGAAGATGGTTTGTACAAATTCTTGTCCCCGGTGCTTGAATGCCTCGGTGCTGTAGAGGTCGCTAATGGTCATCAGGTAATCCAGTTCGAGATTTTGGATTGTCGTCAAGGCTTCCTGTCTGTCATTGTGGTATAGATAGTTGGTGATGTCTACTAACGTGTTGGTCGTTCCGGACATGGCAGAAAGAACGACAATTTTGGGTTGGTTGTCCGAGATTAATTTTGCCACTTCTTGAATTCGTTGTGCGGAACCAACCGAGGTTCCTCCAAATTTTAATACGTTCATACGTTTATTGTTTTTAAATCATTTATTTTTTACATGAAAAAAGCCCGTGTTTTCACACAGGCTTTTTCGACAGTTTTTTGATAACAGTGCGTTAGCCTGCAAAGAGCCTTTGCATGCACATCATCTGTTTATAGTTATTCGTATACTTTGTTCTCATTCTTCTTTTGTGTTTTTCACGATGCAAATATTGCATATTGAAATTGAAAAAACAAGCCTTTGTTAAAATATTAACAGATATGTGGCTACGCCACGTCACAAGTTACAGGTTGGCAAATTTCAAGTTCTTTTTTAACAATCTGAAACCTGTAATTTCCCACAAAAAAGTTAGTTTTTGCGGAAAATGACGGCTGTCCAATTGTCTTTTACTTTGTTGGATTGATAGGTTAGTTGCAATGATTCAGCTTTCTCGCGAATGATGGGAATGTCTTCGGTGTAGAATCCGCTCATGATGAGGTAACCCTTGTCGTTAAGCACGTTCACGTATGCGGGCATGTCATTCAGTAATATATTCCGGTTGATATTGGCTAGAATGATGTCGTAATGTTCCCGTCCGTCTAGTAAAGTTGCATCCCCGATGAGCACGCGTATATTGTTCAGGTTGTTGGTGGCAATGTTTTCCATGGCGTTGTTGTAGGCCCATTCATCGATGTCGATACCGGTAACCGATTGAGCCCCGCTTTGTGCGGCCATGATAGATAGAATGCCGGTGCCGCATCCCATGTCAAGGACTTTCTTGCCGGAGAAATCAGGTTTCATGTCAAGAATCGTTTCCAGCATGAGTGCTGTCGTGGCATGGTGGCCCGTACCAAAACTCATTTTCGGGTCGATGATGATTTCGTGTTCTATGTTTTCAATCGTGGGATGGAATCCGGCTCTTACCAGAATTCGGTCTTGCACGAGGATTGGTGTGAAGTTTTCCTCCCAGATTTTATTCCAATCTTGATTCTCGATTTCTGCTTTTTCCCAGGAGATCGTGTACAGAGACTGGAAGAAGGAAAGGATTTCCAATGATTTTACTTGTTCTTCATCAAATTTGTTGCTTGGAATGTAAGCCTTAAAACCGTCGTCCGTGTATGAAAAACTGTCGTATCCGAGGTCGCCGAGTTCGGCAATAATCGCATCTGCAATGTCCTCCACGTAAGGGAAGATGTGGAATGTGAGTTCTGTATAAAACATGCTATCTGATTTTTTTGCAAATGTAGCAAAAAATCAGATAGCTATGCTCTTCACATGATTTTCTCTAATTTATCGAGAGATTGAGCTATTTCTTGATCGGAAAGCTCGAAGTTTTGGAGGCTTCCCCCAAGGTACTGTTCGTAAGCGTAGAGGTCGATCATGCCGTGTCCGGATAGGTTGAACAGGATCGTTTTGGCTTTTCCTTCGGCTTTGGCGATTTTCGCTTCCCGAATCGCTTGCGCTATGGCGTGGGTGGACTCTGGAGCGGGAATTATTCCTTCGGTTTTGGCAAATAAGATCCCGGCCTCGAAGGTCTCTAATTGCGGGATGGCGACGGCTTCCATCAATTTGTCCTTGAGGAGTTGGCTGACGATGACCCCGGCTCCATGGTAACGTAATCCTCCGGCATGAATGCTTGCGGGTTGGAAGTCGTGTCCCAGCGTGTACATGGGAAGTAAGGGGGTCAACCCGACGGTATCGCCGAAATCGTATTGGAATTGACCGCGGGTTAACTTCGGGCAGGATTGTGGTTCCACTGCAATTACCCGGGTGTGTTTTCCTTCTTTCAGATTCCGGCGAATGAATGGGAAACTGATTCCGGCGAAATTTGAACCTCCCCCGAAGCATCCGATCACGATGTCCGGCTCATCTCCGGCTTTTTCCATTTGGAGAAGTGCTTCCTCTCCGATGATGGTTTGGTGTAATAACACGTGGTTCAGTACACTACCAAGAGAGTAATTTGTTATGGGATCCTGTGCGGCAAGTTCAACGGCTTCGGAGATGGCAATCCCCAGGCTACCGGCTGAATCCGGGTGTTCCCGCAGAATTTTTCTTCCGGCTTCTGTCAGCTTGCTGGGTGACGGGATCACGTCTGCTCCCCACGTGTTCATCATCAACTTGCGATAGGGTTTTTGGTTGTAGCTTACTTTTACCATGAACACTTTCAGGTCCAGACCGAAATGCTGACAGGCAAAACTTAATGCTGTGCCCCATTGTCCCCCACCGGTTTCTGTGGTGATGCGTTTAATACCTTGCTTATAGTTGTAGTAAGCTTGTGCAATGGCTGTGTTCGGTTTGTGAGAGCCGGCCGGGCTTGTACCTTCATTTTTGAAATATATTTTTGCGGGTGTGTCCAAGGCTTTTTCTAATGCGTGGGCTCGCACGAGAGGGGTAGATCTCCATATTTTATATAAGTCTTGCACTTCATCAGGGATCTCGATGTAGCGTTCGGTAGAAAACTCCTGCTTTACCAATTCCCGGGCAAATAGCGGGTAAAGGTCTTCCGGTTTTAACGGTTGTTTTGTTCCCGGATGAAGAGGGGGAAGGGGTTTGTTGGGCATGTCGGCCACGATGTTATACCATTGGATTGGCATTTCTTGCTCGGTGAGCATAAATTTTTTGATTGGTTTCATGATTTTTGATTTAAAAAAGGTGAATAAAAAAAGAGAGCCTACTGTTCGTAAACAATAGGCTCTCTATATTTTAATTATGCAATACAATCACATAACCTCATTGTTTACGATGAAGTTTAAAAAGGTGCCACCACCAAGTTTGGGCTATGTGTTGATTATGCATCATGTTTCTTTATTTTGTAAAGACAAAGCTATATAGAGATTTTCTTTTTTCCAAATTCTATCGTAAAAATAATGTTGCTAAATGAAATTTAATGCTTACATTTGCAGCATCCCACTCGAATTAAAGTTATAAAAGACGTGTATTGCATAAAAGAGATTGCCTCCGGTGTGCAATAGCACGTCTTTTTTTAAATTCAGAGTGGGATCTAATTTATAAAGAGCCGGAGGCATTTCTTACTAAATTGGTTTAACGTTTGGTTTAAAGTTATTGTTATGTTTTTGCATAACAATTTTTGAAAATTCTAAATTGTCTTAAGGTGGGGCCGTGATGGTGACCCACCTTTTTGTAACCTATACCGTCATAATTTCGTATAGTTCCATGTTAAATTTCTAGCTAAACTAAATTTGAATATGATGAAAACTTTTGGAAGAATTGGATGGATTTGCATGGTGGCAGTTGCCGCGATTCTGATGTTTGCTTCTTGCGGGAATAGCCAAAAGAACAAGGTACAGTCGGGGAAACAAGTACAAGAGCCGGTAGGGACTGTTGTGGAGGAGTCGGAAGTTGTCGTGGAGGTTGATAGTATTACGCCTGATTCGATTACTCAGAACACTAAAAGATAAAAGTTAAAAACTAAAAGCTAAAAGTTGGTACTGATTCTTTTATCTTAAAAGACAAAGCTCCCGGGTACCCGGGAGCTTTAGTCTTATAGTATCATTTGCGGCATGAATTCAAAACTGTTGTATTGGGGACGTAATCTCTCCGTGTTGTAAAATTTGGGGACATCCACGATCTTTTTACTACTGGTTACAATCTCGATCGGGGCGTTGTCATAACGTCCGTTTCTTAGGATGACTAACCTGCCGTGTAATCCTTTATTGATTAAATCCAGGGCTAGGTTCCCGTATGCCATGGGTACGATAGAGTCCAGTGCATCCGGGTCCCCGCAACGAACCAAATATCCCAATCTTTGCGTGATGGTGTTGATTACCTGTCCGTGGTTAAATTGTGGAGTGAGTTCTTTCAATTGTTGCGAGATCATGTTCCCGATGCCTCCCAGTTTTTTGTGTCCGAACATGTCTGTTTCTTCGCTTTGAAAAATCATGCTGCCTCCGGAGAACGTGGCTCCTTCGGATACGAGTACTACCGAGTATTTGCTGGGATTCGTGAAACGATCCTCGCAAAGCAGTTCGGTCAGACGTTCGATGTTGAATTCGTATTCCGGAATGACGCAACGGTTGGCAGCCCCGGCCAAGGTGGGGAGCATTGCCGTGAATCCGGCATAACGTCCGAATACTTCCAGAACCAGTATTCGTTCGTGAGATCCGGCAGACGTGCGGAGATCATGTGTGAGGGCAATCGTGCGGGTAATACAGGTGCTGAAACCAATACAGTAATCTGTTCCGGGAACATCGTTGTCCATGGTTTTGGGAATAGCCACGACTTTCACTCTTTCCTTGCTCAAGCGTACCGCGTAGCTCAACGTGTCGTCGCCCCCGATAGGGATCAGGTAATCGATGCCCATGAACTCCAGGTTCTTCAATACTTCCGGGGTCAAGTCGTTGATTTCGTCCGTGTATTTGTCCTGTAGATGCTTGGGTACGTTTGCTTTGGGTACGTGGGATGCCCTGGTTCTAGACGTGTGTAGGAATGTTCCTCCGGTGCGTCCAGCTTTATTCACGATTTCTTCTGTCAATTCAAAGAAATTGCCGGAATTGTCATATTGCGGATCTCGTACGATGTCAATTAAGCCACCCCAGCCTCTTTTAATCCCGATAACTTTATATCCTTCGCGTAAGGCTCGAATCGTTACCGCCCTGATAGCTGGATTCAAGCCGGGAACATCTCCTCCGCCAGTGAGAATCCCTATAATTCCTCTGTTTTTTTGTTGTCCCATAATGTATTGCTTTATGTTAGTAAAATCGAACTAATGTACACAAAATTGTTCAATTAATACGTTAAAATCATCATTAAGTAAGTATATTTGTCTGTTTTTTATGGATAAAAGAATGTTAATATAATGATATGGAGAGTTTGAGATTTCTTTGGGGAGAACTGGGTGCTTTTAAGTACGGGGTAATACTTCTGTTTGTGTTGATACTCACTTACACTTATCACATTATCCGTCGGTGTGTGATTGTGTCTCGTAAAAACAAACCAAGAGATAAACAGGTACATGAAGGAGTGTCGGTTATCATCACGTCACACAATAATGCGGAGTGTTTGCGACGGAATTTGTCAAGTTTTTTGATGCAACAATACGATAATTTTGAGGTGATCGTGGTGGATGAATGTTCTGAAGATGACACGCAGGATGTATTGGCCGAGATTCAGAAGGATTATCCACAATTGCGATGCACGCGAATATTTCCGGACACGAAATTCAGATTTACTAAAAAATTGGCTATAAATATTGGTGTTTTAGCTGCCAAGCACGATATCTTGTTGTTTTCAGAGATTAACTGCCATCCCTCTTCCATGTATTGGATAAAGACCATGGAGTCATATTTTGATGAAAATACAGCAGCTGTCATCGGTTTTGCGAATTATGATTTCTCCGAGAAAAACGTGAGGAATTTGCGTGTGTTTCGTTTCTTGCGCTTTATAAAAATGATGGTCATGGCAAAAAATAAAAAATATATTTTTGGGGATGGATGTAACATGGCCTACCGAAAATCGTATTACATAGAAAATCGTGGATTTGCGAAGAATTCACAATCGTATTTAGGATACGATAATGATATGGTTAGAGAATTATCAAGGTTTGGGACAATAAAGATGACAAAAGATCCGGATTCGTACGTGATAATTGATAAGAGTGACAAAAAAGGAGAAATAAATGAAGTTTCATATTATTATGCTAGTAAGATGAGATTGACAATGACAGAAAGGATGATGATAGATGGTGATATGATCGTGCGTTTATTCTTTTATTTGACAGCTATTTGTTTGATTGTCTTAGGTCTTTATCCGATATACGTATCTCTTGTCATGTTGACAATGTTTTTAATGGATGTAATTTTGTTAAATATTTGTGCTATTTGTCTGAAACAAAAAAAATTATTCCTAACTTCGTTTATTATTAGTATGATCGGTTTTGTTTATCGAGTGTATGAAAATGGATATTCATTTTTTAACAAGAAGAAATGGAGTTAACAAACAACTTGTCAGAGAAAGCTCTTTATGATTACAAGATTGTAAAGAGGGCTGTAACGGGAGATGAGCAAGCTTATGCCGAGTTATTTAAAAGGTATAAGGATTCAGTATATTTTATGATACTGAAGATGGTGAATAACAGAACTGATGCAGAAGACTTAATGTTCGAGGCTTTCGAGAAAGCTTTCTCAAGTTTGAATTACTACTCGCCTCAGTTTGCGTTTAGTACGTGGTTATTCAAAATTGCCTCTAATAACACGATTGATTTTATCCGGAAGAAGAAAGCCAAGGTGGTTTCTTTGGATAAGGATGATATAAATCCGGATGATCGTGGGTATATAAATAGTGTCCCGGCCGACGTGTTGAATCCGGAAGAGGAAACGATCCGTAAACAGCGAGCTGAATTTATGCGGGAAAAAGTTGCTATGTTGAAAGGTCGTTACCGTAAATTGATAGAATTACGTTATTTTGAGGAATATTCTTACGAAGAAATTGCTCAGGAACTGAGTATTCCCTTAGGAACCGTGAAAGCTCAATTGTTTCGTGCAAGGGAGTTGTTGTTGAATATATTGCAGAATAGTGAAATAGCCCGGGAAAATGAAAGAGCTTAGTCTTCTTTTTTTTCTTCTATTTTTTTGCTTGGGAGTACAAGGGCAAAATCAGGGTAAGAACGATGTGTTTGTCACGGGGATCGTTTGCGATCGAGATAGCATACGCCCATTGCCGGAAGCAATCTTTCGATTGGGAAAAGAGGTGCGAGGAGTTGATAAACAAGGTAGATTTTCATTGAGCGTGCAAGTGGGGGATACATTGCGTTTTTCACATATAGGTTATGCTCCTACTCAGGTTGTAATTTCAGACAGTTTAAGAGAAAATGATTTCTTACTGGGGGTTTTTATGGTACGAGATACTGTTTTGCTGTCGGAAGTTTTAATCTTGCCGCGTTTTTTTACGGGGAATTATAAATCAAATGCTTTTTTGCTGAATGCTCAGAATAACCTAAATCAAGCTATACATGCCGCCTCGAAACCGGTGGAAGCGATGGATCAGGAAATGAACAGGCGTATGATGATCGAGGATTTTGCCCGTAAGGTAGAAATGAAAGGCATGGTTGACGTGAAATTAGGTGTTGGAACTCGGTCTGTCACTGTATTGCAAGGGTTGGTGCGAGCTCGTCGACAAGCAGAAAAAGGAAAAGTCATTAATATTGAGGAAATAGACCTGTTAAAGAAAATTTTTTATATAGAAAAAAGAGAAAAATCGGATAACTAAAAGAAGAAAGATTATCTTTGTATTCGAAACGGGCCTTGTGTGGGCCGAAATTTCAAAAAATCGATTTATTAATAACAAAGTTACATTTTATGAAGAATTTGTCGATAGGATTAAATGTGTTATTGTTGATTGCTGTGATAGTTTTGTATATTTTGCATTTCAGTGGAAATGGTAAAAGTACGAGCAATCAAGGCGGAACTGCAACTGTGAATGCGGATGCAAAAATAGTCTACATTAACATGGATACGTTGCTTAACAATTATACTCAATCTAGAGAATTGAATGAAGCATTTTTGAAAAAATTGGAAGCAAATCGGACAGAGTTGAACATAAAAGTGAAGAACTTCGATCGTGAGGCTGCAGAGTTCCGGAATAAAGTGGAAAACAACGGTTTTATGACTCGCGAAAGAGCCGAACAAGCCCAAATGGATTTGATGATCAAACAACAAAATTTGCAGAAATTGCAACAGGAAATGACCGAGAATGCTCAACGCGAGCAGATGGAAATAAATCGGAAATTGTATGATGCAATCACGAATTTCTTGACGGAGTATAATAAAGCGAAAGGGTTCCAATTAATACTGAGCACGACGTTAGGTGGTAACGTGCTTTTCGCACAAGAGGGATTTGATATTACCAATGAGGTGGTAAGTCAACTAAATGAACAATACGCGAAAAAATAAATAATAATGAAGTGTGATAAAATAACTTTTATCACACTTTTTATTTGTAAGATCTATAGGGTTGAACCTCCGGTTCTGAAAGTTCATAAAGTCTATTATTATACATGAATTTTAAATACACAATTGATATTACGGCTGATCCGGAGGAAGTCTTTACGGCATTGACGAATCCTTTTCAAATCGAACTCTGGAGTGGATACCCCGCGGAAATGAAAGCGGAGGAGGGTTTCGTGTTTTCTTTATGGGAGGGAGATATTTGTGGCGTGAACCTGGAGGTAAAGCCCAATCGTTTGCTTGTACAGGAATGGTTCTTCGGGGAGACGGATCAACGTTCTATTGTGACCATTAAATTGAAAAAAGACGGTCCCCGAACTCGTGTAGAATTAGAACATACAAATATTCCGGATGAGGTCTTCGAGGAGATCGTTGAAGGTTGGAAAGAGTATTACCTGGGCTCTATTAAAGGGCTATTGGAAATGTACTAATTCAGAATTAGTAAAAATACGGATTATTTTTTTGATTTCCGGTACTAACTTTGCCACAGAAATTATTCACTAAATTAATAAATTTCCAGATGAGCAAGTTAAAGATTTCCGAAGATTGGACCTCTACGATCGTGGGGTGGTTTATAATTCTTTTAGTAGTATTTCAGTTGAAACCTCATTGGCCTTCTTTCAGTTGGCCGAATGCTGATGTTTTGATGAATAAGGTTTTTACGTTGGATAACGTGGGACATGCCTTGATTGTTTTCTGTTTTATGTTCTTGATGGCCTTGATTGCCGGGTTATTAACGGGCAAGAAATTGAAAATGATTGCTGCAAGTTTTCCGGTCGTGTTTTTCCTCACACTTTTGGCTATGGTTGTCGGTGGGAATAAATTCCTGAAGGATTGGGGATTTGAAACCGTGATATTTAGTTTGTTGATAGGACTTTTCATTAGTAATATATTTTCTATTCCCAAGTGGTTGAAGGAGTCTCTTTCTTCTGAACTTTTCGTGAAGATCGGTTTGGTGTTACTTGGAACAACCGTACTTTTTGATGATTTGTTGAAAGCCGGGGCATTAGGATTGATACAATCTTGTGTTGTTGTCTTTACCGTGTGGAATTTCTGCTTTTGGTTATGTCGTAAAATGAAAATTGACAAAGAAATGTCATTGATGCTTTCCAGTGCAGTGTCCATTTGTGGTGTGTCAGCTGCAGTAGCGACTGCCGGAGCTATCAAGGGCGACAAGACAAAATTGTCATACGTGGTATCCTTAGTATTGGTCGTGGCTGTGCCGATGATTTTGATCATGCCCGGTTTGGCTAAGTTGATGGGATTACCTGAGGATATGGCAGGGGCTTGGATCGGTGGAACGATTGATACGACTGGTGCCGTGGCCGCAACCGGAGCGATATATGGAGAAGTGGCCTTGCAGACAAGTACAATCGTGAAGTTCTCTCAGAACGTGTTGTTGGGAGTTGCGGCTTTCTTGATCAGTATTTATTGGTCTTATTCAAAGAAAGAGGTAGCAGAAGAGAAACCGACACTGAAAGTAATTTGGTTACGCTTCCCGAAATTCGTGTTGGGATTTGTTGCGGCTTCTCTTATTTTTTCATTTTTCGTAGCTCCTGAGGTTGTGTCGGATGCTAAACCGATCTTGAAGAATATTCAGGGTATGTGGTTTGCCTTGGCATTTATGTCTATTGGCTTGGAGACGGATTTCAAGAGTTTGATAACCTCAGAAAATCGTCGCTCTACGTATGCTTTTTTAGGTGCACAAGCGTTTAACGTGGTATTTACTTTACTTGTTGCTTGGATACTTTTCGGGCTAATAGCGTAAACTTTGTAACTAAATATGATCGGATTACAGATATTGTTTGTAATTTTGTCCGTGATATTGAAGTTAAACAATAAAACCAAATAGAATATGAAATTTTTTATTGATACGGCAAATCTTGACCAGATTCGCGAGGCAAATGATCTTGGAGTGTTGGACGGTGTAACCACCAACCCGTCTTTAATGGCAAAAGAGGGTATTAAAGGTGACGAGAATTGTAAAAAACATTACGTTGAGATTTGCAATATCGTGGATGGAGATGTAAGTGCAGAGGTAATCGCAACGGATTACGAAGGCATGATCAAAGAAGGAGAGGAATTAGCCGCATTACACCCGAATATCGTGGTAAAAGTGCCTTGTATTGCCGATGGTATTAAGGCAATCAAATATTTTACCAACAAGGGGATTCGTACGAATTGTACGTTGGTCTTCTCTCCGGGACAAGCTTTGTTGGCTGCTAAGGCCGGTGCTACTTACGTGTCTCCTTTCGTGGGACGTTTGGATGACATCAGTAGTGATGGAATCGAGTTGGTGGAAAAGATCGTGGATATGTATGCTTACTATGGCTTCAACACGCAAGTATTGGCTGCATCCATTCGCCACACGCAACATATCATTCAATGTATTGAGGCCGGGGCAGACGTTGCAACGTGCCCGTTGAGTGCGATCAAAGGTTTGTTAAAACACCCGCTAACGGATTCAGGCCTGGCTACGTTCCTGGCTGATCACAAGAAAGTGAATTCATAATTTACGATCATGCTTGTACGTTTATTCGAGGACAATCCCAATGATCGGGAGATTCGAAAGATCGTTGAGCTCTTGCGTAATGGTGGTGTTATCATTTACCCGACCGACACGATTTATGCGATCGGGTGTGATATAAATAGCGTGAAAGCCGTTCAACGGGTTGCGGCTATTCGTGGCGTGAAAGCGGAAAAAGCAAATTTCTCGATGATCTGTAAGGATCTGGGAAACATTGCCGCTTATGCAAAGGTAAATAACGAAGAGTTCCGGTTGATGAAACAATATTTACCGGGACCGTATACTTTTGTATTGCCAGCTACCAGTAAGTTGCCCAATGTTTTGATGAATAGACGTAAAACAATAGGTATTCGAATACCCAAGAATTTTATTGTTCAGGCTATTGTCGAAGAACTGGGGGGGCCTTTGCTGACCACTTCGGTGAAAGTTGCAGAAGGAGAAGTCGAGGAATATATCACAGATCCGGAATTGATTCACGAGAAATATCATCGTCTGGTTGATTTGGTGATAGACGGAGGATATGGAAATAATATTCCTTCAACGGTGATTGATTGTACTGGGGATGAGATTATTGTTACTAGACAAGGTTTGGGTGAGTTATAGAATACTTGTAGAAAATTAAAAAAGAGTCCCCAAGTCAATGATTTGGGGATTCTTTTTTAGCGGATCTGATGAGATCAAATTGCTTGTGGTAGATTACTTTTTCCAGAATATTTTACTGAATAGAACAAGAACCGTGAATATCTCCAAGCGTCCGACCATCATCAGAATGGATAAGAATATCTTGGCAAAGTCGTGTAGGTTTGCAAAGTTATCCATCGGTCCGATTCCTCCGAATCCGGGGCCCACGTTACTCATGCTAGAGATGGCAGCACTGCAGGCAGTGACTATATCTTGAGTAAATAGTGACATGATCAGGCTGGAGATAGCGAAAATGAATATATACAAGATAAAAAAGCCCATTACTCCGGTCATGATATTGGGATGAACACTTTTTCCGTTATACTTGACATTGATAATTCCGTTAGGATGAATAATTCGTTTCATCTCGATAAACGAATTTTTGAATAATAGATTGAGTCGAATACATTTCAAGCCTCCTGAAGTAGAACCGGCACACGCCCCGATAAATAGAAGGGCAAAGATGATGGCGCCCGTGAGCGGTGGCCATAATAGATAGTTTGCAGTGACGAATCCTGTTGTAGTTAAAATGGCAACTACTTGGAATATAGATTCCCGTATGCTTAACTCTAAGTTTGCATAACCATTCAGGAATAAGATAATTGCGATGATTGCGCTGGCTCCTAACGTGATGTAAAGGTATAGTTTAAATTCTTCGTCATGAAACAATTTTCGGAGTTTACCGTGCAACATGACATAAAGTAAACCGAAATTTGTTCCGGCAATAAACATGAATATAATGATCACGTATTGGATATATGCGGAGTCCCAATAAGCAATACTAGCTTGTTTGGTTGAATATCCACCGGTAGCCATTGTTGTGAACGAGTGACAGATGGCATCAAAAAGATCCATATCCCCTAATAGAAGTAAAATGACTTGAGCTGCTGTTAGTGAAATATAGAGGTACCACATACGCCGGGCCGTAGATCTGAAGGTTGCCGTAAATTTGTCATGTGTTGGACCTGGCACTTCGGCCACGAAAAGATCGCGTCCCTCGATTCCCAAGCCGGGAAGGATAGCTAAAAGTAACACGATGATACCCATACCACCCATCCATTGGGTCAGGGAACGCCAGAATAGCGTGGCATGAGGTAAGGTCTCGACATTGTCTATCACCGAGGAACCTGTTGTCGTGAAACCGGACATGGTTTCGAATATGGCGTCAACAACCGATGGAATTGTACCTCCGAACAAGTAAGGTAAGCAACCGAAGATGGTGAAGATAATCCACGTGCAGGTTACAATAAAATAACCGTCTTTTTTGGCAAGTACCCGGTCTTTGACTTTCACGGTAAATGTCATGAGACTCCCGACTCCCAGCGTGATGATCGAGGAGTAAATAAAAGCCATGAGATCATTCTCCCCGTATATCAAGGCTACGATAATACATAGGATCAGGAAAGCACTTTCTACAAATAAAAGTTTTCCTATAATGTTGGTAATAAACCTAAAGTTAATCATTTCTGAAATAATTTGATTACTTTTTTCACGGCACTGGGTAAGGCGAAAATAACAACTTTGTCTCCGGCCTCGATTTGCACGTCTCCTTTAGCGATAATGGCATCCCCGTTGCGGATAACACCCCCGACCGTTGCGTTCTCTGGGAAATTCATGTCTGCCAAAGTTTTACGGGTAATCTTGGAACCCAATTCTGCCGTGACCTCGAACACCTCGGCTTCCGAGAAGGTGAGGAATTTCAAATGCTTTACGTCCACGTTCATCGTGTAACGATAAATATGAGAGGCGGCAATCAATTTCGTGTTCACGAGAGTTCCAATGCCGATGTTTTCAGCCAAATCGATATAGTCGATATTCTCGACCTCTGCCACGCTCTTTTTTACCCCGAGTTTTTTTGCTAGCAAGCATGAAAGAATGTTGGTTTCAGATGAGTGGGTTACACTGATAAAAGCGTCAGTATTTTTTATCCCTTCTTCTCGTAATAAGGCCAAATCTCTTCCGTCACCATTGATTACCAGCGAGGATTTCAATTTGTCGGCAATGAGAATACATTTCTCCCGGTCTTTTTCGATAATCTTTACGTTGTAATTCTTCTCTAATAGAGAAGCTGTTTTAATACCGATACGGGAGCCTCCCACGATAACAACATTCTTAATCTCATATTGCGATTTGCCACAAAGAGCGAATACATTGGGGACATAAAAAGGCTTTGTTACAATAAACACCAGGTCTCCATAGCGGAAAGAATCATTCCCTCTCGGTATGATTGTGTGATCAGCTCGTTTGATGGCTACAACGCGGAAATGTTGGGCTCCGTAGCGTTCTGCCATTTTTATCAAGGTCAAGTTGAGTACCGGAGCATTCTCCCAGAGCTTGATTCCCAGTAGTTGCAGGCGACCATCCGAGAATTCGTGCAACTGCCTTGAACCACTCTGTTTCAAGGAGGCTACGATTTCTTCCGCGGCCAATCGTTCCGGGTAAATCAGCGAATCAATACCGATCATTTTCAGGTATTCTTTATTCTCATCTTCCAGGTACTCGCTATTATTTACCCGGGCAATGGTTTGTTTGGCTCCGAGTTTTTTTGCCAAGATTGCTGAGTTGATATTTTGGTCTTCTTGGTGATTTACTGCAATAAACAAATCACATTTATGTACTCCTGCATCTTTCAATGCACCAATTGAGGTACAAGATCCCACGATTGACATGACATCTAGTTGATTACCTAATGCTTCCAGCTTTTCTTCATCGCTGTCGATCAACATGATATTATGTTCTTGCTTGCTAAGCATATTTGCGAGATGTGTCCCCACTTCTCCTGCTCCCGCTATGACTATGTCCATTTTAGTTAGGTGTTAATTAACGAGCAAAATAAAGCATTATAATTCGAATTCCATAAAAAATTACCTATATTTTCAAGATAATTGTTCCGACTTCGTTTGTCTTGAAAAACGGGATCTGATTCTTGAGACAGAACTTTTGCCAGGCTTTTGTGCAAAAACTTGTGTTTGAATTGTCCATGATGATTTGTCGTGGGTGAAATTCGGGGGAATTGGGCGGGTAAATATTTTCGGTAATGATGACGATGTCTTCGTTCGAAAATGTAGGGTAAGCGTGGTCCACTATTGATATTGAATATCGAGGAGACGACAGGTGGTTCCGGATAAATTTTATTTGTTGTCCGACAAAAGCCTCGTGGGAGGGTAAAGCTTGTAGATGATTGGCCGTGATGTAAGTGGACAAACGAGCATCGACATCCGAGGTTTTGAGATAAGTGTAGTAGCCTTTGTAATTCAATAAAATAGTTGAATGCTTATAGAGATTGCAAATCACGATTTCCTGATGGTTTTGGATATAATATATGAAACAGCAATGAAAAACGAGCAAGATACTCAGGCTACAACAGATAAATGTAAGGACGTGACGTTTTCTCGTGATGAAATAAATGATGGCAAGGATGATGAGGAGGTAAAATAGGATGACGTGAGTCGTCGTCGGGTATAAATCCGGTAAATTTATCACGACTTTGGAAAATTGTTGCAGACTGAAAATGAACAGGCGTGTAAGACCTATGATAATATAGGATAAGTAAAAACTGATAAATCCTGGCAATGCGAGTAAGATAATTCCCCCGTATAAAAGAAAAGAAGCTGCAGGCACCGCGATAAGATTTATGAAAATACTGTTCAAACTGATGGTGTGGAAATAGTAAGCCATGATGGGGAGTGTCATGACTTGTGCCGAAAAACTGATGCAAAGTAGCGTGTACAAGGGGCGAAGATACTTGTGCATCTTTTTGATTTGCATCAACGGGTAAATTAGAATGATTCCGGTGTAAGCCGCGTACGACATTTGGAAACTGACCGAATAAAGTAATTCCGGGTTGATGAGAAGTGAAAAAAAAGCAGCGGCGGCAATGGCATTCAAGGGTATGGTTTCTTGTCTGAATACCTCTCCAATGGTAATAAAACTTAGGATGGTTGCTGCTCTGCAAGCGGAGGGAGAGAGGCCGGTGATGCAGACGGTGAACCATATTAGCGGGATCAAAATCAATCGGAACTTTTTACTTTTGAAATGGAATAACCTGAATAGCCCCAAGAAAAAAGCGAAGATCGCTCCGATATGTAATCCCGATATGGCAAGAATGTGAATCGTTCCCGTGTTCTGGAACAATTCTTTCGTATCGGGAGTGATTTCTTGTCGACACCCTAGGCAAAGAGCTGCTAATAACTTGTAAGTTGCACTATCCGGAATCACCCGTTGTAGCTTAGTTGCCAGGTTATTCCGAATTGTGTGACACACGGAATAAAGATCTTGCGAGTGTCCGGTTTTGTGGATTTCGCCTGCCGGAAAACCTTTTGCCTGTATGCCTTGGTGTTGTAAGTAATTGTCGTAATTGAAATCATGACGGTTGTGTGAGGTTTGTAAAGGGTATAATCTTATCAGACCGGAGAGGGAATCTCCTACCGAGATCTCCGTAGAGTCCGGAATTTTTAGATACGTGCATAAATGGGGAGAGGAAACAACGATCTTTCCGGGGGAAAGAATTTGCTCGCAACGCCCCGCCAATTGGTACGTTTCTCCTGGAATGATTGCAGGAGTCTTGGTCCCCGATAGATATACCCCCGTGAAAAAAAGTCCGGTAAACGAGAGCAGTACAAACGGAAGACCGGAACGTACTTTCCGGATAATGAAAAGCAGGGAGAAAGATGTAATAATGACACCGAGGATGGACGCTGAAAGAAAGTTTGATAAATATTGACTGACAGTAATTCCCAAGATCAGCGGGATCGCGAGAAATAAAAAAGGAAATCTATGCCAGTAAATGGAATGCAAACTAGTGTAGAATTTAAAATGTAGAATTTAAAATGTAGGTATAGAATACTATTCTACATGCTACATTTTAAATTATTCTGATTTACTTGGGTAAAACAACCCGGTAATTTTGTTTGAATTTCCCGGCACTGATGTTATTTAGTTTTCCTTTGAGTAAACGTTTTTTCAATGCTGACAGGTGATCTATGAACACGATTCCGTCCAGATGATCATACTCATGCTGGATAATGCGGGCACGGGGGCCAGAGAATTCTTCCACGTGTTCCACCCAGTTTTCATCCCGGTAAGCAATTTTTATCCGGTCTTTTCGCATAACATCTTCGTGGATGCCGGGAATGCTTAAACAGCCTTCATTGAAAGGTACGTCATCTCCCGAGCGCTCTAAAATATGTGCGTTGATAAAAGCTTTTTTAAAATCCTTGCAGTCCGGATCCAACTCCTCGAACGGGGAACCGTCAACCACGAAAACACGAATGTTTTTTCCAATCTGCGGGGCTGCCAGGCCGACGCCATCTGATTCGTACATGGTTTGCCACATATCATCGAGTAATTTACTCAACCCCGCGTATTCCGGGGTAATATCTTCGGAAACTTTCCGAAGAACCGGATGTCCATAAATGTAAATAGGTAAAAGCATTTTTAAATATTCAAATTTCTTTGTGATTCCATATATGACTGTAATATAATTGTTGCACTAATAGCATCGATTATAGCCTTGTCTTGACGTTGTTTCTTTTTTGCTCCTCCCTCGATCATGGCTTTGTGAGCCAGTACAGAGGTGAAACGTTCGTCGTACATAACAACTGGAATATCAGGAAGTTTGCGACCGAGTGCGGTAAGGAAAGGTTTGATATAAGTCATGCTTTCCGAATCCATGTTGTCCATCTGCTTGGGATGTCCCACGACAATCAAATCTACTTTCTCTTTCGAGCAATAGTCCGACAAAAATTGTAAAACCTCGTGCGATCTGACCGTGGTTAGACTGTTGGCAATAATTTGGCATGGATCGGTAACGGCAATACCCACCCTCTTTTTTCCGTAATCAATAGCAATAATTCTTCCCAATTGATTATTCCTTTACAATGATAAAAATATCCTCGTTTTCCTTCTTCATTAAATACTGCTCTCTCGCGAACTTTTCCAAGTTATCCCGGTTCCCCAACAATTCCTCTTTCTTCCGTTTGTCCTCTTCTATCTTTTCCCGGTAATACTTTTGCTCGTTCTCCAACTGGTTGATCTTTGAACATAACTGTAGCCGGTCGATAAAACTGTATTTATCGAATAGAGCGATCCAGATAACAAATAGCAACCCCACGAAAGTGTATTTGTTTGCAAATCGCTGGAACAAATTTCTCGATAATGGTTTGTTTTCGTTTTGCATCTCGCAAAGGTACAAAAAAAGAGATGGTTAAGAGAAATAAATGATAAATTTTTTCCGAACGGGCAAAAGTCTCGTTTTTACGCTGCATATTTATAAAAATGGGGAGAATATTTATACAGCTAATTGATTTCCAATATTTTGTCTTTTGATAAAAAAGAATTTTACCTATTTTTTGTATAACTAATTTCGCTAGCTTTGTGGACACAGAATTTTTCGAACAGAAAAGAAAATAATAAATAAATACGAGTAATGGAAAAAAAATTAGCAGTTATTGCGTTGGGAGGTAATGCTCTTTTAAGAGGGAATCAAAAAGGTACTATTGAAGAGCAAAATGCCAATACCATCGACACCTTGGAAAATTTGGTATATTTAATAAAAGAAGGATATAATCTGATCATTTCCCACGGGAACGGTCCTCAAGTCGGAAATGTTTTGATGGATAATGCTGCAGGAGTTGAAAAATATGACAACGCGGCGATGCCATTGGATGTTTGTGTGGCTTTCACGCAAGGGCAAATTGGGTACATGATTGAACGCAATTTGCGTAATATATTGAAAGAACACGGATTGCAACGTAACGTGATCTCCATGGTATCACAGGTGATTGTTGACAAGAACGATCCGGCTTTGCAGAATCCGACCAAGCGGGTGGGTAAAATCTACATGAAAGATGAGGCTGACAAGCTGGCCCGGGAAAAAGGTTGGGTCTTCAAAGAAGAGATCAAGGTGGAAGGCGGCTGGCGTCGAGTGGTTCCTTCTCCAGACCCGAAAGATTTCATGAATGCAGACTTGGTTGAACGTTTGGCTCGCGAGGGAAACATCGTGATCACGACCGGAGGTGGCGGAATTCCGGTATATATTGATGAGAAAGGTGATATTCAGCCGATCGAAGGGGTAATCGACAAGGATTTGGCTTCTGCCATGGTTGGAACCCGGGTAAAAGCGGATGAATTCTATATTTTGACAGATGTACCTTATATTTATAAGGATTACAAGAAACCGACCCAGCAAATATTGGAGTTCTTGGATTATGCCGACACGATGAAATATTTGGAAGATGGTACTTTTGCTGAAGGTAGTATGGCCCCGAAAATCCGGGCTTGCTTGCGTTTCGTGAAAGCCGGAGGGCAAAAATCCGTTATCACAGAAGCAACCAAATTGGAAGACCGGAGATACGGATCCAAGATTACAATGGAATACGAGGACGACAGAAGATAATTGAGAATTTAAAACGAAGAATTGGTTTTAATTCTCGTTAGGATATATTACTTTTGACCGTTTTTATAAAAGAAAAATGCTCGTCATTTTTTTCAATTTGAAATTTAAAATCATAAATCTAAAATAAATAAAGTTATGGCTTTTAATTTGAGAAACAGAAACTTT
>ENA-UEQW01000462-UEQW01000462.1-human-gut-metagenome-genome-assembly--contig:-NODE-462-length-38659-cov-43.557151_pt1 | contig 38659 bp, 45 predicted proteins | sample MGYA00242947_ERZ507947 | MGnify/ENA primary metagenome ERZ507947 (study PRJEB26167, sample SAMN06115421) | human gut metagenome | host: Homo sapiens | place: China:Guizhou | collected 2015-03-17... | reverse complement strand
TGCGGTACTACTATATCATAAAGTCCTGCATACGGACTCAGTTGTATTTCTAGTTGCTGCTGTATCATAGAGTGTTGCTATTTGACGTAAAGTTACTAATTTTCAATGAGATACGCAAATATTTACATCTATATCTTCGTCCTACATCGGGACTTTTTTCAGCAGCCTCGGGGACGCGTCGCCCCCAGGTTAGCTTGCGTTCGTGGCGCACTTCTCTTCGATAAATTGCAGTTTACCCACACGAATCAACATAGATCTAAAAAAGTTTGTGACATTTTAAGGGTATTTTTAGATGCAACACAACTGATTAATCATTGATTTTCAAGTGTTTACATCATATTAAAATGTCACAGATAGGAAAATATCACTTGTTCATGAGCATTCATTATTATATTTTTGCAAACGCAATTCGATGCATTGGATGTATACAAATCAGTACATCTGATGTTTAAAATAAAAATTGCCCCCCTATTGATTTGCAAGACCAAAAGTAGGAAAAGCAATAGAAGTTCAAATTCCTTATACAACTAATTATGTTGACAATCTATATAATGAGCATCCATATCGCTATACTTTGTATGGTATACAACATTGAAAAAATAATGTAAGCAAATACGTTTTGTTCTTTTTTTTTAACTTTGCTATCAAATGCAAAAAAATCCCGATAAAACAAGTTTTCCTTTAAATAAGTAATTTGCAATGAGACACTTAATATTTTTTTTATTTGCTATCCAATATATCGCATCTTATGGACAAATGTTCACCATAACGGTGAAGGATGCAGCAACCAAAATATCGCTTCAAGGAGCGAGTGTGACCATTCTTGACAAGGATTCAGCTTTTGTCGATTCATGTCAGATGATTACAATCAATATGGGCGATAGAAAGAAGTACTTCTATGCTTCTCAAATAGAGGGAAGCAGTCCCTACTATTACATTCAGTGTGAAAAAAAAGGCTATCTTTCGCAACTGGTAAAAGTGGATGCTGCAGATGACATTGCCCCTGATCCCATCATGCTGAAACGTGCCCCTCGCACGCTGCGCGAAGCCACTGTCACAGCCACAAAGGTGATGATGGTAATGAAGGGCGACACCATAGTGTACAATGCCGATGCTTTTGAGTTGGCAGAAGGCTCTATGCTCGACCAACTCATATCACGTCTGCCTGGCGTAAAACTGAATGCAGGTGGTGTCATTACGGTCAATGGTAACCGCGTTAGTAACCTATTGATTGACGGCAAAGACTTCTTCAATGGCGACGCCAATGTTGCCCTTGAAAACTTGCCCGCCTATATGGTGAAAAATGTAAAGTCTTATCAGAAAGCGCCCGACAATGCTTACCTTACGCGCAAAGACACGGCACCACACGCTGACGACCCATGGGTAATTGACGTAACTTTGAAGAAAGAATATCACCAAGGCTGGATAGCCAATGCTGAAGCTGGTGGAGGTACCAAAGATAAATACTTAGGACGAGTGTTTGGAACATTCTTTTCAGACCGAGCACGTGTGGGCTTTTATGGAAATGCCAACAACACCAATAGCAACCAACGCGCAGGATCTGACGGCAAGTGGGAGAACGAAGATGCCATGATGGGAGAAAACACGCTGCAAAAGGCGGAATCTTTGCATCTTTTTATGGAGGAAAGAACAGCGAACGTCCTATTCGCTTTACAACCACTTTAGAGGCTTCGCATGATAAAGAGGTTAATGAAAGTCGAGGTAATTCCGTAAGTTTCTTTGAGTCTGGCAACATATTCGGCAAAAGTATGTCATTAAATAAAAGCCATAATTACAACTTTAATTGGAATGGTATGTTGAGCATTCCCACCTCGTTTGCATACATTAATCTTGACCAATATTTGACTTATGCATCAACATCAAGCAATGGCACGCAACAATCCGTTCAAGGCAATCAACCTCTTCCTAATGAATGGACGAATGTAGTTGAAGGCATGGTAAACGACTATACAGATTTGAATCACGACAAGATCCATAATTTGAACTATTCTGCTATGCTCAATGCCACAGTGAAATTACCGAATGACAAAAATTTGGGTGTGAATTTTGCAGCCAACTACAATACTGCTACTGATAAGATGGCTTCACTATATAGTTTGCTAACGCAAGGTGCAGACCCTACTTCAGACTTTCGCAATCGGTACGATCACAATAAGCAGTCGAACTATCAATTGCTTGGTAGCATAGGCTATGCCTTAATTGAAAAGGAGCATGGCAACATGTTTCATAAATTGTATGCTACCTACAACATTGACCATAGGCATCAACAGGGTAACAGAAAATACTACCGCTTTGACCGCTTAGGTGGCGATTGGGCATTGCCCGACAGAAAGCATTTGGGACAGTTGCCTTCAACCACAGATTCACTTGCTTTGGCAACAGATTGGGCAAATACTTATAAAACAACGACATCCCAGACCATGCACACAGCGGAGCTTCGCTATTTGTTGATGAAGGATGGCTTGAACTTCTATGCAGCACTCCCCATGGCCTTCACGCGCAACGTTATTGACGATTTGCGCATGAAAGATCAGCAACGACACATAGTGAAACATTATCAATGGTTGCAACCTTCCTTCTCGCTTAGTTTCAAAAATATAAAAATGAGCGGTTCGATAGCTCATGCAGCTCCTCAAATGAATTTGTTGCTTGATGTTACTGACGATAGCAATCCGCTATTCATCACCAAAGGTAACACCACCTTAAAGCCCACCAACATCTATAATGCCACTTTGGGCTACACCCTAAACAAAACGAAGCATGCACAAAATCTGAACGCAGAATGGGGCTATTCAGCTCAGCAAAATGCTGTTGGACAAGCTCGATACTACGATGCGGAAACGGGCGTAACGACATCAATGGCGCAGAACATCAATGGCAATTGGCAAACACATGTAACAGTAGGTTATGCTTGTAGCTTGGACAAAAAGCAAAAGTGGACATTTGACGTGTCGGCAACTGAAACTTTTCAAAACAGTGTAGACTTTCAGCAAACCAGCCTCATGCCGACGAGTGCGAAGAGCGAGGTTAAGAATTGGTTCATGCAAGGAAACGTGGCTTTGGCTTACCACTGCAAACTCTTTAATGCTGCTCTTAAAAGTGCCGTTGATTGGCAGCACGCTACGAGCAAGCTCACAGGTTTCCAAACCATTAACAGCATCAACCATCTGTACACCTTTACCAACCAATGGAGTTTGCCTTGGAGCATGGTGATAGACACTGACTTGACTTACTATGTTCGTTCGGGTTATGCCGATCATTCAATGAATAGCGGTGAATGGATATGGAATATGGCCGTGGCCAAACGAATGTTGAAGAGCAAAGCCCTGTCACTCAAACTTTCTGGGCACGACATTTTGGCACAACGTCGTAGCATCGTGCGAACACTCAATGCTCAAGGCCGCACAGAGACATGGCACAATGTAGTACCCCGTTATTTTATGCTAAGCCTCGTCTATCATTTTAGCAAATCACCTAGAAAAGAATAAATCAGCATGGAAAGATTTCCTCTATAGAACCAAAACGAAGTGATGGATTGTGGTCCTGCATGTTTGCACATGATTTAAACGAATCGCACAAGTATTACATGGAAATATCTCTTAATAAAGAAAATAGGGAAAAATAGGGCTACAATTGAGCAATCCAATTACAGGACTCAATGCTCAAATAACAATCGCTTCACCACGGCTCATTGAAAAATTCAAACTATGGTGATAATTATTGACAAAATATGCAACTATCAACCGATATCTTAACATCATACTCTTTTCTACTTCAGGGCTCTACAAAACTACAAAGTGACAAAAGCAAGACCATCGAGTGCCGTTTTTAATAAGAAAATCAGTAAAAAACATCAGGCAAAACATTGCAAACGATAAAAAATTACTACCTTTGCAGCCGCTATGCAAAGTGAAAACCTCCTAAATATCAATTTGGCGCATGCTGCCGAAGCAGCTAAACGCCTCGACGTTGAGCTAACTGATCGCTTCTTCGCTGACCTGGAGCAAGAAGAAATAAGTGGCGGAGATGTTCACGCCGAAATATTTGTTCGCGCATCGGCTGGAAACATTTTCAATGTTCAAATTAAAGTAAAAGGTAACGTAATCGTAGCTTGCGATCGTTGTCTCGACCCTCTTTCTATTGAAGTAGAGGCCACAGACAATATAAAGATTAAAGACGCTGAGCAAGAAGATTGCGATGCTCCTGAGATGCTTTATCTTGAAGCAAACAATCCGTGCTATGACTTGTCATGGCAACTTTATGAAATAATTGAAACGGCATTGCCCATGCAACGTGTTCACGCTGAAGGTGAGTGCAACAAAGATATGGTTAGCTACATCATGACCGCTGACAATGAAGATAATAGCTTCGATGACGAAGAAGACGAATAATCACTGCGGTCAAAGAAAACAAGTAAAAACATTCTAAAAATAAAAAAAGAAAATGGCACATCCTAAAAGAAGACAATCAAAGACGAGAACTCTTAAGCGTAGAACTCACGACAAGGCAGTTGCTCCTACATTAGCAGTATGCCCTAATTGTGGTGGTTGGCACATCTACCACACAGTATGCCCCACTTGTGGCTACTATCGTGGTAAACTCGCCATCGTAAAAGAAGTGGCTGAGTAAGCACAACCAAAGCTTTCTCGTAAGCTTTGACAAAAATTCTGTAGCTTAAGAGTTGTAAATTAAAGCACTTTGCGTTTACTCGACCGCCTGCCTTATTATTCAGGCGCTTGATAAGCGTAACGCTATACAACTCTTAAGCTATTTCTTTTATCATAAAAACAAGGGTCTTTCTTGAAAAAGCCATTAAACGTAGGCAAACAACTAATAAGCGGACTATTGTGTCATCACTTTTCAAAAAATTATAGTACCATTATCGTTGCATAAAAAAGAAGAAAAGGCCTTTCTGTTAATACACATTCCTATGGAAAAGATAAATGCAGTCATTACGGGCGTAGGTGGATACGTTCCTGAATACGTACTTAATAACGACGAGCTATCACGCATGGTCGACACGAACGATGAGTGGATCATGACACGTATCGGCATTAAAGAACGCCGCATCTTAAATGAAGAAGGACTCGGCACAAGCTACATGGCAAGAAAAGCCGTAAAGCAATTGCTTGAAAAGACAGGCACCGACCCTCAAGAAGTAGACTGCGTAATCGTTGCCACTACTACCCCCGACTACCATTTTCCCTCAACCTCAAGCATTGTTATTGGCCGTTTAGGTATGAAGAATGCCTTTGCCATCGACATGCAAGCTGCATGCTGTGGTTTCCTTTTCGCCATGGACGCAGCGTCTGGAATGATTCAAAGCGGACGTTACAAGAAGATTGTTGTATGCGGTGCTGATAAGATGTCGTCAATTGTTGACTACACCGACCGTGCTACATGCCCCATTTTTGGTGATGGTGCAGCAGCCGTTTTGGTTGAACCTTCTACAGAAGAAGGATTAGGCTGGCAAGACAGCTACTTGCGCACTGACGGTAAGGGACTTCCTTTCCTCTGCATGAAAGCAGGCGGTAGCGTTTGCAGTCCTTCTTACTTCACCATCGACCACCGCATGCACTACCTCCACCAAGAGGGACGCACCGTGTTTAAGTTTGCCGTAACCAATATGAGCGATGCTTGCGCACAAATAGCCGAGCGTAACAACCTTACACACGACAACATTGCTTGGGTTGTACCTCATCAAGCCAACGTACGCATTATCGAAGCCGTGGCTCATCGCTTAGAGTTGCCTATGGATAAAGTAATGCTCAACATTCAGCGCTATGGCAACACCTCAGCAGGCACACTCCCCTTAGCATTGTGGGACTACGAGAAGCAACTTAAGAAGGGCGACAACCTTATACTTTGTGCCTTCGGTGCAGGCTTTACTTGGGGCGCAGCCTACTTAAAGTGGGCATACGATCCTAAGAAATAAAATAAGAAAGAACACATTCATCATCAACTTTTGAAGGTTTATAACCGAGGCATGCCTTAGGTTATAAACCTTTAAAATCTTTTCTTGAGCAATACTCCACTACGCAAAGTTGCTCTTGTAACAAACTATCATACATCATATATGCATAAAGCAGGCTTTGTAAACATAGTAGGCAATCCCAACGTTGGTAAATCAACCCTCATGAACCTACTTATGGGCGAACGCATTTCTATTGCCACCTTTAAGGCACAGACTACTCGTCACCGCATCATGGGCATCATCAACTCTGACGATGCTCAAATCGTGTTCTCTGACACCCCAGGAGTGCTCAAGCCAAACTATAAGTTACAAGAAGAGATGTTAGCCTTTTCAGTATCAGCCCTTCAAGACGCAGATGTACTACTCTATGTCACCGACGTCGTTGAGACACCAGACAAGAATAGCGACTTTCTTGAAAAGGTAAAAAAGATGAATGTTCCCGTTTTGGTGTTGATCAACAAAATCGACATTTCTAACCAAAAGGACTTAGAGAAATTAGTGCAGTTGTGGCATAAGAGCCTTCCCAAAGCAGAGATTTTCCCTATCTCTGCAAAGGTAAAGTTTAACGTTGACAACGTGCTGAGCCGCATCAAGGAGTTACTCCCCGACTCTCCCCCCTACTTCGACAAAGACCAATGGACCGATAAGCCCGCTCGCTTCTTTGTGACAGAGATTATCCGCGAAAAGATACTTCTCTACTACGACAAAGAGATACCCTACGCCGTAGAAGTGGTCGTTGAACAGTTTAAAGAGGACGACAAACACATTCACATCAACGCAGTCATCTACGTTGAACGCGATAGCCAAAAGGGCATCATTATTGGTCACCGTGGTATTGCACTTAAAAAGGTTTCATCTGAAGCTCGCAAGACACTTGAAAAGTTCTTTGGCAAAAGCATCTACCTTGAAATTTTTGTCAAAGTCGACAAAGACTGGCGCAGCAACACCAAACGCCTTGAAGCTTACGGCTATAAGTTAGATTAAAGCTTCACCGCATAACTGACAATAAGACGTGTAGTTCTAACCTACCAATAAGAACCCATTTCATAACACATAATACCGAATTACAAAGTGTCAAAATTAGTAGCCATAGTTGGCCGACCCAATGTCGGCAAATCAACCCTGTTCAACCGCCTTACGGGAACACGCCAGGCCATTGTCAGCGATGAAGCCGGCACCACACGCGACCGTCAATATGGCAAGTGCGAATGGGGTAAACAAGAATTTTCAATCGTTGATACAGGCGGTTGGGTAGTAAACTCTGACGACGTATTCGAAGGTGAAATCCGTAAGCAAGTAACCCTTGCCACCGAAGAAGCCGACGTTATCCTATTCGTCGTTGACATAAAGAACGGAATCACCGACTTAGACGCTGAAGTAGCATCAATTCTGCGTCGCACCAATATGCCCGTTATCTTGTGCGCCAACAAAACCGACAACAACGAAGATCGTTATACCGCTGCCGAATTTTACAAATTAGGCCTTGGCGATCCCTTCTGCATTTCTGCTATCACAGGTAGCGGAACGGGCGACCTCCTCGACCTCATCATCGAGAAGTTGGGTAAGGACGATAACGGCAATGAAGCTGAAGACGACATTCCACGCTTCAGCGTAGTAGGCCGTCCTAATGCAGGTAAGAGCAGCATCATCAATGCTTTCCTTGGTGAAGACCGCAACATTGTGACCAATATTGCTGGTACCACACGCGATAGCATTCTTACGCGTTACACCAAATTTGGCTTTGACTTCTATTTGGTTGATACCGCAGGTATTCGCCGTAAGAATAAAGTAACAGAAGACTTAGAGTTCTACTCTGTTATGCGTGCCATTCGCTCTATCGAAAACTCTGACGTTTGTATCTTGATGATTGATGCCACACGCGGTATTGAGAGTCAAGACCTCAACATCGTTCAAATCATTCAGAAGAACTGCAAGAGCATTGTCGTTGTTGTGAATAAGTGGGACTTAGTTGAAGACAAGTCAAACACGGCCATCCGCCACTTCGAGGAAGCCATTCGCAACCGCATGGCGCCATTCGTTGACTTCCCCATTATCTTTGCTTCCGCACTTACCAAGCAACGCATATTCAAGGTGCTCGAAACGGCCAAAGAAGTGTACGTAGCTCGCAAGCGTCGCATCTCTACCTCTAAACTCAATGAAGAGATGTTGCCACTCATTGAAGCATATCCACCACCCTCAATCAAGGGTAAGTACATCAAAATCAAATATTGTGCACAGTTGCCCAACACGCAAGTTCCCTCATTCGTGTTCTATGCCAACCTACCACAATACGTAAAGGAGCCCTACCGCCGATTCTTGGAGAACAAGATTCGCGAGCGTTGGAACTTTACTGGTACACCAATTAACATCTTTATCAGACAGAAGTAATCACATGCAAAACAATCATTTATTTGCACCCTTCCTATCACTCTTCATAGCCCTCTGCTTTACCACAAGTTGCAGCAATCGCACGAACAATGCCGCCCAACTTCCTACCAGCGAAGGAGCTGACACAATGGCTATCGCTTGCTACAAGATGCAAGTCAACGGACTGTTTGACGACTACGTCAAAGCCATGCACTCATGTGACGGGACAACAGATGCCTATAAGGAGCGCATTATCGTAATGTTGCGCCAACATCAAAAGCAAATAAATGACGAGAAGCAAGGTGTTAGTAACGTACAAGTGCTACGCACCGAATTGCACAACAATGGCCGCATGGCCAACGTCTTTCTCAACGTAAATTATAAGGACGGTAGCAAAGAGGAAGTCATGCTCCCCATGATATTTGACGGCAAACAATGGCGCATGCAGTAATACTGATGTGCAGCAAAGTCTATAAATATCTTCGTCTGATAAAATTCAGCAAATAATATAAAATGGGGTTGATACTTCTCACAGAGTATCAACCCTATATTTTTCTAACCCAACTTTCACACCCCTAAAAAACTTTCAATTTTCTATCGCACAAATTTGTCAGCCTATATATTGCAAAAGAAAGACTACAGAACGATGTAGCTTCATTCAAAATTTCGCCTAACGAAGCAAAGGTGGAACTTTGGTAACTTCGTCAATCAACTATATGCTACAAACAAAAAAAATGAGAAGCATAAATGCGTTGAAAATGGCAGAAGTGCTTTCTATTCGAAATAGAACACAAACACGCTCTGTTTCACAAATAGAATCTTCACCTAATTTTAAATAGAATCTTGAATACTCAATAATTACAAAATGAAGTACTGTGCATATCTCGTGGTAACAACCATTCTATGTTGCTTAAGTTTTGTAGCTTGTAGCAATGAAGAAGAGAAGTTTGAAAACATTAAGTTTAAAGCTACTGGCATTACTCTATCAAAGCCAAGTGGTACATCTTATTATGCAGAAATTGGTTCTGCAGGAGGTATTGTAACCATTACATCTATTGGGAAAAATGCAAAGAATGGATTCTTGTCACAAATAAAGGTAGGGAATTACTATTATAGCGTTACTGATAATGACTTGAAACGTCCTACACCTTATACAATTTGTGAAGAGAATTGGGGTAAGATCGAAATACTATCGACAACTCCCCATTCTCTGCGAATAACGCTTAAAGAAAACAAGACGAGTAATAGCATAAATTACGAACTAACTTTTGGTGGAGCTTATAAAACTTCAACAATACTATTAACTCAATTAAGAAATGGAAAAGGCGTATAACAAAATGTTTTTGGGTATTATACGATAATACATTCACACATTATATATGGGGTATTCTAAGAATAAATTAGAATACCCCATTATTGTCTTCGAATATAATGTTTGGTATTACTTTATATCTAAAGTTTCCCATCCTATGCTATAAAGAGCCATAGTGGGGTGATATTCTCTGTGTATACAGTTGATAGTCAATTGATTTAACAGGTTGCTTAAAAAATGTTATGCAGCATTTTGTCGCCTCATAAGTCTTAAGGATTCCGCCATACCTACTTACTCCCAATAAACAAGCAGAGCATACCTAATAATACGAATAACAAGTCAATAGCTTTAGAACGTAGGTTCTTTTCATGAAACACCATTGCACCAAAGAGAAATGAAACGATAACACTACCGCGGCGTACCATTGATACAACGGCAATCATTGCACCCGGACACGACAAAGCATAGAAGTAGGCCATATCTGCAGCGGTTAAGAACACAGAGATGAACAATATACTCCAACGCCACCGGAATGGTGTACCCTCCTTGCGACGAGGCAACCAAATGAATAGCATAACAATGGTCATCATAATGGCTTGGTAAAGATTATACCAGCCTTGTACGAAGTAGCGATTAAGCCCTGCGCCACCCTCTGAAAGCGGCGCCATTAAGAACTTATCATAGAGTCCGCTCGCAGCACCTAACACTGCAGCCACGACCAAAAGTATAATCCAACGATTGTGCGCAAATCGTATACCCTCTTTCTTTCCACTACGACTTAGTAAGAAGAAAGAGAATATAGCTAAAAGTACACCTGCCCACTGCCACAGATTTAGTTGTTCTCCATAAATAAGCAGTGCACCTACCAATGTCATTACAGGACGCGTAGCATTAATCGGACCAACTATTGTTAAAGGCAAATGCTTCATCGCATAGTAGCCACACACCCATGATGAAAGAACGATAATAGCTTTGATTAATACCAAAGAATGTTCATGCCACCCTCCTACAGGTACTACCCCACTCCAACCACAAACGGAAGCAACAATTAAGGGAAGAAAGAAGAGCGCACATATCACTGTATTTATCATCAGGACTGGTAGCACCGCATTATCGGCTAACGACTTCTTCTTAAAGACATCATAAAAGCCCAATAGACAAGCTGAAAGGAAAGCTAAGATTACCCACATACGCTACTCTACTTCGAATAAGTCATTACTGTACTGAATGTCAACTAAAGACAGCGCATTACCGGGCATAGAGTCACCTGCCGCACAACGATCTTTCAGTTCAACAACACGCTTAAAGTCGGCCAACGACAAGCGTCCTCTTCCTACTTCTATCAAAGTGCCCACAACGGCTCGCACCATATTGCGCAAGAAGCGATCGGCCGTAATCTCAAACTGCCACAAATCATCTCCCACTCTGGTCCACTCAGCATGCTTTACGCTGCAAATGTTCGTTTTCACATCGGTATGCAACTTCGAAAAACTGGTAAAGTCGCTCACGGTGGTGAGATAATGAGCCGCCTCATTCATTTTTTCAAAATCGAGTGGGAACGTGATACGCGTAGCATACTGACGGTTAAAGGGATCCTTACGCGTATATATCCAATAATGATACGTGCGCGATTGAGCATCAAAGCGTGCATGAGCTTCGTCCTTTACTCTTACCACCCGACTTACTGCTATGTCAGGAGGGAGTATACGATTAAGTTTATCAGTCAGCCAAGTTCCGTCTATCAGTTCGTCAATATCAAAATGTGCCACCATCATATGCGCATGCACGCCCGCATCAGTACGTCCTGCTCCGGTCACATCAGAGTTTCGTCCCCGAAGCAGTTTTGCCAAACTTTCATTCAACTTTTGCTGAACGCTCACCGCATTGGGTTGCACCTGCCAACCATGATAGGCCGTGCCGTCATACGAAAGATATATAAAATAACGCATAAGCTCTTACAATACAAAAAAATAACAAGTAACACCTTTACTTATATATGTAAGCAAAAAGTGTTACTTGTTATAGGGTTGATTAATTCACCTAAAGTGAAGAATAGATTAAGCTTCTTCAGCTACAACCTCGAAAGGAATTTCAACTGAAACTTCCTTGTGGAGGTGAACAGTAGCAGTATAAGTGCCAACTTCCTTAACGTCCTTTACAGTGATGATCTTACGATCTACATCGAAGCCAAGCTTAGAGAGAGCTTCAGCGATGTGAAGAGCATTAACAGAACCATAGATAGCACCAGTTGAGCTAACCTTAGTAGCAATCTTAATAGGTTCGATAGCAGAAAGCTTCTGGCCAAGTGCTTCAGCGTCAGCCTTAATCTTAGCCAACTTGTGAGCACGCTGCTTCATATTTTCAGCGAGTACCTTCTTAGCAGATTCTGATGCAATAACAGCCTTGCCAGTAGGAATAAGGTAGTTGCGGCCGTAGCCGTCCTTTACAGTTACGATATCGTCCTTATAACCCAGACCAATAACGTTTTCTTTCAAAATGATTTCCATATCTTATTACCTCCTCTGTTATTATTTCATCAAATCGGTTACGAAAGGAAGAAGAGCCAAGTGGCGAGCACGCTTAACGGCTTGAGCTACACGACGCTGATACTTCAATGAAGTACCGGTGATGCGACGAGGAAGGATCTTACCTTGTTCGTTCAAGAACTTCTTCAAGAATTCAGGATCCTTGTAGTCAATATACTTAATACCGCTCTTCTTGAAACGGCAATACTTTTTCTTCTTGACGTCCACTGTGGGGGGAGTCAAATAACGAATTTCAGATTGTGCTTGTGCCATTTTATTAGTCCTCCTTCTTGTTAAACTTGTTACGACGCTTTGCTGCATATTCAGCTGCGTACTTTTCGTTCTTCACTGTAAGGTAGCGAATTACGCGCTCATCGCGACGATAAGCAACTTCGAGCTTAGCTACTACTTCAGGAGCAGCGTTGAACTCGATGAATTCGTAGAAGCCAGTGGACTTTTTCTGAATGGGATAAGCCATCGTCTTGAGGCCCCACTCCTCTTCATTGATAATCTCAGCGCCAGCGTCGGTGAGAATACCTTTGAACTTTTCGACCGTTTCCTTCATCTGTTGGTCAGACAAAACGGGAGTCATAATGAAAACGGTCTCGTACTGATTCATCATAATGATTTTAATGAATTAATAGGGTTTTCTTTGCAAAATTGCGGTGCAAAAGTACTACAATTTATTGAAATACAAAAGTTTTGCGCAATTTATTTCACTCCGAAGCGTAAAACTCACACGCTTTCGTTGCACGCATAAGCCTTATTTATATCATCACACACAATCTTTGGCACGTATGATTTAATACTCTCACCACATCGAACTTTATTGCGAACGTTGGTCGAACTAAAAGGGAAAAGCGGCACATGCAGCAACGTCACGTTAGCTGGCAACTGTTGCTCATCTACTTCACTCTCTGCACGCGGATAGACTATAATAGAATAGTGGGCTAAAATCTCTGCATAGTGTGCCCACTTATGAAAGCATCGCCAATTATCGCCTCCTATTAATAAGCTAAACGTCACATCGGGGTATGCCTCATGCAGTGCTTGCAGCGTATTCCAAGTATACGACGGACGCGGCAGGTGAAATTCAAAGTCGCTCACCTTTATCTGGTCTCTTCCCGCCAAGGCCTTTCGAGCCAACTGCAAGCGAGTGGTTTCTGCAAGCAAGTCTGCTTGTTGCTTCAGTGGATTTTGCGGTGAAACCATCAGCCACACCTCATCGGCCAATCGCGCAGCGAGCACGGCTTCAGCTAAAGCGATATGTCCGTTATGAATCGGATTGAACGAGCCACCAAATAGAGCTACCCTTTTATTCATTCGTCCTTTAAGAAGTTTTGAATGAGTGCTAACGCTTCTGCTTGTGCCTGTTGCAAGTCATCATTCACTACTGCGTGGTCAAACTTATCGGCAAACGAGAGTTCAAACTCTGCACGAGCAATGCGGTCGTTAATCACCTCTGGCGAATCCGTACCGCGTCCTTCTAAGCGTTGGCGCAAGACTTCGATTGAAGGTGGCTGAATAAAGATGCTCAAGGCTCGTTGGCCATAATGTTTCTTTATATTCTGCCCGCCTAACACGTCTACATCGCACACTACGTTTTCTCCCTTTGCGAGTTGCGCGTCTACTTGCGACTTCAACGTTCCGTAAAAGCGGTCTTTGTATACCTCTTCGTATTCCAAAAACTCACCTTGCGCGATACGTTGCTTAAAGTCTTCTGGCGTAAGGAAGTAATACTCCACGCCATTCTGTTCTGCACCACGCGGGGGACGACTGGTGGCCGATACAGAGAAGTGCAAGTTCAACCCCTGCTGCATCAAATAGTTTATAATAGTACTCTTTCCACTCCCCGAAGGAGCAGAAAATATAATAATCTTCGACATAATTCGTTACGTTACATTACGTTGAGCACTTGTTCCTTTATCTGCTCCAACTCATCCTTCATCTTCACCACAATGTTTTGCATCTCTGCCTGATTACTCTTCGAACCCGTGGTGTTAATCTCGCGTCCCATTTCTTGGGCTATAAAGCCAAGTTTCTTGCCCAATCCACGTTCGCTCTCTTGCATCGTCTCACGGAAGTAGCGTAAGTGATTGGTCAAGCGCTGCTTCTCTTCGCTAATGTCAAGTTTCTCGATGTAATAGATCAATTCTTGCTCTAAACGATTCTTATCATAGTCTACGCCTTTTAGTTCTTGCAAGCGTTCGAGCAAGCGCTGACGAATCTTATCCACGCGTCCCGTTTCATAAGGTTCAATCTCGCCCAACAAACGTTCTATATTGTCTACCTTTTCAGTAAACTTCTTATAAAGGGCTTCTCCCTCTTGCTTACGGAAAGCCACCAGACCTGCGATAGCTTCATTTACAGCACTGAGTACGACCTGCCACTCTTCATCAGTAAGTTCCTCGGCCGTATTTACTTGTACAGCTTCAGGCATTCGCAATACAACTTCCCAAACGTTTTCAGGTTCGGGCAATGACTGTGCTTTGCAAATCTGACGAATTTGGCCAACATAATTAGCCACTACTTCAGCATTAATCGTACCAGCGGCAGAAGTCTCATCTTTCTCTACCCAAAGCGTAAAGTCTACCTTACCACGCTCTAACGACTTTGATAGGAGTTGTCGAAGTTCCATTTCCTTTTCGCGATAAAGCGGTGCAATACGCGTACTCAAGTCCATACTTTTGCTATTGAGCGACTTAACTTCTACATGTATCTTCTTACCATTATAGTGGACATCGGCCTTGCCGTAGCCCGTCATTGACTGTATCATTTTCTACGTTTTTTAATTCTTTTTGCAAAGATAGTGCAAGGCGAGCGCAATGAAAAGGAAAATGCAATTTTTCTTACTTTGCTGAGCCTCAACATATCTTAGCATTGCATTATTTCAGATTTTAATAAAATAGAAATTGTCGGCCAGACCCCCCTTCCATTAGGAGAGGGGACGTTCTGGCCGACAATTTCCAGTTTATTAAACCGAGTTTACCCACACGATGCGTTATGGAGCCATTAATTATTTCGTTTTTTTTTCGTTAATGAGCATCCATGTTAGGCTTCGCTTAAAGATCGTGCTGTTGCAAACGATATTCGGCTAACTTTTCGTACTTCGTGCCAGGACGGCCGTAGTTGGCATAGGGATAAATGCTGATGCCACCACGTGGAGTAAAGAGACCTGTCACTTCTATATACTTTGGATTCATGAGCTTGATGAGGTCTTTCATAATGATGTTGACACAGTCTTCATGAAAGTCGCCATGATTGCGAAAACTGAAAAGATAGAGTTTGAGACTTTTACTCTCTACCATTAAGGTATCGGGTAAGTAGGCTATACGAATTTCTGCAAAGTCGGGCTGGCCTGTAATGGGACAGAGACTGGTAAACTCAGGACAGTTGAAACGAACCCAATAATCGTTGCCAGGGTGTTTGTTGACAAAGGTTTCAAGCACCTCTGGAGCATAGTCGCTTTTGTATTCTGTCTTGCTACCTAAAGCGTTTAAATGTAAGTCGTCACGCATATATATCCTTTATTTCTCGTTTTTAATTTTTAAATATTCTTCTAAGCCTTCACGACGCAGCTTGCAAGCTGGACAGTGGCCACAACCATCGCCCACTACGCCATTATAACAAGTGAGGGTGCGATAGCGCACTAAGTCGAGCACTCCCAATTCATCGGCCAAAGCCCAAGTCTCGCACTTATCAATCCACATCAAGGGAGTGTGAATTACGAATTGCTCTTCCATAGCGAGGTTGAGCGTCACGTTAAGCGAACGTATAAAAGAGTCGCGACAGTCGGGATAGCCAGAGAAGTCTGTTTGCGAAACACCCGTTACGATATGACGAATGCCACGCTCACGCGCATAAACGGCAGCGATGCTCAAGAAGAAAAGGTTGCGTCCAGGCACAAACGTGTTAGGAGGGCCATCGGCGGGCTTTACTTGATCCATAACGATACTAGAGTCGGTGAGTGAGTTGTGTGCCAACGAACTAATAAAGCTTACGTCCATTTGGTCGAAGTGTACACCAGCCTCCTGTGCTATTTGTTGGGCGATCTCGACTTCGTGTACATGTTTTTGACCATACACAAAACTCAGTGCGTAAACTTCCTTAAAGTGCTTTTTGGCCCAAAACAAGCAGGTGGTAGAGTCTTGTCCACCACTAAATACTACCAAGGCCTTTTCGTGAATAAGACCTGTATCAATAGGCAGGTTATGTTGATGTGATGCGTTCATGTTGTATATGAATAATTAAATATCAAAGATTTTCAAAACGTTATAGGAGATTTTTTTTGTCATATACGTCCTCCCCTTCATAGCTTTTTAGACAGCGTACAACGCGAATGGTAATGGGGAGTACTATAATTTCGTACAGTGTCTTTAACACCACTTGGTTAATCATCAACAAGGGCATAACTGACCAAGGCACTACCCCACCCAATGCTAATGGAAAGAAAATGAGAGAATCACTCGTTTCACCTACCAAAGTTGACATAATGGCTCGATACGAGAAGTGACGTCCTCCATTTGACTTGAGTTTCATCACACTCATCACATAGGCATTTAAGAAGGAACCTACTAAGAAGGCTAAAAACGAAGCAGCACAAATGCGCGGTGCTAAGCCAAAGATAGCGTGGAAGCCTTCTTGCCCTTTCCAATAAGAAGCTCCTGGCAATATATCAGCTACAAAACCGAAGATAACGAACAGGAAGTTCATAAAAAAGCCCAACCAAATGATTAAGCGCGCACGGCGATACCCCCACACCTCGACCATACAGTCGTTGATGATGTAAGAGACGGGAAAGACAATGAGTCCTGCGGTTAACTCAAGCGGACCGATACAGATTTGCTTCGTTTCGAGCAAATTAGCCGCTATTAAACATACACAAAAGAGTACACCCAACATCATGTAGGTGACACTCACCACAGGTCGACGCTTCGCCCCTGTGGCTGAAGAACATAAATTATTATTTATCATATATCTTGTTTTTTACGAGGTTTACCAAGCACTCGGGGTTATCCTTATTCGGACAACTCATTTTCAGTGTGCAAAGATAGTGCAAGGCGAGCGCAATGCAAAATGAAAGTCCAAAAACTTTCATTTTCATTGCTGAGCCGCAGCCTATCTTATCTAAAGATAGTGCAAGGCGAGCGCAATGCAAAATGAAAGTCAAAAAACTTTCATTTTCACTGCCGAGCCGCAGCCTATCTTATGAATCGTGTGGATAAAACTGCAAGTTATATTTATTCCTTAAAATTATTGCACCCACACATTTCGTTACGAGAGATCAAAAAGTTTCCTTTAATCAAATCGAATATAGGGGGTAAGACGTTCAAAGTCTCTTTCACTAAATTCTTTATACAATCGAAGGTCGCGCCAAGAAAGAATGGGGCCATACTGTCGCACATGGTTGACGATGACTTTTGTTTGCTCGTAACTGAGGTAAGGGTGACGCACCAATTCTTTGAACGTGGCATGATTGATACGCAACTGTCTCACTCGCGAATTAGGCTCAAGGGTAAACCACCGCGAAAGTCCTGCAGGCAGTCCTTCGACATCAGCCAATTGGGCGGTGTTGACAAAGCCTCCTAAACGCTCGCGATACTTTACTATCTTTTGGGCGTAATAACTACCCACACCAGGTAGTTGCTTTAAAGCTGTGGTGTCAGAGCTATTGAGAGGCAAGGTAGTACCTTCTGACAATTTGACTTGCTTTTCGTAGGTTACTTCTTCACCCTTTGGCACACCATAATAGGGTTCACGAGGAAAAGGTACATACCTCCCTCTTTGGTCAGCTTTAGCGATACGAATATAAGGGCGCAAACGCTGAAAATCGTCTTCAGAAAGTCCATAAAGCCGACGGAGGTCATCAGGCGAACGCCAACGGCCTCTACGCTGACGATACTTCATCATATTATTCACTTGCCACCTACTGAAGCCAATGCGTAACAAGGTGGCCGAGTCGGCATGATTAGGGTCGAAAGGAAATAACTGTGTTGCTAAACGAGTGGGTGCATAGGATACATATTCCGACTTTTCTGTTCGCTCGATGGATTTAGCAGCCTCTGATAATGCTTTGCGTTCCTCCGTCGTCAACACATCAGCGCGTTCCTCATCTCGCTGACATTGGGTCACACCAATCGCTATCGCTGCAACTATAAGCAACAACGATAGACATACGGCTGCTAACTGTAGCTCACTACGACGAAGACTATACATAGACTAACTGCTCTTGATTATATTAATACGAGGGTTAATGTGCAAATGTGCAAATGTGCAAATGTGAAAATGTGAGAATGTGCAAATATGAGAATGTGCAAATGGTCGCCTCAGTTTGCCACATTCCCTTATATCCCATAGGTATACCACCACCAATAAGTCTCCCCATAAGAGTTGCGAAGCGTGTTGCAACGTATGGTGCGATTAGAGATGGTATCACCCATATCGCTAAAGTCCTCAAAGTTTGCTTCTATACCACTATCTTGATAACGCACTATAGGCTGTGTACGGCTACGCTGGTAGAGCACTAAAGCCTGAGCGAAATAAGTAGGCAACTTGCCTTGCTGAACCTCACGCGAATAGAAACGATCTATCTCTTGTGCAAAGAGATCGAGTCTGCGCTCTAACAATAAGGCTGAGAGATAATAATCTATAGCTACATTGTTAGCTCTATGCCCCTTGAACGCTGCTAACCAAGCGCAACGTTTAAAATATTGTAATGGAGTCTCATTCACATGACGCGCACTGCCCAATAGGTGTTCTTGATTACTAATTGGAAACAAGAGCCTTTGCTCCTCGTCATTAGGTAAAAGCAAACAAGAAGCTCCACCCCCAGCAGGCACCATTTGTTCAAAGACTTTACTGCCAAGACCATGCTTATGAGTAGTAGCCATTAAATAGCAGCGCATGGCAAACAAACGGGGCGACGTAGTGTATGACTTTTCACCCACCTTATAAGCCCCTTTGGGGTGATCGGATTGCAAGGCTTGTGCTGTACGTAACTCAAAGTGAGTCAAATCGGTAACTCCATTGCCCACACCAACAAATAAACACAATAAAATGAGTTGCAGCAAAGCGACATACGTCTTCTGGCTAAAAGAACGTTGTGAAAACTTATCCGTCCACATCATTACGCCTGCTACTGCAACGGCAGCAATTAACAACCCTATCTGATAATAGAGACTTACGAAGGGAGCACTCGTAATAGCTGCCGCCCCCCACCCCACTACGACATAGGGTAAGCGATGATGAATAGTACGCTTTTTTAATACCAACTCAGTACCATGCCCAACCAACACCAATAATAAGGTAAGAACAATAGCTACCGTCCACGGCCAAGGTTTCATATAATGGCCTACCATGCTACTCATGATATAAGCTAATACGTCGTACTGCGCATAGCGAAAGAAGAGCAAGAGAAAGAGTGCAAATACGTAACGAAACATTTTACTTTTGCTTAAAATACGAAAAGAGAAATGAGGCTACAAAGCTACCCTACCCCTTACAGGTGGCAACATTTATAACCTCATTATTTCTTTTTTTGTGTGTAACTAAAATCTGCTTACTTAGCAGGAGCAGCAGGAGCTGCAGGAGCTGCGGGAGTAGCAGGAGCTGCAGGTGCTGTAGGTGCAGCCTTTGTGCCCATTACGACAGAGTCAATTGCTGACTGACGAGGAGCGAAGAAAATAGTAGCAACAGAGATTACTACTAATACACCTGCAAGTGTCCAAGTGGCCTTTTCAACAACGTCAGTTGTCTTGCGCACACCCATAATTTGGTTTGAAGCAGAGAAGTTAGAAGCTAAACCGCCGCCCTTTGACTCTTGAATGCTCACAATGAACACCAACAAGATAGCAACGATTACAGCTAAAATAACGAGTACTGAATACATTTTCTTTTATTTTTTGTTTTTATTATTTGCTTTAACCGATAGTAAATCTACACACCTTATGCTGAAAGCCGTTGCCTCGCAGTGCCTCAACACATCACGTTGGTTCGCTTTAGAACAACTTTTGTAAGAAAGCGGCCAAAACGCTACAAATCATAACAAATACTACGTACATAGGCGTAAGGTGTTTATCGTTGTTTACTCTTTGCTGTGATTCTTATTAACAATAAGTTTTTGTAAGAATCGTATTTGGTCTGCAAAGTAACTACTTTTTTTCGGATTATTCAAGTTTACTTTGCGTATAATTTCGAGTGCCTTCTCATATCGTTGCTGTTTGATATAGATTTTGGCCAATGTCATGGTTAAATAACCATCTTCTGCACCATCATCAGTCTCGTCGCTATAGTCTGTCACCTCGGGCGTATACTCAGGTTGTTCCTGTAATTGAATGCGATCAGGCTTGTTTTCGATAAAGTCGTCGATGAGTTCAGCACTGCGGTCTGAAACGGCGTCTTTGTTTGTTTCTTGAGTGGATTCTGCATCGTCCAAGTCCAAGAGAAAAGCGGCATAGTCGCCATGCGCATCGGCCGCCGTAGGTTTGCGGTGTGGCGACTGAGGTGCATCGTCTGAAGCAGTGGTGCGTAAAAAGTCATCAATGAGTGACTGCGTTCGGTCACCCTCTGGTGCACGTTCCTCTTCCTTATGCAAGGGAGTGGGCTGAATTTCGTAGTTAGCCCCTTCTACCATTTTAAATAACACACGGCGGTCGGGCAAATAGAGTGCTGCGCGTCGCAATTCCTCACCAAATGAAGGATCGTGCAATAAGAAGAGATTCTTCAGAAACAAGAGTCGGGCCACCTGATAGTACGGATATTTGGCTACGAGTTCGCGCAACCCGTAGAGCGTATCCTTATTTAAGCGTTCAGGATGATTAATTAGCTCGGCTATTGTATCCATTAATGTATAGTTATTTTACGTTAAGTAGGTGTTCAAAATTAGTTAATATGAATTGGTGCAGTATTTCGTTCGCTTTCGCGCACCTTTTCTCGCCATGGCAAAATGAAAGCAAGCTTTCTTTTGCTCATCTGGCTTAACGAAAAGGTTCAGAAACACAGGTTGAAGAGGGAGCGTAGCGGGCTACGTGACCGATGAAACCTATGTTTCTGGGCGAAAGAATGCGCCAAGGCATATCGACTAATTCTGAACATGATTATATAAACTAATTTTGAATACCTACTTATAAGGTATAAGAGAAATTACCAATCGGCCACAGTGGCATTGAATATTTGGTCGCAAAGGTCGTTAATCATTTCGGTAACGAGACTTTCTTGTACAGCTGTTAACTGTTGAGTTGAATCGTATTGACTCGTAGCTGAGAATTGCTTCTCCCACTGCTGATTGGTTTTAGAATTGACAAAACGTATATTGACCGTTATACGCAATTGCACTTGTGAGGCATTCCCATCGGCTGAAATGCCTTTGTTAAACTGATCGTAACTAACAATCTCGCCCGCCAAATGTATGTCGCCATTACGCTTTACAAGTCGAAGACGCGTCTGGTTGGCATAAACGTCCTGCAACTTATTATTAAGCATGGCCTCCATGGGAGCCCAACCATAAGGGGCGCGATTGACTATCTTATCGATTTGAATGGTTTTAATCAAATCGTAATTGATGCTAGTACCCGTAAACTTGTATTGCATGGTGCAAGCCGTCAACAAGGCGAATAGTGCGATGGGAATTAAGAGATATAATACTTTGCGCATCATTCTAATCCGTATTCTTTAATTTTACGATAAAGGGTGCGCTCTGATATGCCTAATTGTTCAGCCGCAGCTTTGCGTCGACCATTGTTAACATCAAGTGCACGACGAATCATGTCGCGTTCCAAGTCGTCGAGCGACTGAGGCATTTTACCTTCACGACCTTCAAGTGAAGCATTCATAGAAAGCACGGAGCCATCTAAAGTTGGTTGTTCGTCCTCCTTCACTTCTTCGGCCTCCCAATAAGGCACGTTGGCATCGACTGAAGAGCGCTGCTCAAACTTCACCGAAGGATTATGATCGTCATAAAGTACAGCATCATGTCGTGGTGAGACTGAGGGTTGTGGCAGATGTTCTATTTCTGAACCACTACCGCCTCTTTGCTGATAGACATAACGTTTTAAGTCGGCCACTTCGCGACGAAGGTCGAACAATATTTGATACAACAATTCGCGTTCTGACTCAAAACTATGCGTTTCCTTGGCTGGATTGCCCACTGTTACTAGTTGTTTACTATGTGATTCTGTGGGCAAATAATGGCTCAAGATATCAGGAGTTATGTCGCGTTGCTCGGCCGTTACACTCATATTCTCAGCTAAATTCTTTAATTGGCGCACATTACCTGGCCACGAATAAGCTAAGAGCATACGTTGTGCATCGTCATTTAAGCGCACTGGCGGCATCTTATACCTTTCGCTCATATCAAGCGCAAACTTGCGAAAGAGTAAGGCGGCATCATCACCACGCTCGCGCAAGGCTGGCACGGATATAGACACAGTGTTGAGTCGGTAGTAAAGGTCCTCACGAAACTTACCTTCGGCTATGGCCTTTTCCATGTTTACGTTGGTAGCAGCTACGATGCGTACATCGGTTTTACGCACTTCGCTCGAACCTACACGAATGTATTCACCCGTTTCGAGCACACGTAGGAGTCGAGCTTGCGTTTGTAAGGGCAACTCTCCTACTTCATCGAGGAAGAGCGTGCCGCCATTGGCCGCTGCAAAGTAACCCTCACGCTGTTCAACAGCACCCGTAAAAGCTCCCTTCTCGTGTCCGAAGAGTTCAGAGTCGATTGTTCCTTCAGGAATAGCTCCACAGTTGACGGCAAAATATTTCTTATTCTTGCGTAAACTATGGTCATGAATAATGCGTGGGAAAGATTCCTTACCCACACCATTCTCACCTACGACCAATACTGAGAGGTCAACAGGCGCTATTTTAAGGGCTATCTCGATAGCACGGTTCAGTGCTTCGCAATTCCCCACTATTCCATAACGCTGCTTGACGCGCAAAACCGCTGAATTATCCATACCATTTGGTTGTTTGCCTACAAAGTTAGGCATTTTATGCGAAAAGTAGAATGATTGCTCTCTTTTCTACTTCAGTTCATCACTGCTAATACCTAATGCCGACATGAGCGAATAGCCTAATATCTCTTGTGAGAAGCCTTGTCCCGTCTGAGGTTCCATGGTGAATAGAGTGATTTGCTTGCCGTCCGTTTGACTACAAATATCTTTTACAGTCTGACCATAAGCACGCATATCGCCCACTACCATAAGCCTTTCTACCTCTTTGACATCAGCCAACATCGTGAGCGACTGTAAGAAGAACTCATCAGCATTGACCACCTCCTCTACGGGAAAAGCAAAGAGACTGATATGTCCTAAATTGTCGTCAAATGATAAGCCATTAATATCGTCAGCAAAGCGCGATGGCTGAAAGTATTGTAGTGTATCCTTTTCTTTGGAGTGTAAAAAATGTACTTGCACCTCATTCTTACCAGGACGCAAGCCCCCGTCAAGCAGCACACAGTCCACCCAATGACAAAGATCGGCCGACGGTATGCGACGATTCAACATTCGCCCAAAATTCTCTATAAGGTCGAGCGCTAACGTATCTAAATAATCAGCATCTACGAGAACTACCGTAGGTGCCCACTTCGTTTCTTGCATAACTGAAGTTGTAAAAAAATGAAGTAATTAATCTTCGTCATCAAAGTCAAAGTCATCGTCTAAGAACATAGGCGTGTCCTCTGCAAACTCATCTAAAGCACGACGGTCCTTTTTAGTAGGACGTCCAGTGCCACGCGCACGATTGACGAAACCACTAATTTTGCTCATTTCAAGCAATTCATATTGGTCGGGCGAGGTGATATTTTCAAGCACATCGGGCAGCAACTTTGCTCCTACACGCTTTTCTATGGCTTGTTTTACACGAAAGGTATAGGTAATAGGAGACTTTTTAACGCCGACTTTGTCGCCTTCTTTTACAGTTCGTGCAGGTTTCGCCTGTGCACCATTAATAGTTACACGTCCGTTTTTACAAGCATCGGCCGCTAAAGTACGCGTTTTGTATATACGTGCAGCCCACAACCATTTATCTAAACGGGCTTCCATTGCTTCACTACGTTTTACTTATTATTAAACTGATTCATGGCAATATTGATGCCTGCCAGACAGAATGTTTTCACAGCTTCACCAGCTACTTGCAAACGCTCGTCCATTGTCTTTAGGTCTTCGTCACCAAACTCGCCCAACACATAGTCTACTTGTCCACCTCGTGGAAAGTCATTGCCTATGCCAAAGCGCAAACGAGCATACTTCTGTGTGCCCAATACAGAGGCGATGTGTTTCAACCCATTATGTCCGCCATCACTACCACTAGGTTTTAAACGCATGTGGCCAAAAGGTAACGAAAGGTCATCTACCACAACGAGCACTCGCTCTACAGGTATTTTAAGTTCATTCATCCAATAACGAACAGCATTGCCTGAGAGGTTCATATAGGTGGAAGGTTTCAACAACGTGAGCGTCTGATTTTTTACCTTTAAGGTGGTAACGAAGCCATAGCGTTTGTCATCGAAAGTTACGCCACCAGCCTTGGCTAAGGCATCAACTACGCGAAAACCTATATTATGTCGTGTATTGGCATATTCATCGCCTATATTACCTAAACCTACTATCAAAAAGTTCATCTATTAACGATGCTATAAATTAAGGGTTAAGCGTTAGAGATTAATTGTAGCCTATGGCCACTTTACTCTTAAACGCTTAACCCCTAATGTAAACGAATATTTTCTAATAATGAAGAACAGCTAAAATTACTCAGCAGCAGCGGCAGCAGCGGCAGCAGCGGCACGAGTCATCTTAACAGCGCATACGATAACTTCCTTAGGAGTTACCATTTCAAGACCTTCGTAGTGCAAGTCACCAGCCTTGATAGTCTTACCAAGTTGAAGTGCAGTTACGTCAACGAAGAGCTTCTCAGGAATCTGATCGTACAAAGCACGTACATTGAGCTTACGTACCATCATCATCAAGCGACCACCGGCACGTACACCAGCTGCCAAACCTTGAGCCTGAACGGGTACACCCATAACGATGGGCTTCTCAGCATGTACTTCGTAGAAGTCTACGTGAAGAACGTTATCCTTTACAGGGTGGAACTGAACTTCCTTCAATACAGCCTTGTGATCAACACCATCGATGTTGATATCAACGAGGTAGATATGGGGAGTGTAGATGAGCTTGTTGATTTCCTTCTCATTTACAGTGAAGTGGATAGCTACGGGAGCACCGTTCTCATCCTTCTTCTCACCATAGATTACGCAAGGTACGTTACCATTCTTACGAATTTCCTTTGTGGCCTTCTTGCCAAGCTCAGTACGTGCAGTACCATTGATTGAAATTTGCTTCATTTCTTTGTTGTAATTAATTTGTGTTACTCTAAATTAAGTTTCTACTCACTTTAAATACTAACGCACCAAACGCAGCATTTAAAAGAGTTTCGCTCGCTTAATTCGCCATCACACGTAAGACTTTTCAGCCTGTGCAGGACAAATCGGGTGCAAAAGTACATTTTTTTGCTTTAACAGCCAAGCTTTAGCGGTACTTTTGCCCTAAATGCGTTAAAATTCTATATCAATTTTATAGTTACCTTCCGTGTCTTTTACCTCTACAACTGAATTATCTTCTTGCAATGGTCCGCTCCAGTCATTGGCATAACTCTGCTGCGGTGCATTACTCTGTGCATAGTTGGCAGCTTCGCTAAATGCAGAGAGGAATTTGTTAAGGTCCTCACGATAAAGGAATATCTTATGTTTTTCAAACACGGGGTGAGTTGCATCACCTTGTTCTTTTAAACGTTTGCTTTCAGTGAGTGAAAGATAGAGTTCTCCCTTGCGGTCTTTCTTTACGTCTATATAATAAATGCGCTTGCCGGCCTTTACTGTTTTTGAAAACAGGATTTCGCTATCCACGCGCTCTTTACCTTGCTTTTGCTCGTTTTCCATGATATTTTGAAGGTTTTTATTGTTTTTAATCATTTTACCGCCTCAAAATTGCATCTTTTTTTTGAATACTACAAGAATTGCTACAATAAAAAAGCAAATCATACTATTATATCTTAAAAATCATCAACGCAAAAGACTTTTAAAGAATACTCAATTTGCCATTTCACCACGTAACTTGTAGAAGATTTGCTTCTCATCATGCGCGCTCGGTGTTTCACTCCCAGACAAACGTTGTACAATACGCTTTTTATGTCCAAAAACGTTTTGGGGGCTTGTGTTTAACAACACCGATATATGTTTGCTCGGTATGCCAATACATAACAAATAGAGCATTTTACGCTGCCGATCGGGCACTTCTGGCCATAAGCGTTTTATATTTACCGACAATTGTGGGAATATAACATCTACAGCTTGCACTAACATTCCCCATAGTTGAGTAGGCATTTCTCCATCAACATCTAACAATCGCTGCTTTAGATTGGGAAAATAGGCGGTTGCCTGTTGATAGTCATTATCGTGCAGTTGCTGCAATTCGGCTTGAAGCGACATTGTCGTTTCTTGCATATTGTCTATTATGATTTGTTTTGCCGAAATTTCTTTCTGATGATGTAATTTGTTTTGAATGAACCAAAGTGCCAATATTACAACCATCATCAACATTGCACCACATATCAAAAAGGCAACGAACATTGTTTGCTTACTCTTTCGTTCAGCCACCATGGCCTTACGTTGTTGTAACTGATAATTATAAGTACTACTAGCCTTACCCATTTGCTGCAACTCAATATGTTGCATTACTGAGTCGGTCAACTCTTGATACAACTTAGCATAATTCATTCCGTTTCGTGCATTGTTCTCTTTTATGCTTAATTGCAATAAATGTTTTGCTGCATTTTGGCTTTGTACTAGTTGCTCGCTTTGCAACACTTTGTGCCAATAGGACATCGCTGAATTGATATCTTGTTTATATTCATATAAAAGAGCTTTTGCTTCATTGAGTGCCACCACTTTATCAACTGATAGTGCTTCTTCATTGATATTTAACAATAGAGGTTCATACAAACGTACCTTTGCTTCGTCTTTCAACAAAATGTACAAAGGCAATAACTCAGTCACTATTTCATTTCGCTTTTGCGCAGATAGCCCCTTCTGCTTGTATAATTTTTCGAGATAGGAGGTAGCTGTTTGGTATTGATGCAACTCTTTATAATTATTTGCTAACAATTCATCAATCACATTCTTACCATAGGGTATTTGTTTTTCTGCTTCAAGCAACACATTTACTGCCGATTGATACATTTGTGTTTGCTCATAACACTTTGCCAACTGAACATAGCTACGTAAAGTCACCGCATTATTATTCAATTTACATCGCTTTGCCTCATCAATTGTTCGTACATAATATTCAGCTGCCTGCGGTATATCACCTATATCACGATAAGCTCCACCTTTCAAATATAACGACAATACATAAAGGCTATCTACTCCCATACGCCCATAAGCTTCAAGCAAAAGCTCTGCCCTCTGCAAAGGAATCGTGCCATGATGAGCTTCATCATCTGCATAAGTTTTATACAACCAATAATATAAACGACTGGCAGACTTCATGTTTAATGTATCGGCCGACATCACGTCTAAAAAGTTTGCTGCTTTTTGTGGATCCTTTTCTATATACGACACGGCTTTATAAAAAGAGTCAGACATTTCGGCCTTTGTACGTCTATTGCACGCTACAAAAGCTATTATAGATAGTATTAAGAGTAGGTTTAGAATTTGCCTCATGTGAAAGATGTTAGATTTTACATCGCAAATGTAATATTTTTTTATCAAACATTGTTTTTTTCAATTGAATGATTTTCAATTAGTTTTTGTCTATTTATAAACTTTGATAAACTTTTTATGAAATAAAAAACACGTTGAGTTTACAAAAGTTTATTGCTTAAAAAACTCAATGTTTACTTTTGCAGCGTACAAAAATTCCGGAACGTGTACGAAACAACGCGGATGCCGAAAAGCGATAACAGAGTAAGCACAACCTAAACATTTACTTTTATTATGAAAGCTAAAATGTTACTGATTAGTGCTTTTATAATAGCACTATTCACTTTTGCAGCTTGTTCTGACGATCAAGAACAAACTTATAGCTGCAACCCTCAAGCAGACACTTGGGTTAAAAAAAATCTTACAAAGGTGAGAAGCATGAACCGAAGCGATTGGAAAAAGATTAACCAAGAGTATAGCCTCGCTGCTTATCGTGCCTTCACCCCCAATCAAAAACTTGCCTTTTGGAAGGATAAGTTCAACGAAGTAAGCCAAATGCAATGGACAGCTAAAGAGAAGCTCCACATTGCGAAAGCACTTGCCTTTATTGTTAGTCACAAAGAATTCTTTTCTGACGAAGCTTTAAATGACAAACAACTAAATGAACTTGAACTCTTCTTTCATAAATGGAAGGAAGATGCTATCAACCAACTCGGTTGGAGTAAAGAACTATGTTTTGCAATAGCTGGCAATGGTGGAACCCTTATCAATAAAAAAGGCGAAATTGCCGCACAAATCATAACGGGACCAGAGTCAAACTTTGGATATGGTAACAATCTAAAAAAGCAAGACTGTAATTGTAATGCAGGGTATGTCTCTGATTTTTGCATTGCTGATGGACCATGTGATAAAGCAGACTGCAACGCATCCAATAATGGATGCGGATGGATCTTTGTTATGAAATGTAATGGTAGATGCTAAAGATTTGAACCATGAATATCATGAATATCACAAATAAAAGAGTCTTTTGGTACTCATTTAGTGTTTCATTAGTCGCATTTTTGACTTCTGAATGGTGGGTAAGCTCAATCAACTTTTACTTAAGTAATTGCATTACTGCTATTTGTACATTTGCTATGACTTTTATTTGCTTAGAGCACTTTAAAGTTGACGGCAAAACCAAATACTTGCTCGTTTGCACAGGTGTATTTTTAGGGCGTAGTATATTACAAATACCTATACACATCTTTGCATTTACAGATAGCCTTCATGCACTTTTTTTCTTGATTACAACAATTGTAAATACAATATTAGCAGCTGTTTGTTACAAAGAAAAGAAACTTACAACTTTTATTTTGTGCTTCATTGTATTTCTACTCATGACAACACTTGTAAGTCAAACATGGTCTGAAGCAATAAGCATTAAAATGGGGATTACCGACTAATTATTAATCGTAGGTATGCTGCACCATTAAGTGCAACATACCTACATAAAACTTTTACATATCATGAATTTTAAATATTTTATACTATCGCTCCTGATGCTATCTTGCAACACAAAAGAGTCTGACACAACATTTAAACAAGACGGACCACTTGTTACACAGAATTACAAGTACAACTTTGGAAGCGTTAACAAAAAAGACAACCCCACCATCGATTTTTCATTTACGGTAGAGAACTCAAGTGATTCGACAATCCACATCGATAATACTGAGGTTTCATGCAACTGTCTTTCTGTAACTGACACAATTTCATCAATTGCTCCACACAAAAGCATTATTTTACATGGTTTTATCAACACAAAAGAACAAAGTGGCGATTTAAATAAGTCAATCTTTATCAACTACGACAAGAATCAAGTGCTACTACTCAGAGTTAAAGGTACAATAAAAGAATGAAACAACAAATAACCAAATTTGCAGCATTTGTAATTGGTATTGTTTATCTTTTATCTGGGATTAGCAAATGGATTGATAATGCTTCAACCTCACTTAAGGTAAACGAATACGCGATGGGATTCAATATAGAGGTTTCACCCATAATTATTGATTCTATATCCATCGTATTAGTATACACAGAAATCATAATTGGGCTTTGTATCCTTATAAATTGCTTTAAAAAGATTGCTTTACAATTGGCCTTTATCATGACTGGAATATTCGGCATCATAACCCTTTTAGCTGCCACCTCTAACACGATGAACGAATGTGGATGTTTCGGAAGTTTCCTTCATCTCACATTATGGCAATCGTTTACAAAGAATATTTTGTTACTGATAATTTCGGGCATAGCACTCCTAAGCCACAAACTCAGTAATCTGCATTCAAAAAAGACTATATTGATTGTTTGTTTATCTTCAGTATTGATATTATATGGCATGGTCTTTTGTCAACCATTACATAATACGAACAACATCAAAATCTATTCCAAACTCTCTAAAACAGAGAACGGAAAATACAAAGTGCCAATTGAAATTACACTTGAGGGCGAAGACGTAGAACTCAATCAAATAAAAGATACAACAATCTTTGTTGTTATAAGAAAGCCCTACAAACTCTCATCAAAGCAAATTTCTAACATTATTAATACAACAGCACATATAAGTATTGACAAGCCCTTTTACATCATCACAACTAAAGAGAATTATGTCAATACTCCTTATCAAAACTTTAAAATAGCTTATACTGACAATCATACATTAGAAGAACTCATTCAATTTAACATCGGAATTATCGCTATAAGTAATGGCATCTTAATTGGCAAATGGCAACAAAATGCCTTACGCACTCAAAAAGAGCCTCAAACTTTAGCTGACATAATTCCCTAAAACAAAAAATAACAATAACGATGGAAGTTACAAAGAAAAAAGCCTTTTGGTTGGCTTTTGGATTATCACTTTTAACCTACGGCATTTTTGAATGGTGGCCAATGTCAATAAACGAATATTTAGCTGGTTTCATCAACGTGTTTTGCCACTTTCTACTTACATGGATATGCTTAACAAAAATCAAAGTTGACGGCAAAACGAATTACATTTTGTTATGCTGCGCACTCCTTTTGGGAAGATGGTTGCCACAAATACCCTTACACCTATTTTTCTTCTTGGATACTATTTATGACGTGTACATGCTGATACTTACTGCAACAGCCATCATGTTAGCGGCTTTTTGTCAACATGACAAAAGGTTTTCCACTTACTTGCTTAGCTTCGCAATCATCATCATCATGACCATTCCTATACACCATAAATGGATTCGAGCCATTGACCTTAAGATGGGAATAGCCGTAATGGAATAATAAACATTAGAGAGACCTTATTACATGTTTCATGTTTCAGCTTTTGTTTATAATGCATTGATTATCAATAGTAATAAAAGATGAAACATTGAAACTCTATGTTTCATTTTATGTTTCAATGTTTCATTTTTATGTTTCATCTTGCTTAAAAAACTTACATCAAAGAAAAATCTAAAACACTGTGGGAGAAAAATCAAAACATAGTGCAAGAGAGAACAAACCTTGGTGCAAGAGATTTCAAACCTTGGTGCAAGAGATACGACTGAAAGGTTGAAATATAAAGTGAAACGTTAGGGTCTTATGTTTCACCCACAGAAAAGAATGATAATCAATGAGTTATAAAGCAAAAATGAAACATGAAATATAAAAATGGAAAAGGTAAAATATATGTAAGGAAATGTGTGCATTCCTGAACCGAAGCTGTATTTGAATCTGCCTAATTGGGGGGCGGGTTTGTAACCCGCGGCAGCAGCAAGTTGCTTATAGTCGCTTAGCGCGAGAACATACATAACATACAATTTTACATACTTATTACATACTATACTCAATTTGTGCCAAGGCACAAATTGAAACATACTGGCTACGCCCTTGCGCTTCAGCGCACTAATGGCTTGCATAAACGATTGATAATTAGAAGCATTTTCAATATATCACATTGTCGCTGAAGCGCAAGAGCGTAGCCAGTTTGTATCAATTTGTGCCTTGGCACAAATTGAGTAGTATGTAAAAAAAGTATGTAAAATTGTATGTTATGTATGTTCTCGCGCTAAGCGACTATAAGCAACCTGCTGCTGCCGCGGGTTACAAACCCGCCCCCCAATTAGGCAGATAATAAGTGTTAGTACTCCACCTTATCGTCCTTTTCTTGCCAAGCTACGAAGGGGGCTTGTGCTTCAGCGTTCATCATCGCCTCAGTGGGGAGTTTCCGCTCGTGAATGGGGAGGGGAAGTTCCTTATATATAAAGGCGTCATCAAAACCGATGCGGGCAGCATCGTCCTTTGTGCCAGCAAAGTAAAGGTGGTCGAGGTGCGCCCAATAGATTGCACCGAGACACATCGGGCAAGGCTCGCATGAAGCATAAATGTCAAGGCCTGTGAGGTCGAATGTATTGAGTTCGCTGCATGCCTTACGAATAGCTTGCACTTCTGCATGGGCTGTAGGGTCGTGTTGTGAAGTGACGCGATTAACACCCTCCGCTACAATCTCACCTCCACGAGCTATCACTGCACCAAAGGGGCCACCCCCATTGCGCACATTCTCAACGGCCAAGTCAATAGCACGTTGCATGAGTTCTTGCTTTGTCATAATTTTGTAATTTTTTTATTGTTGTTGCAACAAATGTAATGATTTAAGCCTATAGCGGTGGACTATTTTACATAAAGTAAGTAAAAACTTTTCCTTTTTACCTTTTATTTGCTCTCTTTCTGCTTTATAAGTTGTAATTCTTTAAATATCTATCTACCTTTGCAGTGTATTTAACTAAAAAACTTTATAGCTTTATGAGAACAAGATTACTTTCTCTCAAAACGCTCCTCGTCATTTGCCTAATGGCAATAGTTGGGGGGGTAGAAACTTGGGCTGACACGTACAAGTACACCTTTACAAGTGCGGTTTTTAAGAAAACTTCAACAACAAGTAAGGAGAATCTTGAAACACAGAAGTTGGGTGATGTCAGCTGGACTACTTCGGGGGTTATTCCTTATTTGGGATACAATGCTACTAAGGGTATGCAATTTGGCAGTACTAATAAAAAAAATCCTTTGACTAATTTTAAGTTAACCACTTCAGGCATACAAGGTGTCATAACCAAGGTTGTTGTAAGTGCTTCAACAGGTTCAGGAGGTAATACATCTTATACAGTCTCAGTAGGTGGTACTTCATTTGGAACACAGAAACTTTCTAAAGCAACAGATGTAAAGGATTATACTTTTAGTGGTTCGAATTCTGGGGATGTAGTGATAGCTATAGAATCATTTGTAAAAGTTGCTACGTATATCAAGTCCATTGAAATTACCTACACTCCTTCTTCAAGTTCTTCAGTCGCTGCTCCCACATTCAGTGCTGACTCAAAGTCATTCTCTGACAAGTTCGACCTTACACTTTCAGCAGGTAGTGATGCAGCGATGATTATGTACACTACTGATGGAACGACTCCTTCTTATAAGAATAATGTTGGTAAACTCTACGAGGCTCCTATTAGCATTACGCACTCTACTACGGTAAAGGCCATTGCTATATCAAGCAAGGAAGAAGAGAGCGCTGTTGTTACCAATGAATATAAATTGGAACTTCCTGCTCCTACTATCAGCGAAGCAACAAAGATCTTTACTGTTCCTTTCACAGTAAGCCTTTCTACAGAAGCTACTGCTGCAGAGGCTATTCTCTATACGCTCGATGGTACTGTACCAAGTCGGGAGAATAAAGCCACAGAGATTTATACCAAGCCAATCCAAATCTCTGCTACTACCACTTTGAAAGCCGTATCGTATGCTACGAATGGTACTACTTATGAATATAGCCCCATCGCTACTGCTACTTATACCGAACAAGGTGATGCTCCTGTTGTTATTTGGTCGGAAGATTGGAGTACGTTTAGCGATGATGAAAAACCAACAAAGGGAACTAATGCAACGTATGTTTGTGGAGGAGCAAAAACGTCAGTAAAGAAAGGAGATGTCGAAAACTATGCGGGTGGTGTAACCCCTGAGATTATGATCGCTGATAAAGGCTCTTTATCTATAACTATTAACGATCTTAAGGGAGCGGACAATGGCTTGATGTTTACATTCAAAACGAATAGGGATGAATCTGAGTTCCAAGTGTCTGCTGACAATGCAACTATTCTTTCTAATGAAGTGATAGGTGATTCAAAAGATACCCGAAAATATATTATGGTATTGAACGAAGGCACAACAACTCTTACGATTAAATTAGATAATCAAACAGGTAAAAATGCTCGTGTCGACGACCTCGAACTCTCAATCTACTCTGGTGTAGGTAGCTTTAAGATTTCTGAAGCTGGTTATGGCACCTATTATTCTTCAAAGGCTTATACCATGCCTAAGGGCGTAAAGGGTTATACCATTACGGGCAATGAAGGCACTTCACTTGTTATGAACGAAGCCTACGCTGCTGGTGACGTTGTTCCTGCTAAGACAGCTTTGGTCGTAGAAGGTGCAGCTAATAAGTACTATACACTTGTAGCTAAATCAACAGAATTGACACCTGCCAACAATAAACTTCATGGTTCAGACGAGGCAGAAATGACCTACGTTGACGGAACAAATGTGAAGTACTACAAACTTTCATATAACAACGAGGGTAACAACCTTGGTTTCTATTGGGGCAGCGAAAATGGTGCAGCCTTTACCAATGGCGCTCACAAAGCATACCTTGCACTCGATAGTGAGACGTTACCCAGCCAAAGCCGTGGTTTCTCTCTTGCAGACCTCGCTCATGGTGTAACAACAGGTATTAACACCACTGTTAAGTCTGCTACTCAATCAAACTTTATCTACGACCTCAACGGCCGTCGCATCAATAGTTTGAATGGCGCAGCCAAGGGCGTTTACATCATGAATGGTCAGAAAGTATTGGTAAAGTAAGAATAACGAAATTAGAATAAATCTCTATATGAAAAAGACTTATATAACTCCGCAAGCAAGCGCTATTCGCTTGCAGATGGAGTCACAGATTTTGGGTGTAAGTGGTTTACACGATGAAGTGTCCGGCAAAGAGCAGCTCTCTGACGAGCGCGGTTGGGCTGACGAATGGGACACTGTAGAGGAAGACTAACTTCTTCTATTTAAAGAAATAGATAACTGCCTATCCAACGCACACGCGTTAGGTAGGCAGTTATCTTGTGTTAGAAGGGGATAAATATCTGCCTAATTGGGGGGCGGGTCCTAACCTGGGGGCGACGCGTCCCCGCGTCGGCATTTGTAAGTCAAGGCTCGATGTCTTGACTTGCAAATACATGAATATCACTAATTCAAGTATTGCCAGCTTGGGGCATCGAACCCCAAGTTGGCAATGCCGACGCGGGGACGCGTCGCCCCCAGGTGAGAACCCGCCCCCCAATTAGGCAGATAAATTGTAATTCTTCTCCTTGTGATACGTTTTTGGGGAATATAAATGTTGTATGAAAAGAATAATAGGTGTACCTTTGCTACCAAAATAAAAATAAAAATATGGAAGCAGCAATTACATGGGTACTCGAACACCTTAGCTATTGGGTGGTCACCCTCTTTATGGCCATTGAGAGTTCATTTATTCCTTTCCCGTCAGAAGTGGTTGTACCACCAGCAGCTTGGCGAGCAATGGATCCTACGAGTGGTATGAACATTGTGCTCGTAGTAGTGTTTGCCACGTTAGGAGCCGACTTAGGAGGACTTCTCAATTATTATTTAGCTAAGTGGTTAGGCCGTCCGATTATTTATCGCTTTGCCGATAGCCGTATCGGCCACATGTGTTTGATTGATCGTGAAAAGGTAGAAAAAGCAGAAACGTTCTTCCGCGACCATGGTGCAGCTTCTACCTTCTTTGGCCGTTTGGTGCCTGCTGTGCGTCAGCTTATAAGTATTCCTGCTGGATTGGCAGGTATGCGAATAGATAAGTTCTTGCTTTATACCACGTTAGGCGCAGGCGTATGGAATAGCGTATTGGCACTCATCGGTTGGGGTATTTTCCGTTACAGTGACGTAAAGACTACGGCTGACGTTTATGCTTTGGCAACACGCTATAGTCACGAAATAGGCTACGTGCTCTTAGCACTTGCAGTGGTCGTTGTGGGCTTCTTAGCTTATAAAGGACTGAAAAAGTAGAAGCATTACATGACTTCAAGCAAACGACTTAAAATAATATGTCAACTCTTGTTTTGCGCCTTGGCCTTTAGCGAAGTCAAGGCGCAAAGCGTCCCCTTCACCTTGACTGCCGACAGTGCTCATCAACATATTAAAACTACCTTGACGGAGTGGGGCGTAGGTGGTGTAAGTCTGTTAGACACCTATTTGTCGCCTCTTACTTATAAGGGTACAGACTTCGCTTTTGATTACCACACGGAGCGTTTGGCACATTGGGGCAAACGCCACGTTATGGTGAGTGGTCAGTATGGCGGACATTATGCCTATGCACAATCGCCCACCGATGACGGCAAATACATTGATGCCGAACTTAGCTTCTCAGGAGGGTGGCATTATAATTGGCGTCCCTCTCTCCATTGGCGCTTGGCAGCAGGTGGACTAATGGAATTATCGGGAGGATTTACCTACAATACTCGTAATTCTAATAATCCAGCCCAAGCCCGATTGGGTACGGCTTTGTTGGCTTCGGGCATAGCAGAGTATTACTTCGCATTTTTTAAGAAAAAGGCCATAGTGCGTTTACAACTCGACGGACAGCTGGTGGGCGTGCAGTTCTCGCCCGAATATGGTCAGAGCTATTACGAGATATTCTCGTTAGGTCATAGCGCAGGCATTATACACTTTACCCATTTAGGTAATTGCCCAACGGGGCGTGCACAGTTGCACGTAGTCCTACCTATTAAGCGTAGCCACATCAGCGTGGGGTATCAAGCCGACATTCGTCAGAGCCAATTGGGAGGACTCAAACGCCATGCATGGCGCAACGCATTGATGATAGGGTATGTACGTAATTTGAAGCGATTATGAAAGGATTTTTACGCTTAATACCACATATAATAGTCGCCTTGTTTAGCCTCACAGCTTGTGTCACGCAAGAGGTGGAGGACAATAATCGCTTAGGTAACTTTGATAGCCTTTGGCGCGTGTTAGACGAGCATTATTGCTTCTTTGATTATAAAAAAGAAGTTTATGGCTTAGATTGGAATAAGGTACGTGACACGTATCGGCCGCGCATATCAGAGGCGATGAACAATAAGCAACTCTTTGAAGTGCTCTCTAATATGACTTATGAGTTGCGCGACGGTCATGTCAATCTATCCGCTGCACACAATGTGAGCCGTTACGGTCGGTGGTTTGACGATTATCCTATGAATCAAAGCGACTCGTTAGAACGCATTTACTTAGGACGAGCAGAAGACTACCAGCAAGCGGGAGGACTGAAGTATCGCATACTGAAGAATAACGTAGGCTATGTGCGCTGCACTACCTTTGAGTACAACTTTGGCGATGGCAACCTGCAAGAGATGATGCGCTACTTGGCCACGTGTGATCGCTTGGTCATCGACGTGCGCAGCAATGGAGGCGGCATGCTTACAGCTGCGGAGAAGTTAGCTTCGCTCTTTATTAATGAAGAGACTGTGGTGGGGTATATGTGTCACAAGACGGGGAAGGCGCATGATGCTTTCTCAGCTGCTGAACCCATTTGCATGAAACCCTTTGTGGGATTGCGCTGGCAGCGTGAGGTGTACGTTTTGACCAATCGACGTACTTATAGTGCAGCCAATAGCTTTGTCATGTTTCTCAAGGGATTGCCTCAAGTAACCATCGTCGGCGACCGAACGGGTGGGGGAGCAGGTATGCCTTTCTCGGCTGAACTACCCAATGGTTGGAGCATTCGCTTCTCAGCTTGCCCCATGTATGATCGCAACCAGCAACTCACCGAAATGGGCATTGACCCCGATGTAAAGCTCGACATCGTGTCAGACGATTATCAACGTGGCATTGATACGATATTGGAATATTGTTTAAAGAAGGATTAAGTTTGTGTGGCTTTTGGATTTCATAATCTAAAAGCTCCAAACATTAAAACATCAAAATATGAAACTGATTTATTTTCATGGTTTTGCTTCGTCAGGAGCCTCAGGAACGGTGCAGTTGTTGCGTAAGATGCTGCCTTCGGCTGAAGTGATAGCTCCCGACATACCTGTTGACCCTGAAGAGGCCTTGCCTTTTTTAAAGGATTTGGTAGAGGCTGAGCAGCCTGACGTGATAGTAGGTACCAGCATGGGCGGTATGTATGCACAACAGATGCATGGTCATTTACGCGTTTGTGTTAATCCAGCATTCCGTATGTCGACAATGAGCAAAGTGCTCCACACGGGTGAACACAAATGGTTGAATGGACGAAAGGATAGTGCGAAGACCTTCCGTGTGACGGCCGATACGTTGAAGCACTTTAATCAAATGGAGCGTAAGCAGTTTGACGGTATCACTTCCGACGATAAAGACCTTTGCTATGGGCTCTTTGGCATAAATGATACGTTAGTTAATCCCATAAACACTTACAATACGTTTATGAAATACTATCATCATGCCGAACGCATTGAGGCAGAGCATCAGCTGAACGAAAAGGTACTGCGCAAATACTTGCTTCCTTTACTGCATCAGCTTTTAGGGTCACTATATGATGAGGCCGTAAAAGAGCCTTTGCCCGATTATATGAAGTAATGCAATAGTTTGTCTGCCTAATTGGGGGGCGGGTCCTCACCTGGGGGCGACGCGTCCCCGAGGCTGCTGATAAAATAGCGGTTTATAGA
>ENA-UEQW01000461-UEQW01000461.1-human-gut-metagenome-genome-assembly--contig:-NODE-461-length-38699-cov-171.114235_pt1 | contig 38699 bp, 30 predicted proteins | sample MGYA00242947_ERZ507947 | MGnify/ENA primary metagenome ERZ507947 (study PRJEB26167, sample SAMN06115421) | human gut metagenome | host: Homo sapiens | place: China:Guizhou | collected 2015-03-17... | reverse complement strand
AATTTGCTTGTTACGTCTTGAAGACAACGGGAAAGAGAGTTACACCCAATTACAAAACTGTTAAAATGAAGTTTTTCTGAAAAAAATATCTTGTGTTCGCAAACAACTGTGTTTTTCTTTTTTATTTTCTCACCTATAATATATGATTGACTTTTTTCTTGCAAAGCATCACATATCCAGAACTAATGGTTTCCGAAAGAAGACAAGGGCAGAAACTCCCAGTTCTGTATGATTTCCTGAACTGGGAGTTTCTGCCCTTGTCTTCTTTCGAATGAGTATCTTAAATGTAGGATTTAAATTGCATATTGTCCTACTGTCGGAATATTTAGATGAGCCTGTAATCCCATAGCATGAAGTACTCGGGAAATAGTATTGAGTGTAAGGTTCTTGCCATTCTCAATCTTAGATATCTGTCCCTTCTTTACTCCGATAAGATTGCCTAACTGTTCTTGCGTAAGTTTTTTGTTTTTACGAGCCTCCTTAATAGCTTCACCAATTAAGAATGTGTTGATTTCATCCTCAAATTGATCACGATGAGGAGTTCCAATCTTTCCAACATGCTTATCTAGCATTTCTTCTTCACTATAAAATTTCATTTCTTCCATAGTCACTTTCTTTTCATTTTAAAATATAATGCTCTGATTTCCTCTGCTCGCTTTATCTGTTGCTTTGGCGTTTTTTGCACTTTCTTGATAAACCCATGGGTAGCTACGACTAATGAATTAGTTGAAGTGTCCCAAAAAGCAAGCAAACGATATTGGATTCCATCATATTTTGTACGGAATTCCCATATATCAGTTCCTTCCAGTTTTTTAAAGAGTTTAGGATTTAAGACATATTTAGCCTTTCGGATATTTGACAATATCTTATCCTTTGCTTTTTGTGAAAGACTTTCCAAAAAGTCGTCAGCGTCTTTTGAAAACAGAACTTTAAATCTTTCTTTCATTATCTGTCTTATATTTAAAACATGTGCAAATATAAACAAAAGAATCTATATATGGAAACTTTTGGGAAGGTTATTAACTATTTATAACGATTTTTCTCAATTCCCGCTCGTACTGCGCAGCATCCTCAAAGCAGATGGCCTGCATTCCGAAACGCTGGGCGGCTTCTACATTCTCTATTCTGTCGTCAGCAAAAAGGCATTCTTCCGGTTTCAGATTGTATTTCTGGCAGATTCTTTCATAAATAGCCCTATCGGGTTTGATGATTTTCTCTTCTGAAGAAATCACCTGTCCTTCCAAAAGTTGGAAGATGGGATATTGGGCCATCGTTTCGTGAACCTTGGTGCACCAGTTGGAAAGTCCGTAAAGGTGGTAGCCTTCTGCCTTCAACTGGGTCAGCAAGGTGCGCATTCCTTCCTTCTCGCCCCTTACAAATTCGTTAAAGCGCTGGGCTACGGTTGCTATTTCTTCCTTATATTGCGGCATGATCTGCTGCATCTTGCAGAAGGTTTCTTCGAAAGAATCTCCGCGATCCATATTCTCATTCCATTTGCCGTCTATCAGGAGATGATAGAATTCTTCAGCCTGTTCGTGGGTCTTGAATATCTGGTCAAGCGTTTCAAAGTATTCGTAATCTACGAGTACTTTTCCAAAATCAAAAATCAAATTCTTTATCATGATATTTCCAGTTTATGTTATTATTTCTGTTTTCATATCCCGTGCAGAGATACACTTTTATGAAAAAAGACGCATCATTTTTACATAATGCGCCTTTTGTTTACCTATTATAATATATGCCTACCTGATGATTACTTCATCTTTCTTCACTTCATATTCCAAACCAGGAACCAGGTTCTTCAGGACAAACATGGCTCCTGAGAGGGTTTCGCCACGGTTGAAATGAACTGTAACCTTCGTCTTCTGGTGAATCTTTGAACGGAAGGTGAATTTCACTCCGTATGCATTACCCAGAATCTTACCAGCTTCTGCCAGCGTTACATTGTTCAGGTCAATCTCCTTGTTGCGCCAGCTTGTACCATCTTCTTCGGCCGAAACCTTGCGGAGGTTTACTGCCTTGGTCTTTACATTGTATACTAACTGGTCGTTAGGTTTCATGCTGTAAACCTTGTCTTCCTGACCTATGATGCGGAGTTCTATCTTGCCGGTTTTGAGTGTGGCAGATACTTCATCTGTATTTGAATAAGATGAAACCGTAAAAGAGGTGCCCAAGTCGGTAATCTCGAAATGAGGAGTGCTGACGTGGAACGGCTGTGCATCATCATGCCTGATGTCGAAGAATGCCTCTCCCGACAGGAAAACCTTGCGTTCTTCTGCTCCCTTGAAAGAGGAAGGATAGAGGAGTACGGAACTCTGGCTGAGTCTTACTTTCGTTCCGTCTGCCAAGGCGATGACTTTGCTCTCTTCGTTGATGGTATGTTCCTGGAGCATGGTTGCCAGTTTTATATCCTTGAGTTGGTTGTTCATCTGGACGTAGAGCTTGCCGAATACAATCAGCATCAGCAGCGGTACGAAGACGGCAGCCAGTTTGGCAAAGTTGAAGATTCGAAGCGATTTTTTCTTTTCTATTTCTCTTGTTTCTTCTGTTTCGAAGAGGCGGTTGTATGCAGCAGAAATTTCTTCTTCTTCCATATAGGCAGAATCAGCCTTGTTCCATAATTCTCTAAATGCCTCGTTCGCCTCTTTATCGTCTTGTGTATTGGAAATCCTATCTAATACCCTTTCTTTTATTTCATCCGGCACATTGTGCCCGCTATAATAATCTATGATATCCCTTATCTTTGTTGCCATAATAAAAACTTCATTTATTTTTAAGACATGTTTCAATGGTGTTACACCCAATGCCAAGGTAACAAAATCATCAAATATAAGGCTTTTTTTATTTCTTTAAGAGCTAGGTTAAGATGATTTTCTACCGTTTTCTTCTGAATACCCAGCCGCTGGGCTATCTCTTCGTTCTTGAGATGCTGCTCGCGGCTCATGCGATAAATCTGCTGGCGTTGTTGCGGCATGCTTTCTACCACCATGTCGATGAGCAGCTGGGTATCCTTTGCCACCACATCGTCATGTGGCGAAGATTCGTTGGCGTATCTGTCTGGCAGACTGTCAATATCTATTGGGATGATGTGCTTGGAGGAAATATAGTTGATGACAGTATATTTTGCCAAAATAAAGAGGTAGGAATCGAAGTCCTGGATATCGGCAAACTTCTCGCGTTTGTTCCATACCTTTAAGAAGATGAGCTGGCTGACGTCATCAGCATCATCTTCGTTTTTCAAGAGCATGGCTACAAAACGGTGTACCTTAGGATAGAACCTGCGGAACATCGTTTCGTATGCTTTCTTGTCTCCTTTCGACATTAATAATATTGTTTCTTTTTCTATTTCCATTCTTGCGATTATGTATGTTTAATACGATAATAGCTGCAAAATTAAACAAAATATCTGAAATTGCAAGCTTTTGCGGGCATTATTTCGAGAAAGGCACATAAAAATGTCCTTTTTATCCCTTTCTTCCGAAATCGGCTGGAATCTCGCCCCATTTCTTCGTCTCCCATTTTATAATAGGTATGTTGATGGGGTGGGTGCGGAGCCAGTTCTCGGCTCGGGCGATGACCTGATAGAGCTGTTCGGTCTGGGGAGTGCGCTCCAGCTTGGTCTTGCATTGTTTCTTGCTTACCCAGAGCTGGGCATTCACGCTGTCGCTATAAATTACCTTGTCGGTAATGCCCTTCTGCTGCATCAGGGCGAGGGCGTGGACGATGGCGAGAAACTCGCCGATGTTGTTGGTGCCGTGGATAGGACCATAATGGAAAACCTGGGCACCGGTCTGAAGGTCGATGCATTGGTATTCCATCGGACCGGGATTGCCGGAACAGGCGGCATCCACAGCCCAGGCGTTGGCTCTTACCTCGTTGGGCAGAGGCAAAACGGTATCGTTTCTCCATGAAGGAGGATTTACGGGCATTTTATTCATATTTTTTCTTTTTGGGGTTGGAAAACAAAAAGGATTGGCTAAAACTGAAATGAGCATGCGCCTTGGAGTCGAGCTCCAAGGCCATGCTCATTATGTCAAATAGTCAATATTTTTTATTTTTAAATTGTAGGTTATTATATCTTATGTATATATTACATTCTTTCTGGAACCTCGATGCCGAGCAGAGACATACCGTTCTTCAAGATCTTTGCCACGTTGGCTGCAAGAACCAGACGGGTAATCTTCTCAGCCTCGCTCTCAGCATTCAGGATGCTGTAGTCGTGGTAGAACTGGTTGAACTCCTTGGTCAACTCGTAGCAGTAGTTAGCGATACCACCAGGGTTGTAGTTGTTGCCGGCATCGGCTACGGCTGTTGCGAAGTCGTTCATCTTCTGGATGAGGTCAATCTCCTTCTCGTTGATAGGAGCATCTGCGCCCAACTCAGCAGGAATCTCGATGCCCTCGGCTGCTGCCTTGCGCATGATGCTGCGGATACGAGCGTAGGTATACTGGATGAAAGGACCTGTGTTGCCGTTGAAGTCGATACTCTCCTCTGGGTTGAAGAGCATGTTCTTGCGAGCATCTACCTTGAGGATGAAGTACTTCAACGCTCCGAGACCCACGATGCGTGAAATCTCCTGACGCTCTTCTTCGCTCATGTCCTTGAACTTGCCGAGCTCATCGCTTGTCTGGCGAGCATCCTTAATCATCTCTGCCATCAGGTCATCAGCATCTACTACGGTTCCCTCGCGGCTCTTCATCTTACCGTTAGGCAACTCTACCATTCCGTAAGAGAAGTGAACCAAGTCCTTACCCCACTTGAAACCGAGACGGTCGAGCAGGATAGAGAGCACCTGGAAGTGGTAGTTCTGCTCGTTACCTACTACATAGATCATCTTGTCGATAGGGAAATCCTTGAAACGGAGGTCGGCAGTACCGATGTCCTGAGTCATATAAACAGAGGTGCCGTCTGAACGGAGCAGGAGTTTCTGGTCGAGACCCTCGTTGGTGAGGTCTGCCCAAACAGAGTTATCATCCTTGCGGAAGAAGAGACCCTTCTCCAATCCTTCTTCTACCTTCTTCTTACCCTCGAGGTAAGTATTTGACTCATAATATATCTTGTCGAAACTTACACCCATCATCTTGTAAGTCTCATCGAAGCCAGCGTAAACCCAGTTGTTCATCTTCTGCCAGAGAGCACGTACCTCAGGGTCGTTGTTCTCCCACTTTACGAGCATCTCGTGAGCCTCCTTGATCAGCGGAGCCTCTACTTTAGCTTTCTCTGTGGCAGCTTCTTCGTCCATGCCATCCTTCATATACTGAGCCTTGAGTTCTGCGATTTCCTCACGATAGTGCTTGTCGAAGGCTACATAGTAGTCGCCGATGAGGTGGTCGCCCTTCTTGCCGGAAGTTTCAGGAGTTTCGCCATTGCCCCACTTGAGCCAGGCGAGCATAGACTTACAGATGTGGATACCACGGTCGTTAACGATGTTTGTCTTGATTACCTTGTTGCCGTTAGCCTCCATAATCTGAGCCAGAGACCAGCCGAGGAGGTTGTTGCGAACGTGACCGAGGTGGAGAGGCTTGTTGGTGTTAGGAGAAGAGTACTCGATCATGACGAGCGGGCTGTTCTCTGTAACTGGCTTCTCACCAAACTTAGGGTCAGCGTTGATGGTATTCAAGAGTCCTACCCAAGCGGCAGGAGCGATAGAAAGGTTGAGGAAACCCTTTACCACGTTGAAGTCTGCGATGACATTAGCGCAGTTTTTCTTCAGGTATTCGCCGATTTCCTGTGCTGTATCCTCAGGCTTTTTCTTTGACATTTTGAGGAATGGGAATACGACGAGGGTAAGGTTACCTTCGAAATTACTCTTGGTCTTCTGCAGGGCTACCATCTTCTCAGGTACGTCCTGACCATAAAGCTCCTTCACCGCAGCGATGACCGAGCTGATGATTTCGTTTTCTATCTTCATTATTTAATATATCTTTTTTACCGGTAAAATTATCTTTTTAAACTGATTGAAGAGGGATTTGCAAGTTCCCTTTCCGTTTATGCGGCTGCAAATTTACAAATAATAATTGAATTGTGAAAGAAAAATTGCACATTCTTTTGTTTTTTGTCGCATTCTTTAGTTTTTTATTGCTTTTGCAACAGAAATGAAGTATTGCGGGGCTGTTGAAGACTGTCTTTAAAGGGAAGAAAGAACAGGAAGTATAAATGGGAATAGGAGCAAAGACCCTTTTTGCTGGGTCTTTGCTCCTATTCTTATTGTTGGTAGCTGAATATAACTTCCGTGATTTATCCCTCAAGGATAATTGACGCCACGTCTTCGGGCGAATTCCATAGGAGTCCGTCTTGCAACTCGTCGTCGGTAAATCCGTTGAGTGCTTCCTGTGCTTCCCTTGGAGTAATGGCTGGAGTGCCGTCCTCGTTCTTAGTATCGAGCAAAGCCTGCAAGATGGCTGCTCTGTATTCTTCGATTGTCATCATAATTTTTATGTCGTTTCGTTGTTTATTTTATGATGGCAAAGGTAATGCATTTTTTTTGAAACACCAAACTTTTTTGTCATTTTCTTTTAGCGGATATTGAAAAAGTTTTATATATTTATATGCCTTTCTATGATGGTATGGGTACCTATTTCCTGGGAAAATGGTGCTCCGGTGTTGAAAAAACAATAAAAAAACGGTCGTTCTGCTTGTTTCTAACTTAATTTTCATATATTTGCAGTTGCTTAGCTGAGGTTACCGGCAACATGGAGGCATATAAGATGCTCAAGGATATGCCTATATATAATAAGGTATAGAATAGCCTATATATAATAAGGTGTAATTTTAATCTAATGTATAAATAACTAACAAACATGAAACAGAGACTGTTCGTAACATTGAGTTTGGCAGGATTTGTAATGGCAACCTTTGGTGCAACCAAACCGAAGACTGCCATTAAGTCGTTGAATAAGACGACCATCCAACAGCCAACTTACACAGAATGGCACGACCTTCAGGTGAATGCCATCAATCGTTTTCCGTTGCACACCAATTTCTTCACCTATCCGGCAGATGACTGGGTTTCTGAGAAAGACGGTAAGATCGTGAGCAAGGATATCCTGCACATGAACAAGACGGAGAGCAAGTATTTCCTTTCGCTCGACGGAACCTGGAAGTTCTACTGGGTGGCTAATGCCGACCAGCGTCCTACCGACTTCTACAAGGAAGATCTTGATGATTCCAACTGGAAGACCATGAATGTTCCAGGCAACTGGGAGATGAACGGATTCGGTGATCCGGAGTATGTAAATAATGGTTTTGCATGGCGTGGACATTTCGACCAGCAGCCACCAGCAGTTCCTACCAAGGACAATCATGTAGGCTCTTACCGCCGTATCATCGACATCCCTGCCAACTGGGATGGCAAGCAGGTAATAGCCCATTTCGGTAGCGTAACTTCCAACATCTATCTTTATGTAAACGGCAAGTTTGCCGGTTATGCTGAGGATAGCAAGGTAGCTGCCGAGTTTGACATCACTCCTTATCTGAAGAAGGGCAAGAATCTGATTGCCTTCCAGACCTTCCGCTGGTGCGATGGTTCCTGGGATGAGGATCAGGACTTCTGGCGCTTGAGTGGTGTGGCTCGTGAAAGCTATCTCTTTGCCCGCGATGCCCAGTTGCATTTGGAGGATATCCGTGTTACTCCTGACCTTGTAAACAACTACAAGGATGGTGTGCTCAATATCTCTGCCAAGGTAAAGGGAACAGGCAAGCTGAACTTCATCCTCTTCGACAAAGAGGGCAAGCAGGTGGCTACAGCTACAGGATTGGCAAAGAATGGAACAGCCAACATTACAATGAACGTAGAGAATCCACACAAGTGGAATGCAGAGACACCTTATTTATATACCCTTCAGGTTTCCCTCTCAAGTGCGCTGAAGAATGGCAACATGAAATCAGCAAGCATGACTCCTGTCAAGGTAGGTTTCCGCAAGGTGGAAATCAAGAACAAGCAGTTCCTTGTCAACGGTCAGCCTGTGCTCATCAAGGGTGCCAACCGTCATGAGATTGACCCTGATGGAGGTTATGTATTGAGCATGGAGCGCATGATTCAGGACATCAAGATTATGAAGCGCCTGAATATCAACGCTGTCCGTACCTGCCACTATCCTGATGATCCACGCTGGTACGAGCTCTGCGATGAGTATGGTATCTATGTGGTAGCTGAGGCTAACCAGGAAAGTCACGGTTTCCAGTATGGCGATGATGCAGCTGCCAAGAAGCCGATGTTTGCCAAGCAGATTATGGAGCGCAACCAGCACAATGTTTCCATGTACTTCAATCATCCTAGTGTCGTAACCTGGAGTATGGGTAATGAGACTGTGATGGGCGATAACTTCCTGCAGGCTTACAAGTGGATCAAGAGCCAGGACCAGAGTCGTCCGGTTCAGTATGAGCAGGCTCGCAGAGGCGAGGGTACCGATATCTTCTGCCCTATGTACTATCCTGTAAGTGCTTGTGAAAAGTATGCGAAGGACCCTAACAGTCCGATGCCGCTCATCCAGTGCGAGTACAACCATACTATGGGTAATTCGGGTGGTAACCTGAAGGAATACTGGGCTCTGATTCGCAAGTATCCTATCCTCCAGGGTGGTTTCGACTGGGATTTCGTTGACCAGGGCTTGCACCGCAAGGTATTGAAGCCGATGACCATCAAGAATCCTGAGAAGATGAGCAATGAAGAACTCCGCAAGATAGAATATTGCTACGGTGGCGATTACAACAATTACGACCCTAGCGACAACAACTTCAACTGCAATGGTATCATCGGTCCTGACCGTCAGCTCAATCCTCATGCCTACGAGGTAGCCTACCAGTATCAGAACATCTGGGCAAAGATGGTGAATGCAGAGAAGGGCGAAGTAAGTGTATACAATGAGAACTTCTTCCGCAATTTGAACAACTATGCCTTGGCATGGAGCCTCATTGAGGATGGCGTGGAGACTCAGAACGGTACCATCGCTGATATCGAAGTGGCTGCCCAGCAGACCAAGAACTTCACCATCCCTTACGACCTTTCTAAGGTAAAGGGCAAGGAGGTGTTCCTCAACATCGATTTCCGTCTGAAGAAGGCTGAACCTCTGATGGAGGCTGGTCAGATTGTGGCTTATGCCCAGCTGGCAGTGAAAGAGAAGAAGTGCTGCGGTCATTGTGCAGACAACATGGCTAAGTCTCAGAACGGCAAGAAGGTGAAGGCTAAGCTCATCGACAAGAAGGGCGAGCAGGAGATCACCGTTACTACTCCTGATCTGACTGTCAAGGTGAACCGTACCACCGGTCTCATCTCTGAATATACCTATCGTGGCAAGTCGCTCCTCGGCGAGGGCGGTACCCTGAAGCCAAACTTCTGGCGTGCTCCTACCGATAATGATTTCGGTGCCGGCCTGCAGAAGAAGTTCAAGGTTTGGAAGAACCCTGTCATGAACCTGAAGGGTGTAGCTGTTGAAAAGGATAAGAAGGCAAACACCATCAGCATCTGTGCAACCTATGAGATGCCAGAGGTGAAGGGTGAACTGGAAATCGATTATCTCATCATGCCTAACACCGGTGCGATGAAGGTAAGCCAGGAGTTTGATGCTTCTGATGATGCCAAGGTCAGCGATCTGTTCCGTTTCGGTATGCTGATGCAGTTGCCATACGATATGGACAAGAGCCAGTATTACGGCCGTGGTCCTATCGAGAACTATTCAGACCGTGAGGACTGCATGCACATCGGAATCTATAGCGATGATGCCGACAACCAGTACTTCCCATATATCCGTCCACAGGAGAGTGGAACCAAGGGTGATATGCGCTGGTGGAACCAGACCGATGCTTCCGGCTTCGGATTCAAGGTGAAGAGCTGCAAGCCATTCTATGCTTCCGCCATCCACTTCGATACAGAAGAACTGGATGATGGTGACGACAAGGATCAGCGCCACAGTTTCAACCTGAAGAAGTCAAAATTCACCAATCTCTTCCTCGATGCAGAGCATTCAGGTGTGGCTGGTGAGAACTCTTGGGGTGCATGGCCATTGGAGAAATATCGCCTCCATTATGGCGATAAGAACTTCACTTTCGTGCTCATTCCATTAGATAAATAGTAGAAAAGCAGGGATTTATACGAAAATCCAATATATTTAAACAGAAAATCCACCTCATTCGGGGTGGATTTTTTTATCTTTGCACCACCTATCACGGAAAAGTGTAGGTACAGCCTAAAAAATAAAAATAACGAACAATATGAGAAAAGCAAAAATTTTCGCAGCAGCATTGCTGGCGATGTCTTCACTCGGAGCTTTCGCACAGCATCAGTTTACTGTTCAGGCTAACAAGCCTGGAGCAGAAATCCAGCCTACCATGTATGGTATCTTCTTCGAGGATATCAACTTCGGTGCCGATGGTGGTCTTTATGCAGAGATGGTAGAGAACCGTTCCTTCGAATTTCCACAGCGCCTGATGGGATGGAATACATTCGGAAATGTAACCCTCAGCGACGTAAAACCTGCCTTCGACCGCAATCCTCATTATGTAACACTTGAGAGCGCAGGCGCACGTGAGAAGCAGACTGGTCTTGAGAACCGTGGCTTCTTCGGCATGGGCTTGAAGAAGGATATGAAGTACGATTTCACCGTATATGGCCGTCTTCATCTCATCGATGGCAAGCAGGGCAAGATTCGCGTAGAACTCGTCAATTCAAAGAATGATGTAATTGCCAAGCAGGTCATCAACATCACCAATAATAAATGGCAGAAGCTTACTGCTACCCTTACTTCTCCTCAGACCGATGCCAAGGGTTTGATGCGAGTATATCTGGAGAAGGGTTCTGAGAGCGTAGATCTCGACCATATCTCTCTCTTCCCTGAGGACAACTGGAATGGTCTCCGTGCCGACCTCGTACAGGATTTGGCTGACCTGAAGCCAGGCATCTTCCGTTTCCCTGGCGGATGTATCGTAGAGGGAACCGACCTCGATACCCGTTATGAGTGGAAGAACTCTGTGGGTGCTCCTGAGAACCGTCCTCTGAACGAGAACCGCTGGAGAGATACCTTCCCACATCGCCTTTTCCCTAACTACTATCAGTCATTGGGCTTGGGCTTCTATGAGTATTTCCTCCTTTCAGAGAAGATTGGTGCTGAGCCATTGCCTATTCTCTCTGTAGGTCTGGCTTGCCAGTATCAGAACGATGATAAGGATCCTAATGCACATGTAGCAGTCAAGGATCTTCAGAGCTATATCGACGATGCACTCGACCTCATCGAGTTTGCCAATGGTCCTGTCACCTCTAAGTGGGGTAAGCTCCGTGCCGATATGGGTCATCCAGCACCATTCAATCTGAAGCAGATTGGTATCGGTAACGAGCAGTGGGGTCCTATGTATCCTGAGCGTCTGCAGAAGTTCATGGAGCAGATTCATGCCAAGTATCCAAAGATTAAGATCTGCGGTTCATCAGGTCCATCTGCTGATGGCAAGGACTTCGACTACGGTTGGAAGCAGATGCGCAAGTTGGGCGTAGACATGGTGGATGAGCACTACTACAAGAGTCCGGAATGGTTCCGCAGCAATGCCAGCCGTTACGACAAGTACGACCGCAAGGGTCCTAAGGTCTTTGCCGGTGAGTATGCTGCTCATGCCGAGAATGATCCAAACTCTTGGGAGGCAGCCCTTTCTGAGGCAGCTTTCATGACCGGTTTGGAGCGTAATGCCGATGTGGTTTATCAGGCTACCTATGCACCTCTCTTCGCTCATGTAGAGGGATGGCAGTGGCGTCCGGACCTCATCTGGTTCGATAACCTCAGCTCTGTCCGTTCTGCCAACTACTATGTTCAGCAGCTCTACGGCGAGAACAAGGGTACCAATGTATTGAAACTTACCGAGAACGGCAAGGCTGTAGCAGGCGAGAATGGTCTCTATGCCACCGCTTGCTTCGACAAGGCTACCAAGAGCTACATCGTAAAGATTGCCAACACCTCTAACGAGGCAAAGGAAATCAACGTCACTTTTAATGGTATCAAGAAGTTGAACCCAGGTAAGGTAACCGTTCTCCATGCCGACGATATTCAGGCAGAAAACAAGATAGACAATAAAAATGTGGTTGTTCCTGTAGTATCAGATGCACAGGTTCAGGGCAATGTGTTGAACGTGAAGATGAAGCCAAACAGCTTTGTTGTATACCGTTTCTAATTGCCTACCTCCAATCTTCAATAAATCCTTAAGGTACAAATAGATAAGTGGATAATGTGAATCCCTTGCAGCTCTAGCGGTTGCAAGGGATTTTTTTCTCTCCCAATGCCCTTGAAATTACATGGCGACGCAGGAATTTCTGTGTCAGGACGTAGGAAAGATTACGTCGCCATGTAGGAAAAAGGCACTTTATGTATAAGAAAAGTTTGAATTTTGCATAAAAAATACGCTCAAACGCTAGCAATTTGCTCATTTTTTCGTAACTTTGCACCCGCAAACTTATAATTAATAATAAAAGAAAGAATGGCTAATTTGAGATTTGAGGTTGTAGCCGAGGCCTTTAAGAAAAGACCTGTAGAGGTAGAGGCTCCCAAGGTGCGCCCTTCGGAGTACTTCGCCAAGTATGTATTCAACCGCCAGAAGATGTACAAGTATCTGCCATCTGATGTGTATGAGAAACTCATCGATGTGATAGATAACGGTACTCGTCTGGACCGTTCCATCGCTGATGCCGTGGCTGCCGGCATGAAGCTCTGGGCTGAGGAAAACGGGGTAACACATTATACTCACTGGTTCCAGCCATTGACAGAAGGTACTGCCGAGAAGCATGATGCCTTCGTGGAGCATGACGGAAAGGGTGGTATGATTGAGGAATTCTCTGGCAAATTGCTTGTCCAGCAGGAACCTGATGCCAGCTCATTCCCTAACGGCGGTATCCGCAACACCTTCGAGGCTCGTGGCTATTCTGCATGGGATCCTACATCGCCTGTGTTCATCATCGACGATACCCTCTGTATCCCTACCATCTTTATATCTTATACCGGTGAGGCTTTGGACTACAAGGCTCCATTGCTCCGCTCGCTCCATACTCTGAGTGAGGCGGCTACCGAGGTGTGCCACTATTTTTACCCTCAGGTGAAGAAGGTGCAGACCAATCTCGGATGGGAGCAGGAGTACTTTCTGGTAGATGAGAGTCTCTATTCGGCTCGCCCTGACCTGATGCTTACAGGCCGTACCCTGATGGGACACGACTCTGCGAAGAACCAGCAGATGGACGACCACTATTTCGGAACAATCCCTGAGCGCGTGCAGGCTTTCATGAAGGATCTTGAAATCCAGGCACTCGAACTCGGCATCCCTTGCAAGACCCGTCATAACGAGGTGGCACCAAACCAGTTTGAGCTGGCACCAATCTATGAGGAGTGCAATCTTGCTGTAGACCATAATATGCTCCTGATGAGTTTGATGAAGCGTGTGGCTCATAAGCACAGTTTCCGTGTACTCCTTCACGAGAAGCCATTCGCCGGCGTCAACGGTTCGGGCAAGCACAACAACTGGAGTCTCTGCACCGATACCGGCGTACTGCTCCATGCAGCAGGCAAGACACCGGAGGACAATCTCCGCTTCGTAGTTTTCATCGTAGAGACCTTGATGGGTGTTTACAAGCACAACGGACTGCTGAAGGCATCTATCATGAGTGCTACCAATGCGCACCGACTCGGTGCCAACGAGGCACCTCCAGCCATCATCTCTTCATTCCTCGGCAAGCAGCTCACCGATCTGCTCGACCATATAGAGAAGGCAGATAAGGAAGAACTCTTTGCTCTGGCTGGCAAGAAGGGTATGGAGCTGGATATCCCTGAGATTCCAGAGCTGATGATTGATAACACCGACCGCAACCGTACCTCTCCATTCGCCTTCACCGGAAACCGTTTCGAGTTCCGTGCTGTAGGTTCAGAGGCCAACTGTGCATCATCCCTCATCGTATTGAATGCTGCCGTAGCTGAGGCTCTCGTTAATTTCAAGGCTCGTGTGGATGCCTTGATTGCCAAGGGCGAGGACCAGACATCGGCTATCATCGATGTGGTTCGTGAGGATATCAAGACCTGCAAGCCTATCCGCTTCGATGGCAATGGCTATTCTGATGAGTGGAAGGAAGAGGCCCAGAAGCGTGGCTTGGACTGCGAGGCATCCTGCCCAGTAGTCTTCGACCGTTACCTGGACAAGGAGAGCATCGAGATGTTTGCCAAGACCAACGTGATGAGCGAGAGCGAGTTGAAGGCGCGTAACGAGGTGAAGTGGGAGACTTATACCAAGAAGATTCAGATTGAGGCTCGTGTGATGGGCGACCTGAGCATGAACCATATCATCCCTGTGGCTACCCACTATCAGAGCCGTCTGGCAAAGAATGTAGAGGGTATGATTCACATCTTCGGTGGCGAGGAAGGCAAGAAGCTGACCGCCCGCAACGTGAAGATTATCCGTGAGATAGCCGAGCGCACTGAGGCAATAGAGCGTGGTGTTGAGGCATTGGTAGATGCCCGCAAGGTAGCCAACAAGATAGAGAGCGAGCGCGAGAAGGCAGTAGCTTATCACGACACGGTAGCTCCAAAGATGGAGGAAATCCGTTATCAGATAGACAAGCTCGAGCTTCTCGTAGCCGATGAGCTTTGGACATTGCCAAAGTATCGTGAGCTGCTGTTCATCAGATAATATTTCCTGGATAAGGAATTGAGATAATAAAAAAGAGTGCATTGTTTGTTACAGTGCACTCTTTTTTTATCACCTTGCTCCAGTCAACATCAACGCTTTCTTATCAGCGTTAAAAAAGTTGGCTAAATATCTGTCTATCTTCGTGCTTTTTGTCCGTTTTCCCAAGATTTAACACTTTGCCTAATTAAAAGAGGGTGTGTCATAAGTCTAGATAATAGTTGGCGCATAACAGTTGATCACCGCATGCACAACAGCTGTTGTGCATGCGTATATCAGCTGTTATGCAAGCGCACAACAGCTGTTGTGCGACCGGAGATACTGACTACCTCAACAACATATCCTATCTCTCCCAACAACTTATCCTATCTCTTCCAACAACAAGAAGAGGGTGAATAATTATCTTATGACGCACCCTTTTGGATTCCGGGAATATGGTAAAGTTGGTTATAAGTAATATAAAGAACGTGGGGAAGTTTGTTTCCTTGCTATGTGGCAATGTAAATATTTATATCCATAATTAGCTTCCTTGGTTTGGGGTAATCTAGCAGTGAGAAAATGGATTTCAACATGCGTGTTGCCCCTTTTTTATCACTTTCAGCAAAATAAAATTCTATAGTTGTACGACTATAAAGCTACAGTTGTACGACTATACATGCTATAGTTGTACAACCATAGAGCTATAGTTGTACAACTATAGGGTTCTTAGTCGTACAACTATAGAATTTCTATTCGTTATTCTAAAAGTGTAAATATGTAACGCATTGATATACAGTATATTGCTATTCATGGTTGTGTTTGCAATATTCATGAATAAATTGGAGTCAGTTGAAAATATGGAAATCTCAGCGATGTAAAGCTAAAGAAAAAATCACGGAAGAACCTGATGTTACCTCATCATTATAGTCGGCACTTTTACAATATAAGTTTTTTCAGATTGCAGAACGATAGGAACATAGTCTGTCAGCAGTTTATTGCGATCGAAAAGCATACTTTTTGCTTTTAACGAATGTATAATGACAAGATGATACTTTGTTGCCCTGTTGTGGCTTTGTGCTATCTATTTTTTATTAATTTCTCGATTTGTCTTACAAAAAAACAGGAAAAATAGGATATTTTTGCAGATTTTATGCAAAAAAAGATAATATTTCATATTTTTGTTGTAATTTTGCAGCCGATATCACAATTATATAATAATTTAAAATAAGACGAGAAATTATGGAAAAAAGACTCTCGCTCTTCTTTGTTTGTCTCTTGATGAGCATCGGAGCAGCGTTTGCCCAGATTGACGTATCTGGAACCGTAATATCTGCGGATGACAACGAACCGATTATTGGTGCCTCTGTTTTAATTTCTGGGGGGGGCAGCCACTAAGGGTACAGTCACAGATGTTGACGGTAACTTTAAACTGAATGTTCCTAATGGAACTAAACTCGTGTTTAGTTACGTGGGAATGAAAAGTCAGACAGTGCTTGCCTCTGCCCACATGAAGGTGGTGCTTCATCCAGAAGCGCAGTTGCAGGAGGTAGTTGTTACTGGTTTACAGAAAACAGACCGACGCTTATTTACCGGTGCTACCGACCGTGTAAATGCCGAGGAAGCAAAATTGAATGGTGTTGCCGACATCAGCCGTTCTTTGGAAGGCCGTGCTGCCGGTGTGTCTGTGCAGAACGTGAGTGGTACCTTTGGTTCTGCTCCAAAGATTCGTGTGCGTGGTGCAACATCTATCTATGGTTCTTCAAAGCCTCTTTGGGTAGTGGATGGCGTTATCATGGAGGATGTATCCGATGTGAGCGCAGATGATTTGGCTTCCGGTGACCCGGAGACCCTGATTTCTTCTGCCATCGCAGGCTTGAACTCTGATGATATCGAGAGCTTCCAGATTCTGAAGGATGGTTCTGCTACCTCTATTTATGGTGCACGTGCGATGGCAGGTGTCATCGTCGTTACTACCAAGAAGGGTAAGCAGGGACAGGCTCATCTGAACTATACCGGTGAGTTTACCACCCGTCTGATTCCATCTTATGGCAATTTTGATATTCTCAACTCTCAGGACCAGATGGCCATCTACAAGGAGTTGAGGGATAAGGGATGGCTCAATCTTTCTGATATTCTCAATGGTAGCGACTATGGTGTATATGGAAAGATGTATGAGCTCATCAATACCTACAACAGTACTTCTGGTATGTTCGGACTTGCCAACAATCAGGAGTCTCAGAATGCTTATCTCCAGCAGGCTGAGTATCGCAATACCAACTGGTTCAAGCAGCTTTTCTCTTCTGCCATCATGCAGAACCACTCTGTAAGCTTGAGCGGTGGTACCGAGAAGAGTAACTATTATGCTTCACTTTCTGCTATGGTTGACCCAGGATGGTACAAGGATAGCAAGGTGAACCGTTATACCGTGAGCATGAATATGACTCATCATATTCTTGATAATCTCTCTGTCAACTTGATTGGTGGTGGTTCTTACCGTAAGCAGAGAGCTCCAGGAACTTTGGGACAGGATGTGGATGTAGTATCAGGTCAGGTGAAGCGTGACTTCGATATCAACCCATATTCTTACGCCCTGAACACATCACGTGCGCTCGATCCTTATACTTATTATCATGCCAACTATGCTGCTTTCAACATCCTGCATGAGTTGGAGAGCAACTACATCGACCTGAACGTAGCTGATGCCAAGTTCCAGCTGGAGCTGAAGTGGAAGCCTTTCAAGGATCTGGAACTCTCTACACTGGGTGCCATCAAGTATAGCACTTCTTCGCAGGAGCACAACATCCTGGAAGATTCAAACCAGGCGTTGGCTTACCGCGCCATGGACAACGCACTGATCCGTGATGCCAACAAGCTGCTCTTCCTTGATAAGACCAACCTCTATGCCTTGCCAGTATCCGTGTTGAAGCAGGGTGGTATCTATCAGCGTACAGAAAACCGTATGGTGGACTATGACTTCCGTGCCACAGCCAACTACAACCATACTTTTGCACAGAAGCACATCGTCAACCTCTTTGGTGGTCTTGAAACTACCGGCATCAGCCGTAACCGCACCTGGTTTAACGGATGGGGTATGAACTACCGTGGTGAGACAGCTTACTTCGAGTATCTCTATTTCAAGAAGTTGGACCAGGAGAACTCAAACTATTACAGCTTGCGCAACACCGATTCACGTAGTGCCGCATTCTATGCCAATGCAACCTATTCTTTCAACGGCAAGTATGTAGTGAACGGAACATTCCGCTATGAAGGTTCTAACCAGATGGGTCGTACTACAAAGGCACGTTGGATGCCTACATGGAATCTGTCAGGTGCATGGAACGTACACGAGGAGAGCTTCTTCCCTAAACTCAAGCCATTGTCAAGCCTCACCTTCCGTGTGTCTTACAGTTTGACAGGTACTCCTCCTGATGCATCTTACTGCAGTGCGCTCACCAAGCTCTCGATGAATACCCTTTATCGTCCTACTACTTCCGACAAGGAGTTGGGATTCGTAGTGGCAGCACTCGGAAATGATGAGCTTACCTACGAGAAGAAGCACGAGTTCAACTTCGGTGTGGATGCAGGTTTCTTCAATAACCGTCTGAATGTGACCTTCGATGTATATCAGCGTCGCAACTTCGATGAGATTGCTCCTGCCGTTCACCAGCTTTATGGCAAAGCCTATGCCAATGTGGGTTCCATGAAGTCATGGGGTGAGGAGTTGAGCATCTCTTCTACCAACGTGAAGACCAACGATTTCAGCTGGCAGACCAGTCTGATCTACTCTCACAACCGCACGGAGATTACCGACCTCTACAATCAGGGTCGCGTCATCGACCTGGTTCAGGGTAACGGTTTTGCGAAGCAGGGTTATCCAGCCCGTGCCTTGTTCTCAATCCCATTCGTGGGCATCAACGAGAAGGGCTATCCAGTATGCATCAATGAGAAGGGCCAGGCTACCGTGGGTAACCTCAACTTCCAGGAGCGTGACAATACAGATTATCTGATTTACGAGGGTTCTACAGACCCTGTCTATAATGGTTCTTTGGGTAACACCTTTAATTATAAGGGCTTCCATCTGAATGTGTTCCTTACATACGCCTTCGGCAACGTGGTTCGTCTTGACCCGGTTTTCAGTGCCAAGTATAACGACTTGACATCAATGACCCACGACTTCAAGAACCGCTGGATGCAGCCTGGTGATGAGAATGCTACCAATGTGCCTGGTGTAGTGAGCCGTTATGAGTATGAGCAGAACCGTACATTGCTGAACACTGCCTACAATGCTTACAACTATACTTCTGTTCGCACAGCCAAGGGTGACTTCATCCGCCTGAAGGAGATTTCACTGGCATACGACTTCCCACACCGCTGGTTGGAGAACTCACCAGTGAACAACATCTCATTGAAGCTTCAGGCTACCAACCTCATGCTGCTCTATGCAGACAAGAAGCTGAACGGTCAGGATCCTGAGTTCATGAATGCGGGTGGTGTGGCTTCGCCAATGCCAAAGCAGTTTACTCTTACATTGAAACTTGGACTTTAATTATTGTAGAAAATAAAAATGAAAATAAAGAAATTATATATCGCCATTGTAGCGTTGGCACTGTCGGCTGGCATGACTTCCTGCAACGATTATCTGGACAAGCAGCCAGATAGCCGTCTGGACCTGCAGAGCCCTTCCGATGTGTCGAAGCTTCTGGTTAATGCCTACCCACAGGTGCATCCTGCCTATCTGCTGGAGATGTATTCTGACAATACCGATTGTAACCTGAACACCGGTTGGGATGCTGCCGACCGCTTTCAGCAGCAGGCATACGAATGGGCCGACATCACTGAGACCAGTTCTTACGAGGCTCCTTCTACTTATTGGTCAACCTACTATGAGGCCATCACCACAGCCAATATCGCTTTGGAGTACATCAACAGTCAGGCAGACCAGAGCTCTTATTCTGCCCAGAAGGGCGAGGCGCTCATCTGCCGTGCCTATGCCATGTTCCAGTTGGCCAACGTATTTTGCATGGCTTACGACGAGACCACTGCAGCCACAGACCTGGGTCTTCCTTACCCTGAGGTGGTTGAGACCAATGTACACGTGAAGTACGACCGTGGTACCCTTGCCGAACTCTATGCCAAGATTGACAAGGATTTGCAGGAAGGCTTGAAGCTGGTAGGTTCTACCTACGATAAGCCTAAGTTCCACTTCACATCAACCTCTGCTGCCGCTTTCGCAGCCCGTTTCTACCTCTATTACCAGAAGTATGACAAGGCTGTGGAGTATGCCAACAAGGTATTGGGCAGCAACGCCAAGGGTATGCTGAGAGACTGGAACACCTGGGGTGCTCTTTCTGCCAACAAGCAGATTCAGCCTAATGCCTACATCGGCTCATCTGTGAAGGCAAATCTGCTGCTGCAGGTGGTTGCTTCTGAATGGGGAGCCATCGGAGGTCCGTTCCAGTATGGTGACAAGTATGCACACAGTGCCATTGTTTCAAGCAAGGAGACCATCCAGTCAGAGGGTCCTTGGGGAGTTAGCGACAAGAGGGGTTACATCTTTGGGATAATCGGAGCATAGACCAAAGATTCCGTCAACGCGTTGGATGGAAGCATCTTTTGTCACGATGCCAAAAGGGGAGGAAAAAAAGCGTTTGTTATCTTCCGTTTGCGGGGCGCATTTAAAACCGTTGTTAGTATTGTTGAATGTCCATGTTCCGTCTTGTGTCAAGTGTTTTAATAGTGCCAAATTGGTTGCCTGAGTATCTGTTCCCACGATTAATACCCGATTGGGACTTCCTTCAAGCCATGCAAGTATGACTTGTGCTAGTTCTTCCGAAATGGGCGTGTTGTAACTCAGGTAGATGACATCTTGCGCGTTCAATGTTTGTTTGATACTGTTATATGTTTCCTTGTTGCTTGTACTGGTTTGTTGTAAATCGCTAGTACTGCCTTCAGAGAACGCAAATCCTCCAATGATTACGGTACCCTCGGGTGAAAAATTTGTAGGATTATCCAATATTCGTCGTAACGCTAACCCACTTGTGTTGGAAGGTGGATTTGCTCCCAATGAGCCAACACTCCTGACAGAAAAGACTCGAACGACACGGTTACTGTATTTGCTTGGATTTTCCTGCGTTACGGTGATGTCTAATATCCAGCGACTTGCAGTTATCCGTAATTTAGAAGTTACGTTTTGGTCCGTGCGGTTGTCTTTCGTGGTGGTGAACACTAAATGCGAGATGTTTTCCCCGGTATCTTGTTGGATTTGAACTGAAAAATTTTCGTTATTCGGTAAAATACTATCGTTTCCTATTATTATATTCCCTATGGGGGAGCCGGCGAGGTCTAACCATTGTATGGTAAAAGGTACACTTGTTTGGATATCAATGCTTTTTGTTTTCCCGCTCAGGTAGCCGAGCGATACATTTCGTGAGGACACCCCAAAATAGTTGTCTCCCTCGAAAAACATGGTTGTTGTGAAATCTTCCCAAGCTTCAATTTCGGCCGTGATACCCGTGGCTTTATGGGTCGCGGCTAGGTCCGGTTCGCTCCAGCCGGAACCGTTCACTTGTTTGATGCGAAAAATATATTTGTGGTTTCTTAATATTTGTCCGAACGGATGTTCTGCATACCCCGGATTGAAGTCAATTCGATAGTATGTAGGTTTTGTTTGTCCGTCATAATAGCCACCGACAACGATACAGGTGGCTTCCGTCAATTGTGCTTCCGGATCGGATTCGCTGTTGGCTTCCGACACGTAAATGCCCGTGATGGAAGTGGGGTCGTCTTCTTTTATTTCCACGTTTATGGGGGTGGTTGATTTTTGTGCATGGGTGAAAATCGACGGTTTCGTAACGATTGGATTTACTTCGTCAATGGCTTCTTGAGGTGCTATTTGTAATTTGTTATTCGGACGATAAACACGTACACTTTCAATCACGAAAGGACGTGAAATTGCATTAAGAGACTTTTCGATATCGATTCTTGCCACGGAACGCAACATCTTGACATTGAAATTATTGTCTTCATTCGTGTGTAATCCTTCCTTTATGGTGATTTCACCGTACATGGGCAGGTTTTCCAGAATACCAGTAAAAGTAGTTCCCATATTTGCTTTGACTTCATCCTCGCTGTTACCGGGGGAGGGAGCGTATTCTGCAAAGGCGTCACCGTAATTACCTGCCAGCATTAACTTGATCGACTTTGTGGTACCGGTGAGTTTTGCTTGGAATTGTGTCGTGTTGTTGGTAGCTTGAATTCGCTTTCCTGTTGCCATGTAACGATAAATGTATTGTTCGTTTTCTTCTTCGAACACGAGTATGATGATTTCTTCTATTCGATTTTCGATGTTATCAGTCTGGTTGATTGCTCTTGTGGTATTTCGGGGAACGGATGATGACGGTAAGTTTACGGTTAGGTGTACCAAAGCTTCGTTGTCGCGCAGATTCTCTGTTGTCAATTCATTTTGTATTTCATCGGAACAGGCAACAAAAAAGAAGTAGAACGGCAGTAACCCAATCATTGTCAATATAGAGTGGACGATTTGTCCCTTCATGCCGAAGTTAATGTGATGTATGTTTTTATACTTATTCATGGCTCTTTCTTTTTATGTTTACCAGATTGTCCATTGGTAAATTTCGTCCCACGGCGTGATTCGCGTGTAGACGGTGATGTTTGTTCCCTCTCTAAGATCTATAAGTAAATTGACGGTTTGTCCCGAGGGGAGGGAAAGTGGTTGTCCGTAACGATCTTGTGTTGTTGCAACGAGCAGGCGTTCTGTCGAGCGTCCGGAAGATTTTTCGTAGAGGCAAACTGTCACCCCGCTGATTGAGGCGGTGTTTTCTTCATCCGTGTGAATTAGGTTGAACGTTTCCCGAGTGGAAAAGTCCCCGTTGTCCTCGAACTTTCCTGTTTCTCGAAAGGTGGTAACACCATCTGACGGTTTGCCTGAGAAATTATAACCGTTATTCGGGATTTGTATGGTCAGATAGTAGTCGTCTTCCGGTGTATTTGTGTCTAATCCCCTTACGGTGATGTGCATTCGTGCATTTTTGCGGACAAGTGTTATTTTTTCGGGAGAACTCTCTTCTATCGCGGAAAGGTTCGTACTCCCGAAAAACAGATTATCCGGGTTTTGTTGATATTCGTTCTCTCCCTTAATCAGGAAAACGGCTTGTTCTTCAATCTGGCTATTTTCGGATGGAAGGAGAAAATGCTGGCTTGTTCCCATGTTTGCCCAAGCGGTGACATGGTATTTATCGAGTTTTCCGGTGGGCAATAAGATGGGCGTGTGATTTTTGATTTGCTCACTACTTGCCAAGAATTGCCCGGCATATTCTCCTTCCGGTGAAAATAGGTAAAGTTGTGCGTTACCAGCTTCCCCTGTTTCCGTGATGTCCTTTCCTGTAGCTTTGTCCACTATTTGTAAAATGATGTATCTGTCCTTCATTTTGGGTGAACAATCGTCTCCTTTAAAAATACAACCGTTCAAGAGGAAGCCGAGCAAGGGTAGTATTTGCCATAACTGATGTGTTTGATGTTGTATATTTTTCACGGTGGGCTAATGGAAAAGGTTTATAATTTACCACTCTACATTTTGAATGATCTCTGTTTCCCAATCTTGTGGCTCTACCGTTACAACAAGTGCTGCAGGATCACCAGGTTCAGTCGGATCAACACTACCGTTACCTAAACGCTTGATTGTTATATTAATTGTGTAGATATGGTTACGTTCTATAAATTTCCCATCAGTAGTTTCACCCTCGGATTCCGCTGTTTTGTTATTGATGCGAAATGGGAAGTAGGTAGGTATTCCTTTGTAGGTTGCCGCTAACGTGATGAGTGTGGTATGACCGTCATCATTGTCGCTAGGTAATACGTAGAAATAACGCCCCGTGTAGTCTGCTGCACTAATTGTTTCGGATAGATAAGACTTTTCGATGTTACCATTTACCGGCATTGCCCCGTATAGATAATTCAATGTGTAATTCGTTGCCGGAAGTCCCATGAGTGCAGATCCTCTGGCATTCATGATAAGTACTTTTTCTAGGTTGAACTCGCTAATGTCATGTCCTGCTTCCGGTTCGATGGTTACCTTGCCTAATTTCACTTTGGCAACGAGTCGACTGATCGGTATTGTCGTCTCTTTGGTTTGATTGGCGACTAATTCTACGGATGCCTGTCCGCTCATGAAAAGCCCTTTATCGATTGTATATTGTGTCTCTAGGTCGATAATGTTCTCGCTTTTGTTAAACCAATTGTAATTAATGGATTCTGGAAAATTGATGCTTTCCGGTACATTGGCTACGACAACCACATTCTTTTTCCCGGCTGTTAAATTCTCGATTTTCACACTTTTGTCTGGAGATGTGATGTCTGCTTTCTTATCTAAAACGCCATTTGTATTGAACACGAATACTGTAGCCTTGTATATTTTATTTTCGGCTTCTTTGAGGGTTTCGTCATCTCCTTGACCTATAGTTGCCCGTCCTTTTCCGTATTCTCCTTTTAATGAGATTGTCAAGGAAGCATTTGCCTCTGTTTTAGGGGTGCTTTCCTCGTCTTTGTTACAGGATATAGTCAAAAAAATGGAGAGTACGAGACTGGTACATATTGCAAATAAGTCTCTTTTTCTGTTGTAATTGTTTATTTTCATAATATTCTAATTTTACAAATCTATAATAGATACGGTGGAGTAGCCTTTAGGTTACATGATAATGAATCATTTTCCCCTCTTTGTAGTATTATTTTTAATATGATCATTACTTTATACAAACAATGTGATGTCCTAAATTTTAGGATTATCCCTATAGAAGAATTATGTAACAAGTGTTAAATAGATGTTTTAAAAGCGAAGGACAAAACAGCAATTATTTTAGGTTTACGTGCATTTAAATTTCATATTTCATATCAGGAAAGCAGTTTTTTTCTACTTTTGCGAGAATTCATACTTGGAAAAGAATAGAAAAAGGTCATGCAAATGTACGAAACAATCATAGAGAAAATAAAAGAGAAGCTTGCCAACAGGAACTTAAAGGTCGTGATTATACCTCATATATCGCCGGATGGAGATGCAGCCGGATCATGTTCCGCCTTGTGGCAGGTGTTGGATCGGGTGGGGATACAGGCACAGTTGATGACATGCGATTATATTCCGGATTATTTAAAATGGTTGAAACGTATCCCGGATGCTATATCTTTTCAGAATCGTCCGAAAGAGTGTAAACAGTGGTTACATAAAGCGGATATATTATTTATGCTGGATCACAATACCGTGGCTCGCGAGGGAGATTTGGAACCTTTCGTGAAGGAATTTGAGGGAGAGGTGATTATGATCGATCACCATCCGGATCCGGATAAGGTGACATACCAGATTTCAGATACAAGTGTTTCTTCCACGTGCGAATTGCTTTATAACGTGATCGCCAAGGTGTGGGGTAAAGAGATCATAGACACGGATATAGCGAATGCTATTTATACCGGAATTTCAACGGATACGGGTGGGTTAAGTCACAATTCATCTCATCCGGAGACTTATCGGGTGATTGCCGATTTACTAGCCTTAGGACTGAATAAGGATTATGTACACGAACAGCTTTATCAGCGGAATACGCTTTCCCGGTTACGCTTGACGGGGAATTGCCTGTTGAATAAATTGACCGTGGATGAGCATTTTCCAGTAGCAACGATTCCGATTACTTTTCAGGAGTTGGAATTGTACAATTATAAAGACGGGGATCTGGAGGGACTGGTGAATATTCCGTTGTCTATAGAAAATGTACTGGTTTCCGTACAAATTACCGAGCGTAAGGACAAAGTGAAACTGTCGTTTCGGTCCAAAGGGAATATCCCCGTGAATTTGTGGGCGAAAGAGTTCTTCAATGGAGGAGGACATTTAAATGCTGCCGGAGGACAAATGCCATTGCCGTTAGATGACGTGGTGAAGAAGGTGAGGGAGACGGCAGAATGGTTCTTTAAGCAATTGAAAATGGAAAATTGAAAACGGATAATGATTGCTTTACGAGAACCGGGAAAAGATATATTTGATGTATAACCTTGTAGGAAAGAAAATTATTTTCAATTCTGCATCTAAATTAATTTGTTATGCCATTTTTAAGGTTTCATGCAGTAGAAAAAAGTAGATTGGACTTGGTTGGGGAGCGATTGATTTCGGAAATCGTTCGCACCCTGGGATGTCCGAGAGAGACGGTTGTGCTGGAGGTGGTGAATTCCTCTTTTGTCACGGGAGAAAATCAGTCATCAGCTTATCCTTTCGTGAAGGTAGAGTATTTTAAACGTTCGTTGGAACAGCAAAATATGGTGGCAAAGATTATCTTCGAGTGTCTGAAAGAGATCGGATACCCGGAAAGTGATGCCTATTTTTCTTTCTTGGAAAAGGATTGTTACTACGAGAATGGAGAGGTGATAAAGTAAAGATGACAAGATAGAAATAAAAAAACGGTAATATTTTAGCAGATATTACCGTTTTTTTCAATAAAAATAATTAAGTTTGTGCATAGTATAAAATGCAACGACCATGACGGAAGTAAGTGAATTAGTAGCTCTTTTGAGCAAGGCCGAAAGAGGTTACACGAAAGTTTTGAATCGAAGTTTCCAAAATGCCGGGTATGATCTTAGCCGGGAGCAGTACGAACTTCTGGAAGTATTGTGGGAACAGGATCATGTGAACCAGCAAAATATTTCCAAACGTCTTCAAAAGGATAAGTATAATGTCACGAAACTATTGAATACCTTACAGAAAAGAGGGTATGTACAACGAAAGATGGATAAGGAGGACAAACGGAGTAATTTCGTGGTCCTGACGGAAAAAGGGGTAGAGTCTCGTCGGGAGTTAAGGCAGATCGTGGATCAGGTACATACGGATATAAGTTTCACCTTGTCTTCGCAGGAGTTGAAGTCCGCGATATGGGTATTGAAAAAACTGAATTTACAATAAATTGTCTGTGGCAACTAACAAGTTAACAGATTACAAATTGAAATTTGAAATCATAAATCTAAAATCATAAATTGTTATGGGAGTTTTTGAAGGATTAAAACCGGAAGCTGTTTGGGGATATTTTGAAGAAATATGTCAGGTTCCCAGACCGTCAAAGAAAGAAGGTAAAATTGTCGCTTATTTACTAGATTGGGCGAAAAAACACCATCTGGAAGCAAAACGCGATGAAGCAGGTAACGTGTTGATTAAGAAACCTGCTACCCGGGGAAAAGAGAATGCACCGACCGTGATCTTGCAGGCACACATGGATATGGTTTGCGAGAAAAATTCGGATACGGTACATGATTTCGATAAAGACCCGATACAACCCTACGTGGATGGGGAATGGGTTCGTGCTAAAGGAACGACTCTGGGAGCTGATGATGGGATTGGTATGGCGGCTCAAATGGCCGTGTTAACTTCTACCGACATTGCACACGGGCCGATTGAGTGTTTGTTTACCGTGGATGAAGAGACCGGATTAACGGGGGCTTTCGCTCTGCAACCGGGATTCCTGAGCGGGAATATACTTTTGAATTTGGATTCGGAGGATGAAGGAGAGATGTTTATCGGTTGTGCCGGAGGAATCGATACCGTGATTAACATGGGGTATAAAACAGAGAAAACCCCGGCCGGATCTTTTGCCGTGAAGATTCAGGTGAAAGGACTTCAAGGTGGACATTCCGGAGATGATATTAATAAAGGCAGGGGAAATGCCATCAAGATTCTGAACCGCTTTTTGTGGGATTTGAATGCAAAGTACGGGATTCGCGTTTCCGCGCTTGAAGGTGGTAATTTGCGGAATGCCATTGCTCGTGAATCTTTCGCGGTGATCACGTTCCCTGATCAGTACAAGGAAAACGTGAGAGTAGACTTTAATGTATATAGTGCGGAAATGGAGAACGTGTGGAAAATCACGGAACCCGGATTGCAGTTAGCATTAGAGTCAACGGATGTGCCGGAAAACGTGTTGACGAAGGAGTGTACGGATGTGCTTGTAAACGCGTTGTATGCTTGTCCTCACGGGGTGTTCTCCATGAGTTACCGTATGCCGGGGTTGGTTGAAACATCGACAAACCTTGCCGCGGTCAGGTTCAACGAGCCGAATAATATCTTGATCACTACTTCACAACGAAGTGACGTGAATTCAGAGAAATTTAATATTGCCAATATGGTAGAATCTGTGTTCACGCTGGCAGGAGCCAAGGTTGAGCATGGTGAAGGATACCCGGGTTGGGCCCCGAATCCGGATTCTCCCGTGGTAAAAGTTGCCGTGGATTCCTACAAACGTCTGTTCGGTAAAGAACCGATCGTGCGCTCTATCCATGCCGGATTGGAGTGTGGCTTGTTCCTGGAGAAATACCCGAACATGGACATGGTTTCTTTCGGACCGACACTGAGAGGCGTTCACTCCCCGGATGAAAAGATCAATATCAAGACAGTACAAATGTGGTGGAGCCATTTGGTGGATATATTACAAAACCTGTAAAGCTTTTGATTTATGATTTACGATGGATGAAGTTATGAATCGTAAATCATAAATCTTAAATCAAAAATAGCTTATGGAAACTTCAAGAAAACTGGCAAAATATGATCGGTTGTATGACCAGATCAAGCAGTATATTCAAACTACGGAAGATATATGGGCCCGATTGGCGACAATGGAGGCCGTGTTGCATCACAAGATGCAATCTTTTTTCTGGACGGGGGTGTACGTGCTGATTGACGGGAATTTAATTGTACGTTCCTACCAAGGACCGGTGGCTTGTCAAAAACTTCGAAACGGGGGAGTATGCTGGGCTGCTATTAACTCCGGGGATACGGTTATCGTGGATAACGTGGAAGAATTTCCGGGACATATTGCTTGTAATGCCGCCTCGAAAAGTGAAATTGTAATCCCTTTACGGGATCCCGAAGGACGCATTTTTGGCTGTTTGGACGTGGATAGTGACCAATTAGGGGCTTTTGACAGGGAAGATGAAGCCGGTTTAAAGAAAATATTGTCTCTTCTATATCAATCAGATAGCGTGAAATGATTTGTAGAATGTGAAAAATAAGTTAAGAGATTTTTGATTTTTCTTTATAGAGTGTTATCTTAGTCGGCATAAACAACAAATTTATTCATGTTAAACAAAAACACACGGAAAATATGAAGAAACTACTTTTATTTGTTCTAACGAGTTTGTTTGTGGGAGGAGTCCTATTTGCACAGACCGACGAATCCGGCAAAGTTAAGAATGAAGGTAATGCTGCTTGGAGAGCCAAGAATTATAAAGAGGCCTTTACCAAGTGGGAGCAATACCTGAAATTAATCGAGTTCAAGGATGATGCGACGGTTTATAACGTGGCTGTTTGTGCAAATAAATTGAAAGATTATACCAATGCCGAGAAATATTTTGGTATGTCAATCAAAAATAATTACAAAGTTGCCTCTTCTTATCAAGGAATGGCTGTTGCTCAAGAGAACTTGAAAAAGATTCCTGAAATGTTGCAAACATTGCAGGACGGGATTAAAGCAACCCCGGGACAGAACTTGAAGTTGGAAAAAGCATATTCTGATTATTTCGCTAAAGAAGGTCAGAAATTCCAAAAAGCAAACGATATTGTCAAGGCTGCTGAAAACTTTACCAAGAGTAGTCAGGTTTCTAACAAACAGTTGAAAGCACGCGGTTTGTTGAGTTTAGGTACGTTGTATTTTAATAACGGTGCTTCTATTCTTCAAAAAGCAACTCCTTTTGCTACCACTGAGAAAGAAAAATATGAAGCAGAAAAAGTAAAAGCTTTGGCTGATTTCAGAAAAGCTCAGGATTATTTGAAACAAGCTGCAGCTGTTGAGCCAACAAACGAGGCTGTAAAAGAAACGCAAAAACAAGTGGCTGATGCTATCGCTCCGCTAGTTGAAAAGAAATAAAGATTAGGCTGAATATTTACGACTACCTCCTCTAACCTTCCTTACACAAGAGGGAATACCGTTTCGGTAATCAACTCTCCCCCTGTGTAAGGGGGAGTTGGAGGGGGTAGTTTGTTAATGGAGAATAAGAACTTATCCTTATACCACGCAAGAGTCAGTACTGGATCTTGGCGTCAGAAATAGACATTAATAGTATTGTGAAATGACTTCTGCCGCTTTCGAGTAGCCGAGGCGTTTGGAGATTTCCAAATCTTGAAGGGCTTCTTTGTAATTGTCTATAACCAACTTGGAAATTGCCCGGTTATAATAGGCCCTAGCGTTGGAAGGGTCGATTTCAATGGAACGGGAGTAGCTTTCTATGGCGTCACTGAGTTGGCCTTTCTGGTGAAAGATGACCCCCCGGTTGAAATATACAGCACTCGATTTTAATCCGAGGGAAATGGCTTTGTTGTAATCAGCAAGAGCCCCGTCCAGATCTTTCATGCCATAACGAACAATACCGCGATAGTGGTAAGCTTCCAGTAAATCCGGTTGCAGGTTGATAGCATGACTGTAGTCCTGAATCGCTTGAGTCGGCTGTCCGAGATTCTCGTGTATGATTCCCCGGTTATAGTAAGCTAAGGCATGATCGGGGACGTTGGCAATCACGTAATTCATGTCTTTAAGCGCTTCTTCATTTTGCTTGAGGTTTGCCCGGACAATTGCCCGGTTGTAATAGGCTGAAAGGAAATCCGAGTCCAACGAGATGGCATGATTGAACTCTTCCAGGGCTTTTCGAGGTTGTTCTCGGGTAATGTAGTCCATGCCTCGCTGATTGCTCTCCACAGCTTGGTGGTGAGTACACGAGGTGAATAGAAAAAATAACATTATCCAAGTATAATAGCGCATATTCCTTTTAATTACGTGATTCAAAGTTAATGATTAATCATGAAAAAATGAATATTTATTTATTTTTATTTGAATATAACCGTTTTACGAGATCCGTTCTTTTCAGTTTCGTGAGAATAGCGATAATTTCACTTTTGAATTCCCGTTTGTACCAGAAGAAAAATATATTCTGGCGCTTTTTTTCGGCTTCTGTTTTGGCCGATTGGATTTTACGCAGGGAGTAGGGATGAAAACCGGAATAGTACATATCCGTGGCTAACGTCATGGGTGTAGGTGTAAAATCCTGTACTTGTTCCAACTTGAAATCCAGCTCTTTGGTGTTGATGGCCAAGTCAACCATATCCTCAAGACTGCATCCAGGATGGGACGAGATGAAGTAGGGGATAATTTGTTGTTTTAAATGCTCTTTGTTGTTTATGGCGTTAAAACGAGCGGTCAATTCCCGGAAAAGTTTGAACGAGGGTTTGCGCATCAGGTGTAGCACCTTGTCGGAAGTGTGTTCCGGTGCAACTTTAAAGCGACCGGATACGTGGTGTCTGATAACGGTTTCCAAGTATTCCCGGTTTATTGCATCGATCTCTTTATTTCCCGTGCGATGCATGGAAAGATCGTAGCGGATACCGGAACCCACGAAACAGTGTTTCACCCGAGTATCTTTACGCACTTGATTGTACAGGTGCAAAAGGTGCGAATGGTCGGTATTCAGGTTTTTACACACGGTAGGGTGTAGGCAGGACGGACGCTTACATTGCTCGCAGATATGCTGATCTTTTCCTTTGATCATATACATGTTGGCGGATGGCCCCCCTAAATCGGTAATCGTTCCCTTGAAATCGGGCATGTCACAAACATGCTGAACCTCTCGCAAAATGGATGCTTCGGAACGGGAAGAGATAAATTTACCCTGATGTGCGGAAATCGTGCAAAAGGCACATCCCCCGAAACAACCGCGATGCATGGTAATGGAGTGGCGAATCATGTTGTAAGCCGGAATTTCTTTGCCCCGGTATTTGGGATGGGGTAAACGGGTAAACGGCAGATCGTAAACGGCATCTATTTCCGCCGTGGTCATGGGTGGGTAGGGAGGATTCACGATGATTAATTCATCCCCGATAGCTTGTACCAGTTTTGCGGCATGAATACTATTGGATTCTTCCTCGATGTACCGGAAGTTCGTGGCATATTTTCGCTTGTCCGATAAACACTCTTCGTGAGAGGCGAGCGTGATGGTTTGCCATTTCTTGTTGGTGGCATATTTTTCATCTTTGTGTCTGATCACGGATGTTTGCGGGATATTGGTAAGGTTTTGAAAAGGAATGCCTCGTTGCAACATTCGACAGATTTCCGTGAGAGGCTTTTCTCCCATTCCATATACCAACATATCCGCCTGACTTTCATATAGAATCGATGGTTTAAGTGAATCTTTCCAATAATCGTAATGAGTGAAGCGTCGTAAAGAAGCTTCTATACCCCCGATAATAACAGGTGTATCCGGAAAGAGTTCTTTCAGTATCTTCGTGTAAACAATGGTCGGCATGTCAGGGCGTGCGCCACTTCGGTTGCCGGGAGTATAGGCGTCGTCTGATCGGCGTCTTTTAGCTGCCGTGTAGTGGTTTACCATGGAATCCATGCACCCCGGACTGATCCCGAAAAACAGATTCGGTTTACCCAGTTTCTTGAAATCCCGCAGATCATCCTGCCAGTTGGGCTGGGGAACAATTGCCACGTTTAGTCCTAGAGATTCGAGAAGTCGTCCGATAACGGCTCCGCCAAAAGAAGGATGATCCACGTAGGCATCTCCCGTGAAAAGAATCACATCAATACTTTTCCATCCCCGCTGTTCGACTTCTTTTTTGGTGGTCGGTAACCATTGTTGTATATTATAATCCATATTGAAGCATTTGCTTGAATTCAGGGACAAAGATACGGAAAGTCGCTGAAGATTTTATTACCTTTGCGGCCAAATTAGAATATGGCATGAAGAAAGTAAATATTATCAGCTTGGGATGCTCCAAAAATTTAGTGGATACGGAGTTATTGATGAAACAACTGGAGAAAGCGGGGTACAGTGTTGAAGTAGATGTTGAAAATTCGAAAGCAAAGATCGTTGTAATCAACACTTGCGGATTTATCGGGGACGCGAAGGAAGAGTCTATAAACACGATTCTGGAGCAAGTGGAACGGAAACAGGAGGGAGAAGTTGAAAAGATATATGTCATGGGATGTTTGTCCCAGCGTTATGATCAGGATTTAAAGAAAGAGATTCCGGAAGTGGATGCTTATTTCGGGAAATTCGATTGGAAAGGGATTCTTGCTGAGTTGGGAAAAAGTTATGACGATAAACTTCGAAACGAGCGTCATTTGACGACTCCGAAGCATTATGCTTACCTGAAAATATCCGAGGGATGTAACCGGGGATGTTCTTATTGTGCCATTCCGATTATGACGGGGGAATATAAATCACGACCATTTGAAGAAATTGTTGATGAAGCCGAGCGACTGGCAAAACAGGGGGTGAAGGAGTTGTTGGTATTAGCTCAGGATATTACTTACTACGGGATCGATAAATACGGGAAGAATAGACTGGCCGAGTTGGTTGACCGGATTGCGGATATACCCGGAATCGAGTGGATCAAGTTGCATTATGCTTATCCGGCTGGATTTCCCATGGAACTTCTTACCGTGATGCGGGAACGAAAAAACGTGTGTAAATATTTGGATATTGCCTTGCAACATTGTAGTGATCATATGCTCAAAATGATGCGAAGAGGGGTTACGAAACAACAGACAATAGATCTCATTAATAAAATACGGGAAGAAGTTCCCGGAATTGCATTACGTACGACACTCATGGTCGGCCATCCCGGAGAGACGGAAGAGGATTATCGGGAATTGGAAGATTTCGTTAAAACGATGAAGTTTGAACGTTTGGGAGTGTTCCCGTATTCTCATGAGGAAGATACTTATTGTGACAAGCATTATCAGGATGATGTGCCCGAAGAGACAAAAAATAAACGGGCTGAAAAGCTGATGGCGTTACAGGAAGGAGTGGTTGCTGCAATCAATGAATCATGCGTGGGTAAACATTTTTTGGTTTTGATAGATCGGGTAGAAGGGGATTATTTTGTCGGGCGTACACAATATGATTCTCCGGAGGTGGATCAAGAAGTATTCGTGACAAGTGAAAAAGCGCTGCAAATAGGGGAGTTCTACGAAGTCCTTATCACGGAAGCGGGTCAATTTGAACTTTACGCTAAGTATGAATAGCGATTTTTTGAGAGGGAGGTTGAAAAGGGCTTAATTTTAATCGTAAAAAAATTAGGACATCGAGAATATCTTCTCATTTTTATTCGTACTTTTACTTATCAGGGTTCGTTTAAATCTTGAGAAGTATTTTTTTGTATCATTTTTACTAACTACAAATACATAATACCATGTTAAACGATCTATTTTGGATAGTACCTATATGTGCTATTATCGCTCTCCTTTTCGCAAGGATTTTTTTTAAAGGAATGATGAAGGAGTCGGAAGGAACCGACACGATGAAACGTATTGCCGGGCATGTCCGCAAGGGGGCTATGGCTTATTTGCGCCAGCAGTACCGGGTGGTAGCTCTTGTTTTTCTTGTTTTATGTGCGCTTTTTGCATGGATGGCTTACGGGCCCCGTTTACAGAACCCGTGGGTTTGGTTTGCGTTCCTGACGGGAGGATTCTTCTCCGGATTGGCCGGATATATCGGAATGAAAACGGCCACTTATGCATCAGCAAGAACGGCCAACGCTGCACGTAGAAGTTTGAATGACGGGCTGAAAGTGGCTTTTCGTTCCGGAGCAGTCATGGGATTGGTCGTTGTCGGTTTAGCACTACTGGATATTTCTTTATGGTGGTTATTATTAGACTATTTTGTAGAGGAAGCAACGGCATCGGAAAAGGCTATCATGATTACAACCACGATGCTGACCTTCGGTATGGGGGCATCTACACAGGCTCTTTTCGCCAGAGTAGGAGGAGGTATTTTCACGAAAGCGGCAGATGTCGGTGCGGATCTCGTGGGTAAAGTAGAAGCCGGAATCCCGGAGGATGACCCACGTAACCCGGCTACTATTGCTGATAACGTGGGTGATAATGTGGGTGACGTGGCCGGAATGGGAGCCGATCTTTACGAGTCCTATTGCGGTTCTATATTGGCAACCGCGGCATTAGGGGCAGCGGCATTCCGGATGGAACCGAATGCACAATTCAATGCCATATTGGCCCCGATGTTGATCGCTGCTTTCGGAGTGATCTTATCATTGCTTGGTATATTTCTGGTAAAGACAAAAGAGGGGGCTTCTCAACAACAGTTGTTGCGGGCTCTTGATCGGGGTATTAACGTGAGTTCCTTGTTGATCGTGGGTGCCAGTTTCTTAGTCATTCATTTACTCGATTTGAGTTATTGGATATGCGGATCGGTAATCGTTGGATTGGTTACGGGTATTATTATCGGAAAAGCAACAGAATATTACACTTCTCATGCCTATAAGCCGACACAGGATATAGCCAAGAGCGCGGAAACAGGCCCTGCAACCGTGATTATCAAGGGGATTGGAACCGGAATGATTTCAACGGCTGTCCCGGTACTTACGATTGTTGCCGGGATTATACTTTCGTTCCTGTTTGCGGCAGAATTCAGTTTTGCCAATATGTCCATGGGATTGTATGGAGTGGGTATTGCTGCCGTGGGAATGCTTTCCACGTTGGGGATAACCTTGGCTACGGATGCTTACGGACCGATTGCTGATAATGCTGGAGGTAACGCTGAAATGAGTCAATTGGGAGAGGAAGTTCGTCACCGTACGGATGCGCTGGACGCTTTAGGTAATACCACGGCTGCCACGGGGAAAGGATTTGCTATCGGTTCGGCTGCATTGACCGGGTTGGCATTGATTGCCTCTTATATTGAAGAGATCAAGATTGGTTTGTTACGGATGAACGAGGAGGTACTGAAAATTGGAGACCATGTGGTGAGAACGGCTGATGCCACGTTGACAGATTTTATGAATTACTATGATGTTACCTTGATGAATCCAAAGGTGTTGTCCGGAATTTTCATAGGTTCGATGATGGCATTTGTGTTCTGTGGTTTGACGATGAATGCGGTAGGACGTGCAGCCCAGAAAATGGTGAATGAAGTCCGTCGGCAATTCCGTGAAATCAAGGGTATTATGACAGGAGAAGGAGAACCGGATTACGCCAAATGCGTGGAGATTTCCATGAAAGGGGCTCAACATGAAATGGTTTTCCCGTCTTTGCTGGCGATTATCATTCCGGTTGTTATGGGATTGATTTTTGGAGTTTCAGGAGTAATCGGGTTGTTGGCCGGAGGATTGGGTACCGGCTTCGTGTTGGCTATTTTTATGGCAAATTCCGGGGGAGCTTGGGATAATGCTAAAAAGTATATTGAGGAAGGTAATCTTGGCGGTAAAGGATCTGATAATCATAAGGCAACGGTTATTGGAGACACCGTAGGTGATCCATTTAAGGATACGTCCGGACCGAGCTTGAATATTCTGATTAAATTGATGAGCATGGTGGCTATCGTGATGGCGGGGGTGACTTGTGCTTTTAGTCTTTTATGATATTTTATACTACTCCCTCTAACTCCCCCTTGCACAGGGGAAGTCGGAGGGGGTAGTCATTCTACATCAAAAAATCACTCTCATTATTCAATTTGCATAATTAAAAACAAATAATTAATTTTACCGGAAATAAAATGTATATGGCAAAAGAGATTAATCCTTTCATTGTTACTGGTAAAATTGCTCCGGAGTATTTTTGCGATCGAGTACAGGAATCAGCCCGATTGATCAAGTCATTGGTGAATGGTAATAACATGGTAATCATTTCACCTCGACGTATGGGTAAGACTGGATTGATTCAGTTTTGTTATGAAAAACCGGAAATCAAAGGACATTATTACACCTTCTTTATTGATATTCTCCATACATCGAGTTTAAGAGAGTTTACCTATATCCTTGGGAAGGAAATATTTGAAACTTTAGCACCTAGTAGTAAGAAGATGGCAAGGCTTTTCATGCAGACGTTAAAGTCTATCAGTGGAAAGTTCGGTTTTGACCCTTTGACGAATCTACCTACATTTAATTTGGAATTAGGTGACATTGAACGCCCGGAATATACCTTGGAGGAGATATTCAAGTATCTCATGTCTGCGGATAAACCTTGTATTATTGCCATTGACGAATTTCAACAAATTGCCAAATATCCCGAAAAGAACATTGAAGCTTTGTTGAGGACTCACATCCAAAAGATTGAAAATAGTCATTTCATTTTTGCCGGAAGTGAACGTAGTATGATGCAGGCCATGTTTCTCTCTTCGGCTCGTCCATTTTATCGTAGCTCGGATGTTATGGAGTTGGAGGCCATCAATAAAGATATTTACGTGGCGTTCATTGCGGAACATTTTGAACATCGTGATCGCCGAATCAATACAGAGGATATCGAGAAAGTCTATGACTTTTTTAAAGGGCATACATTCTATATTCAAAAGACATTTAACGAGTCGTTTGCAGATACTCCCGTGGGGAGCGAGTGTACTCTAGGCATCATTCGAAACGCAATCAATTCCATGATTGATTACAACGATACGATATTCCGCGAGATATTGTCTAATATTCCGGAAAATCAAAAGAAAGTGTTATACGCAATCGCTAAAGAAGGTGATGCCATGCAAATTCTTTCGGCCAGCTTTATTAAGCGGCATAGTTTGGCCTCGGCCAGTTCTATTCAAGCCGCCACCAAAAAGCTATTGGAAAAAGACATTATCACGGAAGTAAACAAAGTCTATTCTGTTACAGATAAACTTTTTGCCATGTGGATAAACAGACTATATGGCAAAAGCAAAATATTGTTCTGATATTCACGAACTTGATTTATTCTATATTCCCTAACTTTTTCAGGAAAAAGGCGTATATTGTAGAAAATAAATCAGTGAGATATGGAAAGAAAATTTAAAGAAGCTTTGTTACACAGGAGAAGTTATTATGCTCTCTCGAATAAATCACTTGTTTCTGACGAGGAAATAGAGAATATTGTAAAATTTGCAGTTAAGAATATACCCTCTGCATTTAATTCACAATCAACGAGAATGGTCCTTTTATTAGGAGTACAACACGTGAAATTGTGGAATATTGTGAAAGATACCTTGCGGAAAATAGTTCCCGCAGAAGCTTTTAAAACAACGGAAAATAAGATCGATAAATCTTTTGCATCCGGTTATGGCACGGTGCTTTTCTTTGAAGAACGGAAAGTCGTGGAAGGATTACAGAAATCATTCCCGACTTATCAAGAGAAATTTCCGTTATGGTCACAACAAACTTCAGCAATGCACCAATTGGCCGTGTGGACCATGCTGGAGGATGTCGGCTTCGGTGCCTCACTACAACATTATAACCCGTTAATTGATGAAGTAGTACTTAAAGAGTGGCAATTGCCTGAAACTTGGGAATTAATTGCTCAAATGCCTTTTGGTGTACCTTTACAGGAACCCGGGACCAAAGAGTTTAACCCGATAGAAGAAAGGGTGCGTATTTTTAAATAATCACTCTTTTACCTGAAAATTAACCCACACCTTCCCCTGATTCCTCCTGCATAAGGAAAAACCACTTGGTAATCAACCCTCCCCCTGTGTAAAGGCAGGGCTGTTAAGTTTCTACAGAAATACAACCACTAGTTCTTTGAAATAATTATGTTTGCATACAAACCAAAAATGAACTTGATCAGATGATTGTTTATGAGAAAGTTGTTAATAATTTACTTAGTTATATCATTCTTATTGGTTATTGTTTATGCCATATTTGCTGTAAATGCATATGTTAGCATAAAATACGAGGTGGAAACTATAGATAACGATATAATAATAAGTATGATTTACCAGATATTCGACGCCGGTGTTATTGTTAATTTTATTTGGTTTGTCATAAATATGCTAATAATTGGGGGCTTGTATATAAAGTTTCGTTGTAAACAAAAAAATTATTGAGTGGCAATTTATTACATCACTAGTATTGAGTATCTTCAATAAAGGTACAGGAATATCAATGTTTGGTATACCCAATGAGGCGTTTCGTCTCTTTTCTTTAAATCACATTCAAACTGGGCCTATTTTTGTCCCGTAATCAAAAAGTATTGAATGATGAATAAAACAGAAGTAATAGCAGAAATATCACAAATGACAAATATTAGTGTTTCCGACTGTGAAAAGGTTTTAGATGCCTTTGAGGATGTTTTAGG
>ENA-UEQW01000458-UEQW01000458.1-human-gut-metagenome-genome-assembly--contig:-NODE-458-length-38872-cov-4.290244_pt1 | contig 38872 bp, 61 predicted proteins | sample MGYA00242947_ERZ507947 | MGnify/ENA primary metagenome ERZ507947 (study PRJEB26167, sample SAMN06115421) | human gut metagenome | host: Homo sapiens | place: China:Guizhou | collected 2015-03-17... | reverse complement strand
ACCAGTCGTTCTTTATGCATTTCGGACATTAATCCTCATAAGGACCCTAATTCGAGTAGATTGTGGCTCAGGTTAATCGACCGTTATGGGATGGTGTGGATGGGAGATTCGTGTTGTTTGTCTATGGAAGGTGATGTGGATTGGTACCACTGAGTGGATTCACATTCCAGCTCGTTTCTCTTGCTGTTATCTCTGTTGATTCCCCAATCCCGTAAGAATGAATCGGTGCACTCCCAGTCCCCACTCACTCCCAGTCCCAAAACCCAAACAAACACCCCACTTTTGCAGAAAATAACGATGCGGCACTTTACATGAAACGTCCTTGCAGTTTTGAATGTGCATACCTGCGATTCTGCGAACCTCCTTGCACAGCTCGCATTCCCTCCTATCACACACGGCATAGTGGTGTAATGCGGATTTGATAAGCGGACACAGAGGCACTCCGCACATGTTTACATCACAGATAAAGGAGTGAACCAATGCGTACAACTGGATCGCGAAGGGACTGTGAGACAGTCTCTATGCGTGAATAGCCGAAACCAGACCCACATCCAGAATCAGCGATTCATCGTGTGCCGTGGCCGAGAGATCGAACGGAGTGAGTTCGTGCTCGTGACTGTACTCTACTTTGCACTGGTCACACAAATCATAGTCCGAGCAGATGGAACAGTGCCACCGCTTCCCGCTCACGATGTACGACTCGCACTGGTTGCACGTGTGGATGATGATCGGAATCGTGGGGTTGAAGCAGTGGTACAGCACCATCATGGTACTGTACATGGCGCGGCGCAACTACACCATCACACGGAATCCGCAGCGTCACCTGGTCGAATTGGTAGTGGTACGACAGACACACCGTCAGAAACACCTGACGACTCTCGAACACGTGCGACACGATAGTGCTGTTGTAGTCCTTCCGCTGTATCGGCTTGTGCGCGATGAAGGAGACGGTCTGCGTCGGACCGCAGGTCGTGCTCCCGATGCAGTTCCGACACACGTAGTTCGGCATGTCAATGTGCTTGCGCGACGACACCTTCAGCTCCAGCGCCACCGACTCCACCAGGAAGTGATCCTCGTCCGCCAAAAAACGCCCACATTTCTGACACTGGTGTTGCAGTTTCACCACAAGAAGGCGGCTTCGGTACACCTACTGGATGAAACACCCGCGTCTGCCGCACGTTGATCGCGTCGAAGCACGCGCTCATCAGCCGACCTCGCTTGATTCGCCGCTTACCCGCGTGCGTCTGCGTCGCCGTGTCCTCGCCGGGAGCATTTACCGGCTCGTTCTCGCTCCACTCCAACTTGTGGCCGCTCTCCAGCAACGCCTTGCATCGGTCCTCCGACTCCTGAATCCACAAATCGCCGTAGAAGTGGGGGATGCGCAACAATTCGATGTCGTCGCCTCTACGCCTCACGTGCACCGCACGCCCTCACTTCCGGTTGAACTTGTCGCTCATGTACTCCTCCACCATGTTCGTCACGCCGCACACACTCCCGCGGGACTGCGCCGTGAACAGGATGTCCATGTACCAGCGCTGCAGTCGGTCCACCAGAGGCGTCTTCTGCTCCTGCGGGTGCGAGAATCTACTCCTGAGGGGGCTCCCACGATTTGACATGATGTAGTCGTCGCCCTTCTTGGGCGGACACACCCAGATGTGCGCCGTGTTGAAGCCCTGCTCGTGCGCGTAGCTCAGGTACGACGCCACCACCTCCTGGTAGATGGGCTTGCGGTACATCGAGGGAGTTAGATAGCGCACACTATTGTTGAGGCGTGAGTACGACACACACCTGTCGAGGTAGGAGATGTATGTCGTCCGCTCGTTGGAGATGGAGGGTTCGGGGCACTCGTAGACGTACATAATGAAGAGAAGAACGTCGAGGTTGTGGATGCGCTGGGGGTGAGTTGGCGGAGGAGGACGCACCTGGAAGACGCAGATGCACTTCTCGTGGTATGTGATCTTGTCGGGGAAGTTGGCGTCGGCGAAGTACTTCAGGAAGTTTGGTTTCACCGCGAGTTGTTGTTGCTAGGTGTGAGAGAGAACGAGTGTGGGGACGGTGTTCAGCGTCACGCGTACGGTGATGCCGTCGGGGACGGGGATCTTGGAGTCGTCCGTGTTGAGAGCGAGAGCGGTTTTGTGCTGGATGGAGTGGATGAGAGCCATGATGGAGTTCTCGATGTAGTCGGAGAGGTCGGTGCGCATGAGGTCTGAAGGGGTGAGTGTGTCGTCATTTGTGAATCAGTCACAGTTCATTGCAGTATTCAGTGTGTTTAGCACACACACAACACTCAACACACTCAAAACAACACACAACACTCAACACACTCAACACACACAACACATCACAACACTCAACACATCACATCGCATTCACACCACAACACATCACAACACCACCCACCATCCGCCCGCGGCAAAAACAACTGCCGATTCGGTCCGTCAAACCCCTCCTTCAAATCCTGAATACACAGCGGGCAGTGGAACACCAGCCGCTTCCCCTCCTTGCACATCCGACTGTTGTACAGCACGCACACACGATGATACCACTTCCGACACCGGCTGCACTGAGCCCACTCCTCCTTGTCCGAGTGCTCGTTCGTCTTCATCTCCAGCTCGCTCTTCTTTATCGTCTGGTCGTCGCACACGAACTCCTCGCGCAGCAGCTTGTAGCAGTTCTCACACCACACGTGCTGCGACGACTTGTCGATGTAGTAACGCTTGTTCAGCTCGATCACGTCGTGACACTCGCCACTACAATGCAACGACTGACCCTCTAGCAGGTAGTCGCCGCCGTGGCACAGCGGACACAGACGCACCTGCTGTTTGCTGTATTCCTCGTGCAGCGCCGCGTCCTTCTTCTGCAGCTCCGCAAACAACGACTTGTAGTGCTCCTCCACCACGCGCGCGTACTCCGGGAGCGACGTGTACTAGCCCTCACTCGTCCCACACAACCCCACCTTGTTGTACCTGTAACAGTTCGCGAACAACAACTCCATGTCTCGGTTGAACGCCGCGATGCTCTTGTACTCGCTGCGCGAGTTCTTCTTGTCGATCGTCTCCAGATCGATCGGATTCTCGATCACCTGGTAGTACACCTCGCAACCCTCCGTCGTGGTCCGCACGGGGTGGTGAAACAATCCGTCTGCACTAGGCGTGACGATTCGAGCTCAGTGAAACTCCTTCTGACGCACGCTGGAAATGACGCGGGAAATCTCGACGCGAAGACTCGAGTGCTTCCACCACGGGGAGGAATTCAGGGACAGACTCGTGGTGTACGCGATGATCTAGGCGTTACAACAGGGAAACGGAGAAACCTCGTCGTTGGAAAAGAGATGAAAGAAGGATGGCAGGGGCAGCTGCTCCTCCGTCTGGTCCTGAATGCTCTGGTTCTGACTGAATGGAAAAGAGGGTACGGCGTGATAGGCGCGCGCATTGTTGCACAATTGACAATGCGAGTTCCGACACACCTGCAAGTGGGCGATGGTCATCCGAAGCAGAGAGCACTCCTGCGCGTTACGCATCGGTCATAAACCAACTTGACAGTTCCGAGCATCACACGTGCGACAGTGGTTCAGCAACTCCTTGAACTGCTTGCAGCGAGCGTCCTTCTACGAATCACAACAGAGAACGAACTCAACAGTGCAACCATGCGGACACACTTCCAAATGACGCAGCTGGTGATACAGCGCGTAAAACCCATTCTCACGCCCATCAAAACCCTGCGACAAGTACGTCCTCAGCACATCATAGGAGAACGTCAGACTCGGAGGAAGACCGGATCCCTGCTCCTTTCGCTTCGGCTCCGGCGCAACCATCGCGTCCGCGCGTGTTTCGACCTCCCTGGAAACGCTCTTCCTCTCCTTCTACGCGTAACTGAAAACAGAATCGCCGCAAACAATATGCCTCAGTCTGGACAGAATCGGCTTGACACAGGGAGCTTGCGCGTTCACCAACTGCACAATCTCCCGGCGCATTTGCTCCTCCAACACTTGCGGGTCCAACGAAGAAAACTAAGAGTAACGACAGCGCGTGGAAGCCAGGATTACAGTGCTCTTGTACTTGGAATACAGGTAGTACACGAGATTGTTCAAGCTCTGATTCTCTGGAATGAAATTGATCCCGGTCAGCGAGTACAACACTTTGCAACTGCATCCTCACGCAAAATCGGCACTCCTACACAACCCTTCTCAACACGTCCTCGCGTCCGTAGTCGCTGCTCTGCTGATTCGGGTAGGACGGGTACATGAAGTCGGAGTGCTGCATGCCTCCCGCAAAGAATAGAGTACATGCTTCAAACAAACAACCAAAACAACACTATTACGCAGCAGTGAGCTTGTTGATGTACTCCTGCACCAGTCCCTCCACCTCCGCCACACTCTTCTCGTCGCCGTGCGCGTCCTCGAACGTCAGCCAGCGCTTGAACACCGCCTTCACCTTATTCACGTTGATCTTCAACGCTGTCATCCGCTTGAACAGACCTCGCACGTAGTCGTAGTTCTTCTGCTTCGTCTCCTGATCAATGTACATGTTCCACAAATCGGTGCGCTTCGGCAGCTTGTCCACCAGGTCCTCAAACACCGTCCTGCCCTGGTCGCCGTGGTCGTAGTTGTACAGCAACACCGCATACCCGCTCAGCATCTGCGTCTTCTCGTTCTTCTTCAGCGCCGCCAGCGCGCGCTTCAGCACGTCGCCACTCTCCTTCAGCAGTCCCTGCTTGAAGTAGAACTCCGCGAAGCCCAGCCACACGCTCACGTCGTCGCTGTAGTCCTTCACGAGCTGCTTCCAGCAGTTGTACCCGTTCGCCGTGTCCTTCTTCACCTCGTAGATCTTCGCCAGGTGCAGGTACGCCTGCTTCGGCTCCATCGCCTGCTTCGCCTCCTTGAACACCGCCTCCAGCGCCTCCTCGTCGCCGTACTCGCTCTCCAGGTTCATCAGCGCCAGCCACAGGTTCGATCGCTCCTCCTCCATGTGCACCGGAATGCTCTTCAGACCACGGCGGATCACTGCACGCGCCTTCGCCACCTCCGTGATCGACAGCAGCCATGAGGCGTATCGCAGCCACAGGTGGCTTGACGTCGGGTTCGACACCAGCAGGCGCTCGAAGTCCTGTCCCGACTCGGGCAGCGACTCCGACTTCGCCAGCGACTCCTCGATCGACGCGATGGTGCGCTCCGACAGCTTCTTCGGCTTCGCGGGCGCGGCCACCACCTCCTTCTTCTCCTCCTCCACCGGTGTGAAGTCGGTCCACCCGAACCCCGCCGCGGGCGTGTCCTCCTTCTCGCTCTCACTCTCCTCCTCCTCGCTCTCACTCTCCTCCTCCTCGCTCTCACTTGCACTCTCACTTGCGCTCTCGCTCTCCTCGCTCTCAATCATCTCCTCCTCCATGTCCTTCACCGGCTCCTCCTCCATCGCCTCGTTCGCCGGCAGCAGCGACGACTTCAGCGACGCGCGGATGCGCTTCTCCTTCTCGTCCTTCTCCAGCACCACCGCGCGCACCTTGTCGCCCACAGCGTACAGCGCGCGCACGTCCTCCACCTCGTTGTCGTCGCAGTCCTCCTTCAGCACGATGGCCGTCGCCGACGAGTCCTCGAACTGGATCACCACGCCCCAGTCGTTCACCTTCTTCACGATCGCGTCCGACGTCATGCCCGGCTTCGCACTCTGGTACGTCACCACCATGCGGCCCGCCAGCGCGGACTTCTACACGTCATCACTCACACTCACACCCACGCGCAGCGAGATGCAGCAGTCGTTGTCGTCCTCGTGCAGCGACAGCACGCGCGCCGCCACGAACTGTCCCTTCTTGTACAGCGCCGTCACGTCCTCCACGAAGCCGTCGGCAGCGTCGCACAGCTTGCAGTAGCCCGAGATGCTGTGACTCAGTCTGCTCGTCACGCCCGCCACGCACACTCACCTCACGCAGATGCCCTTGTTCGACGCGGCGGCCACGAAGCCGTGCACCAGGTCGCCCGCGTTCACCTTCAGCTCCGTGTTGTCCTTGCGGCAGCTCACCACCCAGTACTTCTTCTTCCGCACCTCGCGCTCGAACAGAATCGTCGTCTGCAGCTGCGTCGTCGTCGTGAAGCCCTTGAACGGCGAGTCCGTCCACTGCGCCGGCTCGGTCATGTCCGTGCAGTACAGCACGCCCTGACCGCCGCCCTCCAGCTCCACGAAGCAGAAGTCCTGACACTCGTCGCGCAGGTCGAAGCGACGCACCGCCGTCACCGCCGCGCCCGGCTTCAGCTCGGGCAGGTGGTCGCACAGCGACACCACGATCTGGTTATGGAAGCGGCTCTTGCGCACGTACAAGGCGTCCACCCACGTGCGAAGCGGGTAGGCGGTGCTGAGACCCTCCGTGAGGCGCGGCACGTCGCACAGGTACACGTTGGCTTTGGTGACCGTGTCCACCAGACACTCCATGCGGTTCTCCAGCACCGTGTCGATCATCACGCGCAGTCTACGCCTCAGCCCCGTCACGATACCTCACTTGTCACCGCGCTTCAGCTTGTCGATGTCCACACGCGGCACGATCGATCCCTATCCGTGAAACGCCCCCAGCGTCGCGTACCACGGGCAGCGCCATGTCGTCCGCGCGCAGCGAGAGCAGGATGCGCGTGATCACCTCCGGTTTCTCGCCCTTCTTCACTCGCGCGCCCTTCCTCGCCAGCTCCTCCACGGAAATCACCCTACACCTCACGCCTCACCCCATCGCCCACTTCGCCGTCAGCTCGAGACCCTTCGTCATGCGTCCCCAGTCCTCCTCGCTCATGTCGCAGCCCAGGATGCTCGCGCGGTAGTGGTGCTCCGACTTCACGTTGCTCAGCAGCACCGACACGGAGTTCTCGTGCACGTCGCGCACCGACACGCGCAGCACCTGACCCACCAGCTTCGCGTCCAGCACCTCCAGCGCCTCCTGCTTCTCCACCTGCAGCTTGGCGTTCTTCTCGTCGTTCACCAGCACGCCGATGCGCGTCAGGTCGAAGAACCGCTTCAGCGCCTCCTCGTCCTCCTTCGTCACCTCCTTGACGTCCTTGCGCAGCTGCGCCACCTCCTCGCCCACCGACGCCTCGCTCACCACCTTCACGCTCACCACGTCGCCGATCTCCCCGCCCACGAACGGCTCCTTCGCCGTGTTCATGCTCGTCGTGCTGCACAGACACAGCTGGTTGGCGTGGTTCACCAGACACACCACCAGGTACTCGTTCTTCTTCGCCACGATCACGCCCTCCGTCTTCTGGCCCTTCGTCAGACCCTCCATGCAGTCGCTCATGCGACGGTTGCGCTGGCGCTTCTGCGGCTCCGCCGTCGCCATCACCTCCGCGTTCAGCGTGACGTCGAGAAGCTGCAGCGAGGTGTTCACGTCCAGGATGCGCGCCGTCACCTCCTTGCCCTCCTTGCACTCCACGCCCTTCGTGTGGAACTCGCCCTGCGCGAAGCCCATGAGACCGTTGTCCAGCTCCACGATCACGCCGTACGGACGAATCGTCTTGATGTGGCCCTTCACCGCGCTGCCCAGAGAGATGGTGCGCCAGTCCAGGCTGGGCGTCTCGTCCTCGCTCGCCTCCTCCACCTCCATCTCCTCGCTCTCGTCCTCCTCCTTCTTCATCACCTCGTCCACGTCGTCCTCGCTGTGTTCCTCCACCTCCTCCTCATCGCTCATCGCCTCCTCGCCCTCGTCCATCACGCGCATCATCTCCTCCTCGTACTCCAGCATGTAAATCTTCTCCAGCTCGTCCGGCACCGCCGTCCGCATCGACAGGTCGAACTTGTCGCCCTCCATGCGCTTCACCGTCACGAACACGCTCTGACCCACGCTCACCATGTCGCTGGCGTTCGTCACGAAGTGCGTGCTCATGTTGCGCATCGGCACCAGCCCGCGCAGGTCGCCCGCGAAGTACACGAAGACGCCGAAGGGCGCGACGTGTCCGACGTAGCCGCAGAACTCTTTGCCGACGCTCTGCGTGTCGATGGCGTGGGGAATGAGGTCGTGCTTCTGCGCGTAGAGGAGAGAGGGCTGCATGGAACAGAGCCAGAGGGGCGAGCCGTCTAGGGGGTGTGAGATGGGTGTTTGAGTTTGGGTGTTGTGTGTTCAGTGTTCGCATCACGTCACACTTCTTAACAGCAACACACTCCACAATTACTTCACAACAACACACATCACAATCACATCACAATCACTTCACAATCACAATCACAACTCCACCTACTATAAAAGGCACCACGAATCGTTCTCAGCACGCACATAGCATTCACGCGCATGCCCGTCTTCATCAGCTTCATCTGCGCGTCCAGCAAACTCACCCGATCGCCCAGCATGCACGCCTACCCCTCATACACGCCCCACACGCCCACAGGCACGAAGCCGTACGCGTCGCTGTCGCAGTGCACCACGAATCCCAGCATGTCTTCCTCGCCGAACACCTTCACGCCGTAGTTCTCGCGCACAATCACGCCCGACAGAATTCGGCCCTATTTCTCACACCCCACTCCATCCCGCACCAGAATGTCCACCTCCTCGTCCACCTCCGTGTTGGCGGGAACCAGGTTCAGCCGTCTCCTCCGCTCGTCCACCTCCGTCACCTTCACGTGCACCACCTTCCCCTTCACGAAGTCGTCCGGCTTCAGGTTGCGGCGCTGCAGCTCCATCGACGGGATCACGCCCATCAGGCGGTTGAAGAAGCGCACCAGCACGCCGAAGTCGCGCGTGTCGAACACCACGCCGCAGTACGTCTCGTCTACGCCTCACACGCGCGCGTCACACGCACCCTTCTTCGCCTCTTTGTAGCTCGTCAGCGCCACGCAGTCCTCGCGCAGCAGGCTGCGCTTGCACGTGCAGAAGATCAGCTTCTTCTCCGCGTCCACGAACAACACGCGCGCCTTCACCGTCTTGCCCACCGGGAACATCTCCTTCATGTGCTTCGTCGCCGGCAGCTCGCTCACGTGCTCGCTCGGGATGATGCCCTTCAGCTACGCATCAATTGCGGGACATATCGCTACGTGCGTCCCGATCGACACGATCACCGAAGTGGCGGTCACGCTCAGCACCACCGCCGTCACCAGCTTTCCCGGCGTCGCGTCGTCCAGCGTGATGATGTCCGTCGTCAGGATCGAGGGAGCGGTGGCAGCCTAGTCATTGGGACATCCCCGACAATATGTACCAATACCATGTCGTCAATGAGGTCGTAGCCGATCACGCGGTACTTGATGTTCTTCATGCCCATGGAGAAACACTGCTCCGCCGACTCCACGCGCGTGTCGCGCATGCGGTTCAGATGGATGTACACGTTCGGCTTCAGCATCACGCCGCACCCAGAGTCGATCATCGCCACCTCGCCGTCCTCGCGCGTCTCGCCGATCGTCGGCAGCGTGGGGGGCGCCACCACGTTTTGAGTGGTGGGCAGCGTGGACACGTACACCTGCTGTGTGGAGTAGCAGATGGAGACGATGCGACCCTTCACCTTCTGTCCCGCCGACAGGCTCTTCACGTCCTCCATCTACGCCTCACACACCACGCTCGCACGTACGCGGCGACGCAGGTGCTGGTAGAAGACGTCGGCGGAGATGTTGTGGAAGGTGATGCTCACACCGTTGCGACACACCTCCGACACCAGACCGCTCACCATGTAGCCAGCCTTCAGACTCGTCAGCGGCGTCGAATTACTCACTACATGTCATGGCAGAAATCGGGGCGATTACGGGCGACGCACTTGGCGGAATTGTGCTCTGTGGCCTGCTCGAGGCGGAGAACGCGGTTCTGCAGCTCGCCCACGACGAACAAGTACTGCGCTCCCGACTTTACTACAAGGGAACGCAGATTCGCAATGCACTACGATCGACCGCGTTCGTGTCGCACTTCACGAATCCCTTCGTCTCGCTGAAGCCGACGTTGATCGAGTATCCATAGTCCTCCTTCGACTCCACCTCGCCCTGAATCAGCGCATCGCGGAGGAACACCTTCGACGCGTCCATCATGCCGCCGGCAGAGTAGATCAGGGACGGGCGCATCGACAGCGATATGATCTTCACGCCGTTCATCTACACTCAGAAAGGAGGACAATGATTACCGATTTCAGCTCCAGCACCACCACGATGACGCGAGAGTACATGGTGTAGAGGTCGTGCAGGTCAATGTGTTCCAGCACGGTGGCTCCTTCCTCGTCCTCCTGGAGCGAACTGAAGTAATCGCTCGTTTCAGCCTTGTCGACCGTTCTATATGTGAAAGAAATACGCATATAGCAACCCAACCAACCCAAAGGGAAGGCCGATGAGGAGCTGGTTCTTCAGCACCTCCTTGACGGAGCCCATGAGCACCATTCCAGGCTAAGGGTGAAAGAGCGCGCGATTCCTCACCTTCATGCGAGAAAAGGACGTGGGTGGAATGCTGTTCTTGCTCTTATTGGTGGGAAGTAATTCATTCTCCTCTACGCCTCACACTCCCCCACCACGCTGCACTGATTTTGTTCACTAAATTGATCTTCTCCTCCTTGCGCCCCAGTCGCTTCGTGGGCTTTTCTTCGGGCTTTGCCTTGAACAGCACGTCCTGTTGGTAAACGCAATCAACGCCATCCGTACGTTACTGTTCGCAACGCGAGACTTCTTCCGACTGGAAATGAACTCCACCTTGCCACCACGAGGGAACGCTGTCTACGCAAATTACAATTCGGAACAACAGTGTACGGGCTGTGACGGCTGACTACGCTTCTCTCCCCTCCACACAGGAGCGGACTAAAACCATAAGACGCCAATAGAAACGGAGCTACATCCTTCTTCTGGCTCTTATTTTTCTGCATTATGCTATTATGACTAAAATTACGACGAAATGCGGTCCACAATAGCAAAAGCTGGAAAGAACAAGACAAACCGTCCTCTTGAAAATGGGGGGTCGGGGGATCCCTTCCTCCGTAACGTCGGTGTTGCGGATCGTCTTGTCACAATGCAACAAACACGCGCACACAAAAGTTACAACATTCCTTTCTGTTCCATGATCTCGATGTTCGGAGCCAAAAACGGCGAACTCAACCCCGTCTCCATCTGGCTCACGCGTCGCTGCAACTGGTTGCTCGTCTCGTCCACCTTCTTAACATCCACATGTAGTGAACTACATCATCACCTCTCTTCCCAGCCCTCACTCCAGCAGGTTCTTGTCTCCGTCCATCGGCTGCACACTGTCCTGCATGGGGAACGAGATGTCCGGGAAGGGCTTCTCCGCGGACTGCGACCCACTGGGGAACACCTCCAACGGCGTCGTCTTTGACGTGTCCAGCTCCAGCACGTCCGACGCGGGCGCCACCTCAGAGGCCATTCCTGGAGGCATTCCTGATGATATTCCAGTCGTCACACCAGCTGACAGTCCGGACGCCATCCCAGACGCCATTCCAGAAGGCATCCCAGTCGTCACGTCAGCGGGCATCTCCGGCGGCACGCCCGACGCGGGCAGAGGCTCATCTACCATCAACCCACTGCGACACGCCCTACCGCGGATGTACGGCACGCCCAGGTCCAGCGGCGGGATCGGCGACGACGGCAGGTCGGCAGCGGCTGCCTGCCCCGAGGGGTTGCCGGCGAGGTCGAGCGTGGCGGTGGAGCCCGTGATGTCGATGGGTTGGATGTCGTCGTACTCCATGGAGGTGGTGCCCGTGCTGGCGGGGAACGACGGCGAGAAGGACGGCGACGGCGTGGGCAGCATCACCGACTCGCGCTAGGCGTCAGACAAGAGAGACACGCGTACGGTCTGCAGCGAGCCCTGCGAGCCGTTGGTGAGCATGCGACTCATCGCCGGTCGACCGAAATCGAGGGGGCGGAGGGGCATGTTGCGCGGCGAGTCGACACGCGGCACGGAGTTCATCTGGAGGTAGCTACGACTCAGGGCGAGCACGCAAGGGTACTCCAGAGAACTGTTGTACTGGTCGGGCGTCATCAGACCGTCGTCGTTCAGCATCGAGTAGTCGCCCACCTCGCTGTCCAGGTTGTGCGGTTTGTCTTGGAGCATCTGAGAGTCAATCGCCATCGCAGAAATCACGAATTGCGTGGAATCGTCGCCCGTGTCGCGAAGACGGTTTCCGGGATAGACCTTGTACAGAAAACGGCACACACGCTCCATCTGCTGTTTCATCGCATCTTGCTGCTTTTTGCTTTTCATGAGCGTCTGCCAAAGAAGTCTGTTCTCCTGAAGCACGTTCGTGTATTTCGATTCCATCTCCGCCGTCTGCTTCTTCAAGATCGTCAAGTCGCGGAGAATCAAGTCGCGGTCCATCTTGCTCTTCTTCACGTTCATCGAAATGGAGTGGTCCGACAAATCGGACACTACGCGGTCACAATCCCTTCGCTCTCCTACTCCGCTCCCGCTTCTCCGACTTTGATTTCGAGCTGCCATTCTTTCGCTTAATTAACGGAAGAAGCTCCAAATGACCCTTTTTGAACAAGGGATGTTTAAACTCCCGCCAATTCGGATCTACTCCATAACCCGCCGCTCACACTCCCACCTTGCCTCGTTTTGTGGAAGCCGTACATGTTCAACTGCCTCACGAACGACGAAAAGTTGCCATGTTTAAAATACAGAGGAAGCACCTTCTTTGAAAAATCATCAACCTATCGCGTTACGCCAACTCCCACGAAAACAAAGCTACTTTCAGAATCAGAATCGACTCACCATTCTCGCCCCAACACACAATGTCCTTAAAATCCTCGTTATGCATAATCGCGTATGTCTTGCTCAAAAACGCAGGGATCACCTGACTCTTCAGCAACTCGTCATCCTCCTCGAGCCCTTCAGCATACTATTACGTAATATTCCTCAAAGTGGGTGGCTCACTTGAGAGTCAGAATCCGATGCGCCGTTCTCCTCATCGTGTGGCTTGCTCATTTTCTGCGCAGCCAGAGAAACGACCAGTGATCGCATAGTAATCATGATTATCAATAGGACTGCCGCATCGGGATATCTCGGGGCAATTCCAACAATCCCTCCTCTATTGCAACTCCCCTTCGAGTGGGTACAAAAAACAAGAACAACTAAAAGTCAAGCAATTTCGGGAGCTCCTTGCTCTTCACCAGCGACGAGATCTCCTTGAAGTGTTCGTTGTTCTTGCTGCGAATCAGCTGGAACATCGCGTTCTCCGCCGTCGTCAGCACCACGCCATCGCGCTGCAGCTGCTGGATCGCCACCTTCCTGTCCACCGGCGAGCGGCTGCTCACCGCGTCCACGCAGAGGAACACGTTGTAACCGCCTTCCAGCAGGTCGTAGCACGTCTGGAGCACGCACACGTGAGTCTACCGCTCGAGCAATCCCTTAATCCTCACCTCCATTCCGCAAATAAGAATATTCTTCACGCTGGGACAGTTGGTACTCAGGTAATCCTTCACCGCCGGAGAATACATGGTGAAATCCACCTTGGGGAAGACGGGGAAGGCCTTCTGCGTCTCCGACTCGGAAATGAAGGGCTGGAGAGCGTCCACTACGCGTTTACGGAGAGAGGGGAGCATTACCCGTGTGCTTCAGCTTCTCAGGATACTGCTCGGTCACAACGCACGGCAGGCTCAAAACGCGCGCACTCTTCAGCAAAAAGGAAGTCGCTCCGATCAGCTCCTCAACGGCGTACACGGATTTGAGGAAGCAGGACTGGACGTCGCACACGAACAACGCGGTATTCGAGGTAAGAAGGCGAGGAAGCATAGTATTCTTTGAGCAATCGCCTTCGCAATTGGACCGAACCGAAATCGGCCCTGTTCCCGCGATTCCCTCTTTCCGAGCGTTTTCGTCCATCCAGAAAAGGCGACCGAAACCATGCCGACGAGTCTCTACATTATGGTCAATGAGGCCCGTGGCCTGCCTGCGATTGACAGGAAGCGAAAGACAACGGACTGGTGATGCGACCAGAGCGCGGTTTACCCCTAGTTTTGTGGAGATCAGCTGGGGAGAGGAGAAGTACACGACGCAAGTCATCGAAAACAGTCTCTCTCCGAAGTGGTCGGGCGAAACGTGGAGTCTGGACATCCAGGACGAGAGTCGTCTCCAGGACGATCCGCTGATATTTAAGGTTTTCCAGTCTGCGGACTCTGTGACGAATAGGTGATGGACCACGACACCTACTCTGCGGGATCGCTCATCGGCTCGGTGACCATCGATCTCAACACAATGATCATGCGAATGAACGATGTGGACTCCCAGGGAGTCATTTTTGAAGGATGGATGCCCATTTACGATACGCTGGAGGGTATTCGTGGAGAGTTGTATGTGCAGATATCGCTGGACGTGATCGGAGACAAGAATGTGAGAGTGGGCTGAATGAGTCACTTCTAGCAATCGGAGGAGGGCTCTCCGGGTATCTTCATTTTTGCGAGCAACGTTCCGGACTCAAATCAGTACAGAGTGCGTGATTGTCGTTGTGGGTGACATGAAGATGCTGAGCATCCTCGGCTTTGTGGAGGACTTGATTGTGGAGGACGATCCGGAATTCGAGTTCGAGGACCGCTTCCGCTCCTCCCAGAAGAGTAATGAAAAGCGTCAGAAGCAGCTGTACAACCTGTCGTACTCCACCCTCCTCTGTCTTCACCGTAGAATGCAGCTGCGGCGTCACATCGGAAAGCAGGCGCAGAAGCGCGGCGCCAACGCCGTGTTTGGCTACCAGCAGTTCTTCGACATGGAGGGAGATTCGGGCATTGTCGGTCGTGCGTACGGCACGGCGTGTGTGTACGAATTGGAGGGAAGCATAAGGGAGTAGAATTCAGAGGAAGGAAGATGCAATCGGAATGCTCTCCGACGAGGCGAGCGACGCCAACTCCAACGCGGGGAAGGACGAGGAGGGAAAGAAGAAGAAGGAGGGAAGACACAAACAGCTCGAAGTCTGCGAGATTCAAACCCGCGAGATTGTCTGTACAGGAGTCCATGACTATCAATGACCACTAGACAGAAGCGATCGCAAGCGGTCCAAGGGCATCGACAAGTGGGTCAGCACGCGGTGGATTTACTGGTAGTTCGCGTCTGTACGGTCTGTACAACACGACGAGCGACGACCGAAAGAACAAAGCCGACAGTCTCTTGTACAGTGGTGCATGATGATCATGACGCGTAGTCCATCACTGAACGCGCAGTCGATCGAGCTGCTGTCGATCCACTCGCTGCCCGACTCCTTCAACTACTCGATCAACAACATCGTGGCGTCGCGCGCAGTGAAGTTCATCGGCAAGCTTCACAGCACACTGATCGACGTGAACACGCGCGACGAGTGGTGGGAGGCGCTGCGCGACGAGGTGAAGGCGAACACGCTGCGAATCGGCGCGGATCTGGTGCTGGGATATCGTGAGACGTGCAGCATCGATGGTGATGTGTGTTTGTTGAGTGCGACGGGAACCGCGGTGAAGTTGGACATGTGAGACGAGGAGTGTTGTGTGATGGGATAGAAAGACGAAGAAGGAGAAGAAGTACGGTTTCAAGTGTCCGTGCGCCGCCGTAGTTCTGCGAAGCGTGATTGAGGGGTAGATTCACGTGGACCCTGAGAAGCACCACACGCTGTTCAAGGACATGAAGCTGGAGCGTTGTGCTCGCTGCCAGCAGGCATTCGTTCCCTTTGTAGCGTGTGTGGGGGTGTGATGAGTGTAGGTGGTGTTGTCGACGACCGAGATTCCCGCGGGACTGGAGACGGTGGGAGATCCGATCTACATCCAGAGTTGCGTGAGCGAGATGAAGTCAGAATACGACACGCGCGAGAACGACGCGAACAACATCAGCGGGAGAATGCCGTTCATTGAGCTGAGGCTGTACAACCAGCTGATCGCGAAGATGAACGCGCTGAATTGTAACGCCGTGTTTGGCATTCAGGTGGAGATGGAGGTGAGTTGTTGTGCGGGTCTTCAGTTCATGTTATTCATATTACTCATATCTCATTACTCTCACTCACACATCATCACACTCAACTCACATCATCACATCATCACATCACTCACCCCCTCCAGATCGGCGGCTCCCTCCTCGTCGGCGTGATCACCGGCTCCGCCGTGTACATTCCCGGTCTTCCCGCTCCGGGCATTCTCCGCATCAAATCGCCCTTCCGCGACTTCAACTCCTCCTCCTCCTACGCACAGGTTTCCGTACCCTCCTTCCCCCTCTCTCACGCCACAGAACAGCCTCGCCTCGCTCCAGGCGCGCCGCGTCGCCGAGCTCGCTCCCATCCAAAAGAAGCAGGAAGCGGACTGGCAAGAGGCCTTCGAGAAACAGAAGAAGCAGGCGGAGAAGCTGCGACGCCGCCACAAGGCGAGGATCCAGAAGCGTCGCCTCCTGCGCATGCAGAGCGTGAACTACCACGGCGCGTCGCTGGAGATGGTGGACGAGGTGGACGAGGAGGACGAGAACGAGCGTCTGGCGGTGAAGCGCAGCGACTCCATGCCTCTGCAGCTGGCGAAGATGCGCCAGTCCTCCACAGACGTCACCGACGCGCGCGACTCCTCGTCGTCGTCCTCCTCCTCGTCCTCTTCTTCCTCTTCCTCCTCGTCCTCCTCCTCCTCGTCGTCCTCCTCCTCCGAAGACGAGGACATCGAGGCGAAGCGCCACTTCAAGGACCACGAGGTGCCCACGGTGTGCGAGGTGCACCCCGACAACGGCGTCATCGAACCCAACGGCAACCTGCTGGACCTGCGGCACAACTACATTCCCTGGACGCCCAGCCCGGGTGCGTGTGCGTCGTCGCTCTCATTCGTAGGCATCGTGTTCCACACGCTCTATCTGCAGTCGGCCACGCACTCGCGCCGCGACTACCGACCCGTGATTCTGCTGAAGCGCGCGTATCTCCTCAACAACTCCGCAGCACTCAATCAGCTTCTGACCAGCATGGCGCAGCGCCTGTGCTACAAGATCAAGAAGACGGGTCCCTGCACGCTGACCGGTCTCGACGTGCAGCTGCGCCTGCCCGGCAAGAACATCGTGGAGGTGTGCATGACCACGCTCATCTCCTTCGACCCGGCGGAGAACGCGGTGCTGAAGGGCGTGGCGGCGGTGCACCAGATTTCGGAGAGTTCGACGGACACGCTGAGCGAGGAGCTGGTGATGCCGCGCGTGGAGACGGGCGCCAAGCGACTCTTCCCGCCCTCCTTCGTCTTCCTGACGCCGCTGGCGCGCATCAACGGGTATCGCGTGAAGAAGTACTGTGGACTGGTGGTGCTCCACTTCATCCGCGAGGGCAGCACGGCGCTGGAGGAGAACGCCATCAACAACTACAGCCACAAGTTCCTGCTGGAGGTGATCGCCGTGACGAAGGCGCACGTGCGGTGCATCGGAGGCAACGCGCTGCTGTCGTTCCACGTGCTGCCGCAGGAGACCGCCGAGGAGGACGTGTCGAAGGCGTACTCGATGATCACCATCTCGGGCGACGCGGCGCTGATGGAAGAGGACTCATGGTGTGTTTGTTGGAACAAAGAACGCACTATCATTCCCTCATTGCTGCGGCTGCATCGGCTGTTGCGCCATCTGTCCGGGGTAGTTCATCCCGTAGTACTGGTAGTAGTATTGGTAGTAGTACTGCGCGTACTCCGGACTGTTCGGGTCCGTCGGCACGCCAGCGGGCATCGCTCCGTTCGGCATCATTCCTCCGTTCGGCATCATCGCAGGCATCACGCCGCCCGCGTTGGTGGGCACGGGCGTGGGCACAGCGGGCGTCACGGCCGCCGGCTTCGCCTCCTCCGCCTCGCGCTTCTGACTCAAACGCTCCTCCTCCTTCGTCGCCTGTTCCGCGCGCGCCGCCAGCTTCCACACGTCGTAGTCCGCCTTCAGGCGCGTGAGCACGCCGACGGAGGTGCAGATGGTGGAGGAGTAGTGAATGTACAAGTCATACATCACCAGCTTGTCGCTGTATTCCAGCTGGCTCGCCAGACAGTCGTTCAGCAGGCCCAGCAGCGCGTCCGCCGTCTTCTCCGCGCTCGAGTACTCGAAGTTCAGATAGAACTTCCAAAACAGGAGGGATTTCTGACATCGGTCGATGTTGGAGGTGAAGAGCGAGCGCGCCATCGTGAGGTCGTGGCGCACCTTCCAGTAGTAGTTGCACATGTACACCACGATGAACGCGTTGGCGTCCACGCCGTGATCTACACAACCGTGAGTTCGAAATGTGGGGGCATCCCACAACCTACCTTCCGTGCTGAATCGCTCCATGAGCTCCTCGGCGCCGTCGCGGTCGTCGTGGCGCAGCAAAAACTCCACGAAGAACACCATGGCCTCCAGCAGCTCGGGACACCTCTTCTGGACAAGATCATCCAGGTACGCCTTCACCTCGTCCACAGAACCCGTCTCCTCGAGGAACTCGGCCTTCATCAAGAGTAACTTGACGCTCTTGGGGAGGTAGGTCTCGATGGCGCGCTGGATGATGGTGAGACAGTCCTTCGGACCTCTGGCGATGTGCTAATGATGAGAGAGGAGGTGTGAGGGACCCACGCACCACGCGATGTAACGCACCCAGTACTCTTCGTAGTAGGCGCAGGGGATGAGGCAGCGTTCGAAGAGGACCGTGATGCTGTCCTGGGAGGTGTTATCATCAAGACATCAAAGCATCATCAAGTCATCATCAAGTCATCATCAAGTCATCATCAAGTCATCAAGTCATCATCAAGTCATCATCAAGTCATCATCAAGTCATCATCAAGTCATCATCAAGTCATCATCAAAGCAGCGCATAGCAGTACAGCAAATCAACACAAAGCACGACAAAGCACAACACAACACAACACATACCACATTACCGTGAATCAACTCATAATCCAAGTAGTTACTCCAATTCGTCAGATCGTTCTGCCCCACCGGCTTCACGTGGAAGTACAGTCGCTTAAACCCGTCCTCGAACGGCTTGCGCGCCTTCACCTTCTCCAGCGTCGCCTACGCCTCACGCCCACTCGCTCCACTCACATCGAACGTCGCCTTGCGCGCGTCGATCAACATCTGCTTCAACTCCACCTGCCTGTCTTCGTCACTCTCTGCCGTTATCACACCCCACAACACCCACTCATTTTGTTACGCGCGTCGGCGTCGTACGCGCTCACCAGCGTGCTCACCTCCTCGTCGCTGCCCAGCACCTCCACCGTCTGCTGCGACGCGAACGCCATGTAAGGGTCCCAGTAATTACCGACATCTCTGAAGGGGGTGGAGAGCAGCTGCGCGTACAGCATGGCCACCGTCTTGGGAGTGTTCTAGTCGTGATGGGAGGGAACGAGGCCGTACGCACGAGGTCTCGAACATCACGTAATTGTCCCACAGCTTGCCGCTCTTGGGATCGGTTCCGACAAGAGACACCGCTCTTTTGAACAGTCTAGGGTTAATGGAATGGAGCAGAACGACTCTTTCGACTCTTCCGGGAGATACACGGACGCGAAGGCCATATAATAAATCCATATATCCTAGCCGATTACAACACGAACGGATATGCGTACGACGCAGTAGGGAGCCACGCTCGCAGCACGCGCCCAAATGCTCGCCACTCTTTGAACCGTTTCGCTGCTCTTCAGACTTCCTCTCTTAATTTCATGTTCACAGTACTACGATGAGAAGAGAGGAGCAAACGAGTATACCTTCTTCCAATAGCCGTAGCACAGGGGATATAACGTCAGAAACTTGTCGTAGTACTTGCGAACCGTATTTATATCCTAGTCGTGACGGAAGGAACGGAAACGAGCACTTGGTCGTCCATTTTCCCGAGCAGCTTTGTCCAGGAGTCGAAGTCTTCCGGATTCTTTTCCACCGCCTGCGATAATGTCACAATGGGGTCGGGCCCTTCCAATGAAGCAAGAAGAGAAGCATCGATAGACATTTCCGATTCTACACTACGGTAAGACTGCTCTTTCAAAATGGGGCGGCATACAAGAACTATGGAACAAACACAACGATTATTTGGAACGAGAACGAACACAAAAAGGCTTATCCAAGAGATGGCTCCACGTTATGCAAGAGACGAAGATTACGACGACGCAGACATTGCAGTCGGAAGTGCGCTTCGTGCCTCATTTGCAGGATGTGGACCTGGACGACGATATTGAATTGGATATGGCGGATGAGTACGACGACCGTATCGAATCGCGGCGTAACTTACGCGTAGAGTATGCGTCGGGGGAGATCGACTTCAGCATGCTGCGCCTCAAATCGAATCACGCCAACAAGCCTCTTTGGGTGTGTCCGAACTTTCACATCTATCTGGACGTGTCTTCCAAGTACTACGAACAAGTCCTTCTTGTCTTTCCGTTTCACGATAGGCGACCGACTTTCTCACGGCAATCGCAGAGCCTCTGTCTCGACCGCAGTTCATTCACGAGTATCGCATCACCGACTCTTCTCTCTACGGCGCGGTGTCCGTTGGGCTGGACACGGAGGGTATCATCCGCAAGCTGGACAGTTTGTCCAAAGTGGAGTTGACGGAAGACATGCTGCGACACATTCGGAACAAGACCGCAACGTTCGGCAAGGTGAAGCTGGTTCTTCGCAACTGCCATTACCGAATATCCACCCTGTTGTTTCGCTTAGGTTCTTAACGGCACGTGGAGGCGAAGAATGAGTCCATAAAGAACAAACTGCTACAAATTCGAGAGATTGACGACTACCGCGTGACGGATGATGTGTGGATTGGCATTCCGTGTTAGAGTTAGGAGCGTGAAATGGAGATTGAAGAGGAGCCCGAGTATGAGGAGAACGTGAAGAATCTGGATGTTTTGGTAGTGAATGAGCGTGTGCGTGAATTGTCAGAATTGCGACCCCGAGTTGATGAGTGACGAAGAAGCAGAGAAGGCGGAGGAAGAGAATGAAGAGGATGACTTGGAGAAGAAGCGTGTTCTCGTGTCTTTCCCGATTCGCGATGATGCTGTGAGTTGCGTTCTGTTGTTGTCCGTTCATATTCATTATTCAGTTTGCATTCACATTTCATGCAATCTCGTCACTTTCATCACATCATCATCACATCACTCACCTCAGCATCATTCACATCATTCACATCACTCACATCATTCACATCATTCACATCACTCACATCACTCACATCACTCACATCACTCACATAACTCACCTCACTCACGCCCCACAGGCTACCAAAGTCAAGCAAATCTCCAAGGACCACCAATACCCCATGATCGAGGAGTACGACTTCCACAGCGACACCGTCCTGCCCTCCCCTCCCCCTCACCCATAGCGCAACCGCAACCTCCGCATCCACCTCCTTCCCTCCACGCACGTCCGACCCTACCAGGAGCGCTGTCTCAACAAGATGTTCGGCAACGGCCGCGCGCGCTCAGGGCTGATCGTGTTGCCCTGCGGCGCTGTAGTCGAACACACTCGCACTCACTCCGTAGGGCAAGACGCTGGTGGGCATCACAGCAGCAGCGACGATAAAGAAGAGTTGCATCGTGGTGTGTAACAGCAACCTGTCGGCGTCGCAGTGGCGTGACAGCTTCCTGGCCTTCTGCGACGTGAAGGAGGACCAGATCCGCATGATGGTGAAGAACAGCACGGTAACGGAACGGGGTGAGATTAACTGAAGGACACGCTAACGAATCCGTGTATCCTCATCACCACCTACTACCAACTCGTTCGCGGCAAAAAGATCCGCAAGGAGCGCGAGGCGTTGCTCAACGAAATCGCCAAGCGCGAGTGGGGTCTGTTAGTGCTCGACGAAGTCCACGTGTGTCCAGCCCTCTCCTTCCAGACCGTCGTCACCACCGTGAAGGCGCACTGCAAGCTGGGCCTCACTGCCACGCTGGTGCGCGAGGACGGCAAGATCGCCGACCTGGACTACCTCATCGGACCCAAACTCTACGAGGCCAACTGGATGGATCTCACCAACGTTTTCGGCACTTTTTCTGGAATGACGGATAGAAGGGGTATTTGTCGCCTGTCAAGTGCTTGGAGGTCTGGTGCGACATGCAGCCCCAGTTCTACCAGAAATACCTCCAAATTCCGGAATACAACAAACAGAAGCTTCTGGCTGTGATGAACCCAGAGAAACTTCGCGCACTCGCCTTTCTTCTCGATCTTCACGCCAAACGAGGGTATGTCCCAAATCGGGGCGATTTCGGTGTAGAGACAAGATCCTGGTGTTCTGCGACTCCATCTATCCACTGACCAAATTCGGCCAGATTTTCGGCTACCCCGTTCTGGACGGCAGCACGGCGGAGTCGCAGCGCAAGCGCGTGCTGGCGGAGTTCCGTCAGAACACGGAGCGCAACGTGGTGTTCCTGTCGAAGATCGGCGACACGTCGATCGATCTGCCCGAAGCGACGGTGTTGATTCAGGTGCAGGGACAGGAGGGCTCGCGCCGCCAGGAGGCGCAGCGACTGGGGCGTATTCTCCGACCGAAGATGGGGCTGTGCGCGGGGACGCAGGCGTTCTTTTACACGCTGGTGAGTCGCGACACGAAGGTGGTGCATGCGGAATGGCGTGAGGTGTAGGAAGTGGGCAACGCGCTGAACCGACAGCGTTATTTGATGGCGCAGGGCTACACCTACAAGGTGCTGGTGAACATCACGAAGGGATTAAGCCGCGAGCAGATGACGAGCATTCCCGGAATGAAGGCGCTGTACGACCCTCAGTGGCTTCAGTCTGCGTTGGAAGAAGTGGAAATTGGGAGGAGCGAGTGAGGCGTAGACATTATCGGACAAGGCGCAGGATATGGACAGGAAGGAGAGACAGAAGATCACGGAAGGAGTGGAGAAGAGCGTGAAGGCGAAGAAGGGAAAGGGTTCTTCCATCGTGAAGAAGATAAAAGAAGCGGTAGGACACGGGCGTTTCACTGAGGAGTAGAGCACGTTTTCAGGGAACACGCTGGCGACCTATTCGGAGAAGAGAATACGATGTACTGTTTGTTGCAAACAGGAGCTAAATGAAACAACTAGGAAGTGAAGGCTTCTGAGCGTCCTCTCATTTCATCCTCTTCGGACGAGGAGCGGAGCTCCACACGCAGCAGCAGCGTCTTCAAGCATATGCTCGCATTCTCACGAATCGCGTCGCACCAATGGCTCTGCAACGAAGTGAGGACCTCCGACAATGATGAAACCATCTACGGCTCAAAAGCGAGAACAGCGACAAACTGCAGTGCTCAACACACTTAGGTAGTTCTGGATCAGTCGCATCACGAACTGGATGCTCTGCAGCGACACGAACCGATTCGTCGATTTCATGGTTTTCTTCAACCGCGGGAAGAGGACGAAAAAGAACTTCCGCTGGTAGTCCTGCGGGATGATCAGGAAGGTGCACTCGATTTGGCGCAGATACAGCAACTCGCGCGAAGAATCGCGCCAGGGCCAAGACTGGCAGAAGAAGCCGCCGATCGTTTCTGCGAGCTCGGGCTGCGTGATGACGATGGAGTACAAGCACTTGGAGACGCAGTTGAAGGAGGACTACAGATCATCGCGAATCACGAATCGCACCAGAATGATGGAAGTGCGGAACAGGCCGAGAATCGCCTTCAGCAGCTTCACGGGAAAGGGTCTGATGAAGTACCTCGAGCAAAAACTGAGGAGAAACTCGAGGTGCTTGTGGAAGCAAAACCCGAACCCAGCGGAGTCGAAATCGGGACTATTTCCGTCACTCCACCGCGCATCCAGCTCCTGCGCCTGCGTGTTGCGCGTGTTGATGATGAATTGCGAAAGCTCGCCCACGTTGCATCGCTCCTCGTACTCCACGCACAACTCCACCTGATCGAGGAGCACCAGGTGAAATGCGTCGATGAAGTGCGACCGGAAGGACGGGATCGCGAAATAGAGACAGCTCAAGAACTCCGTCAAGTAGAACTCCTTCTTCTTGTCGTACGAGTCGAGTTCGTGGATGATCGTCCGGATCAGAACAGAACGCTGATAGGGGTCCTTCTCGTTCTGCACTACACAGTGATTGCGGTTATGGAAGCAGCAACGGCGCACAATCGATGACGTCTGAATCACCGGCGAGTCGTCGATTAGCAACGGCTGCTGTGTCGACAACTGGCGCATGGCCAACTTCACGGCGTTTCCGTCCTGCAGCTGAAGCGGAGCCTAATCATCACCACCAGACGCTTCTCCCACAAAATGAAGCAACAGCAGGGGAAGGAGCGAACAACACGTCAGCGGGATGCGGATCATCATCTCGTTCGGAGCATCAGGTCGCGATTGCAGCAGCACGCGGTACATCGCGAAAAGGATGCTCTTTATGTCCTCCGCCGCCCACATCGGGAACTGTTGAGACAGACGAATCGCGTACTAGTCATCATCAACGCCAGCCACTCCCACGTTCTGCCGACTGTCCAGCGAAGTGTTGGACTGAGAGGGGATGATGCCGTCCATTTCGTTTCGCTGGAGTTGCTGCGTTGCCAATTCCTCGATGGAGGACTGCACAGGAATGACCACGTTCCTCGTCTGGTACATGCCCGTCGGTGCTCGAGGCGAAGAGAACATGCAGACTCGCTTTGAGGAATCCGGATAGTACAAGCCTGGCCGCATGCCCGACCGATCTGAAATGAAACACTGCATCCAGTTCTACCTTGGTACCCCTGCGGAGGCATCTGAAACTGCATCTGTTGAAGACTCGGTCCCGCTCCTTGCGGCTGGAATCGCCCCATACCGCTCCCATCCGAGTAGGGTGCATACGCCTGGTACGGGTTCCTCGCGTTTGAAATGGAAGACGGCGTCGCATACTACGACTCACGTTGCAACAAGCAAGTAGTACCTGATTGTACGGCAAAGCGCCTGGTTGGGGAAGCAGAGGCGGGGAATGACAAAAGGTATTCGCTGCAGGATACATGTACCGACTCATATTCACCTGTGATTCCACGTAGGGCACTTGACCGTTCATGATAACACGTGCAAGCGATGGAATGCAAAGACAGGATAAGAAGAGGTAGTTCTTACTTGCAAGTCAACGTCCTTAACAATCCGCGAGAAAAGAAGGAGAGAAACGCCCACTCAAAGAAGAACAGTGTTATGGGAGTTTTGATGACAACGCCGGGCCCACAGATTCGAATTGGTGGGTGATGAGTGCTGTTGGGAGCACATTGATTGACAAGGGAGGGGTTCTAGCAGGGATTTGATGAAGTGGGAAAGGATGGGTGGAGGTGATATAGCTGTACTGTCCGTTCTTGGGATGAATGCGTAGTGCGAGTCAGAAATGTGAAAAGGAATGAGGTGTGGATGGGATACTGATGGGACAGTGATTGTAGAGGGTTTGAGGGAGTGGTGAGTGGATGGTGCGAGTGTGACGTGTTTCAGTGGAATAGGGATGCGAAATGTGAGGTGTTAGTGAATGCGTCGCACTCATAAGCATATCAAGGTGAAATAGAATCGTGGACTCAGCCTCTCGTTTTAGCAGCTAGATGAATTGAAATCACCCTTCTATAATCAAATCCATAGTGAATACACTCTCTCCGTTTCGGATAGGAGGATCATTGCACTACGCCGTTCCTATGGAAAGGAATCATCACCCACATAACAGCCATATCACAAATACAAGTGAACACAAGGTGAAGCACAGCAACCCTATTGAAACGAAATGAACTAGCGGACCTTCATGCGGACAGAAGTTACATCCATCCACACGCATTCAAGTCCAACACAGGGATGAACCACTCATTCGTCCATTTCCTCGATGTGTGCCCGACTCACACCCATATCGTTCACACATCTCAAATAAGCATCAAAACCCTACAACCCTTGAGGGAACCCAAAGCGCAGAAACAAAGTGTAAACACGAAGCACACATTGCAACCATCCAAGGACATCTCTCATTCCATCCTCTACCTCTTGCATTCCCTCCATCTCCAACTCCAACCCCCTGTGACTCGAATTCCCACTAAAAATGCCACCCCATACATGACGCACTTCCAAACCCGAAAGCAACGCGAACTGGATGTTCTTCCACGACGGATGGGTTTGAAACTCGTGCGCCAATGAACGAACACGAAGAAGGGACTTCTCAACCCCAGCCATATTATTCTACAAATGATTATCGTACTTGCTTGCGATACCTTCTCCACCCATAACAACGGAACGACAATATCTGCACAACGATTAGTTGCTGAGCTTCGCAAGAAGGGTCATGAGGTTCGTGTGATCACCACGGGAGAGCCGGGCGAAGGCTTGTACATATGCCCTCACTACCAGCATGGTCTCGTTTCCACCCTCGCATCGTGGCAGGGCGTGAACATCGGAAAGGCCGTGGACAGCGTGATCCTGGAGGCCCTCAACGGCGCGGACGTCGTTCACTGCTACATGCCCTTCGTGTTGTCAAAGCGTGTTGTCAAACTGGCAAAGCAGTGCGGCGTCGCCTGCACAGCCGCGTTCCACTGCCAGCCGGAGGATATTACGTACAATCTGGGGATGAGCAGTTGCGGCTTCATGGCCGACTTCTTTTATTGGGCACTGCGTGAGTTCTTCTACAAGAACGTGAACTACATCCATTGCCCTAGTCAGTTTATCGGTGACGAGCTGGAGAAGCACGGTTACAAGGGAAAGCGCTACGTCATCTCGAACGGAATCAGCGAGCAGTTCAAGCAGGAGTCCATTCCCAAGATCCCTCAGCTGAAGGGCAAGTTCTGCATCCTGATGGTGGGACGATTGTCGAAGGAGAAGCGCCAGGACGTTCTTATCAAGGCGTGTACCTTGTCGAGACACGCCCAGGACATCCAGCTGATCCTCGCGGGCCACGGTCCCAAGGAGGCCAAGTACCGTCGCATGGCGCAGAAGCTCGCGAATCCGGCCATCTTTGGGTTCTACTCCCAGGAGGATTTGATGCATCTGATCAACATGTGCGACCTGTACGTGCATGCGTCGGATGTGGAGATCGAAGCCATTTCCTGCATGGAGGCGTTTGCGTGCGGATTGGTGCCCGTGATCGCGAAGAGCAACATGTCCGCGACGCCTCAGTTCGCGCTGTGTGAGAACTCCCTCTTCAAGCGCGGCGATTCGCAGGACCTGGCGAACAAGATCGACTACTGGATCGAGCATCCGGAGGAGAAGAAGATGTGGAGCCAGAAGTACATCGAGTCCAGCGGCAAGTACCGATTGGACGAGTGCGTGAATAGAATGGTGGATATGTTTAGGGAAGCGTCAAGCTCCATGTAATAGTCGAGTGTTTGTTACAAATAGGGAAGATCTCAATGCCGCCGTCCACCTGGAGCGTCTACGCGTGATTCCTCCTCCAATCAACTCACTGTTCCCGTGATATAGGACGCCTTATCAGATAGGAGGAAGGCTACCGCCTCCGCAACATCGTCCACACTTCCCATTCGCCTCAGCGCAATTCGCTTCATCAACTCCTCCCTGTCTTTGACTGACTCCTCCGTCATGTGCGTATCGATGAACCCGGGAGCCACCACGTTGCTTCGGATGTTGTAACGACCCATCTCCTTGGCGATCGAGCGCGAGTACCCCACCAGCGCTGCCTTTGTCGCAGCATATGCAGACTGGCCCGCTCTGCCACCCAAGCCGACAACCGACCCGATCGACACCACGCTCCCCTTCTTGTTCTTCATCATGTAGGGAAGCACGGTGCGCGTCATGACCATGGTTCCGATTGTATTTGTTTCAAACAGCGCCTCCATCGTCTCCTTCTTGCAGCGCATCGATATGCCGTCTATATTGATCCCTATCCATTCACCTTCGCCAGTATGCAAACCTGCCACGTTCACCAGTCCAACGGGAGCACCAAGTTGGGTGACGACACTCCGAACAGCATTCCTACCCTCACATTCATTACAAAATGGCATACACAACAGACTTCTCGTCTCGCACATCACACGGAACAGCGATGTGGGAACCCCCGCCTATCCCTCAATGAAAACAGGTAGAATCCACTTGACGCAAGTTCCTCTTTCAAACGGTTGATTTCCTGCTCGTTTCGTGACAACAGTCCCAATGCGTATCCCTCCTTCGCTAGCCGCGCTGCCACGGCCCGTCCGATACCCCGACTGCACCCGGAAACGATGCAAACGCCTGCCATCCAGTGCCGTTGAACAAAGGTGACTTTGAAACAAACAGACGCCATAATTGCTTTAGAGCTTGTCGTAGAACTCAATGACCTCCTTAGGAGCCTGGACGAGTTCAATCAGAACGCCTTCGCCAGAGAGAGGGCTGGGAGCCTTGCCCTTGGGGTGCACGAAGGTGATGTCGTAGCCAGAAGCACCCTTGCGAATGCCACCGGGAGTGAAGCGCACGCCCTGCTCAGTGAGGGACTTCACGCAAGCGGGAAGGTCATCCACCCACAGACCAATGTGGTTGAGAGGAGGGTTGTTCACCTTGGGGCTCTTGTTGGGATCGTAGGGCTCCATGATATCGACCTCGACGGCCATGGGTCCCTTACCGCAGCGGAGCACGTCTTCCTTCACGTTCTCCTTGGGGGACTACGATAAAGAGCGCGCCACACGCCTACCTCGAAGGAGTGGAGGTTCTCGAGACCGAAGATGTTGCACCAGAGGTTCTGGAGGGCAGCCTTGCTGGTTCCACCGATGGCGATCTGCTGCACACCGAGGATTCTGTAGGGCTTAGCAGTAGCGAAAGCACGCTTCTAACCATCACTCCCCACGATTCCACGCCCATACAGCAAAGTTAGCAATCATTCTCTTTCTCAATACGAAAAATGTGAGAGAGAGGAATCGGAGAATCGTGGAAATGCGATGGGAGGTCCCAATTCCTGCTCTCTCGCGAATACGCTGCACTCTCAGTGACGGATGAAGGGGAGAGAAGTAGAAGGTGGTAGGGAGGGACTGGGATGGCTTTCGAGGTGGATGACTCATGTTTCCTTCTCTGGTTCCCACAGTCCTTCACTCATCGTAAGGCGGAGAATTTTTGTATTCCTGACGACGAGAGCGAGAGTCCATCCTTATCAACCGAATCACTGCACGTGCATGCTCCAATTCCTATTATTCTATCGCCCCTGCAACAACCCCTCGTTCGCTGCTGTGTTTCATTCCCTCCAGCATAGAATAACGCAGGGAACACAGCCATAAGAGTTCGTCGCTCCATCCCATTCTCCACTCCAACAAACACAGCAACTAAGCAAAAAGGAAATGTTCTTGAATTCCTTCGTAATGGGGTTCCACCCAAGCATCGTTCTCGTATTCACGAGTCTTGAGTACTCCTTCATAAACGAGTCCAGTTTGAAAATCTACAGTGAAAGCCACATCCCTCCCCTACAGAGGCGTCATTCTTCGTCAACGAATGAACGAGCTGCGACAGCACGATGAAATCGGTCGCAAAGAAAATGTCGTTCTTGTACTTGTCGGTCAGATACGACTTCGCGTCAACGCATCTCCCTACATCGTCATCGTCGCTCCCCATTCCAACCCTTGTCGTCGTAACTGCACACGATCGGTCCGTTGATGCAGTTGATAGGGCTGTTCAAGTCGTCTTCCGCGCACGGAGGCAGATAATCGAAGTCTACTCATCACGCCCAAATCGCGCCCCAACCCGACGCGACGACGTGGCAGTTGGTCGTCAGCCGCATGACCTTCTCCAGCGTGTCCAGCAGCACCGTGGGAATGAACGCCTCGTTCGCGTTGTAGTGCTTGTAGCGATCGGCGCGATTCCGCCCCAACGCCGACTGCCTGTTGTACACGTCGATGTTCGCGTTCTGGTGCTGCGCGAGGGTGAACATGCTGTAGTCCGAGGACAGCAGGAAGTCGATGTAGCGACGGATCAGAGGATCAGACACGGGTCTATGACTAACACGGACGGTGAGAAGCAACAAGAAGAGCTCTTCAAAGTGATCCTTTCCTTTCTGCAGAATGATGCACTGCTCGAATTGATCGAGCGCGTCGCCCTTGGATCCGTAGTGCACGCGGATCTTGTCATGCGGCAAGCAGCTCATCAGGTCGTTCATGATCAGGAAGGCGGAATCCGTAAGATGAAGACAATTCTCGGGATGCTGCTAGGGCTCATCCGCGATCACGAAGCATACGATCGATTGAACGCTCACCTTCTCTGCGTACTCCTCGGGAATCGAGGGAGAGGAAAAGTACACGCTACTCGTAAATGGATGTCACTTCGCTCACTCGTCCGTCAGAACGTAGTACTTCATGTTCTTGTACACGTTGGGCACCTTGGTCTTCATGTAGTTCATGACGCTCTTCAGATTGGTGTTGCTTCCGTTCCCCAGCTCAAACACCGTCAGCGGCGTTCCCAGCTTGTGCTTCTTCAGAATGTATCCGGCAATGGCCTCCGAATAGAACGGGGTGAAGAGTTCCACGCCATTCATGTAGTGGACCCCCTGCTTCTATGCGTGAATGGTACGAAAGGACGCGCACATCGTACACCTCCTTGATCGTCTTGTTGAACTCCCATCGGCCCCAAAGACTCCCGAAATCGATAGGCTTCTCCAGTACGCCAATCTTCTTTGTCCTATTGTATCCCGACTCTTTGTTGTACAAGCAATCCTTGATGAAATCGCGTGCCAGAACCGCATCTACGCCGATCAGCAAGGACGTCTCGCCCGTACCGTTCAGTGACGCGAAGGATCGTACAAGAGAACGGCTGTTATGAAACACGTTAAGCGCGCGTTTACAGAACATGAGAATAGAAGAATGTGGTCCTCTCTCATCGCACGTTGCGCTTCGTTCAGCGTCATCCCGACAATTCTCCCCTTCGTGGTGTTTCACCCAACCTCATCATTTCCTTTCCCATGAGTGAGCCGGTGACATATAGCGTGAACGAGCAGGTGATTATAGAGGATGGTGCTATGTTCTACCTGGCAAAGGTGGGATTTGGTTTTGAGTTTCACCCGAAGATTCTGGCGATAGACAACGACAAATACAAAATACATTACAACGGATGGCCTTCCAGGTACGATAAGTGGGTCGCCGTGGACGAGCTGAACAAGGACAACGAAATGAATCGCGCACTGATGAGAATGAATAACAGCAGTGGAAAGGGAGACGAGAAGGCAAAGAACTCGCTTCAAGTGGACTTGATCACCGAAATGGTGTCTTCTTTCGTTTCTTTTCATCTGTAGAGCACCTTCTCAGAGTCGCTAAACAAGCTGCAGTTCCCGTTTCAACTGCGGGGACAACTCACCGAGGAGTGGTTTGTACGCGTTGTTCTTGCTGTCCATGGTAGATGGTCACAAATAACAATCTCTTCGCCCCTCTGCCTCGCAAACCGACCATGAGACAGATCATGACCACAGTGGGGTTTCTTTGAGGTGATAATCGCGTAGTATTTGGAAGAAGAAAAGGCGGAATCCAGAACGATGTTCGAGAATGCCTCCGAAGTGATGTCACAACCATGTCGTAATGCGTAGTTGGTTCAGGGCATCATGTACTACATGAACTCCGAATCAAGGAAGACCATCTTCTTCGCCACAGAAAGCGAGATTCTGTCTGCGATGGAGAAGAGTGGATCTCCTCCGCTCATCGACGTTGTGGGGGCGGAGCACCTGCTGCGTTTGTTGTGTTACTTGTGCTGAACGGATTTCACTGTAGTCGTAATGCCGATGATGTATGGCGTGTCGGATATGAACGAGAGCGAGATCCACTACGTTCACGAAGTGCTCCTGAGGATAGCGGACTTCCTCCTTCGCCACGCGGAGTACTTTTGTCCTTTTGATTCGTACTGCTCTCTGGAGAAGGTGCTGCAATCGTTGAACTCATTTCCTGTTTGATGGAACAAAGAAGAGAACAGCTTGTGCCCAGGGGAATGTGCTTTCCGTGCTTGTGTTTGATCTTGGCGACGTAATCGATCGTCTTTGTGTTCTTCTCCTTGTCCTTCGCTTTTGTTTTCTCCTTCTTCGCTTTCGTTTCCTTCATTTCCTTCACCTCCTTCACATCCTTCTCCTTCACATCCTTCACTCTCACCTTCTCCTTCACATCCTTCACTCTCGCCTTCTCCTTCACCTCCTTCACTCTCACCTTCTCTTCTTTCGCCACGCGCATCTCCTCTTCAAACGCCCTCTCCTTCGCCTTTCTCTCCTCCTCTCCCATCACCTCTCTCTCCTCGCGTCTGAACACACACACAAAGAACCCCTGACCCATACCGTCGCCCGCCTCACAACGCACCAAACACTCCGTCTCCTCCTGCGTCAAACCCTCACATGGGCGACCACGTCGACGCACCTCAGGCGCAGCAAGCTCCAAACGCCACTCCTGCTGCTCGGCGTTCAGGTGCTTCAGCGCGTCGCGCACCACCTCCTCGTCCTCCTCCTCATACACACTGCACGTCGAGTAATTGTTGTTAAGGACGGATCACTGAACATGCACAGGATATGAAATGTGCGTCACCGCAGGGAAGCGCGCCGCGTGCAGAATGCACCGCAGCTGGAAGTCACGCAGACTCTGCACGCGCTGTTTGGAAGGAGGCGCGTTGTCCTACACCTCACACCACGCTGGAGAACGCACGAGGGCTGTGTGAATCATCCCACTTCCACTGCACGAGGGATCCAGCTGGATGCGACGCACGCCCTTCAACACGGCGCTGAACGGGTTGGTGGACAGGAAGTCATGATGGAGACACACGATCTACGTCTCACGCCGTGGGGGATCCCTCACATTTCCACTCCCGTATCGTTCGCAACGGTCCTTCAGGAGCTCGTAGCGTTTTCGGTCGCGGTCGAACGCGTACACGGTTCCGCTGTGGGTGAGGTGGATTCGAGGTGTGTACTGGTTGCGCATGATGTCACCCAAGAACGTGGTTTTGTTGCCTGGCGCCGCTGTGGCGTCGATTACGTCGAATGTGAGCGGGGTCTTCGGATTGGAGAAAACATCGCGGAGAAGGAGGAAGGGAGGGAAGCAGGAGGCCTTCGTCTGCAAAATGATCGACAGCGAGCTCACCAGCGGATGATCATGAAGATCAACCGAAGAGGGAATGCGAAGAACACATGGGATCATTTCGTCCTGCATTATTTCCTTTGGATCGATGATTTCTACGTTCAGGAAGGGACCAACACAACTACTGCGCAACTCCTTCTTCACGTTCTCCACGGTGGTCTTTGCCATGTTCACGCGAATAAACTTCCATTTCTACAGCTAACCACAGAGTCACAGAAGCACCTCGCTGCTTTCTTCCTTCGGGAGGAGATCGGAGGGCTCCTTCACGTTTGCTCTCTTCATCAGTTCGTTCACATACGCGTCGATCGTTGGCTTCGCAGAACGGATGACGCGCACCACCGATCCGCCGCCCTATGACTCATCGTAAGCGTGCACCTCACACACGAACGCCCTGTCCAAAGACGGTGTCATAGAGCAGAACGTGAAGCAGAGCCTTGTTTTGAATCGTAGAGGACGCGAGTTCTGGAGTATTTGCGATGATATCGTCGAGCAGCTGCTGCGCCAGCAGCGTTTTGTTGCACAGAGCGAGCAAATAGCTCTATTCCTCACACAAAGCGCATAACGCACCCACCTTCTTCGCACAGGGAGAATTGTACACCAGTGTCTTCAGCGAGGCGCTTCGCTCCCAAAACGCCTGAATCACGTCTGCGGCTTGGTAGTAGGGAAGACTCATCGGGGTGTCAGTCTTCAGCTGCGTGAAGCGTGATGAGAGGAAAAGGAATGCGTGGGAGGGAGAAAGGGGCGAATGAGTCTCTCTTAAAGGCCAGAGAGGAGAGAAAGACAAGCTCGAATAGCTCAGCTGGTTAGAGCGTCGTGCTAATAACGCGAAGGTCTGGGGTTCGATCCCCCGTTTGAGCATTTTTCTTTTCTCTGAGGCCCTCCTCTTTCCTTTTTGCTCGTCAAAGGAAGAATGAACGAAATTCCGGCGACGCAGAACATTGGAGACCAGTGAGCGCGCTTCATGTTCCGCTTCATCGCTAGAGTGCTCATTCCTACGCAGGAAGCGATAGTGAATGCGTCGGTAGATTGGTGTTCTGGTTGGGTGAGATGTAGGAGATTTCACTTTGGGGCAAGCTAATCAGTCTGACAGCAGACCCGTGTGTTGAACTGCGCGGAAAGGATGAGGTTGTGCGTGCTGCGCTGTCTTTATCGTAGTTCACTTTTGGGCGGCATCCGAATAACGATATCCGCTACACCGAAAGCTATATTAGTTCTGTAGGATGAGTGTGCCGTGTCGATTCTAGTTTCATTGTCGCATTTTCATCTGTCGTGACAAATCACCGAATATTGTATACATCGAGGACCTGAGCACAAACGGCACCTATGTGAATGGCACCCGTCTTGTGAAGAACGTCCACTTCGCTTTGAAGCATGTGAGGGTGGGGTTTGGAGGTTAGGACTAGGGAGATTCGATTTCCTTGGTGTTTGCGAACAACCGGCAGAATGCGAAGACACACGCGTTCATCTTCCAGGATCCCTCCAAAGCGCTCTGTGTTGCTGATTCGTTTATTTCGCAAGAGTGGGAGTGAGCTACTGTGATGAGGGATAGTCTGGACGGCATTGAGGAGAGATACATCTTGGAGGGACATCTAGGGAGTGGAACGTTTGGAGAGGTTCGTCTCTGTCGTGAGATTGCCACGGGCGACATGTATGCGGCGAAGATCATCGACCTGAAGCAAATTCACTACCGGGTGGGATTCATGCAATTCGTTGTGATGTTTCAGGAGGACAAGATCAAGGTGATATTGAGAGAAGCGGAAATGCTCGCCAGTTTGCACCACCCCGGCATTCCGTTCATGAAGGAGATTGTTCGCGGCAAAGTGGGGATTCCAGTTATCCGTTTAGTGACTAGAAGAATTTGTACATTATCATGGAGCTGGTAACGGGCGGTGATCTCTTCGAGCGCATCGTGAAGTTGTCTCACTACAACGAAACGGAAGCTCGCACGCTGATGCAGAACATTCTTGAAGTGATTCTCTACCTCCATCAGCGCAACATCGTTCATCGCGACATCAAACCGGAAAACGTTCTCATGATTTCGGAGCAGGACAACACGTCCATCAAGGTCACTGATTTTGGACTAGCGAAATCGGTGGCGGATGGTCTTCACACGTATTGCGGAACCCCCCAGTATTACGCCCCCGAGGTGGGTGAGAATGTGGGATGTGAGGGGTAGATTCTACAGCGTCGCGGGAACAACAATGTGAAGGGGAGTTACGGGAAGGAGGTTGTATGTGTTGTGTTGTTCATTCCCTTTCGTGTTCTCTTGTGTTTTGAGTCATCCGTCATGTTTCACATCACAACCCGTCATGTTTCACAACTCACCTCATCATTCACCTCACATCATCACCTCATCACATTACTCATATCACAACTCACATCACATACTCACCCCCTCACAGGACATGTGGTCACTCGGTGTTCTTCTCTACGTCATCCTCGCCGGCAGACTGCCCTTCGACACCGACACGCTCTCGCAACAAATCCTCACCGCCAACGTCACCTTCGACGCGCCCCTCTGGCAAGCCGTCTCCCCCGAAGCCAAGGACCTAATCAGCCACCTCGTGGTCGTCGACCCTTCCCAACGCTACACCGTGGAGCAGGCGCTCCAGCACCCGTGGATCGTCAACGTGAGTGTTCGCATCATCACTCATTCCCAGAAGGAGTGTTCTCAACGAGGGTCGCTGCGCGCGTCGCAACTCCTCGCCTCGCCGCCCTCGCTGCTCTGCCAAGAATCGCTCGGTGAAGAGCCCGAGTCGCCCACGCACACCAATCACTCCTCCATCCCCGCGGAAGCGATCGTCTCCGACAGCCAGCTCGCCGAAGACGAACGACTCTGGCGCAACAAACGTCTGGTGGTGTCGCCGTTGCCGCTCCACCAGCCCTCGCAGATGATCGTCGCGTCGTCGGTGAACGAGGAGATGGAGGGGCAGGAGGGATGTGCGGAGGGTCTGACCACGCCGAAGAGCAAGAAGCAGGAGGTGGAGGCGGAGGGCGCGACGAACTCGCGTGTCGGCAAACCGTTTCGGAATGGACTGAAGGCGGGCGTGGTGGCGTCGTCGATCTTTGACGCGTCGCCGGGGAAGAAGGAGGAGAGTCCGCGACGAGCGGGGCGTGGGAAGAAGACCATGATTCAATCGAAGAACATAATGAACTACTTTTCGCCGAAGAAGATGGACAAAGCCGTGTAATGCGGTGCTAGTTTGTTGTGAACAAAGAACACAATTCTACAACTCGATTTTGGTTTCTGACTGAAGGTAGATGTCCTGAACCTAGGCGTAACACCACACACCCAGCGCGCACAGTCATGGCAAGCAAACGACCAATATTACGCGAACGAATGAACTTCTGGTAGCTCGTCTATCCCTCACACGCCCAGCGCACCCGTACCCTTCGTACGTACTCTAGCACCATCTTCTCCACATTGTCGAACAACGTAATAGGGGGCAGCGCTTTGTTTTCCTCGGTCATGCTGGATTTCCAGGCGTTGTACTGCTCGTTGAATTCATTTATTGCCGACAGCGGGATATATAACTGAGAACACGACACGCCCTATGCCCTAAGGGAAATGGAGATTCCTCACGGGAATCAAGTAGTGCTCCACGATCGTCTCCACTTTTCGCAGCTTCTAGTCGTTACAGCAGGCCAGAAACACTCACTTGCGTGAGGTTGTAGTTGCTGTCATTGTACATCCTTTTGAATTCGCTGACATCCAGGAAGAACAGGATGTTCTCCTCGCATCGCTCCTCAATCACAAAGCTCTGAATGTGCTTCAAGCACTTTTCATTGCTCAACAAACCCTCCAGCGACTGGCTGACACTCATGTACGCGTCCATGTCAAGCGACGCCCTCGAATATTCCATATCCTGGATGCTCTGCTCGAGAGACGCGATGAACGCGTTCTCTTCGTCAATACTGCTTTGCACGATTTGGCTTGACATGAATCCACCCGGTTCTGCGAAGGAGAGTACAAGATATGCCCGAAAAACGGGAAGACAAGAATGGGGTCGTTGGGAACGGAAGCGTCCCAGTTTCGTTCATTAAGGACACACGCCTCCGGAAAGGAATCCATGGGTCTAATGACAACAAACAGACTAATCCGAGGCCATGATATTGAGTGCAATTGAAACAAGAACAAGGGTACTCTCCAATTCTCGAAAATGCGAGTATAGCAGAATGAGCGCGTAGTGGAGAAGAACCAGAACAACGAACGAAATGTCGTAGAGGTTCTTCTTCTTGAGTGCCGTCACCGAATACGCCAGCAATCCGCAATAGAGGTCTACGCGTCACTTTGAGATCCCACTCCTCACAGGAGACGTGCTGAACACTACCCACGAACTGATTGCCGTACATGATCCACGCAACCGAAGAAAAGCAAATCAAGGAAAGAAGGAAAGAGAAATAGAAGGAACGCTGCAGCAGCACGAGGAAGAGAGGGAGGAACAGAAGGACGAGCTTCACCAACCGGTTCATTCGCTACGCATCATCACATCGCGCCACATCGACAAAAGAGAAAATGAACGCGGAGTAGCCGTTGATCGCGAGAACGCCCATCTCGTGGAGCGACACGCAGTTGACGGCAGAATACACCACTATATGTGAAAACGGCACATGGGTCGCAAACGCGAAAGCAAATAGTACCGAATTCTGCCAAAGAACGACGCCAACGCCAGCGACAGCGAAGAGCGCGCTCGCGGACGCGGCGACTGCGGAACGATCTGCGTTGGGGGTGCGACTTCGTCCAGGGGTTGCTTCGCTTCCCTCCTTCCCTTTTTCCCTCCTTCTTTTCGCTTGTTGGGCTTCGCTTCGGCGTGCGGGTGCTTCCGCTCCACCTTCGCGGGCGTTTCAGTCTTCAGAGTTTTCCCTCTCTTCTGCGAAGGCTGCTTCTTCTTCTCCTTCTTCGGCGGCGCCTCGTTCTTCTTCGGCTCCTCATTCTTCGGCTCCTCCGGTTCTGTGACGGTCGTCGATGCGATCTCTTCATGCACCACTTCGACAGCAGGCACTTCTTTCACCTCCTCCTTCACTTCCTCCTTCTCCTCCTTCTCCTCTTTGACAGGCGGCGGGGGCGGTGGCTCCTCCTTCTTCTTCATCACGAACTCCGCCGCATTCACGTTCAGCTTCCCGCTGATGTGATGAGCGTCGCTCCGATTACCACTGATATGGTGAATGTCACTTCGATTACCACTGATATGGTGAGTGTCACTTCGATTACCACCGATGTTGTGAGAGTCACTCCGGGAAAGGGAATGCGATCCCTGGTAGCTCGTGTCGTAGAGAGGATGAAGGGATTGCCATTCGGGGGAAGAAACAGAGCTCAAATCGCGCTGTGAGAAGGGCTGTGTAGCGAAATCCGATATCCCGTCCATACCCGCAAAAGTGAACGAGGGCTCCCGATAATTGCGCTCGAAAAGGGGAGACGAATAGGGGTATCCGTTTCTTCTGCTCTCATACGGGATGGAAGCGTCTCTCTGTGCAAAAGGACATGAAGAAAGATAAGGATCCGGAGAAGCGAAGAACGAGGAGGATAGTCCAGAGGACGGGAACGCGGACGAAGAAAAACCGGAAAAGGGCTCCGATGAAAAGGGAAGTGTTTCCGACAGCGGGTCGTACAGATTCCTTCTCTCTCCCACTCCCTGACTCTCCTGACTTCCATAGGGCAACGAAAAATCGTAGGAGTAGTCGTGCATGCCGTAATCGGGATCAAGGATACTGTTGCGCGCACCGTTTCTGTTCTTCAACTCCCTCTCATAAGGATCAAAACCGAACGCACCCTCGTTCTGGTAGAGACCCTCTGACTGCGATAAGAGGTTGTTTTCGTCCGTCTCCTTCATCTACCCTTAACGAATCCACTTCCGCAGATACCTTGTTTGGATGCGCATAGCGCTTTCCGTCCATTCCAAAAGAAGAGGAATTAACGCTCGAGTGAAACATGAATGAGCATTAATGGAACACTCCATTTCGAGGGAGTGTGAAGTGCCCTGTCTGTGGAGGTGAATAGAGTGGTGTGTGAGGGCTCTTTGACTCTGATGTGTGTGTTCTTCCTTCTTTGCTATTGAGTAAGGACATGCTTCCACTGAATGAGCACAAGCGAATCCGAAGCACAAACGCAACACCTGTGAGTGTCTCTCCCAAAACGGAATA
>ENA-UEQW01000451-UEQW01000451.1-human-gut-metagenome-genome-assembly--contig:-NODE-451-length-39216-cov-29.131761_pt1 | contig 39216 bp, 32 predicted proteins | sample MGYA00242947_ERZ507947 | MGnify/ENA primary metagenome ERZ507947 (study PRJEB26167, sample SAMN06115421) | human gut metagenome | host: Homo sapiens | place: China:Guizhou | collected 2015-03-17... | reverse complement strand
GTTCCGGAGACGATGACCTTCGAACTGAACCGGATGGCCCAGCTGGCGCTCTCCGCAGGAATCCTCTCCTGCCGGACCGGAAAAGTGGAACAAGTTTAATCGGGAGTCTGTTCATGAAAAAACTCATTCTGTTCTTCTGCAGCTTATGTCAGCTGCCGCTCTGGGGTGGAAACACTTTTTTCGATGTCGCTTCCAGCAGACCGGAACACTATCATGAGCTCTGGAAATCCGGAGCCTCCTGGCAGGTGCGGAACAACGCAGTCCGCCTGAAAATTCCCGCCGTCAAACATTACAATCAGAATCCGGGGATCGCACTTCGTCCTCAGACGGGAGAGTATTTCAATCTTGCGGGTTATTCCGTAATTGCCGTGGATGTGAAAAATCTCAATTCCTTCCCCGTCAGCCTGATGATCGAGGCCTGCAAAGCCGGCAACTACAAGTGGGGCAGAGACTACTTCGCCTACAGCGGCATCGGTCTGGAACCCGGCGAAAAGGCCACCATGCGCCTGCGCTACCATCGAAACAATCCGCGAAAAGAGAGCTGGGCTCCCGAGGGCCTGCAGATCAATTTTGACGGATTCAACGGATTCGAGCAGCACGTGAACCCGGCGCAGGTAAACGAGATCCGTTTTTACAGCCGCAGACCGGAACGGACCTGTCTCTTCGAGCTCTCCAATTTCCGTCTGGAAGAACCGGCGTCCCCTCTGCCCGCCGCGCTCAAAACGCCTCAGAGTTTCTACCCCTGCATCGACCGCTTCGGCCAGTACAAACATGCGCAGTGGCCCCGCAAACTGCAGAACGAATCGGAGTTTGCCCGATATGCCGCGACCGAGCGGAAAGAGTTGAACGCCCATCCGGAAACAGCTGACCGCACAGTGTATTTCGGCTGGAAATCCGGTCCTTCGTACCGGGCCACCGGCCATTTTTATCCGGCAAAACATGATGGAAAATGGTTTCTGATTGATCCGACCGGAAAACTTTTCTGGTCGTTTGGCATGGACTGCATCAACCTGTTCGATCACCGTACCGGTCTGGCCCTGCGGGAACACTATTTTGAACAACTTCCAGAGCGCAGCGGCGTCACCGAATGGTGTTATTCCACGGGCTATGCCCTGGGCCGCTGGTATAAGGAAAAAGGTCTGTCCACGTTCCCGGCATTCAATTTTGTCCGGTGGAACCTGCTCCGCAAGCATGGATTCAGCGAAGAGGCTGCGGTCTCCGGATTTCTGAAGGACGCCTCGCGCCGTTTGAAAAGCTGGGGCTTCAACACGGCCGGGAACTGGAGCGACAAACGATTTCTGGCTCAGAAAAAAATCCCTTATGTCGTTCCTCTGGAACCTCAAACCCCGACCATTCCCAATGTTCCCGGGCGCTCAAAATCTTTTCCGGATGTCTACCACCGCGACTTTGCCAGGGCCCTCGCCTCACTCATGAAGAAAGAGTATGAATTCACCTTCGACGACCCCTGGTGCATTGGATATTTTGTCCACAATGAACTGGCCTGGGGCGATGAAACCAGCCTGGCCCGCGGGGTTCTGCGCGCCCCGGCAGGGCAACCGGCCAAACTGGCGTTTCGCGATATGCTCGCGAAGAAATACGGTTCCATCGACAAGTTGAATCAGGCCTGGCAGAGCAACTACTCTTCCTGGGAGGCGTTTCTCGCCAGTACCGCAACGCCCGCCGGACAGGGAGCCCAACAGGATCTAATGCAATTCAACCACCAGATCGTAGAAAAATATTTTTCGACAATACGCGACACGCTCAAACAGACGGCACCTCACAAACTCTACCTCGGCTGCCGTTTTGCCGCGGACTATGCGGATCCCATCGTGAAAAGCGCTGCCAGATATGTCGATGTCCTGAGCTATAACCTCTATCAATATTCGGTCGGCACCTTCCGCCTGCCGGAAGGAGTGGACAAACCTGTCGTCATCGGAGAATGGCACTTCGGCACCCTGCAGGCCGGTCCGCCCTCCCCCGGTCTTTGCAGCACCTCCAGTCAGCAGGATCGGGCTCGCGCCTTCGACCGCTACGTGCGCAGCGCCCTGTGGAACCCCTTCATCGTCGGAGCCCACTACTTCGCCTATTACGATCAGATGGCAACCGGCAGACCGACCGACTGTGAAAACATGCAGTTCGGGTTCCTGAGCGTGGTCGACGTTCCCTATCCGGAGATGATCGAGGTGTCCAGAAACATGTCGAAAGAACTCTATTCCCTCAGAACTCAAAAATAAACACGTAAGGAGATTGAAACGATGAAATCGGAATCACCGGCAATTCAGACGCTCTGGCAAATTCAATTTCTCCCCATGGCGAGACGTTGTTTTACTCTCATCGAACTCCTGATCGTAATCGCGATCATTGCCATTCTGGCGGCGATGCTTCTGCCGGCTCTCGGGAAAGCCCGGGCGGCGGGACTCCGCTCCAGCTGTATCGGCAATTTCAAGCAGATCGGAGCAGGAGTCACCCTTTACCGCGGAGACTTCGACGAGATGATTCCCTGCTGGGGAAAGGTCGGCATCCAAAGCTGGCCGTGGGGACGGTATATGGCAGAATATAACTACCTCACTCCCAAAACAATGTTCTGCCCGGGGCAGACCGTCAAGCAGGACATTGATTTCGATGAGATCGGTTCCCTCTACACTCTGGGTATCATGACGTTGACCTCCCCCAAGGTACAGGATTACTTCGATGACCACGCCGATCTCTTCGGCTCGCGGAGCTCGATCAGCAGAACACAGTCTCCTACGCTGACCACCTTCTACTTCTATGCCTTCAAACGGGTGCGCAACCCGGGGCAGCTGCCGCTTTTTGCCGATACCTGCAGGACAACTCTTTCGCCGCGCGGCGCGGGAATCTGGGGATACAGCCCCTATTACAACGATCCCAATTATGCGGCGAGCATCCACCACGGCAATACCGGCGTCCTGGGATTTGGCGACGGTCATGTCGAGAACGTGACCATTCTGCGCTGCCGTGAACTGGATTTCACCCATCTGACCGTCAACGGGATGCATCAAATCTTCAACTGAGTTCGAACGGTTCCGCCCGCTCCTGCTGCTGTCTCCGGGAACGCCGGTATTCCCCCGGGAAAAAACCATATTTTCTCCGGAAAGCGAGCGAAAGCGACATGGCGGAACTGTAGCCGCTCTCCTCGGCAATCCGCTGCAGCGGCAGGTCGGTCGTATCCAGGAGATAGAGGATGCGGTTGAAGCGCAGTTCCTGGAGGAAGCAAAGCGGGGTCTTGTGAAGATGCTGTTGAAAAAGCCGCACCAGCATCGCATGGGAGCAACCGGCCGCTTCCGCCGCAGCCTCAATGCTGATGCAATTGCTGAAATTGAAACTTAAATAACGAATCGCCGCGGCAAGTTTGGGATTCTGAAACGCCAGATTGTCCGTACTGTAGCGGGAATCGATCGCCGCCGGCGCCACCCGCACCGGTTCCATCGGAACCGTTTCGCCGGCCATCATCCGATCCAGCAGCTCTACGGCCCGGCATGCCGTCTCCCTCGGCTCTCCGTAAATGCACGACGTCGGGATCTTCGCATACGGGCTGTCTGTATTGCACAGGACCGCGACCTCCTCCGGTATGCGCACCTTCAACTGACTGAGCACACGGTATGTGGCGGTCAAATATCTCCCGGAAGGAACGAACAGCGCCAGAGGGCGGGGCTGAGAACTGAAAAACTCTGCCAGAGAATCCATGATCACCCCGTAGTCGGCCAACGCATTGCTCGGCATATTCTCCTGCCAGTAACAGACGGCCAGTGCAATTCCACGCTCTTCCAGAACCTGTTTGAGGGAGAACACCGGGTCGATTTCCGGGACGCAATCCGGCCGGTTCCAGTTTCTGGCCTCGATTGCCGCAAAGTTGCGAAAACCTTTGTTGAGAAAATATTCCGCCGTCATCTCGGCAACTCTCCGGGTATCGCCGACGATACTGCGGATATTGTCTCTCGGCAGCAATGCAAAGGAGATGCACGGTGTGCCGGGGAAATTCTGAATCGTGCTCAGCTCGTTGAGGTCGGGGAAATTGGTTATGATTCCATCGCCGCTCCAGCGAGGAGGAATGCGGCCGTTGCTGAACTCGATCAGCCAGTTTCGTTCGCGCCCCAGCCGGAAGAGTTCCCGGCATAGAATTTCGTTGGGATCGAGAAATGCGCAAAGAACCTGCTTCATCCGTTTTCCGTCTGTTCCTGAAGTACCATTCAACCTGGTTCAATATAACTCAAAAATAATTTTTTTCAACCGTCTGACTGCGGATCGTTGTCAAACCGGAACTTCATGAATCGGAACTTATTGCAAAAGAGAAAGTGATCGTTCTCCTGCCGTGGTCAGGACACTGCCGTCTGCAGAAAAGTTCACACATGCTTCCAGGAGGAATTCCTTCCCGGCGACGCAAAGCAAAAGGTTTCGGCAAGAATGCTCGACCACGCGCGCAAAAGCAATTCCCAATCCCCGTATCAAGAACCGCATTCGAAGCCAAATATTGCAGTGGAAAAAAATTTTTCAATTTTCAGTTGATTTTCCACGGAATCAGTGTATCTTTTATAGTAAGAAAAATTAAAAATGTCAATCTGCAGAGTTTTCCGCCGGAAGGTGTGAGGAATCTGGACGTCACTGTTTGCCTGCTGTTTGTGACTACAGAGTTCCGCATCAAAGGAACCGGCAGGAGAGATCTGCAGGGCTCCGGTAACTTCGGCATCCGAAATGGACATTTGACAGGCAGATTTCGTTTTCTGCTCTGTGGAAATGTGTTATTTCTGTCTTGCTGACCGTTGTGGGGTATGACATGACGGCCTCCGGGCGGCGCAGTCGCTCCGGAGCATTCGAAACAGACAGAACGGCAGGCGACCTCCCTTCCCCCGGCGTTCCTCCGTGTCGTATGTGACATGGAAACCGCCCGGCCAGCAGTCAGGCTTCCTGTCCTCTGCCGGAAACACAGCACACTTTGACAACAGGATATTACTGCCGAAACGTTCCGTAAAAGGATCATTCCAGCTCCGGATTTCCGCCCTCGCGGACCGGCGGAATCACCGCGCACCTCAGGGCGCGGCGGCCGGATCAGGCTGATATATGGAATATTTTCTGATAGAAAGCAGAGATACAATAAAACAACAAGGGAGGCGAAAGACGAATATGGCGATCAACAGAAAAGAGGTCAGGGATATCGCGGCCGGGATCGGTTTCCTATTGCCGAATATTCTCGGATTCGTGGCCTTTACGCTCATTCCGCTGCTCATGAGCATCTACATGGCGTTCACCGACTGGAACCTTGAGATGCACAACTTCTTCCGTTTCGAACCGATCCGTTTCGTCGGATTCGACAACTTCGTGAAGCTCTTCTCCGATCCGGATTTCCCCCACTATCTCGGGAACACCTTCTTTCTCATGATCGGCATTCCGTTCGGCGTCGCAGGCAGCCTCGTCGCCGCCCTGCTGCTCAACATGGAGTTTCAGAAGGGGGATTTCCGCAAACGGCTCAAGATCACGATGATCCTGACCGCCGTGATGGTCTCCTGCTTCGGACTGCTCGCCATTCTGGGCTTCGGCGGCTCCGGCATGGCGCTTCTGCTCATGTCGCTCACCGGCGCCGTGCTGATTCTCGGCTCCATCGGCCAGCAGACGGTCTACCGCACCCTGTTCTATTTCCCCTACTTCACCGCGGGCGTCGCAACCTATATTCTGTGGAAGAAGCTCTACAACCCCCTGAACGGCCCGATCAACAATGCGTTGTCTCCGCTTCTGAATCTCGCGACACCGGTCGCGCGTCAGATCAGTCCGGCCTGCAATGCGATCGGCATCGGGCTGCTGGTGGTTGCCGGTCTCATCTTTCTCTGGATGGTGTGGCGCAAACTGCGGCTCTGGCGCGATGGAGAATCCGGCACGGCAAGCGTCTGGCTGGGTATGATTCTCTCCTCGCTCCCGCTCATTTTCGCCTGGTGGTGGACGGCTCCGACTTGGACCGAAGTCGCCGGAAAAGGCAGCTGCGGAAGTTTCATTCTCCTCCTGATGGCCGCCTTCCTCATCATCGGCTGGGGCGCCTTTTTCGTCCGCTGCTCGATCGTCGGCAGGAAGTACCCCTGCATCATCGACCGCGGTATCGGGGACTCCACCATCATCGACGGTTCAGTCATGGTGCTGAACATGGCGCTGATCGGCCTCTGCTGTGTCATCTGGAAACTGCCGGAAATGGCGGCGGCGGAAGAGGGTCTCACCCCGCCGATGTGGCTCTCGGACTACTACTGGGCCAAACCCTCGCTGCTCATCATGGGCTTCTGGGGCGCAATCGGTTCCAACAACATGCTGCTCTATCTGGCCGGTCTCTCCGGCATCTCGCCGGAACTCTACGAAGCGGCGGACATCGACGGCGCCAGCCCCTGGCAGCGTTTCTGGAACATCACCTGGCCGCAGCTTTCCAACGTCACCTTCTTCATCATGATCATGTCGATCATCGGCGGGTTGCAGGGCGGATTCGATATGGCGCGCGTGATGACCGACGGCGGCCCCGCCGGTTCCACCACGACGCTCGCCTACTACATCTACAACGAAGGCTTCAGCACCGGACGGCTCGGATACGCTTCGGCAGTCTCGTGGATGCTCTTCTTCATGGTGTTCATCGTGACCATATTCAACTGGAAATTCGGCAACCGCTACACAAACGACTAAAGGAGACTCCTCATCATGAAGGAAAAACACAGATTCTGGGGTGGTTTCGCCAAACTCCTGACACTGAATATCGTCCTCACCATCACGGCGGTACTGCTGATCCTGCCGTTCACCTGGATGATCCTCACCAGCCTCAAGCTGATCGACGAGATCGGAGCCGACTCCTGGCTCCCCGAGGTCTGCCAGTGGCACAATTACCGCGACGTATTCACCATGAAAGGGATCTTTTTCGGCCGCTGGTACTGGAACACGATCTTCGTCTCCTGCTGGATCACCTTTCTTCAGGTGTTCACCAGCAGTCTCGCGGCGTTCAGCTTCTCGCGGCTGCAGTGGAAAGGGCGCGATCAGGTGTTCTTTCTCTACCTCGCAACCATGATGCTGCCCGGACTGGTGATGATGGTGCCGAACTATCAGAACATGGTGCTGCTCGGGCTGGTGGACTCCTACACCGGCCTGATCCTGCCCGCCGCCTTCTCGGCCTTCGGCACCTTCATGATGCGTCAGTTCATGATGAACATCCCGAAATCGCTTGACGAAGCCGCCGAAATCGACGGCGCGACCAAGTGGCAGCTCTTCTGGGATGTGGTGCTGCCGCTGGCCCGCCCGGCGCTGGTGACGCTGACGATCTTCACCTTCATCGGCAACTACAACAACCTCTTCTGGCCGCTGGTTTTGATGAAGACGCCCGACAAATACACCCTGCCGATCGGCATGCTCTCGTTTCAGGCGTCGCAGGGACAGCAGACCCATCTGTTGATGGCGGCGGTCACGATGAGCGTCATACCGATGATCGTCATTTTCGTGCTGTTGCAGAAGCAGCTGGTGAAGGGAATCATGCTCGGCGGAGTGAAAGGCTGAGGTCCGTGCCTCCCGATTGCGGCGGAAACAGTTTTCCGCCGCTTTTTTCATGTTTTTTTTGAAAAAAATTTTGATCAACTGTTGACATTGCGACTTTTTCGAGTATAATATTGATAGAGCGAGAAATCATCGTTGCAGAATCATGGAGCAAACGGATCGAATATGCTTGCCAGAAAGAAAAAAGTGACGCTTTCCGATATCGCCGACGCGGTGGGTGTATCGCGCGCCCTGGTGGGTAAAGTGCTCGGCGGCGGCAACAGCAATATCCGTGTGAGCGAAGAGACCGCCCGGATGATCCGGGAGGCGGCGGAGCGTCTCCATTACCAGCCGAACCTCTCCGCCCGGATGCTGACCGGGCAGAGCAGTCATCTGATCGGGATTCTCATCGACGCTCAGCCGCCGCCGGTGACCTTCCGCACGCTGGCATTCATCGACAAATATGCGGCAGAGAACGGCTATCGGCTGCTGATCGGCGAAGCGCACAACAGCATTGACAGTCTGTACCACCACTATTCCAATTTCATGCAGTACAACGTCGATGGTGTGATCTGCCTGGCCCATGACTACCCCGGGCAGGAGGAGAAGCTTCAGGAGCTGTTCCGCGATGCGGAGAACATCGTTTTTGTCGAAAAACCGGTTCTGCCGGACGCGTGCTGTGTGGAAATCGATCGCGCCGCGGCAGTGGAAGAGCTCACGTCGCTCCTGCTCCGGACGCGCAAACGGGTCGGCATCATCATGGAAGACCCCTCCTATCACAGCATTCGACAGCGGAAAGACGGGTACTGCCGCGCCATGGAAAAGGCGGGGATGGATCGACAATGGATTCATTTTCTGCCCGATGAGCAGGTGAGCCTGGAAGAGCTGATGCACCAGACCATCACGGAATTTGTTCTTCCCGAGCAACTGGATGCGCTGATTGCACCGAACGATCTGGCAGCCTCCTATCTCATGCGGGAACTTCTGCAACGGGGATTCCGAATTCCGGAGGACATTGCAGTGGCGGGTTTTGACAACGAACCGTTTTCCGGCAGTCTGTATCCGAGCCTGACCACCATCGACGACAACAACGAGGAGATCGGCAAATATGCGTTCGATCTCCTGCTGGAGCAGCTGAACGAAAAGAGATCGGTTCATCACAAACACAGCGTTTGCGTCACCCCGCGTATTGTATGGCGCGAATCTATTTGATGCGAAAAAATTTTTACCTAATTGATAGAGCGTGAAATCAATAAAATAAGGACAAAAAAACAGCAGGCGAAAGGAGGGTGGAAAGATCATTCAACCGTATTCGGAAAACAAACTGATGAGCCCGGGAGTTATGAAACACGTCAACAGTATTATATTTCAATATTCTGCCGCTATTTCAAGCTGCACACAGGAGGAAAAAAAATGAAGAACAACAGCAGACATTTCACTTTGATAGAACTTTTAATAGTTATAGCAATTATCGCTATTCTTGCGGCGATGCTGCTGCCGGCGCTGAACAAGGCACGCAGCCGGGCGCAGATCAGCCAGTGCCAGGGCAACGTCAAGCAGATCATGACCGGAATCCTGTCATACACAACCGATTCCGATGACTACATGCCGCTCTGCATTCAGTCCTATGACGAAGGACGTACGAACAGCATCTACTGGCTTTCGGAAATTTATCCCTACGTCGGTGGTGGACAGTATACCATTCCGGTGCCCACGGATTTCACTCTTGCTAAAGTATTCACTTGTCCGAGCGCACAGCCCGGAGAAGGAAAATTCTGGAAAAATGCAGGTATCACCTGGTCCCACTATGTCTATCCGGCGCCATTTGGTGACCTGCGGTATTATCCGACCGGAACCAATCCCTGGTATCTGCCGAAGAAAGTGTCCAGAATCTATCATCCGACCATGCAGGGAGTTATCACGGACAAAGGCCCCGGGCTGCGTCCCGAAAACGATTTCTGCGACTTGTTTGAAGATTTCAAGGATATCATAAGTCCGATCAACGGCTCCCAGACGCATGGAGGTCAGGCCAATGTCGGTTTTGTTGACGGCCATGTCAAACCGAAGACGTTCTATGACCGTACTGAAGTGAACGAGCTTGGCCACAGCAACACGGACTTCATCAACACGTTCCACCACGTCTGCGCCACGTGGGTATGCCCCAAATGTGCCACGCAGCGCTAATTCATGGATTACAGCATGAAACAAAAAACTAACATCATTGCTGCCGTCTGTCTGATCGCCAGTGCGATCTATGCCGGCAACCAGACGTTTGATCAATACCGCGCCTGGCCGGAAGGAAACCAGATCGGTCCTGTCTATGAGCAGGATTTCAGCACCGGAGATCTGAAGGTGTTCACCGCCTTCCCGGGCTACACGATCGGCAAATACGGCTACAACGGTTCCCCCGGTCTCCGCGCCGAACGCAAACCCGGCGAGAAGTACGGATTCGTCTCGGTCACGATTCCGAATCTGAAACCGGGCAAGACCTACAAGGTCTCCATGCTCTGCCGCGGAGAAAACATTCAGGGGGAACCGCACGGTTTCTGCATCGAATTCTACAAGAAGCCGGGCGACCAATATATCGGCGGGCTTTATGACGCCCAGCCGATTACGAACGAGTGGAAGAAGATCGAACGCCCCTTCGTCCTGAAGGACGGCCAGGAGGCGCGGGTTTCGCTCTACATCCGCGACAACGCCTCCGGTGTGCTCTACTACGACAACCTCCAGGTGGAAGAGGTCGGCAATCTCTGGTCGGTGCTTCCGACCCGCCTGACCAACCTCTCGCTCTGGACCGACGACTCCTCGTTCGAGCTTCACGCGGCAATTCCCGAGGGAGCGAAGAACTTCGCCGTACTCGCGACGCTCGATCTTGACGGCAAACGGTATGAGAAGCTGCTCAAGCCGGATGCGAAAGGATTCTGCAGCGGCGACTTCGGTCCCCTCCCCGCCGGACACGGGAAAATTGATTTTACGTTGCTCGACATGGCGGCCAAACGCCGTCTCGCCTCGAGCGCCTATGAGATCAATGTGCGAACCCGCGACGCCGTCTCCGCCAACGCGGTGACGATCGACCGGGACCACCGTCTGATCGTCGACGGCAAACCCTTCATGCCGATCGGTATCTACGGTGCCTGGCAGGGCTCCATGAAGGACGAGGATCTGCAGCGCATCGCCGATGCGGGATTCAACACACTCCATCTCTACGGGATGGCGTGGCACCGCGGCCCCGGCAAATACGCCTCGGATATGGAAGGCATCCGCGCCGGCGTGGATCAGGTCCACAAGTACGGCCTGAAACTGGTTGCCAGCCTCAAGGAGCAGCTCCACGGCTGGAATCACAAGGTCGATGACGCCTTCGGGCCGATTCCGGTGGTGAAGAAGATCGTCAGCAACCTGAAAGATCATCCGGCACTGCTGGTCTGGTACGTCAGCGATGAGGAAGCGCGCTCCCGCGTGCCGGACATCATCCGGCTGCGCAACACGATCAATGCGATCGACCCGGATCACCCGACCTGGACTCTGACCTGCTTCTACGACGACCTCAACTACTACGCCACTTCGGGTGACATCCTCGGAATCGATCCCTACCCGGTCAAGGCGACCCATGGCCCGCAGTCGCTCCGCGAACTGGAGGATGCGCTCGCCGCCGGAGAAAAGACCGGAACCACCGTCTGGCATGTGCCGCAGGCGTTCAACTGGGCCGTCGTCGATAAGAACATGAGCGACGAAGCGTTCCGCAAGAGCCGCTTCCTGACGCGGGAAGAGGTGCGTACCGCCCCGCTGCTCGGCGCCATCCACGGGGCGAAAGGGTTCGTCTTCTACGCCTACTACGACATTACGACGATGGAGAAGCGCGCTCCGGAACGCGGCGAGCAGGACTGGAACAACCTCAAGGAAACGGTCCAGCTTCTGCACGACCTCGAACCCTGGATCATGAGCACGGAGAAAGCTCCCGCGGTGACGGTCGAAAGTACTCCGGAGAAAGAAGTGTATGCCCGGGCATTCGTCAAGGACGGCGACGTGCGCGTCGTGATTGCGTCGATGGGCAAACCGTGCAAGGCAATCATCACCGTGCCGGGGAACGCAGAGCTGAAGTCCCGCTTCGGCAAGACCCGCGCTCTCGGCAACGGCCGGTATGAATTCACGTCGGACGCCATCGACTCCGACGTGCTGGAATAGGAGAATGTGAATCATGCGGAACCTGTTTCTCATCATTACAATACTTCTGATTCTGGCCTCGGTCGTCACCTGGCTGACACGCGCCGAACAGGAGGGAGTGACGACGATCGTTTGGACCGCCGGTCTTTCAGCGGATCGCATCGAACAGGTTGCCGCTTTTCACGAATGGATGAAGAAAACCGGCAGAGTGAATGCGAAAGGCGAGCCGCTCTTCCGGGTGCGTCTGGAAGCCGCCGACAATCAGAGTACTCTGATTCAGGCGGTCTCCGGAATGGCGGGCGACCTCATCGACCATGTTCCGGTCAAACGGTTTGCACCGATGGGGGTGCTGGAGGACATCACCGATTTCGCCCGTGAAAACGGGCTGGATCCGGGGAGCAACTACGGCGCCGCCCGCGACCTTCTGATGTACAACGATCGGCAGTACGCCTACGCCTGCAATCTGGCGGCACCGGCACTGCTCTGCAATGTGGACACCTTCCGCAAATATGGCATGGAGCCTCCGCCGGAAGAGTGGACTCCGGAGGAGTTCGAGCGCATCGGGCTGGAATTCACCCGCCGGGCCAATGCCGGCAAACCGCGGCAGGAAGTATTCTTTTCCGGAGCGATGCCCAACATCATTCTGCCGCTGGCACGCAGCATGGGTTGCGACATGTTCAACGAGACGCTGACCGCGCCGCAACTGACCGACCCCTCGTTTCTCAAGGCGCTGACGCTCTACCATCGCTGGGTGGATGAACTGCATCTCATCCCGACCGCGGCGGAAATCGCCTCGGAGAGTTCGGCGCAGTCCAGCGTCAACAGCGACGCTACGCCGCACCTCGTCTCCGGCCGCTATGCGATGATCACCACCGGTCGCTACGTCAACATGGATCTGCGGCGTTTCAAAACCGAACCGATCAACCTGTCGTTTTCACAATATCCGGAATATGAGTTCAAAAATCTGGTGTTCATCTCCCGCAACACGGCGATATTCAAGGGTTCGAAACACAAGGATTTCGCAAAGATCTTCCTGCTGTTTCTGGCCAGCCGCGAATACAACGAGCTGCTGATCCGCAGTTCGGACGGACTGCCGCCGAACCCCCGGTGGGCGGAGAACAACCCGGAATATCACCACCCTGCCGGGCACGAAAACGAGGGCAACCTCCACACCAACGAGCTCAAATGGGCGAGAACCATCGCGCTGCCGGAGAGTCTGAGTCCTTATTACCCGCTGGCGGAGGACAAGATCCGTTACGCCTACGAGCGGGTTTCCGGCGGGCTCTCCCCGGCGGACGAAGCTCTGAAACTGGCCAATGATTCGATCGCCTATTCCATCCGCAAAACCGTGTCCAGCATCCCCTCCCTTCAGGAGCGCTACCGCCACGATTGCGAACTGCAGCAGAAGATCGAGCAGTATAAGGCCGAAGGGAAGAAAATCCCGGCAACGTGGATCAAGAATCCGTTCTATCAGCGCTACTATCGCGAAAAAAATTTGCTTCAAGAGTAATCATAAAAATGAAAAAGATATCCATTCCGCCCCGCTTTCATGCGCCGGCGGTCTTCGGGGCACGCCCCGGAAACCATTTCTTTCTGCCTCTTCCGGCAGAGGGAGAAAACCTTCAGCTGAACTGTGTCAATCCCCCGACGGGAACCGTATTCGACGCCGTTGCCGGCACGCTTTCCGGAAAAATTTCCGCTCCCGGCCGCTACCCGGTGATTTTCGAAGCGGAGAACGCCGCCGGAATCGCCTCCTGCCGGATTGACCTGATCGTCGGAGAACACATTCAACTCACTCCGCCGATGGGCTGGAACAGCTGGTACTGTTTTTCGGAGGGCGTCAGCGACGCCCGCATCCGTTCCATCGCCGACGCGCTGGTCGAACGCGGACTCGCCGCCCACGGCTGGAACTTCGTCAACATCGACGACTGCTGGCAGGGAAAGCGCGGCGGACGCTACGGCGCACTGCTGGGGAACGAACGCTTCCCCGACATGCGCAGTCTCGCCGACTATATCCACTCTCGCGGCCTCCGTTTCGGAATCTATTCGACCCCCTGGATCTCCACCTATGCCGGGTTCCGCGGCGGGAGCACCGACGCGGGTCGCGAGGAGCGCCTCTTTCTGCCGGAAACGCTCCGGCTGCAGCCCAATCAGGTCTTCGGACGCTATCCCGGGTTGCATAAACTGCAGGTCGACCGGATCGGCTCGGAGTGGAGACTCTCCGACGATATCCGCCAGTGGGCCGAATGGGGCGTCGATTTCGTCAAGCTGGACTGGAACCCCAACGACCTGCCGACGACGCGCCGGATTGCCGCCGACCTGCGGAACAGCGGCCGTGATATCGTGCTGAGCCTCTCCAACGATGCGCCGGAAGCGGATGCCGCCGGACTCTTCACCGAAGCGCAGCTCTGCCGCGTCTCCTGCGACATCAAGGATGAATGGAAGAGCATTGCCGCAATCGGATTCGACCACTCCCCCGTCTGGCAGCGACAGCTGGGGCCGGGGCGGTTCCCGGATCTGGACATGCTGCAGATCGGCGCGATCGGCGTGCCCAACACGCCCAATCCGACCTTCACCATGACCCGGCTGACGCAGGAAGAACAGCGCACGCAGTTCACCTTGTGGTGCATGCTCTCCGCGCCGCTGTTGCTGAGTTGCGACATCGCCGGCATGGACGACGCGACCTTCCAGCTTCTGACCAACGACGAACTTATCGCCGTCGATCAGGATCCGCTGGTTTCTCCTCCGGAAATCCGGGATCGGGGCAACGGCGTCCTGGAGTACAGCAAGAGACTCGCAGACGGTTCGACCGCGATCGCCCTCTTCAACCGGAGCGATGACCGGCGTACCTGCCGTCTGGAGAAGGAGTGCAAAGGGCGGGAGTTGTGGAACGGCGAGGAACGGGAATTGTGTGGAGAAATGACGATTCAGCCGCATTCGGTGCAACTCTATCGGACTCTCCCCGCTCCGTTCAGACAGGAGTTCGTGTTCCGGAATATGGGGAAAGATCAATTGCTTCAGGGAGTGAGAAATCTTTCTGCCGGAAGTTTTTGAAGAGTTCGATAATCAGCTTGATTCCCCCATGGCTCCCGACACTGCAATGAATCAGAATCAGACAGGCAGGGCTTTCGTTCCACAAATTTTGCATCTGGAGGCAAACCGGAACGGCGGGACGGTTCTCTCCCGCTTTCTTGATTACGCTGACGGAAATCCTGTAGCGGAATCATTGACGGAAGTGAGAATTTTCCGAAATGCAACGCATCTCTTTCTGAACATCCAGGCCAGGGAGACTTCGAAAGTCATCGCGAACGCCCGGGAGGACGGCTATGCGGCCCTGGCAGGAGATCATGTTGAAATCTTTTTCGGGGAATCCGGTGAAAACGGCTGGTATCGGCATTTTGCCGTCTCAGCCGGTGGTGGACGGTTCAGCGAGTTTGCGAAACTCTCCGACTGGGAGGCCGTGACAGCGGTGGCCGACGACCGGTGGAGTGCGGAAATCCGGCTCCCTCTGTCGTTGCTGCCGCTGACAGGAGAATCCGTTGGATTCAACATCGCGCGGCAGCGCTCCGCAGCAAAACAGCTGCTGGTCTGGGTTCATACGGGATCGGCTTTTCACAACATCGATCGGCTCGGACGGCTGTATTTTCTGCCGCCGGAACCGGAGTGCGTCTTGCATGGCCCCTGGGTGTGTCAGCCCGACAGCACCTCGGTTGAAATCGGCTGGGAGACGGCAGGCGCCGGTGCCGCGGTCGTTGAGTATCGCCGGAAGGGAGAGACCGAATTCCGGATTGCGTATGCGGATCCGGTTTCCGGCACGATCCGGCGGGACAAATCTCTCCACCGTGCGCGGCTGAAAAATCTGACTCCGGGGAGCGAATACGAGTACCAGCTGAAAATGCTTTTCCCTGAACTAGGAAAAGAGTCTCCGGCAACGGGGCTCTTTTCTTTCCGCACCAATGCCGGAAGTGCGCGGGATTTTTCGCTTTTGCTCACTTCGGATCTGCATTGCCGAACCGGGGAGCTGATGCGGATTCTGCACACTCAGGAAGCAGACAACGCCGACTTCGCAATTCTCCTGGGCGATATGGTGACCGCTTCGCCGGGGCGGCGCATCTATTATGACGGCTTTCTCGATGCGATGCTCCGGGAATGGCGCAAACCATTCGTCATTTCCACCGGGAATCATGAATTCCGCGGTTGCGGAGCGGGAGCCTGGTTCGACCTTTTCGCCGGAAGGGATGGATCAGGGTATTTCACCTTCTCCCACGGCGGCGTCTTTTTCATTGTCCTGGATGTTGCAGGAGATTACAACCCCTCGTTGCCGGAGCTGGAGAAGGCATATCGCACCCGGCAGCGCGAATGGCTGCAAACCGTCACAGAGTCCGGCGACTTCCTTCATGCCGACTTCCGGGTGGTGCTGAGCCACGAAGCCCTGGTTTCCCCCGAACTGGGATCGCATGCGGTGTTCGAGATGATCGACGGACTTCTGACCGGACCGGGCGTGATCGATTTGATGACCGGCGGCCATGAACATTGCTACTGCCGGAGTACGCCGGGAGAGAAAGCTCTCCACTGCAACTCCCCGAAGTTGTGTCGATATCCTGCGTGGGCTCTGCCGTTCCCAGTGGTTCTGAACGATTACTGCGCACATCTGGAGCTGTCGCGACAGGGGGACGTCTTGACCGTAAGAGCATTCGATTCCACCGGCAAAAACATCGATTCCTTTTCCGTGGCGCAGGCGGCACAGAATAAAACAGACCTTGAGAAAGTTTGAGGATTGCTCTAACTGGCCAATCTCTTCGGTTTCCCCCCGCCGTGCTCCTCCGGTGCCGGATTTCAGGGAGGGAGCACTGACGGCAGACGCGCTGAGCGCCTCTGCTGCCCTCCTCTACCGGTGGGGAACATCCGGCGGCCGCACCACATGTTGCAGGAACAAAGCAGTAAAATATTCGTCCACCGCTTCCGGAACGGAAACGTTCAGGAAAAGAGCGAGAGCTGCTTTCGATATTCCCGCGGCGGGATGCCGAAACGTTTCCGGAAGCTGGTGGAGAAGTTCAACGCATTGTCACAGCCGACCGCCGCGGCAATCTCCTTGATGGAGAGCGTTTCATCCGCCAGCAGCTGACGGGCCCGGAGAATCCGCAGATCCAGCAGATACTGGCGGGGTGTCGTATGAAAATACCGGTGGAACAGCCGCACCAGGTGGGTGGGGGAACAGCCGCACCGGGCCGCCATTTCCGACTGACTCCAGTCATATTCCGGATGCTGTTCCAGCATGTCGCGCAGTGTTGCCAGCGCCGGCGGCAGTTCCGGGAGATCCGCCGGAAGCCGCAGTGCTTGAAACAGTTTGAATGCGAGTACGGCATTGCGCCCCGGCTCCTTCACGGAACGCTCGTCCGCAAGTTCGCTGATCTCCCGGAACAACCGTTCCACCGGTGAGTGTTCCCGTCGGGAGAGGACATTCACCCCGGCAAGTCCGCTCTCGTCGAGCAGCAGAGCCAACGCCTTCCCCCGAAGCATGACCGAAACTTTCCGGCAACCGTTCCCGCCGGAAAGAAACTCATTTTCAATTTCCGGCTGCATCAGAAAGATCTCCCCCTGCTCCAGCTCGTACATCTCCCCGCGCTGCCGCACCAGAAGCGTCCCCTGCTGCACGAATTCAATTGACAGAAACGGCGCATGGCGTCTCATGTAGTGCGCTCCGCGAAGCAGATGCACCTCGCAGACGCTTTTGATCCACAGGAGATCGGACAGCGGGTCCACAAGAAGCTGGCGCACGCGGTACGAGCGGCGGACTGGCTGGTGGAAGAATTCCATTTCGCCGCAATACAGCGGCTGCGGGGGACTTTCCCACCGGAAGATCGAGGGGTCGGAAAGCAATTTCATAATGTTTTTATTTCAAATATAATTCCGCTGTTTTTCAATATATTCGGGATTTTCGGTGGTTGTTTTTTCCATTTTTTTTACTATAATAGTATTCAGAAAAAAAACAAGGAGCGATATTGTGAGAAATGAACGACCCCTTCCGGCGCCCCCGCTGGAATCTCTCCGGAAGCAGATCCGGGAGGTACTGTTTCATCCGGAAACCGAACTGATCTACGACTATGCAACCAGTCGGGATCCGGTTCACCGGTTCGATCACCTGCCCGCACCGGAAGAGGTGGCCGCGGATTTCCCCAACCCATGCGGCTGGAGCACCGGCATGGAGGACAGCATGCTCAACGCCGGTTCAATGCTGGATGTTCTCCGGCTGGAGCGGGAAGATGGTGATTCGCCGGAGACCGCCCCCGCCTTCGCCTGCCGGCTTCTGCACGGCATTCACCGTTGCGCCACGGTGCACGGTCACCCCGGCTTCGTGGCGCGCAGCATCACCCCGCGCGACGGGAAAAGCTGCTACAGCAACTCCTCCCGCGACCAGTTCACGCTGGCGGTCTACGGCGTATGGCGATTCCTGCGTGCATTTCCGGACGCTCCGTCTGCGGAAATTCAACGGGCACGCGAACTTCTCCACTCCATCGCCTGCTATTGCGAACACACGGTGACCGCCGGGCACGAGTATGATCTGGGGCGTCTCGACGGCGGCCGGGCCATCGTGTCGAAGATGTGGCAATGCGGCGCACACGAGGTTCTGCGGCTGCCGATGATCTATGCGGCCGCATTCGAGGCGACCGGCGACGGCCACTGGCGCGACGCGGCCCGCGAGTACGCCATCCCCGCGTTGCCCGTCACTCTGGGCGTTTCCGCCAGAGAGTGCTACTGGGACATTCCGACGGCCCAGCTGCAGATATCGCTCCGCTTCTTTCGGGAAACCGATCTCTTTCCGGAACTGCGCAACGGCTTGTCCTCCGCAATGAAACGGGTCACGCAGCTTGCCCGGCCGCAACTGCAACGGCTGCTCGCACGTGCTCTGGCATTTGAAGGCGACTGGGGAGCGTTCTGCGAAAACTGGCGGTTCCTGCCGATGAAAATTACACCGCAAACCATCTCTCCCCGGGGCGATACGGCCGTGTTTGACGGAAAAACCTATTTGAACCCCTGCTTTAACGCCGCCTATGCCGAACCCAACGCTCTGCTGCGCGGCATCGGCAACTGTCTGATCGCAGTTCTGCTGGATGACAGTGCAGCCCTTGACCGCTTTGAAGTCGACTCTCTGCAAACACTGCTGGAAAAAGTGAATTTCACGCTCTGCACCGGTTCCGGAACCGTACAGCTTCTGCACGGCTGCCGCCTTGCTCTGCATCGCGGCGCGGAACATTCTCTTTCGAATGCCACCATTACACAGGAGGTCCTGCATGAAGAAGAATTTCACTCTTATTGAACTGCTCATCGTAATCGCTATCATCGCAGTTCTGGCGGCCATGCTGCTGCCCGCACTCAACAAGGCCCGGGAGAAAGCCCGCGACCTCGCCTGCCTCTCCAATCAGAAACAGGTCGGCCAATACCTGATCATGTACATTCAGCAGAACAATGACGTGATTCCGAACTCCCAGTCCAACTGGGGCAAGGTGAACGGGGTCTCCAAAGGGAAGTGGGGGGATATGATCTTCGTGAATTTCATCGACCGCACCTGGGGGACGAGCGCTTCCACCGCAGACTGGAGCTGGTTGAGCAGCGGGAAAAAATCCGTGCTTCTCTGCCCGGCTCAGACCGACAGCATGGTCAAAAACTACATGGGGCACCGTCACTACGGCATCAACAATCAAGGGTATGCTTCCGATGATTTCTCCGCCGACGGGACCGCCATCGATCGCAAAATCACCAAAATCCGCCGGCCGGCCTCCCGGGCGGCCTTCATGGACATTGACCGGGGAATCACCAACGCCTGGATGGGGTGTCACGTCTACAGCCGCGCCAACATCGTTCAAAACGGCGGCATCTGGCGGCACGGCGGAGGAATCGGCGCCAACTTCTCCTTCGTTGACGGCCATGCCAGACTGTTGAAATACAACCAGATTCCCGTCACACACCGGGAGGTGGAGGGCTACCTGTGGGCAACGGACAGCCCCTCCAATCCGGCGGGATATTATTGAGCGAAACCATCGCGCCGACATGGATCACATCACCGGGGAGCCCCCCTGGAACAAGGAGTTGACAATGACCATTGCCTCTATCACATCGCACAGAAAAATATATTCGATCACTCTTCTGCTGGCGGCATGTTTCCTGTTGAGCGCCGCGGCGGAATCCCCCTACGGCGTCTGCGCCCATCTGAACCGGATGCCGCCGGAGGAGATGCGCCGCGAACTGGCCGGCATCGCCGCCGCCGGCATCGGTTTCGTCCGCGTCGACCTGGACTGGGCACAGGTCGAACCGGAACCGGGGAAATGGGATTTCTCCCGCTGGGACGCCGTCGTCGAGGAGGCGGCCGGACGCAAGGTGAAGGTGCTGCCGATTCTGGGCAGTGGTCTGCCCTCGTACGGGAAGCCGCCGTTCCGCAATCTGCAACGCTATCTGACCTACGTGGAGAAATGCGTCCGCCGCTACAAGGGAAAAATCAACTGCTATGAAGTCTTCAATGAGGTGAATCACATCCGCCCCTGGGGGGAGACGCCGAATCCGGCCAACTACGTCGCCCTGCTGCGCGAAACCCGGCGCACGATCAAACGGATCGACCCGGAGGCAAAAGTCCTTTTCAGCGGCGTCTCCTGCCTCGGCAACTCGTTGAAATTTGTGGAAGAAGCGTTTCAGGCCGGGGCCGGGGACCATTTTGACGTGATGAACTTTCATCCCTACCAGTGGTACAACGCACCGGAGGCGCAGCTTCCTCTGCTGATTCGCGAACTTCGAATGCTGATGAAAAAGCATCATATCGACAAACCGATCTGGATCACGGAGATCGGCGACTCCAGCTCGCCCGTCCGCTACCGGCTCGCCGGGGAAGTGGTCTCTCCGGCGTTGAGAAAACTCGGCTTCCGGCCGGAACGGGACACGGTGGGAACCGTAGCGGATCCCGACACGCTTTTTTTCACCGGCGACATCGATGATTTTCTCCCGGAGTGGAAACGGCGTCGTGCGCTGACCTTCGAAGAACTTCGCACGGTTTCGCCCACCGACTGCCCGATTCTGGTTCTGCCGGGGCGGGAGCTCTTTCCCGCCGCACGCATCGATGCCGTCACCGCGTATGTCCGAAAGGGCGGAACGCTGGTTCTGCCCGGGGGATTCCCGTTCTACTACGATTTTCGCCAGACCGCCGAGCCGGACCAGTTCCGGACGGTTCAAATCGGCAACCGCCTGCTGCCGCAGCTTCATCTGGAGTGGGAGGCATTCTGGGTGAAGAAAGGGGTTCCCCGCACCACGACCGCCACCGAAGCGGGCGAGGAGTTTCCCGGGCTGAAACTCACCCATCACCCCGGTATGCGCTTTCTCAATGCGGAAAATCTGAAAGGCGCGGACCGGATGATTCCGATCGCCTGGGGCATCAACGGCCGCTACCGCATGCCGATCGCCGCACTCTACCAGCTGAACAGCGACCTCAAGGGAAACATCATCGTCGCCGTGGATTCCCGCACCGACAGCGTCACGGAGAAAGAACAGGCCCGGCGGCTGCCGCGCCAGCTGCTGCTCGCCTTCGCCGAAGGGGTGGAAAAGGTGTTCTACTACCGCTATCGCGCCGGCGAATGGAACCGCGGTCGCGAAGCGCATTTCGGCATTCTCCGCCGCAATTTCGAGATCAAGCCGGCCGGGCTGGCCTGCCAGACGCTGATCCGGAACCTTCCGCCGGGTTCGACCCGGCCGGAAATTCTCCGTCGCGGCCTGATTCGGGAAGCGCACTGGCGGCGTCCTGACGGCGTGCCGGTCACCGCACTCTGGACCGTTTTCGGGGAACAGCCCGCACCGCAGCCGGGCAGACAATTTCTCCGGGCGGAGACGCTGACCGGAGAACCGCTGCCGACGGCGAAAATCCCGGACCGGCTCTCCGCAGACATCCTCTATTTCACCGGCAGCGGGACGGAATGACGCATTGCGGAGCGGGGCGGCGGCGGGGCGCGCCTACCCCTCCAGTTCCCGGCGGACACGGCCGAGCAGTTCCGGAATGTTGAGCTTCTGCGGACACTTCGCCAGGCACTCTCCGCAGTTCACGCACGCCGAGGCGGGCGCTCCGCGCTGAATCGGCGACATCGCGACCGTGTAATCCGCAATGGCCCGCTTTTTATCCCGGTGGACCAGATAGTTGTTGTAAACGTAGGCGAAGATGTAGCCGATCGCCACGTTGTGCGGGCAAGGAATGCACTGATAACAGCCGGTGCAGTCGATGTGGCCGGGCGTCTCCCGGAAGGCGCGGATCGCGTTCCCGAGCGCCTTGCGTTCATCCGGCGTGAGCATATTCGGCTTCGCTTTTGACGCGTAGCGCAGATTTGCCTCGACGTCCGCCATCGCGCCCATGCCGCTCACCGCGACGCTGACCTCCGGAATATCCCAGAGGTAGTCGAGCGCCCATTCGGTGTCGGGCTTTTCGATTCCGGTCGAACGGAGCGCCTCGCGCATGGACGGCGGCAGATGAGCGAGCAGTCCGGTGCGGACCGGTTTCATCACGGCAAGTCCCATTCCGTTGGCGGCGGCGTACTTCGGGCCGAGACAGCCCGCTTCGTACTCATAATCCAGATAGTTGTGCTGGATCAGGCAGAAATCCCACGGCGCGGATTCGACCACCTCCTTGAATAGTTCGAGACGATCGTGGAACGAGAAACCGGCGAAGCGGATCTTCCCCTGTTCCTTGAGCTTCATGATCTTGTCGATCAGTTTGAATGGAATCACCTTCTCGTTCCAGCCGCGGTGCATAATCATGTGGATGTGGTAGAAATCGATGACGTCACACCCCATCGTCCGGCGGGATTCATCGAAGAACTTCTCAAAGTCCTCCGGTTTTTCCATGATCCACCACGGGGATTTGGAGGTGACGTAAACCCGGTCGCGCCACGTTCCTTTCAGCGCTCTTCCGGCGACCGCCTCGCTCTGTCCGCCGAGGTAGACGCGCCCGGTGTCGATGTAGTTCACCCCTCCCTCGATCGCGCGGTGGATCATCGCGACGCTCAGATCGGAATTCACCGTTTTCCCGTCCGCGAGCATCGGCAGACGGAGAAGCCCGAACCCGAGCGCGGAGACGTTCACCCCGGTCCGCCCCATCGGGCGGTACTGCATCTGCGGATTGAAATTCAAAACCGGACCCGCCGGTTTTCCGGCAGACGGCACCGCCGCGTTCAGGACCCTCCCCTTCCCCAATACACTGCCCGCGGCCGCCATCAGCGCCGCCGATTTGAGAAAATCACGTCGATTCATGCTTCCAGCCCTCCTGTTTTTTCCTGAAGTCCGATCAGATACGCCGGGTTATGCCGTACCATCCGGTCGATCTCCCGCTGCGGCATCCCGGCGTCGAGCAGTTCGCGGATGCAGGTGCGCATGCCGTCGATCGGATTCGGATTGCCCTGCTGACCGAGGTCCGTAGAGATGAAACTGCGTTCCGGCACGGTGGTTGCATAGTGGAGAAACTCCTCACGACTCTGCCGTTCGAACTGCGGATTTCCACTTCCCGGCCCCCAGAGCCGCGGCAGATAGCAATACTCCACAAACGCGCCGAGGTCGACCGCCTGCCGAATCTGGTCGCGCGTCAGCTTCCAGATCAGTGAATTGACGTGGGTGACGACAAATTTCCTCACCCCGACCTCCTTCGCCTTCCGCGCCAGAATCAGGCTTTCCTGCGGCGAACTGTGTCCGGATGCAAAGATGATGTCCGCTTCGGCGCAGAGTTCCATCGCCCGGACCACTTCGGGGAGGACGCGCCCCCGGTCATCCAGCACCGGGATGCCCGGGCCGGGCAGTTTGTCGCACCGGTGCTGATACGCCGCGGAGAGCGTCGGCATCCAGATGCAGCGGCAGAGGGAACCGGTCGTTTTGAGCGCCTGCTCCGCCGCAAAGACGTTGACCTTGTCGCCGTGGACACGGTTCATGCAGAGACTGCCGAACACCTCGAATTCCGGCAGGGCCTGCCGGATCAGCCAGGCGCGGTCGTGACAGCTCCAGTCGTTGGATTTGTACATCAGCGCCCGGTATCCGGCCCGTTTCGCCTCCCCGGCGAGCGCCAGCTCATCGATGCAGCGCGCCCGGGTGTCCGGCAGGCAGTGGATGTGGATGTCGCACACGCCGGCGAGCAGCGGGTCGGCAGAACTTTCGCGCCGGACCTCCGCTTCGTTCCGGACGGAGGCGCCAGCCGCCCTGCCGACCAGCATCGCCCCGCCGGCGACGCCGATCGTCTTGATGAACTCCCGCCGGTCCATGGTTACACGCTCTTTCCCAGCAAGTACGCCTGTTCCGGATATTTTGTATGGTTGACCGCGCCGACCGGCCAGACACCGGGAGCAATCACCTGCCCGGCATCGCTCCAGCCGAGATAGTCCAGCAGAACCTCGTAATGGTCGGTGATCGCCTTCTCCTTACGCTTGTTGTTGTCGGCGTAGGTCATCAACAGAGCGGCCTTCTTCGGCACATGGATCGAGCCGTTGATCGCATAGAAGCGGTCGATCACCGCCTTGATCTGCGCGGAGATGCCGAAGTAATACATCGGCGTGGCGAAGACCACCATCCCCGCGTCGAGAATGTGTTTCCGGACAAATTCGAAATCGTCTTTGAAGACACATTCGCCGTTCATGCCGCATTTGTTGCAGGCAATGCAGGGGTGAACCTCCTTGAACGCGGCGTCAAAACGGACGATTTCGTGCCCCGCCTCCTCCGCGCCGCGGATGAAATGCTCCGCGAGCGTGCTGGAATTTCCATTTTTCCGGGGACTTCCCGTAATCACCAGAATTTTCATTTTTCCACCTTGTCCTTTCCGTTCCGCCGGGGCGGCGGCGACGTTCAACAGCGCGCCGCCGAGAAATACGCTTCCTGCGGCCGCCGCGGCCGCCGCCAGAGAGGTTTTCAAAAAATCACGTCGATTCATGCGGACAGTTCTCCTCCGGCTGCAGATTCATCATTTCATCTTCATTTCCGGAACGAGCGGATTCTGGTCGAGCAGCTCCAGTTTCCGGACCATCTCCAGCGTCGTTCGCTTGTACTTTTGAAAATGCGGCGTTTGAATATGGCGTTCATAGGCGGCGCGGTCCGCGTAGATCTCGAGGATCGTAATCCGTTCCGGACGCGCCTTCTCCTGCATCGAGTACATCATATAGACGCCCGGCTCCTTCGCCATGGATTCCCGTCCACATTCGGTGACCAGCGCAAGATACTCCGGGAGCCGGGCCGGATCGACCTCAATCCGCGAAAGCCGGACGATGCTCTCCGGCGTAATCCGATTGCCCGCAGCCGTTTCCTCCGCCGCCAGCGGAGCGGCGGCCAGCAGTATGGCGGAAAATATGCTCCGGATCCGTTTCATTGCCGTCAGGCTCCTTCTCACTTTCCGGCGGTTGCCGCCCGATACTCCGCGTCGGAAACCGGTTCGAGCCAGGTGTTCTTGTTGGTTCCAGGATTGCACTCGATTGCGAGATGCGCGAACCAGCTCTCCGGCGCCGCCCCGTGCCAGTGATCGACATCCGGCGGAATCTCCACCACGTCGCCGGGCAGAAGTTTCCGCGCCTCCTTTCCGCGCTCCTGGTAGAAGCCGACGCCGCCGACCGCGATGAGCAGCTGACCGCCGGTGTGGCGGTGCCAGTTGTTGCGGCAGCCGGGTTCAAACGTGACGTTGGAGACCGGAACGTTGAGCCGCTTCTCTTTCGTCAATGGCGCAAGATAGGATTTGCCGACAAAATATTTCGCATAGGCCGTGTTCTCTTCGCCGCGCGGGAATGCGCTCAGCGTACGGCTTTTCACATTCTCCAGAATCCAGGCGATCTGCGCCTCCGTGACGCCGTTGTGCTTCGCGATGGCGATGTGGCTGGCAAGCTGGCTTTCCACCCCCTCCATCGCGGCGAGCGCGGCGACGGTCGCCAGCTCCCGCGTCCGCCAGTCGAGGTTGTCCCGGCCGAAAATGTCGCCGAACAAATGCGCCTTGAGGTATTCATCGATCGCCGGCGCAAACTCGAACAGGGCGCCCTTGACCGGCGCGCCGCAGAGTTTCGTCTGATTCGCCGTACCGAAATCGACGCTCTTCCCCTCCGGGAGTGCGCCGGGGAGCCGCCCCGGAGCGTCCTTGATCCCGCTCGCTTCGCGCTCCTGCAGGAGCGCCATGAAGCTGCCGAGGGCGTTCAGACTGCGGGGAAAACCGCAGTAGGCGTAGAGCTGGACAAGTACTTCCTTGATCTCGTTCACGGTCAAGCCGGCATCGAGTCCGGCACGGAGCGCCCCCTTCAGCCCGGGCATATTCCCCCGGGCGGTGTACATGGCGATTTCAACGAGTTTCTGTTCTTTTTCTTCCAACGGTTTCATCGTATCAGCACCCTCCAGAAATTGCATGGTAAAAACGAACACAAGGATCACGCTCCAAAAGGAAATTTTACGCATGATGTGCCTCACTTTCCGCTCGAAAACACCTCATTGACCCACTTCGCCAGCGCGGCTTCCGCATTCCGGATGCCGCTGCCGGAGAAGGCGCCGCCCCGGACAAACGACGCCTGCGGACACGCCTTGCGCATATCCTGCTCACACCGGGCCATTCCGCCGCCGCCGTGGGTGACAAAGGGAATCACCGTTTTGCCGCGGAAATCACTGCTCGTCAGAAACGTCAGTACCGGCGGCGCCATCGTGCTCCACCAGTTCGGCGTGCCGACGAAAATGACATCGTAGCGGTCGAAATTCTCCACCTTCGACGCAAGTGCCGGTTTGAATCCCGACCGGCACTCCCGTTTCGCCTGTTCGACGCAGGCGTTGTAGTCCGACGGATACGGGTCCGCCGGTTTGATCTCGAACAGAGTTCCGCCGGTCAGCTGCTGAATCTTCTCCGCCGCGAACCGTGTGTTGCCGCCCCAGGAGTAGTAGGCGACCAGCACCCGTCCGGGTTCAGCCGACACCTTCGACGCGACACTCCGCTCCTCCGCGGAACACCCGAAACCGGAAACCATCGCCGCCGCCATCATACACACCATCGCCTTTCCGATCATTTCACCATCTCTCCTTTTTCTGATTGAAGTTTCTCCTCCACGGAATGCAGCAGAAAATCGAGACAATCGATCCGCTTCTGATTCGCGTGGATCTTCTGGAGCAACGCCCTCCTCTGCCGCAGCAGAAGCCGGCGTTCCCCCTGGAATTTCGCCTCCCGTTCACAAGCGAGAAACTGCTCCGTCATCGCGACGCCGCATCCGGCGTCCTTCAGATTGCGCAGGAGCAGTATCTCTTTTTCGTCACAGCTTTTCATCGTCCACCTCGTTTGCCCCGGCTGTTCTCTTTCTGAAAATTAATGTAATGCAAAATCAAATAATAACAAATACTTTCTTTTTATGATAATTGATGCTTGAAAAGCATAGATCGAAATGGTATGGTATCCCCATAACCCGGAAGGAATCCAACCATGGAACTCAGACTGCTGCGATATTTTCTGGCGGTGGCGCGGGAGAACAGCTTCACCCGCGCGGCCCGGTATCTTCACGTCACCCAGCCGACCCTCTCACGCCAGCTGATGGATCTGGAGGAGGAGCTCGGGCAGAAACTGCTGAACCGCGAGACCCATCACATCTCGCTGACGCCGGAAGGGATGCTGTTGCGCAAACGCGCCGAAGAGATTCTGGCGATGGTGCAGAAAACCGAGGCCGAATTCAGCTCCATCGGCGAAAATGTGGCCGGCGACATCCACATCGGCGGCGGCGAGAGCCGCGCCATGGAGCTGGTGGCGGACGTCATCTGCGAACTGCATGAGGAGTTCCCCGACATCCGCTGTCATCTCTACACGGCGGTGGCGGGCGATGTGATGGAGCGGCTCGACAACGGACTGCTCGACTTCGGCGTGCTTCTTCAGCCGGTGGACATCTCCCGCTACGACAGCGTCACTCTGCCGGTCAAAGACCGCTGGGGAGCCCTGATGCGCCGGGATCACCCGCTGGCGGCCAAGGAGGCGGTCACCCCGGAGGATCTGCGGAAAGAGCCGCTGATCTGTTCCCGGCGGGAGCCGCGCAACCAGTCGGTCCGCAACCCCTATGTCGAATGGTTCGGCGAAGCGTTCGACAAGCTCAATGTGGTGGCCGTCCACAATCTGATTCAGAACGCTTCGCTGCTGGTGGAGCGGGGCATGGGGTGCGCGCTGACGCTGGAGTCGCGGCATGTGACCGGCGGCGCCCTCTGCTTCCGGCCGTTCCGGCCGACGCTGGAATCCGGCTCCAGTCTGGTCTGGAAGAAGTATCAGATCTTTTCCCGGGCGGCGGCGCTGTTTCTCGACCGCGTCCGGGAGCGGATTGGCCGGGAGGAGCCGTGATTGCGGCGCGGCGGCTCCGGGCACCCGGCGGAATCCGCCGGGTGCTCCGGACAATCCCGGTTATTCGAAGACGATCAACGGGAAGGTTTCAAAATTCTTCCACTCACTGATTCCCGGCGCGATCTGGATGAATCCTTCGCGAAGCTCTCCATCATTGTCATTGACCAGCAGATTGAAACGGATTCCATCGCGCAGTTTCTGCTGTGACAGCCCGAAGGCGTCGAAACGCAGTTTTGCCCGGTAGGCGGTGGTGTGCATCCTGTCATCCCGGTGAGTGGTCAGACGGATTGCCCGGGCCGCCTGCTCCGTCTGGAATCCGGCCGGAGCCTCCCAGACAAACACCTGCGATTTCCCGTCGGCAAGCCGGGCAAGGCCGATTTTCCAGGGGGCGGACTGACCGGGGATGGAGAGCGCGAACTGAATGCTGTCCCCCATCCAGATGTTGGTGCCCGTCTCCGGCTGTACGTGGCGGTCGTCGGTGACGGCGGCATACAGCTCCAGTTCGTTCTGCCCACTATTCATGCGCAGGAAGAGCAGTGCACCGAGATCCTCCTTCCCCTGCCAGACCAGATGCCGCTTGCTGGGATCCCCTTCGCACAGCGAAACGACCTGCGCGGGACGATCCAGCAGAAAATCCGGTTTCCGCCGGTAACTTCCGTCGTCCGCGGGAATCCGCCGCGCCATCCGCAGCGGCAGATCGAGCGAGCCCGCAAACGGCGTACCCGGCAGTTCATACGTTACTTTAATCCGATTGAGACGCACTTTGGCGTCAATCAGCCCCTTGATGGAGAGCTGCTTCTCCGCTTCTGCGGCCAGCCGGACAGTCTGTTGAGGCGGAGTGAAGGAAAATCCTTTCTGTAGCTTCACGGCAATTCTGCAGTCCACCGCCTTCTTCAGCGGGTTGGTCAGCGAGAGATTCAGCCGGAACGGCACCCCCGGAACGACGGCGCCGGACTGGAACGCGATCAACTCTTTGCCGAGTTCCAGCCGGGAGCTCTGTTCGAAACGATATACCGCCGGGTCCCGCGACGGCTCGAGGAATGTCAGATTGTCCGCGAGGGGCTGAACCGTCGCGTTGCCCATGAGATCAATGCGTTCCACCCGCTTCGCATCGGTATGGATGGCGAGCGGCCCGACTGCGGTATCCGCCTCGTTCCAGAGCGCGATCAGCCAGTCGGCTCCCTGCCGGAATTCAAATCCGACACACCCCTCCGGCAGTTCGAGATTCCGGATGAACTTCGCTCCGCGGAACCAGCGGGCGAGCGTATGGTACACGCTCAGCACCGGTTTGGCCTGAAAGTCATGGGTCAGCAATCCGAAATGGTGTTCCGGATCGGAAGGCGAGTACCCATCGTTGCGCAGATCGTACCAGTTGTAGCCGATCGCCCCCCGGCTCCAGGAGAAGAGCAGTTTCTTGAAGAGCGCCAGCGCCTGCTCCCGCTCGGTTCCGCCGATGGCGCTGACCGCGGTTTCGTTGGCGTACCACGGGATCGAAACTCCCGCCTTGCTCCGCAACGGCAGCAGACGTTCATCGATCTGTCTGGCATACGCGGCAAAGTTGCTGTGCCCATGGTAAGCGTGCACGTCGAAATACTTTCCGCCGTCGCGCATGGCCTTGTACTGGTAATCGGGATCCCGGCGGCCCGGGTGCGGGCTGAGACCGGCGAATCCGGCGGAATAGAGGACAAGGGAGGGATCCACCGCCTTGACCGCCTCGCGGGCGACACGTGCGAGATCCACATAATCCGCGGCACCAAAGTGGCTGAACGCGGTAAGATCCGGTTCGTTCCACACCTCCCAGATCCGGATGCGTCCCCGGAAATGGCGGGCGGTGGTTTCGACATACGCTTTCCAGGCGGCGAGATCGGGCTTGGCCCGGTTCCAATCCTTCCAGTCGCCGGTGTTGCGCAGCGATTCCGGCGCCGCCCACTGCGCACAGAAGCCGAACATGCCCTGCGTCTCAATGCCGTACCGGGCAAACAGATCGACGACGGAGTCGAACAGACGGTAATCCGTCCGGTCCGGCGTCGGCTGAATCTCGCACCAGTCCACCGAGGTGCGGATGTAGGAAGCTCCAATCCGGGCCGCGGCCTGCGCCTCCAGCTCCCGTTCCCCCTCGGCCCAGCGGCCGGGGTGAGAGCAGATGCCGAACATGAAATCGCCCGGCTTCTTCTGATACGCAGGCAGTTTCGGCAGAACAGCCAGCGAGGCTTTTCCGTCAGCCGTATCGGAGCCGGACTGGATATTCCATTGAATCCACCAGTGGCCGTTCCGTTTGACAACCGGCAGCGGAATGGTAATCTTCTGCCCGGCGGCAAGCGAATTACGCACCTCAAACGGCACCTGCTCTCCGTTGAAATGAACCATGGCCCCCTTCAGGACAAAGGGGATGGGTTCTCCGGTCGGGTTGCTGATCTCCAGTTGCGCCATTTCTCCGGGTGAGAGGATTGCCAGCCGGGAGGGATAGACCGGCCGGACCAGCAGTGCGGCCGCCGGATTGCACCGCATTTCCAGTGCGGCGCGGAGAAGTTTGAGCGAAAACCGGCCGCCGGTCGGATTGCGAAGCTCGATTTCCGAAATGGTGAGCAGACCGGAGCCGGCCAGTTTCACACGCGCCTGTTTTCCTCCCGGCGAAAGCTCCACCGGGGTGGTGCGGAACGGTTTCCCGTCCGCCGTTCCGGCGAGAACCATCTTGAGAGGCGAACCGGCCTGCAGTCCGTAATCGAACAGCGCCGCCTGCGGCGCCTGATAGCGGCCGATGGTAAATTTCCGGTCGCGCAGAATCATCGAACGCGCTTCGCCGGTCAACTGTATGCCGCCGCCGGGCAGAGCGGAAAGCTTCCCCGCCCCCGAATAAAAAGATGCCTTGTACTGTTCATACCGGTCGAATGCGAGCCATGGCCGCAACGCCGCCAGCTCCTGCGCCCGGCAGAGAAAGAGCGCAGCAAAGCAGAATATGATAACCAGAGTAAAACGCGGTTTCATAGATCACCTCCCGCGATTAATAGAGATAGAGTTCCCAGGCGACCCGCTGCGGCGTGACGGCGGATTCCACATGAAGGTCGAACTGCAGGGAATTTTTGGTGTTGCTGTGACGGAAGGCGGGCAGTGTGTCTCCAGAAATCCCGACATAGTAATCCCGAGTCCGGATCGCCGGATGAACGCTTCCCTTTTCATTATTGGGATTGCGCCCGAGTTCGCTGATGAAGATGATTTTGCTCGGAGCAATTCCCGGAGCACGGCTTTCCGGCTTGGTCATGTAAGGCGAGGTTGTCGTCGAGGGGGTGTCGACGCAGACCGCCGGCTTGAACTCTTTTCCCTGCACAAGCTTGCTGAAGGCGTTCATCGCATAACTGACCGTATCGGACAAGCCGTCCGATCCATAAACCACCTCGGTGGAGGGGCAGAAGAGCGCCCCCTCCCGGGCCAGTTCCGTCGCCCGGGCCCAGTCGGCCGGAATTTCCTTGCTGCCCAGGTAGGGGCGGATCCGGTGGTACCAGTACTGCTGATTTCGCCCTTCCACAACCGGCGAAGTGGCCGGCGGATAGACACCTTGATCACTGCCATAGAGGGAGAGCGCGGTACCAACCTGCTTTAAGTTGTTCACACAGCTGATCTTCTTGGCGCTTTCCCTGGCTTTGTTGAGTGCGGGCAGCAACATCGCCGCAAGAATTGCGATGATCGCAATCACAACCAGGAGTTCTATAAGAGTGAATTTCCGTTTCATAATACGTCTCTCCTTTCTGTCTGTTTATACGATTGCGCCATTTTGAACCAGCCGGGTTCGCAGCTCGTTTCGATCAAGTTTTCCGGAATCCGCAATGCCGTGAGCAATCATCAAGGCGGCGGCGGTTCCGGCAGCCTCTCCGGTCGTCATGGCGTTGGGCATCACCCGCAGACTGCCGAACACCGCCTTGTCGCAGCTGACACAGCGGCCGGCGACGAGCAGATTGTCCAGCTTCTCCGGCTGCAGAATGCCGAAAGGGATTCCATGAGATTCCCCCGGTCCGCAGTTCCAGTCGGCGTTGGGCATTTCGCGCATGTAGGCCTGCCATCCCTCGTAGGTACGGCACTGCTGCTGTTTACCTTTGCCCTGATGAACGTCGACATAATAGCAGTTGCGGCCGATGGAGTCCGGAAAATCCCGGCGGGCGCGATAGTCGGCCAGCGTCAGTTCATACCGCCCCCGGATGCGCCGCGATTCGCGAACCCCGGCGAGCGAGGCGGTCTGCGCCAGATGGGCGGCGGCGAATGCCGCTCCGCCGCAATCGTGCAACGCTTCGGTCAAGCGGTGCGCCAGCTTGCGCCCCCGGAACATCGCCTGTGTAACCGATTCCGGATCCGTTGCGTCAAAGTAGAGATGGCCAGCATTGAAGGCGGCGGTGGAGGGGCCGATCAGATTGCTGGTTAAGTGCATCGATTCGATATCGCGATAGCGCGGGTCCGCCATGATCTTCCAGATCGGACTGGCGGGATTGCCGCCGAACGTGCCCCGGGTGACATGGGTATAGCTGTAGTCGTCGATATTGGAGAGCACAAAGCAGAGGGAGCCCGGCATGATCTCCTCATCCGCTTGCGGCTCAATGAAATCCGCCCCGGCAAATCCAGCCAGATCGCCGTCGCCGGTCGCGTCGATGAAACAGCGTGCCTTCAGCAAATGAATTCCTGCCTTGTTGGCCACGGTGATGCTTTCCACCTGCCGGCCGCGGCTTTCGGCCCCGGCGACGAGAGTGTGGAACAGAACCTGAACGCCTGCCTCCTGCACCAGGTCATCAAGCACCAGTTTCAGATATTCCGGGTCGAACGGGATGTGTCCGTGCGGAATTTCCTCACTCTCCAGGCAGGCGAGCTGCCGGGTCGTCTTCCGCACGATCCACTCGCAGATACCGCCGTGGATCAGCCGTTTCCCATCGGTCAACGGGCACCATGCGGCGACCAGCCCGCTGGTCCCCATTCCGCCCAGACAGCCGGTGCGCTCCACCAGCAGAGTGTCGGCGCCGCCGCGTGCTGCGGCGACAGCCGCGGCGACGCCGGCAGGGCCTCCGCCCACGACAATGAGATCGTAAAAACTTTTCATTTCACCTCGTCCTGCAATGTTTTGACGCTCTGATATTCACGTATTTCCGGCGGAATGTTGATCTGCCCCGGAAACGACAGATCTCCGGCCAGCTGATGATCGATAATATCCAGAACCGCCTTTGCCTGTTGATCCAGTGGAGTATCGACTGCGGTAATGAAGGGGTTCCGGCCGGGTTCCTCATCGAATCCATAGCTGAGCAAACTGATCTCATCCGGTACGGAAATTTTCCGTTCCTGCAGAAAACGAAGGGTCTCACAGGCGGTCGCATAACTGCAGACGAAGAGTGCGGAACAATCCGGTTTCCCCCGGAACTCCCGCTCCAGAAACGCCCTGGTCTGTTTGCAGGAATCGATTCCGCGCTGAATCTTCGCATCGAACATCGTCACTTCACAGCCGAGAGTTCTGGCGCAGAGCAGCAGCGTATCGACCACGCTGTTCATCGTGTAGGAGCGCCCCTCGCTGAAGAGGACGCCGATCCTGCGGTGGCCGCGGCGGTAGAGATAGTTTGCCGCGGTGATTCCGGTCTCCATCAGCTGCGAACCGACGCATTTGATCTTGAACACCGGCAGCGTCGAGCGGCAGAGCACCACCGGCCGCACCGAACAGGTCAGAATCTGCAACTGCTCCGTCGTGAAATGATCGAAACGGACCGGGTCTAAAATGACGGCGTCCGCCTCCAGCTGCGGAATCCTCCGGTAGATGTCCGTGGAGATCTCATAGCGCAGAACCTCGCAATGGTATTTCCGCTTTTCCGCCTCCTCTCTCATGGCCTCCTCCATCGCCTGAATCGAGAGAGAGGGCCAATCCGGCCGCAGATAGAGAATCCGGCAATTCCGGGAAGCGGCAGTCTGTCGGGTAACGATCGTGCCGCGGCCGACACGCGATCGAATCAACCCGTTCTCCTGCAAACGTTTCAGTGCGGGCGCCGCAGTGAACTGGCTGACCTGATACTCCTGCATGATCTCCCGCAGCGTGGGAAATGTCTCTCCATCCGCGAGGTGTGACAGCCGTTCCAGAAGCAGATGATACAGCTGATCGGATTTCCTGATCTTTTCCATCTTAATTGAATCGTTTTCCAATGCAATCTGTCTTTAAAAAAATACATCGGTCAATGATGCAATTTTACTATACCTGCAAAAAAACAAATATCAAGAAGAAAATTGAAAAAATTCCAGCCGGGAGAGATTCAATTCCGCCTCTTCCGGCGCGGGCCCGTGTTTTACTGACGAAGCAATCCCCGTTCGAGGACCGGCAGAATCAGGCAGGAACGGCGGTCTCCATCGTGAAACACCGTCTGGCGGGCGACACGGAGTTCGACGTCGTCCGCAATCGACCCGCCGGTCTGGCTGTTGCGGCTGAACTCCGGGAAGTCGCTCCCGGCGATCTCCAGCCGGATCCGGTGCCCCGGCAGAAAACAGTTGGCGATGCTCCAGAGGTCGATCCGGAATTCACAGATTTCGCCTGGTTGCAGCAGCTCCGGCTGTTCCATCGAGCGGCGGTACCGTGCCCGCAGAATGCCGTTGGCTAGATTGAAGACGCGCCCGTCCGGATAGAGATCGATCAGCTTGGCGGTAAAATCGGTATCCGGCGCGGTACTGGATGCGTAGAGCAGTACCGTCACCCGTCCGGCAATGAACAGCGGCGACCGGAGCGGCGCCGAGGTGTACACCAGAACATCGCTCCGCTGTTCCACCTCCGTCTGATCGTGGGAGCCGTTGACGACGCAGATGCCGTGACCGCCGGTGGTGGGGACCGGATTGTGCGGGTCGCTGATGAAGCAATCCGGAACTTCTCCGCCGGGAAATTCCTCGGAAAGCACGCCGTCGCCGAACCGGCTGTTGGCGGCGCCGCCGCTGTGCAGATAGAAATTCCGTTCGCGCACTCCATCCGGCGGCCAGGTATCAGCACTGCACCATTCATTCGTGCCGAACATGAAGTACCGCAACGGGGCGGAAGAGGCCGTTTCCTGCTCTTTCAGCAACGACACCAGAAACGCTTCTGCCGGAACATCGACATGTTTCTCCCGGGAGAAATCGTCGCCGCGCGGCAGTTCGCCGAGCTCTTCACCGTGCGTCCACGGGCCGATCACGCACCGGGTCAACCGTCTCGCCTTCTCGCTGCCGGAGGAGTTCCGCATCAGCATGAAACTGTCGAGCGCCCCCTGCGTGTAGATGTCGAACCAACCGCTCCAGATGAAGGCCGGCGCCTGAATGCGGTCGACGAAAGAGGCCAGGTCAAACCGCCTCCAGTACGCATCATAGCAGGGGTGATCCAGCCACGCCCGCCAGAAGGGGACGACGCCCAGCCCGGCGGCCTCATCCACATCCCGCAGCGGCAGATGGCGGGAGAGCGCCTCCACCTCGAAGGGTTTCTGCTCCGTTTCGGGCACCACATTGCGCTGCCAGGTTCCCAGCGCCCAGACGATGTTCTGCTGCAGAATAAAGGCGCCACCCTGATATTTCGGACTTTCGTGATAGTTGCAGGGGGCGACGCCGGGAGCGATGGCGACGAGCTCCTCCCGGCCGGACCGGGCGGCGAACCACTGGGAAGCCCCGAGGTAGGAGGCGCCGCGCATGGCGATGCGTCCGTTGCACCACGCCTGGGATGCGATCCATTTCAGACAATCCTCGCCGTCGTCGGCCTCCTGAATCCACGGCTCCTCCCAACGCCCCTCGGAGCGGCCGCTGCCCCGGACATCCTGTTCCACCAGAGCAACTCCCTGCTCCGTCACCGGCTGTGCGGCGGCGATGGAGCCCCGGCCGCGGTAGAGGTTGCGCACCAGCAGGACCGGGAACGGCCCCTCCCCTTCCGGGAAGTGGATGGTGGTGAACAATTTTACCCCGTCTCGCATGGGGACCGTTTCGGTAAGGATTCTGCCCATAAATTGTGCCTTCTCTTTCGCCGGAATGATGACTTTTTTCTTACTATACCCGGTTCGCCGCCGCTTGCAAGATGATTTCCGATTCTTTTGCAGAGAATTGCGAAACCGGCTCCGCCGTGGCGGCGAACTTCCGCCGAAACTTGCAAACAGAACGATTTCGAGTATAGTAAAATAACAGAATCCGCCGGAATTCCCCGTGGAAAAAGGAGCTATTGCACCGGCGAACGGAGAGCGGAAGAGCTTCCATGCACATACAGAGCCATATCATGAGCGGCTGGTGCGCTGCCAATTGTTTCCCGCTGACGGCGCGGGAGCGTTTTCTCGCCATGCTGGCGGCGACGCTGCCCGACCTGGACGGCGTCACCTATGTGCTGGGAGCGGAAGCGTACTGGGCAACCCATCACGTGTACGGGCACAATCTTCTTTACGGCGTGGTTCTCGCCGGAATTCTCACCTGCTTTTCTACCCACAGATGGCAGTGTTTTCTGCTGTTCACCGGGTTGATACACCTGCATTTTCTGATGGATCTGCTCGGTTCCGGCGAAGGGTGGACGATTCCGTACTTCCTGCCGTTCCACAAGAGAGAGTTCGCCTGGAGCTTCGGCTGGGAGTTTGACAGTGTGCAGAACAAACTGGCCGGTCTGCTGCTCCTTCTCTGGTGCGTCTGGATCGCCGTCTACCGCAAACGGACGCCGCTGGAGTACCTCATGCCGAAACTCGATGCACAGCTGGTGGAGGCGGCGCAGAAGCTCCGCCCCCGCCGGACACGCGACAAAGAGTGATTCCTCATCGCGGCGCTCAAAAACATTCGGAGCGACTGCCAACCAATCTTCCCGGCAGGAATCCTGAAGCAATTTCGCGTTCCCGGTTCCACCCTCTCCGGCCGAAAAGTGTACATATACACTAATTTTAATAAAATTATACATGTTCTATTGCTTTTCTCTTCGTTTTCCGGTATACTATTTTTAGAAATAAGGAGAACGACGATGATTCAAACCGGCTCCCCCCTCCAGACAGGGAAGAATGCCAAGTATATGCAGCTGGCGGACTGGATCGCGGAACGGATCCATTCCGGAGAGTTCGCTCCGGGAAAGCGGCTGCCCAGCAATCGGAAACTGGCCGGTCAGTGGAATCTCTCCGCCATCACCATCACCGCCGCGATGGATGAACTGGTCCGGCGGCGGCTCATCGTCCGCCGCCGCGGCTCCGGCACCTTCGTCACCAGCGATCCGCTCGCCTTGAATCACCGGTTCAGGATCGGATTTTTCGTCGCCTACAACACCGCTTCGACCTATCTTATTCAGATGCTCAACTCTCTCTGGACATTGAGCAGAGAGTTCCGCTGCGACCTGCTGCCGATCTACCGCGCCCCAGAAGAGATCGAAGAGGCGGCGGCGGAATATGCCCTCGACGGCGCTCTGATCTTCAACTGCAATGAAATTCCGGCGGGGCTGGTGAAACGGCTGCGGAGCAAAGGCACTCCGGCTCTGCTGTTAAGCTCGGTACAGCAGGAGAGTTCCGAATTCAGCATCGGCTACTCCAACGAGCGGATCATCGAGGACGCCGTCGCCTATCTCACGGGACTCGGCCACCGGAACCTCGGGTTTCTCGTCGGCCATTTTCAATCCCTCCCCTACCGGGAGCGGTACAACAGCTTCATGGCCGCAATGTGGAAACGGCAGTTGCCGGTCAACCTCGCCTGGATCAACGTCTCCGCAATCCGGCAGAAGGAGATCGACGCCTATTTTTCCCAGGAGGAACTGCCGACGGCATTGATCGTAGGCGACCGGCTGATCGCTCACAAAGTTTGCCGCAGCCTTTTGGAACACGGCATCCGCGTTCCCGATGAGCTTTCGGTCTTCTGCATCGATGATCCCGACCGCCCGGAACTGCTCAATCCGCCGCTTTCGCGGTTCCGGATCGACGTGCCGGGCTTCTGCCGGGCGGGGATGCTCACTCTCCTGCAGCAGGTCAATCACGGGCCGGAGTTCCATAGCGATGAGCGAAACTACGAATTTGTCGAGGCGGGTTCCTGCGCTCCGCCTCCGCAGAGGTAATCAGCAGCAGCGAAAAGGAGCACAGAGCATGAGACGAAAAACAGAAAAACAGAAAATCGGAACCTGCCCAATACTCCCCCCGCAATCCACCGCCCGACACTTCCACGGGCAGGAAAGAAAGGGGTTCGGGGGAGATCTCCCCGTACCGCCCGGCCTTCGAACACTCCCGCAGTCAAACACGCCCGCGCAAGTTTGCACCGGCTCGGCACCCGGCGAAGGGGAGCGGAAATGCGAAGGGGTCTTTCCGCAAAAAAGCGGGAAGAGCCGTTCGCATTTCCGCGGCTCTCACACCCACCGGCCCGCGCCTGCCGTCGAGCCCGGCCTGACCGCTGACCCGCATCCGGCACCGGCACCCTGCCGGACGCAGGGGGTTCGGGGGGCGGCGGACACGCCCCCCGGCACCCACCGGCCCATCCCCTCCAACTGCCGATACTTTACTCTGATCGAACTCCTCGTCGTAATTGCGATCATCGCGATTCTGGCGGCGATGCTGCTGCCGGCGCTGAACAAGGCGCGCGAACACAGCAAATCCACGCTCTGCCTCAACAATCTCAAGTCACTGATTCAGGCGGAGATCCTCTATGCGGACAGCCATCAGGACTACACGGTGCCGCTGATGTGTGGGAATTATTCCATTCAGTGGTACAAAAACTCCGAGCTTTATAAACTTCTCGGTGTTCATGCAAAGACTACCGATCTTTACACCTCCTACTACTCTTCGGGTCAGGTGAGAGTGTGCCCCAGTCTGCCCGGAACAATCCAGAATCTGCTGTGGACCTACGGCATGAACGACGCCGGAATCCGTGACAACAACAACGGCAATGCCAAATATCCCTCCGCCTACAAGCTCACGCAGATCCGCAACCCGTCGCGCCGGTTTCTGCACATCGACACCAGCCGGCAATACTCGGTGGATGCGGGAATCAACAATCAAGGGCTGTGGAACGTCGTCCGGAGCTCCGCGACGCCGTACAAATATCTCGACACCTCGACCAACACCGGCGGCGTCTTCTACGGGCACAACCGCCGGGCCAGCGTCGGATTCTTCGACGGACACTGTTCGCTGATGACCAGCGAAGGTATATGCCCAGTGAGCCCCATGGTGAGGGGGATATCGCGGTGGAGCTTTTGGAAAAAATTAGAGCCAGGAGAAAAATGATGCCGTCTGGCGTTTGAGCGCCAGACGGCATTCCCCGCTTCATAA
>ENA-UEQW01000446-UEQW01000446.1-human-gut-metagenome-genome-assembly--contig:-NODE-446-length-39507-cov-13.150063_pt1 | contig 39507 bp, 32 predicted proteins | sample MGYA00242947_ERZ507947 | MGnify/ENA primary metagenome ERZ507947 (study PRJEB26167, sample SAMN06115421) | human gut metagenome | host: Homo sapiens | place: China:Guizhou | collected 2015-03-17... | reverse complement strand
TGCAACACCGCTCCTTACCCTCAGAGCTTTTAATCACACACCGCAGTGCGGCAGGTTCGGATTCACGCCCGCCGGTGTCTATTCTTACATTCTTGAGTAACGTAGTGCTCGAAACACTTAGGGTAGTCAATCAGGGCTTACGATTTCTCGCAAGCCCCCTCCAAATCGTTAGATTTGGTGGGGGTTATTGACGATCTGAGAGATGTTCATAAAGAAAGCCTCCTTAAAATTACAGGTTGAAGCGGCGGCGGGCCTCCTCCCGGAGAGAGGGCACCCGCCGGACGATCCGCAGGGGGATGATGAGTCCCACGCAGACCGCCAGCACGATCAGGGACCACCCTGGCTGCCACACACCATGGAAATACCGGTCGATGCAGAATTCAATGCCCATCGCCAGAAGCCCAGCCGCCCCGATGACCAGGGCAATGGCGGAGAGGGTAGAGCGCCGCCCGCCCCGGAGCAGAAAGCTCAAAAGAAAGACCAGCACCCCAGCCCAGCCGATCATGGGCAGAGCCAGCCCCCGGAACCAGCGGCTGCCGCCCAGGTCGATGGAGATGAGCCAGACATAGATGCCAATGGCCGCCACATCGGCGGTGAGCCGGAAAAAGACCGGCAGCCGCCGCAGCACCATAGGCAGGGTGAACCAGACCCACAGCATCACCGCCGCCCCGATGACGTACAGGGACCAGGGACGGTCCGTGGGCAGGAACAGGTTCAAAAGCCCGCAGCACAGGGACACGGACACCAGCATAGCCGTCAGCAGAATGGCGGCCTCTCGCCTGGAGGCGGGCTGTACGGCGGCGGAGTTGGCAGGAAAGTAGGGCGGCGCATCCAGTTCCGGATGCCAGGCAGGCGTCCCGCACAGGGGACAGGTCTTAGCGCTGGGGTCCAGCTCCACGCCGCAGTTGACACAGTAAGACATAAAATGCTCCTCTTATCGGTTGCTCTCGATCCGCACCGGGATGCCCTCCCGGACCAGAAAGCGGAAAAAGTCCCGCTCTGTATCCGTTTCGGCCTGGGTGCCGGCAAAGGTGATTTCCATGATGTCTCCATAGCTGATGGAGGCACAGTGGCACCGGGGAACGGTGGCCTGGCCCAGCACCACCTCCATGCCCTGAATATGGGGAGCCATCTCCGGCGGCACGGTGAAGGCGCCGGGATTGGTATAGGTGCAGGAGTAGGGCCGCACCCCCAGGAGATAGTAGTTGAGGGCCATCACCGGGTTTTTCAGAAACACCGGCACAGCCCGGAGAAAGAAATTCTTCGTGAAGCGGACGTTGCCGGTAAAGGCGGCCTGCAGCTCCTGGCGGTGGACGTGGAGCTTCATATAGTGACGCACCTGGGAGACGATTTCCGGAAAAGTGTAATCCCCCAAGGCAGGGTCGATGCTGGGACGGACGGTGGTAATGAAGTTCCGCACCGTTTCCGAGGGGAACCAGCTTCGCAGATTGATGGGCACCGCCAGGGCCACCGGGCGTTCCTTGTGGGGATGCTCCCGGCGCTGCTTTTCCAGCAGCACGTGGATCAGCACGGCGGAAAGGTACTCTGTGATGGAGGCGTCATAACTCCGTGCGGTCTCCCGGAGCTTTCCCAGGGGCACGAAGCCCATGGTGACATGGAAGGTGTAAAAAGGCTCCGGGGTGCCGGTGTTGGCATAGGCCTTAGGCATCCGCCGCAGACCCAGGGCGTGCCGCCCGGCATAGCGGGCGTAAGCGTCCTCCAGCTCCTCCTTCCGGGGCGGTTCCTCCAGGTCCAGCACACCGTTTCCGGCCGGAACGCTTATGCCTGTCTGCCGCAGATACTCCGCCAGCAGCGTTCTGAAAAAGGTTAGGGCCCCGGCCCCGTCGGACAGGGCGTGGAACACCTCCAGGGAGATGCGGTTCCGATAGTAGTAAAACCGCACCAGCCAGCCGTTGTCCTCCCGGAAGCGCACCGGCTGGCAGGGATTGGCCACGTCGGCCTTCAAAAAGGGGCCCGGGGCGGTGTTTGGCTCCAGATAGTACCAGAATAAACCCCGGCGGATGCGGACGGCAAAGCTGGGGAACCGGGGCAGCACCCGGTCAATGGCGTTTTGCAGGGCGGCGGGCCGCACCGGCTCTGTCATCAGGGCGGAGAAGCGGTAGATGGCGGAATACTCCTCCCTTTGCAGGGCGGAATAGAGAATACCGGCATTGTCCAGCCGGTACCACTGACTGTCCGGTTTTGCCATCCGCGTCACCTCCCCGAAAATAGTTACAGATCATTGTAGCACACGGGGAAAAGCGTGACAAGAGATGGCCCATTTTCCACTTCCCATTTTCCGTGATTTATGGTATTCTGCAATTAACACGAAAGAGCGGAGGACCTATGGAAAAGCTGCAATTAGGCAGAAAACGGAAAACGGATGCCGAAAAACCCCGGATGGACCCGCTGATGCGGGCGCTGAAAGCCCTGCACAGCGCCGGTTCCCCGGAGGCCATGACCCCGGTGGAGCTGGAGCATCAGCGCCGGAACCAGGAAATTCTGGGCCGCCTTACCGCCCCTATGGCGGGGATGGAGTATGAAGAGCTTTCCATCGGGGCCATGCCTGCTGCCTGGACCCGGCTGAAAGCGCCCCATGGAGACCGCCGGGTGATCCTCTACTGCCACGGCGGCGGCTATACCAGCGGCAACCTGGGTTATTCCCGGGTGCTGTCCTCCAAGCTGGCCCACGTCACCGGCTACGATGTGCTGAGCTTTGAGTACCGGCTGGCACCGGAGCATCCCTACCCGGCGGCAGTGGAGGATGCCATGCGGGCCTGGGACTATCTGATGTATCAGGGATACGGGGCGGAAAACGTGACGGTGGCGGGAGATTCCGCCGGGGGCAACCTGGCCCTGGTGCTGTGCCGCCGCCTGAAGGCCGCTGGGCGCCGGATGCCCCGTGCCCTGCTGCTGATGTCCCCCTGGACGGATATGACCATGTCCGGGGCATCCTACCGCGAGCGGGTGGAGAACGACCCCATGCTGACGCCGGAGTACATCGAAGCCGTCCGGAGGGCATACGCCGGGGACAGGGATCTCCAGGACCCGGATTTGTCGCCCCTGCTGGGGGACCTGGGGAGCTTTCCGCCTACCCTGATCCAGGTGGGAGACCATGAGATCCTCTATTCCGATTCCGCGTCCCTGGCTGCGGCGCTGCGGGCGGCCCATGTGCCCTGCCGGCTGGAGGTCAGCGAGGGAATGTGGCACGTATTTCAGATGTTCCCCATCAAAAAAGCTGCGGCGGCCATGGAAAGTGCCGCCCGGTTTCTGCTGGAGCTATAAAAATGAAAAGGCCTGCTCGAAAGAGCGGGCCTTTTGCTTTTGTAGTCAGGTGTGTTCCAGGCGGCGGATGGGCCGGATGTATTTGAAAGCAGCGGTTCTTTGACAGACCGGCACGGGCGGCTGAAAGCTGTGAAGCTCAATAGCGGCCGATGGGAGGCGTCACATAGTCCGGCAGCGGGCAGTGGTAGCTGCCGCCGTTCTTCTGCTTCAGCTCCTCCCGGGCTTTGGCAATGACCGCCGGCTGGTCCATGGTGCGGATGGCGGCCAAGGTCATGATCTCCGCCGCCCGCAGCATACCCTTCATGCCGATGTCGGAGCAGGCGAAGGCGGTATTCTGCCAGGAGTGGCCCACGTTGCCAAGGCAGGCAGTTGCCACATGGAACATAACGGTGGGGGTGGCGTAGCCCACATCGCCCACGTCGGTAGAGCCGGAGATGTAGGCGGTCTCCTTGGGGTTAAAGGGATGGATAACTCGGTCCAGAGGCTTTTCCAGAGCGGCGTCCAGCTCCTCCGGCTCAAAGTAGTAGCCCAGCTTTTCCCGGATGCCCACCATGGTGGTGCGGGGATAGGTACGGAGGAACTCCGCCGCCAGCCGGCAGTCCGGCTCAGTCCACTCCGGAGCACCCAGCTCCCGCATGCACTGATCCACCACGGCCCCCAGAGTGCGGTTGGGAACATAATCGGAGAAGGCCATGGTGATCTCATACTTCATCTTGGTACCGGTCATCAACGCTGCACCCCTGGCCACGTCCACCACCCGGGTGAACAGCTCCTGGACCTGGCTGACCTTGGGGGCCCGGACCTCGTACTTGATAACGGCGTGGCTCTGGACCACGTTGGGGGCGGTGCCGCCGGGATCGGAATAGGCATAGTGGATGCGGGCGGCGTCGATCATGTGCTCCCGCAGGTAGTTGCAGCCCACGTTCATCAGCTCCACGGCGTCCAGAGCGCTGCGGCCCAGATGGGGCTCTCCGCCGGCGTGGGCGGCGATGCCGTCAAAGATAAAGTTAGCGCCCATGATAGCCACGCTGCCCCGGGAGCCCACTTCGTTGACGGTTTCCGGGTGCCAGGTGTAGGCGAAGTCCACGTTGTCGAAATATCCGGCCCGGGCAATGAACTGCTTGGAACCGGCGCCCTCCTCGGCGGGACAGCCGAAGAAGATCACGGTGCCGTCTTTCTTCTCCTTGATCAGGTAGTCCTTCAGGGCCACGGCGGCGGCATAGCACCCCGCACCCAGCAGATTGTGGCCGCAGCCGTGACCGGCACCGCCCTCCCGGACGGGCTCCTGGACCGGGCAGCCCGCCTTCTGGCTCAGGCCGGACAGGGCGTCGTACTCCGCCAGAAAGCCCACCACCGGCTTGCCGCTGCCGCATTGATAGGTGGCGGTAAAGGCGGTGGGGATGTCGGCGATCCCCTCCTCGATGGTGAAGCCCTCCTGCTTCAGGGCGGCGATGAGGGCAGCGGCGGACTTGGTTTCCTCGTAGGAAAGCTCGGCGTAGCCCCAGATCTCCCTGGCCAGGGCTACGGTGGTATCCGCCTTGGCGGAAACCAGATCTTTAATGGTCTGGATCATGATATCAGTCTCCTTTACCGAATGAGTCATGGGGAGTGTCAAAGTACCATGCTCAGGAATTTAATGGTGCTGGGCTCGTGGGGGCAGGTGAAGATCTGCTCCGGAGTGCCCTCTTCCTTGATAACGCCGTCACAGATGAAGAGCACCCGGTCGGATATCTCCCGGGCAAAACCCATCTCGTGGGTGACGATGAGAATGGTCATGCCGCTGCGGGTCAGCTCCCGGATGACGTTCAGGACCTCCTTGACCATTTCCGGGTCCAGAGCGGAGGTTGGCTCGTCAAAAAGCATGACCTCCGGCTTCATGGCCATGGCCCGGACGATGGCCAGCCGCTGCTTCTGGCCGCCGGAGAGCTTCCGGGGATACTCATCGGCCTTGTCCCCCAGACCCACCCGGCGCAGCAGGGCCATGGCCTTCTCTTTCGCCTGATCCTTGGGGACTTTCTTTTCCAGAACCGGAGCCAGTGTCACGTTTTCCAGCACCGTCAGGTTGGGAAACACATTGAAATGCTGGAACACCATGCCGATGCTCTGGCGGTATTGGGAAATGTTCAGCTTTTTGTCGGTGATGTCCTGTCCCTTGAAGAGGACCTGCCCGCCGTCCGGCGTTTCCAGCAGGTTCAGACAGCGGAGAAACGTGGACTTGCCGCCGCCGGAGGGGCCGATGATGGACACCACCTCGCCCCGGCGGATTCCCGTGGAGATGCCCTTCAGCACCTCCAGCTTGCCAAAGCTCTTTTTCAGGTTCCGGGTTTCCAGAATCACGTCAGTCACTGACAGTCAGCCTCCTTTCAATGACCCGCAGGAGCCGGGAGAGGATAAAGTTCAGCAGGAAGTAGATGATGCCCACGATGGTCAGGGACTGGAGCGCCAGAAAGGTGGCGCTCTGCACGGTCTTGAAGCTGGTCATCAGCTCCCCCACAAAGAACACAGAAGCCAGAGAGGTGCCCTTCACGGTGGAGATAAATTCGTTGCACAGGGCCGGGAGAATGTTCTTTACCGCCTGCGGCAGGATGATGCGGGTCATCACATGGGTCTCGGAAAGGCCGATGCTCTGGGCGGCCTCCCACTGCCCCTTGTCCACCGCGCCGATACCGGCCCGGATGATCTCGGAGATGAAGGCGGAGGCGTTTACCACCAGAGCCGCCACGATGCACTGGGTATCCGTCAGTTCAAAGGGCACCAGCTTGGGCAGGCCGATCCAGAAGAAATACAGCTGGAGAAGGATGGGGGTGCCCCGGAGGATCTCCACATATACATTGAAGACGGTCCGGAGGATCTTCAGGCGGCTCATCCGCATGAGAGCCACCACCATGCCCAGCAGGGCCCCCAGGAACACGGTGACTGCCGAGATCCAGAGGGTGCCCCACAGGCCTGAGAGGTACACCGGATAATATTTCAACCAAACCTTGATGACCTTTTCCATGGGACTCCGCTCCTAAAACCGATTTTGCCGCTTATTCGATGCCAAGAGCCGCGGCCTGCTCTTCATATTCACTGTACCAGATGTCCGTCTGGCCGTTTTCCTTCAGCTCGGCGATGCACTGGTTCACCAGCTCTGCCAAGGACTCCGTACCGTCCGTGGGCATGGCCACGCAGGTGCCGTTCATGTTGGGGTCCACCTCAAAGCGGTAGTCGGGGATGGACATGCCGCCGTTGGCATCGGCATACAGCTGGGCGGAGGCAGTGGAGCAGATGCACACATCGGCCTTGCCCTCGGCCACGGCCAGATAGCCGTCAGTCATGTTGGCCACCAGTTTGAATTCCTTGCAGGCGCCGTTGATATACTGGTTATACAGCGCTTCCTGAACGGAGCCGCTCTGGGTGATGACCACGGCATCCTTCAAAGAATCCAGGTCGTTATATTTGTCAATGTCCTCTGTCCGGACGATGAAGCCATAGCCGGTATTGGAGGAGTAGTACACATCGCTGAGCCGCATGGCCTCCGCCCGGGAAGGGGCATAGGCGATGGCGGAGATGGCGAAATCATATTTGCCGTCCGCCACACCGGCCAGCACGGCGGTGAAATCCAGAGCGGTGATCTTCAGGTCCACGCCGATCTTGTCGGCGATGTACCTGGCCACCTCAATGTCCATGCCCTGATACTGGTCCTCCCCGCTCTTGTTGGGGTCTACATATTCATAGGGGGCGAAATAGGGCTCGGTACACAGCTCGATATAGCCTTTTTCCTTGATCTGCGCCAGACGGTCCTTGGTCTCCCCGTTCTTGCTGCCGCCGCAGGCGGTGCAGGCCAGTGCCAGAACAGCCGCCAACAAAATTGCCATTGCCTTTTTCATATCCTTGCCCTCGTTTCTGTTGGTTTCGGGACGTTGGTGCCGCCCTTTTGATGGCATTTATCATAACAGGGACGATTTAATTTGTCAACGCTTTAGCGTGGTAATTCGTTACCAAATTACTAAGCAAAAATTTCAATGTTTTTGTAGCCTTTATGCAAGGGGCCTTCGGATGCGGAAAACAGGGTCGGTCAAATCCGCCGAGGGCTGCAGATTAACCCACCCGTCAGGAATTGCAGCGCAGGCAGGTGACGATTGGACTTGACACTCCCCACGGCTAAAGCCGGGGGATTCTCGGTTCAGCCACCACCGCCTGCACCAGCGAGGTCTTACACGGTGTCCCCGAGCGTATAGGTTTGGGCGTGTCCCGCCCTACCGTATGTTTCTGCTACGCCAACAGGCGCAAGCCCTCATTCAAAATGTTCTTTGCGGCGTTTACATCCCGGTCATGGATAGTGCCGCACTTGGGGCAAGCCCACTCCCGGACGGACAGGTCTTTCGTTCCTGGCCATTGAGCACCGCAAGTGGAGCAAAGCTGACTGGACGGAAAGAAGCGGTCGACCGTGACCACCTGTTTTCCGTACCACGCCGCTTTGTACTCCAGCTGCCGCCGAAACTCGCCCCAGCTTGCGTCAGAAATAGACCGGGCAAGTTTGTGGTTCTTGACCATATTGGACGGAGCTAAATCCTCAATCGCAATCAGGTCATAGGTTCTCACAAGGCTGGTGGACAGCTTATGGAGCATATCCTGCCGCTGGTTGGAAACGTGTTCGTGGAGACGGGCTACTTGTATCCTCGCCTTTTCCCGGCGGTTACTGCCCCTTGATTTTCGGGACAACTGCCGCTGGAGTTTGGCAAGTTTCTTCTGGTTCCGTGTCAGGTATTTATGGTTCGGATACTCTACGCCATCGGAGGTGATTGCAAATGCTTTCAGGCCCATGTCGATACCGGCTACCGCCCCGGTAGAGGTCAGCGGCACTATTTCTACATCGGTGCAACAGAGGGCAACGAAGTATTCCCCGCTTGGATTCTGGCTGACAGTAGCGGACAGGATACGCCCCTTGACATCTTTGGAGATACGGCACTTTACAAAGCCGAGTTTTGGGAGCTGCACCGCCTTGTCCAGCACCTTGATATTCGTCCCCACGCACTTGCTCTTATAGCTTTTCTTGCTATGGTGCTTGCTCTTGAATTTTGGATAGCCGGGTTTCTGGCCCTGTTTCACACGCCGGAAGAAGTTTTGATATGCCGTGTCTAAATCACGCAGAGAAGATTGCAGAGCGGTTGCATCTACTTCTCTCAGCCAGGGAAGGGTTTTCTTGAGCTGTGTCATATCCCCAGAGCAGGTACTATAGTTCATTGTCTTTCCATCTTGCTCATAGAAGTCTTTCCGCAACGCGAGATAGTGATTCCAGACGAACCGACAACAGCCAAACGTCCTTTGTATCTGCCGCGCTTGCGCCGCGGTGGGGTAGACGCGGAATTTATAGCTGTATTCCATCTCGATACCTCACACATTCTTCTGGTTCTCTATGTACTGCTTGATGACCGACAAAGGCGCTTCGCCAACGGTAGAAACAAAATATGAATTTGTCCACAAAGACGGAATCCTTGAGCGGAGCCATCCATACTCTTGCCTCAAAACACGGGACGTTCGCCCTTTTATTAGTTTTACCGCTTTATGTATGCCAAATTGCGGGTCTACCTCCATGAGCAAATGGATGTGGTCGGGCATGATTTCCATCTCTATGATGTCGATGTGGTATTCGCCGCAGATTTCCTCTATGAGTTTCTTCAAGCGTATATCGACACCGTTGACCAAGACCTTGCGGCGGTATTTTGGACACCAGACTACATGATACTTGCAGGAGTACACCACATTGTGATTGCTTTTATATTCCATGGATTTATTATACCACTCAACGGCATCTAACACAATCCTCGGAAGTCTTGTTACGAGGGAACAATGTGTGGCTTATATCCCCATGCCTAAAGGCAGGGGTATTACGCCACGCGTGATAAAAAAACGCTGCCGCAAAATTGCGGCAGTGCTCTTTGTAGAATTAGATATGCATTTGCTCAAATCAGCCAGGCTGGGACATACCAATTCTTCTGGTCGACCGGAATCAGATCTGGCGGCATGCAGATAACCGCGCCGATCCCAATTTTTGTTTTCAGATGCGCGGCTCCAGCTGAAATACTGTCCGCATCGGGCTCTTTTTCGATGGGATTCAGCACGCTGAAGTTCTTCGTGGCATCCTTTGGCGCGGAATTCTTTTTGATCTCTATCGGCGAAACAACGCCGTCCTGATAGATAATAAGGTCGATCTCTTTTTTGTTGCTGTCACGGTAGAAGTATAGCGGAGGCTGAGATTTCCCCTGATTGAGGTAACTCTTATAAATCTCGGATACAACCCATGTCTCAAAGAACGCGCCGTCCATGGCACCCCGCTCCAATGTCTCCGCGCTGGTCCATCTGGTGAGATGTGCGCAAAGTCCCGTGTCCAGAAAATACATTCTCGGGGCCTTGATCACCCGCTTCAAGGCATTGTTGGAATAGGGCTGGATCAATGCCACGATACCTGAGGATACCAAAATCGAAAGCCACTGCTTTGCGGTTGGCGCAGATACGCCGACCTCGGACGCAAGCGCTTCGTAGTTCACATTGGTGGCCGTCCGTGCCGCTACAACCGCCATGAAATTCAAAAATGTCGTTTCGTCTCCGACCTGTGAAAGATCCTTGATATCTCTGCTAATGTATGTCTCCAGATAGGACTCGTAGTATTGCGCTCGGTCCACCTGCTCATTTTCATAGAGGCGGGGCATGGAGCCCTTATAGATGCGGGTGAATATCTCAGAGATCGACATTTGCGGAGCGGCAGTCATCCGATCCATCAATGCAGGGATATCTACTGTGAACGCAGGAAAGTGGTTGCCGTTGATCTCACTGTTGGACAGCCCCTCCATCCGTACAATGCCGGCACGGCCGGCGAGAGATTCCGTTACCCGCTTCATCATGCGGAAGGTCTGTGAACCGGTCAGCCAGAAATCCCCACACTGTTTCTCGCGATCCACATAGACCTTGATGTAATCGAACAGTTCCGGCGCATACTGCACCTCATCAATCAGGACCGGCGGTGCATATCGTTGTAGGAACAATTCCGGATCACTCTTCGCAAACGCACGGATTGTGGGATTATCCAGAGATACGATTTTTCGTTCCCTTCCCGCCAGATGAGTCAGCAATGTGGTTTTGCCAACCTGTCGAGGGCCCGTGACGATCAGCACCGGAAAAGTCTCGTTGATTTTTTGAATAACCGGCGCAATTGATCTCTCGTAATACATGAAGCTCCCTCCTTCGCCGCAACTATTTATGCAAATCCAAAGTGGCACTTTAGTTTATACCACATCCTGCCGTTTAATACAAGTGCAAAACCCAATTCTGAAAGACACATTATGGGCAAATGCGGCGTATGTATGCCTGTCCCGTGCGGCAGCGGCACATCGACCGGGAACTGCAAAAAAATCTTGCCATCCTTTTTTCAGTGTGTTAAAGTTGCCCTGTTCTTTTTCAGAACGCCTGTGCATATGCACGTCTTGACCATCCCTCCGACAAGGGATCGAGGCTACACGGACGGCCGGGTCAAATGCCGAAAACCCGTCGAAGATCCGGGGACCGCACCGCGGGTGCGGGTTGGCAACTTTGTTGCCTTATTGATCGAGCGGAAAAGCTCAAGTTTTTAAGTTGCTTATTACGTTCTGGCGCACACAACTTGTAAACGAGTGAACCTCACCACCCAAGCGTGAACGCTATGGATGGAGCTTCCGGGGGTTTAGGCCCCAGACTCATTTCCACCGTGGGGCCAAGACTCAGAAACTGAAACTGATTGACAGTTCAGCACCGCGTAGAGGCTAAAGAGGGTGGATAATGTGCAATTTGTTCTTCGCTCTAATTCTGGAACTTTTGCCACAATTAGAGACCATTCCGTTTCCGGGATGGGTTTTAAGTATTCTCGGATAAAGTAGCGTGCGCCGATGTTATAACTCGCATTCAGGTCGCAGTTATACTGCTTCCCGTTTCGGAACCGACACAGCGCCATGTTGGTACTATTCCGGGCTACTTCGCCAGAACCATCGAAAGCCAACCTGCTGGTGTTTCGTGCGTTGACGAAACGCACACGAATTCCATTGCGGTGGGCCTGATGCATGACGCTTTTCTGAATGTCGCGATTTCTCCACATGTGGAGCCGATGCTTTTTGTGCTTGGGTTTTTGCCCGATGAAGTCAAGATGTTCCATAACAATGATGTCGGCTCCGACAGAAACAGCATACCGAACGATTGCCGGAGCGATTTTCTTGGACAAGTCCTCGTTGATGCGAACAGCCTTCTTCATGTGGCGGTTGCCGCCTCGATGACCATTCTCTCGCTGACCTCTGCGTGCGCGGCCCAATTGCGTATTCAGCCGGTCTTTTTCACTCGGGAAGTCGATGAACTTCCGTGCGAGGACAGTTCCGTCTGGACGCATAACGCTGCACACAGCGTCGGTGTTAATGCCAAGGTCAACAGCAAGAATGGTCTGGTCTGTGAGTGGTTTCGTGCCGTAAGCAACCGTTTCTTCAAAGGCAAAGCATAAGGCATAACGACGGTTCCGTTTCACGAGTTTAGGCGCGGAAGCATCGGCCTTATCCCAATGTTCCCGGATATAGTCAGCGTCCTGCTTGCGAAGCCGGACCTTTACCCACACCCAGTCGTTCTTGTGATAAAGTTTCAGACGGGCAGTCCCATCACCGTTGTCTTCGTACATATTGTCTTTGTAGAAAGTCGGCATAGCTGAACGAGAGGTCTGGAGTTTAGGTTCTTTCCCTTTTCTGCCTGCACTCTCCCAATGAGAAACAGCAGCACGGTACGAAGATACGGCGCCAAGCGCCTCGGAAATCGTGGACCGCCGCAGGTAACTGGGGTACTTATAGAACTGTTTGTCGAATTCAGGATACTTGGCAACACTCGTACGGCTTGCATGAACAAGCAGTTCAACTGTTCTCTGGGCTTTGAGCGTAGACTTCGCATAGAGCTCTCCAAGGCCGGTATCCCATTCAGACTCTACGATGCGGATAAGAAGAGAAAGCGCATCGTGATAAACCCGAATGGTATCTTTGAAGATTCTGTTTTCGCCAATGACCTTCGTGCAATAGCTTGAAACAAGCTTTGCCATACGCTTTCACCCCCCTGTTGCTAAATGCCTTTGGCTATGGTATTATTCTACCATAATAAGAATTGGTTGTAAAGCGACATGTGGAGGGCGTAAACATGAGCTATCGAACGAATAGGCACAGTTGCTATGACCTGGAATATCATTTGGTTGTAGTAACAAAATACAGGCATCCGGTCATAGACGGAGCCTTTAAGGACCGGCTCACAGAACTGACGTATCGTATCTTTGAGGAGAACTTCCAGTGCTACGTGAATGAGGTAAACACTGATAAGGACCACATCCATATTCTCTTCGAGGCACCGCCTCAAGTGGCTTTGTCCTCCCTGGTCTGTTCCTACAAGACGGTAACGGCAAGACTACTCAGAAAAGAATTCGCCGAATACCTTGCTCCGTTCTATTGGAAACCCTACCTCTGGAGTCGTTCGTATTTTGTTTGCACTGTGAGTGAACGCAGCCACGAACTTATTACCGAGTATATACGAAACCAGAGGAATAAGGAAAAAGGCTAACCCCTCCCAAACTGCTTTGGAAGAGGTGTGCGCCTTTTGTTAATCAATAAGGGTGATAAAATGGACTGCATGCACGGTGCTCCCCGGTCTATGCGGAAAAGGGTAATTCTCTCTGTTTGGATGTTTCAAGCCACGGACGCAGGTGCGTCTGTGGCTTTTTTCGTTCTTCCGCCGGTCTATGACTGCAAAGGAGAGAAAAAACATGAAAAAGAGAATCGTGAGTGCACTGCTGGCAGGATTCCTGCTGGTATCCGCGACTGCCTGCGGCAAGCAGCCCGCCGCGGACGCCGCACAGCCCCAGGCTGACCCCACACAAGCCTACCTCGACACGGTAGACGTGGATTACGCCTATGATCTGGCGCTGAAGCTGGAGGACATCCGCAGCAACGAAACGCTTGGCTACCGGACAGCAGGCTCCGACGCAGAGCTTGCCACCGGCGATATGCTCAAGGCGGAAATGGAGCGCATCGGACTGCAAAACGTCACGAAGGATGCGTTCACGCTGGATACGCAGGATTCGCTGTTTGGCTTGAGCCGACGGTGTATCCCTTCTTGGGTTTCCCGCGCACACCCTTCCTTTCCGTTGCGGAGAATCTACCTCTTTATCGACAGCCTCCCCTCTTATCGTGTTGAAAAAGTCTTTTTGGCCCGCCGTGCCGCATAAAAAACGGCCAGCAGCGCTTTGGCTGCTGGCCGTAATTCATATTCTTTCGCCGTCTTTTTGGCGGGGAGCGAGTCCATTTGGAAAGGCTCCCTCTCCCCTGCTGTTTGCCCTTTGTTACGCGTTGCCGGCCAGATAATCCACGGCAAACTGCGCCATGAGCGCAGTCCCCTTGGGAAGCAGAGACTCGTTGACCGTAAACTTTTCGTGGTGGTTGTTGTAGGTCATGCCGTTGGCCTCGTCCCGGCAGCCGATGAAGCCGAACACGGCGGGAATTTCCGCGGCGTAGTTGGCGAAGTCCTCGCTGCCCATCATGGCGGGCATATGGCAGAGCGTCTCCTCGCCGAAGAGCTTGACCACGGCCTTCTGGGCGATCTCTGTGAGGTCATCGTCATCGTTGATCACGGGATGCACCACATGGGCATACTTGAGCACAGCCTTCATGCCCAGACCCTCCGCCGTGTTCTCCACGATCTGCCGCATGGCCTCCTCGTGCTTATCCAGGAAGTAGGCACGAGTGACGCCCTCCATGGTGACATAATTGGCGATCGCGTTGTAGCGATTGCCGCCGGAGATGGTTCCGATGGTGAGCACCACGGGGTCCAGGGGGTTGCTCATGCGGGAGACATACTGCTGGAGGTTATTGATGATCGCCGCAGCGCCGGTGATGGCATCCGCGCCCAGATGGGGCGTGGCCGCATGGGAGGAGGTACCAATCACATCCACCGTGAAGCGGCCGGAGTAGGCCATGCGGGGACCGGCGGTAACGTCGATATAGGGAATATCCAGCGTGCCCCAGACATGCTGGCCGAAGATGGCGTCCACCCCGTCCAGCGCGCCCTCTGCGATCATAGCCTTAGAGCCGATGACGTGCTCCTCCGCCGGCTGGAAAATGAGCCGCACATCGCCCCGCAACTCCTCCCGGTGCTCCTGAAGGAGCTTGGCGGCGCCCAGCAGCATGGCAATGTGGGTATCGTGGCCGCAGGCGTGCATTTTCCCAGGCTCGCAGGAGGCGAAGGGCAGTCCCGTCTCCTCCTGGAAGGGCAGCGCGTCCGTGTCTGCCCGCAGGCCCACGGTCTTGCCGGGCTTGCCGCCGTGGATAGTGGCGACCAGGCCGTAACAATTGACCATATCCCGGATATCGGTGATCCCCAGTGCCTCCAGATCCCGGTGGATGGCGTCCCGGGTGTTCTTCTCCTCCCCGGTCAGCTCCGGATGCTGATGGTAGTAATGCCGACGCTCCACCACATAAGGGGCAGCGTCCTGTGCCAATGCCTTGATGTCCATTGTCCGCTCCTTCCTCAGCTGAATTACTGCTGTGCGGTCTCAGCGAGGTAGTCAGCGGCGAACTGTGCGGCCACTGCGGCGCCGCGGTGGAGGATCGTCTCGTCCACGTCATACTTCTCGTGATGGTTGCCGTACATATAGCCCCAGTCCTTATTGTGGCTGGCCACAAAGCCGTAGATATAGGGAATGCCGTCCTTGCCGAACCAGGAGAAGTCCTCGCTGCCCATCAGAGGTGCGGGGGTAATGAGGGATTCCTTACCGTAAAGCTTGGTAACGGCGGTCTGAGCAATGCGGTTGAGCTGCTCGTCGCTGTTGATGACAGGCTCCGTCATGTACTGATAGCTCAGGGTCGCCTTGGCACCGAAGGCGGCAGCGGTGCACTCGGCCACCTTACGCAGCGCGTCCTCCACCTGCGTGCCGGTGAGGAAGGTACGCACGGTGCCCTCCAGTGTGGCGTGGCCGGCCAGCACGTTCCAGCGGTTGCCAGCCGTGACCTTGCCCACGGTGATGACCAGCGGGTTGAGAGGATCGTTCATCCGGGAGACCAGCTGCTGGATGGACTGGAGAATGGAGCTTGCCACCATCACGGCGTCCACGCCCTCATGGGGGGCGGAAGCGTGGGCGGACTTGCCCTCCACCTCAATGGTGAAGCCGTGGCAGCAGGCCATGAGGTTACCGGCGGGGAAAGCGATACCCGGGGCGTCATAGGTACCCCAGACATGCACGCCGTAAATGGCGTCCACACCGTCCAGCGCATGCTCCTTCATCATCTGCAGAGCGCCCACGGCGGTTTCCTCCGCAGGCTGGAACACCAGACGCACGTCGCCGGAAAGCTCGTCCTTCACCTCGTTGAGGATCTTGGCGGCGCCCAGCAGCATGGCCATGTGGTTGTCATGGCCGCAGGCATGCATCTTGCCCTCGTTGTGGGAGGCGAAGGGCAGGCCGGTCTCCTCCTTGACGGGCAGAGCATCAATATCGGCGCGCAGCGCCACGGTCTTGCCGGGCTTGCCGCCGTGAATGGTGGCGGTCAGGCCGTAGCAGGTCTCCATCTCGTGAATGTCGGTGATGCCCAGTGCCTCCAGATCCTCCTTCAGATGGGCGCGGGTGTTCTTCTCCTCGCCGGAGAGCTCCGGGCAGGTGTGATAATACCGGCGGCGATCAATGATATAATCATTGTACTGTTCCGCAAGAGTTTTGATATCCATAATATATACGATCCTTTCTTCATATAATCTGTGATAGCTTTATTGTATCGATTTTTCCGGGATGCGCAAGAGTGATTTTATGAACAAAGCTGTCCGGCGGAAAGGGCCGGACAGCTTTGCGGATGACTGAATCAGAACATTTCGGCAAAGATGCCGGCGATTACCACGGAGGTGATGGTCACAGTGGTGAAGCCACCCACGATCATGGGCGGGAACATCTTGCTCATCAGGAATTCCTTCTCCTCCGGGGTCTGCGCCAGAGCGGTGCAGGTGGCCTCGGTGATGATAGCATTGGGCGGGAAGCCGTAAAGTGCGGTCAACGCCGTGGCGGTGGCCATCAGGAAGGAGACCTTCAGGATCTTGGACGCGATGAAGCACAGAATGACCATGCCGATAACGCCCACCACGATCAGGAGGATCATGGGGCCGATGATGTTTCCGAGCATCTCGGGGGTGCAGCCATTCAAACCGTCAAACACATACATCATCAGAGCGAACATGATAATGCCATAGGAGTTGGCCTTATTGATGGCGTTTTCATCCAGGAAGCCGATGCTGGTGAAGATGACGCCCAGAACCAGCGCATACACAGCGCCGCTGATCTTCATGTTGATGACGGGGATCACGATGGTGCCCAGCTGGGTTGCGAGCCAGGACACGATGCCCAGCTTCAGCAGGATGACCACAGGGCCGTTCCAGTTGGCAGGCAGAGGGGGAATCAGCTTCTTGTGCTCCTCAGCAGTGCCGTTGTTGAGATTGCCGTTGACGGCGTCCACATCGCTGACGGCGCTTTCCAGCTTGTACTCACCGGCGCGATAGCCCTTGATCAGCTTCTTGCCCTCCAGCTGGAGGCAGACAGCGGTAAGGGGATAGCCGGCAAAGCCCTGCACGCAGTACATAGCGATGGCGAAGATGGCGGCTTCGGTAAGGCCATTAGCCTCCGCAGCTGTCTTCATGGTGGTGGCAGCGATGATGCCGCCGGTCAGCGGAGGCAGACCGGCAACCACCAGGTCACGGCCGATAATGCCGGGCAGAATGACCAGGCACAGCGCGCACATACCGGCAAGGCCAGCCAGGCACACAACGATGGTCTTCCACTGGGATACCAGCTGCTTGATGGAAATGACCGTGCCCATGTGGGTGATAAGCAGGTAAATGCCGATGGTGCTGCCAAAGGGGATCAGCATGGAGTCGCTTACAACGGTGGTGGGAATAACAGTCCAGAAGCCTACCAGAAGTACGGCGGCGGTGACGAAAACCGATGGGATCCAGGCCTTCGTCAGGTTTGAGACTGCTTCGCCGATGAAATACACGACGCCGCAGATCACAAACGCGAGTGCAAAATTGTACATAGTGTTTCTCCTCTCGTCTCTCCTTACATGACGTACGCTTTTTTGGATTAAAGAGTTAAATCCAAAAAAGTTGGTTTTATGGTACTCTGATCACGGTTAGATGTCAAGATAAATTTTGACAAAATTTAACACCGCCCATGCTTCGGATTTTTTACCAAAGCACGGGCGGCGCTTTTGCGGAAAGCCTTACGATACAAGGTCTTCCGCTTCTTTATGAAGCAAGGCGCATTGGGAACGCCAAAGCTGCGAGGACGATCCGTTCATCAGCTTCGCAACGAACACACTTTTCTGATTTGTGTATACGCTAATGTGTCAACAACCCACGGCCAAAAGGCCATGGGCTTGTAACTGCCCAGTCGTAGTAACGGATAGCTCCTCCGACCTTTAACCCCAAGAGGCATTGCTGTCTCAAGTGGCGTTACATCGTAGGGTGGTTGACAGCACTCTTTGCGGCAAAGTTTACTCTGCCGCAACTGTATCAGGTACTTGGCTATCATAGAGATAGTTGATTCCCATGCGATACAGATTCATTGCGCCGATCCGGTCATCGTTCGACTTGTAGCCGCAGTTCTTACAGGTAAACAGATGTATCTTTTTGTTGCGATTTGCCTTTTCTGTGTGTCCACAGACGGGACAGCACTGGCTGGTATACCGAGGGTCGACCTTGATTACGGAAGATTGGTTCTGTTTCGCCTTATATTAAAAGAAATCTATTATGCGGTCTGATGTGTGGAAGGTGCTTATGTCATGGGCGCTAAGCCCATAGACATTAACAGGCTTCTCTCCCACAGCCGGAATTTGGCTCAGCGCAAAGGGAAAGGTAGTGGCATCTTTTTATCACAAGAAAGAAAGTGTTGCCGTTTGCAGTACTTATCCGTAAAATAGAGAGCAGAAAGTAAGTCACGCAACCTGTAAATTCTGAAGCTGCTCCACAGTTCCAACCCAGCGTAAATTAAAAGGCTCACATAAAAGCGCCGGAAGGCCATCACGCATAACGTGATACCACATATTTATATGCTATTATTTTATAAAAAGACATTAGTATCAGAAAGGTGACATAATGGATATTAAGCAAATCTCGTATTTTTTGGCTGTCGCACGAGAAAAGAGTTTTTCCAAGGCAGCAGAGAACCTGACGGTCTCACAGCCCACGCTGTCGGTGGCTGTGAAAAAGTTAGAGGAAGAACTAGGAGTCCAGCTGTTCTACTCCTTCAACCGAGAGCAGCGGCTAACGGACGAGGGGCTTCGGCTGATGAAGGGGGCCAAGCAGATCATGGAAGCCTACCAGCAAACGGTGGAGGGCGTTCAGGTCATGGATCGCAATACAGAAGGCTCCTTCACTTTAGGGCTGTCGCCACTGTTTGGGGCTTGCTTTTTCGGAGACCTGCTGCCGGGTTTTTCCGCGGCCTACCCTAATATCCACATCGAGATCGTGGAGGACGGTGCCAACCGCATCGATGAAAAGGTGGTCCGGGGTGAGGTGGACTTAGGAGTGACCTTGAATACGGATCAGCTCACCGCCGCCGTAGAGAAGCGGCATTTCACCACCCAACGGAACGTAGCCCTGCTCCATGAGAGCCATCCTTTGGCGAACCGGGAATCCATCACTGTGGCGGATCTGCGGGATGAATCCTTCGCCATTTTTAACCACAATTTCATTCTGCACCGGCAGATTATGACGGCTTGCCACGCTGCGGGCTTCCGGCCGAAATTTGCGCTGCTAACCAGCCAATGGGACTTCATGGTGGAACTGGTATCCAAAAACCATGCGGTCTCCATCCTCCCTAAACCTGTGTTGGAAAAGCAGTCCCATCCCCATGTGCAGTGCATCCCCCTGACAGACAGTATGAAATACTGGGACATCGTGCTGACTTGGAACAAGGAAAAATACATGCCCCGGTCCTGCCAGCTGTTTCTAGATTACATCCAGCAAAATCTGCCAGAGGACGATTTTTGATTTCTAAAGCACTGCGGTCTAACAGGCCGCAGTGCTTTGTCTATAAATATTTTTTATAGAAGCTTTAAAGCAAAATTATCGTCTTGTCTACTTCGTATAGATTTTAACTATTATTTTCGTTTGATAAAATCATTGATTCTAATATGTCTGTCGAATATAATAAATATACACAAGTGGCCCATATGTAATATATGGAAAATATATAATTTCATATGGGGCTGAAAGAGGAGGAAAATCACATGAAAAAGAAACTTCTTGCGCTTTTGCTCTGCCTGGCATTGAGCCTATCTTTGTCTGCCTGTGGTAGCAGTCAGACCACTGGCGTGATGAGTCAAGTCACGAATACGAGCGGCAGTAATGATGACCTGCCTGTGGTCAAGTGGAAGATGGCCTCTACCTGGGGCTCCGGCAATGTGCACTTTACTGTTGATCAGAGATTCTCCGAACTGGTGAGCCAACTGACCAACGGAAAGTTCCAGATCACCAACTACGGTGAAGGCGAAGTCTGTGCCGCCAACGCCGTATTTGATACGGTGCAGGATGGCACCGTTCAGTGCGCCGGCGACTGGGCCGGTTACTGGGCAGGCAAGGACCCCGCGTTTGAACTGCTGTCTACAACTATGAACCTGTTCTCCGGCTTGGACTACTACGTCTGGTTTGAACAAGGCGGCGGCATTGAGGTCGCGCAGAAGCTGTACGGCCAGTATGATCTAGTCTGGTTCCCCATTCTGTGCCACTTCTCCGAATCCGGTATCCGATCCTCCAAGCCTATCACCAGCATCAAGGATCTTCAGACCATGAAGACACGCCTCGGCGGTGTTATGGCCGGACGCGTGGGCCAGAAATTGGGCTTTAACATCACCACCGTGGCAGCATCTGAGCTGTACGAGTCTCTGCAGCGTGGCGTCATTGATGCCGGTGAGTTCTCTGGCCCTAATGCTGACTCCACCCTGAAGTTGGAAGAGGTTGCCAAGTATTGGTGTGAACCCGCATGGTATCAGTCCTCCGGCAACAATGGCGTCATCATCAACAAAGCGGCCTGGGATGCCCTGCCTGAGGAGTATCAGTTGGCCATCGAGACTGCTGCTGCCGCCTGCCGTGGCGAGAACCTGGCCCGTTACACTTGGTTGGACTGCAATGCCGCTAATAAGATGATGGAAGAGGAAGGCGTCACCGTCACCTACATGAACGATGAGGATCTTGCCACCATTAAGAAAACCGCAGTTGAGGTCTACGAAGAGGAAGCGGCTAACAATCCCAACTTCAAGATGGTCTATGATTCCATGAAAGAATACTGCAAGGTGGTTGATCCTTACCGCGGCATGTTGAACAACGTCGGCTATGGTTTCGGCTTTACCCACGATTTCGAGTAATCCGGATGGATATTTCGCCCGTGTATAAATCGCGGGACTTCTTGGAGAGGTTGATTCAATGAAAGCGATAAAAGTCATCTGCAAGTGCATCGATACGTTTACGGAATGGACAGGCCGTGTTTTCGCGTTCATTTCTTTGCTTACGATGGCAGTTATTATTTTCGAGGTGTTCATGCGCCGTATCCTGAACAGTCCACAAATCTGGACGATGGATATGATTGTGATGAGCTTCGGCTGCTATATCATCCTGATCAGTGCCTTTGGTTTCCTGCGAAAAGCCTATGTCTCCGTGGATGTCATTTATGCGATGCTTCCCGGTATTGTGCGCCACATCATGCATATCGTCACCTACCTGATCTTCTTTGTCCCGTTTTCCTTTGAACTGGTTCCTGTTACCTATCGGTTCTTCCTTCGCGCATACACCACCCATGAATTGGGCTACTCTGTATGGCAGCCTGTAACATGGCCGGTACGACTGGCCCTGTTTGTGGGAATGCTGCTGCTGGCCATTCAGGGCATATCCGAAATTCTCAAGCACGTAGACTGGGTGATCGAGTACATCCGCAACGGTTGCAAAGATCCCCAGATTGATGAGGGTCCCAGTGCCGCTGAGGCAGTAATTCTTGAAAACGGCGGACACATCCCTGTTGACGAGAAGGGAGAGAAGTAAATGTTTCAGATAATCCAAGATTTGATTGGAAACGCAGTGGTTTCCAGCGGCGTTTCCTATGAGGCCCTCTGTGCCATTTTGATTAGTTCCCTATTTGTCATCATGATCATCGGCCTTGTTGCCGGTCAGGAGCTGGCCTTCGTGCTGGGCGGCGCCGGCATCATCATCGGCGTTATCGCCTGGGGCGGATCCGGGTTGAATATTGCCGCCACAAAGATATATGACCAGATGCAAAGCTATTCCATGGTGGCAATTCCCATGTTCGTCCTGATGGCAAACTTCCTGACACATTCCAAGGTGGCAGACGGTCTGTTCCTTTCCATTCGCTACCTGCTGGGCCCCTTGAAAGGTGGCCTGGGTCTGGCAGTTATTGTGGTGTCTACCATCTTTGCGGCTACCACCGGCATCGTAGGCGCTTCCGTTGTAACCATGGGTATGCTGTCTATGCCCATCTTGCTTAAATGCGGCTATGACCACCGTCTGGCGGCAGGTATGGTGTGTGCAGGCGGTTCTCTGGGCATCCTGATTCCACCCTCCATCATGTTGGTCACAATGGGCTCCTATGCGGAGGTCTCCGTTGGCAAGCTGTTCTTCGCCGCATTGATCCCTGGCCTGCTGTTGGCTGCCTGTTATGCTATTTACATCATCATTATCTGCCATATCCACCCTGAATACGGCCCCGCCATGAGTGAGGAGGAACTGGCAGAAATGCCCTTGAAGCAGCGCATTGTTGGATCTCTTGTCAACCTGATCCCCCCGCTGCTGCTGATTCTGGGTGTGCTGGGTTCCATTTTCTCCGGCATTGCCACACCTACCGAGGCCGCTGGCGTAGGCGCTCTGGTGGCGCTGATTCTGGCCATCTGCTACAAGCAGTTCAGCTGGAAAATGCTGTATGATTCCGTCATTGATACCGCCAAGACCTCCGCCATGGTGTTTATCATCCTGTTCGGTGCGGCGGCCTTCACCGGCATCTTCATGTCCCTGGACGGCGATGTGATCATCACGAACTTCGTGATGAGTCTGGGTGTCGGCAGACTTGGTGCTTTGGCCATCATGCTGATTCTGGTGTTCATCATGGGTATGTTCATCGACTGGACCGGTATCGTAATGATTGTTCTGCCCATTTTCTTACCAATCATGGACAATTTCGGCGTAGACCGCTTGTGGTTGGTAGGCGTGACCGCTGTTATCCTGCAGACCTGCTTTATGACCCCGCCTTTCGGCTTCGCACTGTTCTACATCAAGGGCATTGTGCCCCCGGAGGTAAAAATTTCCGAGATTTACAAGGGCGTAATTCCTTTCATTCTGATTATCCTTTTTGTGACCGTTCTCTGCATCGCATTCCCCCAGCTCGTTACGGGCCTGCCTAACCTGGTAGCCGGCTGACGATATATTCAGGAAGATAAGGTGATTTTTATGAAAACCGCATTGATTACTGGCGGGGCTTCCGGCATCGGCAAGGCCTGCGTGGAAAAAATGGCCCGTGAGGGCTACGGCGTGGTTATCGCCGATGTGAATCTGCCTGGTGCGGAAGCCCTTGCGGAGCAGTTGAAGGCAGAGGGCCTGTCCGCCATCGCCGTCCACATGGACGTGGCCAGCGAGGAAGAGGTCGAAGCCGGCTTCGACAGGATGATGGAGGTCTACGGCTCCTGCGACCTGGTGATGTCCAACGCAGGTGTCCAGATTGTCCACCCCTTTGACGAGTATCCCTTCGCCGACTGGCGAAAAATGATGGCTATCCACGCCGACGGCGCGTTTCTGGTGTCCCGGGCGGCCTTCCGCCGTATGAAAGCCAGCGGCAAGGGCGGCCGTATCGTGTTCACCGGCTCTGTCCAGTCCTTTGTAGGCTCCAAGCTGAAGGAACCCTACAACTTCGCCAAGCACGGCGTGGCAGGCCTGGCCAAGTCTATCGCCCGGGAAGGCGCAGAGTACGGCATTTATACCTATACCATCTGCCCCAGCTTTATCAAAACGCCGCTGGTGGAAAAGCAGATCCCCGAGCAGGCCCGTGACCTGGGCATCACGGAGGAGGAAGTGGTGAAGAACATCATGCTGCGGGATACCGTGGATGGTGTGTTTACCACTGTGGAGGATGTGGCCAATACCCTGTTCTTCCTCTCCAATGACCAAGGTGCCCTCACCGGCCAGTCCCTGCGGCTGACCCACGGCTGGGCCATGATGTAACGAATACGCCATTTGTAGAAAAACGAGGAAGTCATTATGGAAAAAATCGCGGTTTATGGCTCTGGAACCATCGGCTCCTGCGAAGCCACCCTCATCATCGGACACGGCATTCCCTGTACGGTCATCGGTCACTCGGAAAAGGGCCTAGAACGCTGCCGCAAGGCCGTGGCCCAGAACTGGGACGATCTGATTGCCAACGGCCTGGCTGCCGAGGAGAATAAGACCGCCGCTCTGGCCCTGCTGACCATCACCAACGATCCCACCGCCCTGACAGGCTGTACCTATGTTTTTGAGGCTGTTGCTGAGGGTGCGGCGGAGAAACAGGCAGTGTATGAGACCATTGCCAAATATGCGGAGCCGGGTGCCGTGGTGGCTTCCTGTTCCTCTTCCATGGATGCGGAGATTCTGGCGGGTCTGTCTCCTAAGCCGGAGAACTTGCTGATCGCCCACCCTTTCCAGCCGGTGCACATGCTGCCTCTGGTGGAAGTGGTTCGTCACGAAAAGACGGCCCAGTCCGCCATTGACCGGACGCTGACTCTGCTGGAGGCCCTCCACCGTCAGGTGGTAGTGCTGAACCGTAGCGTACCGGGACTGCTGGTAAACCGCTTTGCCCAGGCCCTGTTCCGGGAGTCCATCTATCTCATTGAGCAGGGTATTACCACAGCGGCCGATATCGACCGGGCGGTAAAGTACGCCGTAGGCATGCGCTATGCTTCCATTGGCCTGCTGGAATATTATGATGCCGTGGGTTTCCAGTTGGAAAGCACCATTGCCGGGAACGTATATCCCGACCTGTGTGATACCAAAGAGCTGCAAAAGACCACAATAGACGGCCTGGCCTCCGGCAGGACCGGTCAGGCGGCAGGACAGGGTCTGTATGACTGGTCCCGGAAGGATCAGGATGATTTCCGGCTTCGGAAACAGAGTCCCTATTTCCCCGGGGTGCGAGAGTGGACCATGCCCAAGTAATTACAGGATTTCTTTTTTGGCGTAAGACTCCCGGATTGAGCGGCTTTGTCTGCTTGATCCGGGAGCTTTACGTTACCCAAGAGGCTATGCTGATGTAAAAGATGAACCCCCTTCTGCAGAATGAGAGTGGCTGGCCGGCCGCATCTCAATCAACGAAGGAGGTTCATCAGTATTAGCCCATATTTTTGAGTTTACCAGTGAACTACCCGCGACTGAAGTCGCAGGCATCTGGCTCAGAGGCTCCAAAGAAGGAGTATAGGTCATCATTTATTCTCGACTGACCAGACTTGAAACACTTAGGGTGGTCAATCAGGGCTTATGATTTCTCGCAAGCCCCCTCCAAATCGTTAGATTTGGTGGGGGTTATTGACTTATTTTTCGGGAACGCAGTTTCCGGCGGCCAGATTGTAGATATCGAAATGAGCCTGCTTGTCCAGGCCGATATAGCCGCCGGTCTTGCCGTCGCCGATGTGGTTCATCTCCACCAGCTTCGGAATGTCCGCCGGATCGGCGCCGATCTCGGCAAAGGTCAGGGGCATCCCGATGGACCGGAGGAATGCCCGGAAGGCCTCGATACCCTCCAGCGCCGTGCGCTTGGGATCGTCGAAGTCCATCTGGCAGCCAAAGACCCGGACGGCCATCTGAGCCAGGCGCTTTTCGCCGCCGTGCTCCGCGCAGTAGTGCATCCATGCCGGCATGATGACCGCCAGACCCGCGCCGTGGGCGCAGTCATACTTAGCGGAGAGCACGTGCTCCAAATGGTGGCTGTTCCAGTCCTGCTGACGGCCCACGCCCATAATGTCATTGTGGCACACCATACCGGCCCACATGATATTCGCCCGCGCCTCGTAGTTGTGAGGGTCCTCCATGACCCGGCGGCCCTCATGGAGCATGGCCAGCAGAACGCCCTCCAGCATCCGGTCCGTGACCTCCACGTCCGGCGTATTGGTGAAATAGCGCTCAAAGGTGTGTGCCATGATGTCCGTGATGCCGCAGGCCGTCTGATAAGCGGGCAGGCTTTCCGTGAGGGCAGGGTCCAGCACGGAGAAGCAGGGCCGGAGGCAGTCGGCTTCCGCGCCGTTCTTCTCCAGAGTTTTCTCGTTGGTGATGATGGAATCCGGGGAGCCTTCGCTGCCGGAGGCGGCAATGGTCAGGACGGTGCCCACGGGCAGAGCCTGCTCCGGCATCTTCCCGGAGAAAAAGTCCCAGAAATCACCGTCATAAGGCACGCCGATGGCGATGGCCTTGGCGGTGTCGATGACACTGCCGCCGCCAACAGCCAGAACGAAGTCGATCTTCTCCCGGCGGCACAGCTCGATGCCCTCATAGACAAGGCCGCTGCGGGGATTGGGCTTGACGCCCCCCAGCTCCACGGCGTACAGGTTTTCTTCCTTCAGGCAGGCCATGATCCGGTCCAGCAGGCCGGAGTGTTTGGCAGACTGCCCGCCGTAGACCACCAGCACCCGGCTGCCGCCGAAGCGCTTGACATACCTGCCGGTCTCCGTCTCCCGGTCCTTTCCGAACACGAAGTAGGTAGGGCTGTAAAAATCAAAGTTCCGCATTGCGATACTCCCTTCTCAATAACCGCTCTTTTTGCTGTCCGGCTGGCCGTAGGACTGGAATTTCACCATGACCTCCGCCATCTGCTCCTCCGTCAGAACGTTGGGCTTGCCGATGCTCATGGCCCGACACTGGATCTCCGCCACATACTCAAGGTTACAGGCAAGGCCGTATGCGCCCTTGATGTCCTTGCCGCAGCAGACAAGACCGTGATTCCCCAGCAGAACACCATCGCTCTTGCCGCAGACCTCCATAGCCGCTTCCGCCAGCGCCTCCGTGCCAAACAGCTGATAGGGGGCACAGGGAACTTCCGCTGCGCCTGCGTCACCGATCACATAGTGCACCGCCCGGATGGGCTCACCCAGTACAGCCAGTGTCGTGCAGTAGACGGAGTGGGTGTGGACAACGGCTCTTGCATGGGGCTTATGCTTATAGAACATTGTGTGCAGAGCCCACTCGCTGGAGGGTTTCCGCTTACCGTCCACCACCTTGCCGTCCAGATCCAGGATCACAACATCCTCCGGGGTGGTGGAAAAATAATCCATGCCGGAGGGGCTCAAAGCCACCAGGCCTTTTTCAGCGTTGTAAATACTGATATTGCCGCTGGTTCCGGTGCTCAGCCGGGCGGCGCTCATCTTTTTGCCGTATTCAACGACCAGTTCCCGTTCTTCCTGCATCAGCATAGCAAGTCTCTCCTTCCGGTCTTAATAGAATGTCTTTACATCAGAATCAAAATAGTGATCCAGCAGATAGGGCACATAGACACCTTTATCCGTGACCACGCCGGAAATGAGGTGAGGCGGCACCACGTCGAAGGAGGGATAGATGGCCTTGACCTCCGGCACGGTGTTGGGAATGCCCCGATAGCTGAGGACCTGCTGGGGGTCCCGCATCTCGATGACGATGTCATCCTTACTGCGCTTATCCTGATCGGGGATGCCGGTGACGTAATACGGAATACCAAAATACTTGGCCAGAATCGCGATCTGGAACGTGCCGATCTTGTTTGCGATGTGGCCGTCCCGGGCGATGGTGTCCGCCGCGGAGGTGAACAGGTCGATGCCCTCCCGCTCCATGGCGTAGGCCACCATGTTGTCGGTGATGACCGTGGTATCAAAGCCCATCTGGGCAAAGCAGCCGGAAGTCAGCCGCGCCCCTTGCAGATAGGGCCGGGTCTCGGCGCAGAACACCTTGAAGTCCTTGTTCTGACGGCGGGCGGCCCGGATCACGGTGCCGATGATGGTCTCCCCGAAGCACTGGGTCAAAATCCTGCCCCCCTGCGAGATCAGCTCTGCCAGATGGTTGCCCACGGTCTGCATGGTGGAATACCGGCGGTTCAGGGATTCCACCGTGTTCTCCACGATGGCCTCCACGGGGTCCTTCCCTGCCGCCAGTGCCTCCTTGGCCACCTCGGCGCAGCGGTAGGTGATCTGGCCGTAGCGGTTGGCGGTGGTGGGGCGGGCGTGGGCCAGATCATAGGCCGCCTGCTGCAAGAAGGCGTCCTGCTCCGCAGCGCCCTTGTCCCGAACCTGCCATGCGGCCAAGGCCATGCCCATGCCAACGGCGGTGTAGGGGCCGGCGCTCTGGGTCACCATGTCCGCGATGGCCTGCACCACCTCCTGATAGGTAGCGCACTCCACGAACCGGACCTCCGTGGGATAGATCCGCCGGTCTAAAATGCGGACCTTGCCGTTTTCGTACCACGCAACATTTTCATATTGCAGGAGAAACGGCATATTTTCATCCATTCTGACCATGTGTTCCCCTCCCCTCTGCCAAGATCTTACGGAATTCCTCCGTCACAGCCGCCCCGGCGAGGCCGCCGGCACGGTTTTTGATGAGATAGATGCCCAAATCAATGAGGGCGCGCTCCATGGGGAGCCGCTGGGCCGGGTCCGTGACGGAGGTGACCTCCATCACCTTGGAATCGCCCACCACCCGGCGGATGATCTCCGTCCCGGCGTAGCCGTAGGAGTCCGCCATCACGCCGCCCAGATAGGCCTTGCGGAAGGCGGGGGCGCGGTACAGCGGGAAGGTCACCAGCTTGTCATATTCCGCCGCCAGCTTTTCCGCCGTTTTGTCACAGGTCTCCCGGATGGTCTGCGCCAAGGCGGTCTGCGTTTCGGCGCTGCCGCCGGTATAGGCCTTGTTGGCCCACGCGAAAAACAGGTTGCCGATGACATTGCCGATGTCGTAGCCCATGGGGCCGTAGAAGGCGAACTCCGGGTCGATGACTTTGATGCCCTGCTCGTTGGCGAAAATAGAGCCGGAATGGAGATCGCCGTGGATCAGCGCCTGGGCGTTATTCATAAAGCCGTTGCGCAGGGCGGCGACTTCGGCGTGGAGGGTCTCATCCTCATAGAGATGCTCCCGCACGAAGTCCTCGTTGTCGGGGGTGACGATATTCTTGTTCCGGGGGTTCATGGGCTGGGCCAGATACGGCTCCGTGAGCACCAGGTCCTCCGTGATGTCGCACAGCTCCGGATTCGTGAAGAACTTGACCTGCTTTTTCTTCTCCTGCCGGTCCATGACAAGATCCGTGGTGGGCAGCAGGGACTGGGCCAGAAAATCGGAGAGATTTTCGCTGAGATGGCCGTAGACCCGGCCCGCCGCCAGCTCCTTGCGGAGATTTTTGTAGGCGGAAATGTCCTCCATAGAGAGGGCGGCCATGGTCTCGTCGTAATGATAGACCTCCGGGATGAATTTGGGGGCCAGCCGTGCCTCCAATTTCAGGGTCTCCGCCTCGATCTTGTTGCGGTAGAGATCCAGCGGGCGACCGGAGGACCGCAGCAGTTTGTCCGCCTGCTTCACGATGACGGAGCGACCGTCCTTCCGGGACCGGACCTGAAACACATAGTTGATGTTGCCGTCGCCGATCTCAACGCAATCGGTTTCCTCATCCGGCTGGAAAAAATGGAGCACATCCACGGCGTACCGCTTCACATCCTCCGGCTTCATTAAGAAAAAGGTGCTGTGATCTGACATAAAATTTCCCCCTTCTGCAATAGGCGGTCAGTCCGCCATGATGGCCCGGACGGCGGTTTTCGTGTCGGTTTTGGGGAACAGCTCGTAGCCGATGAGGCCCCGGTAACCCGCCTGCTCCAAGGCGGCGAACACCGCCGGGTAATAAATTTCCCCGGTGCCCGGCTCGTGACGGCCCGGCGCGTCCGCCACGTGGATGTGGCCGAACTGGTCGGCGTAGGCGCGGATATGGTCGCACAAGCCGCCCTCGTTGAGCTGCATGTGGTACACGTCGTACAGAACTTTCAGCTTCGGGGAGCCGATGAGCCGGGTCAGCTCCGCCGCTGTGCGGGTATGGCGGAGGTAGTTGCCGGGATGGTCCGTGGTGACGTTCAGCGGCTCCAGATTGATCCGGACACCGCAGTTTTCCGCCCATTCCGCCGCGATTTTCAGCGTGTCGAACATGGTGCAGAGCTTCACGGCGTCGCTGAGGTCGTCATAGGGGCAAAGGACCCTTCCTCCCTCCCCCAAACCGTTTGAGTGGACCGTGACGGACCTTGCCCCTATCTCCATGGCGGCGTCCAGAGAACGCCGCAGAAAGGCCTTGTAGGCCGTTTTCTGGGCAGGGTCGATGAGGGACAGCTCCGCGTCCCCGTTGAAGCCGGAAATGCCGACCCCCGCAGCGTCCGCGGCGGCCTTTACGGCGGCGAGGTCCTTGTCGGTCCAGCTCCAGAATTCTACAAAATCGAAGCCGTCGGCCTTGGCGGCGTGAAACCGCTCTAAAAAGGGCAGCTCCGTGTACAGTGTCTCAATGCAGGCGGATTTCTGAAAAATCATAGGCCCCTCCCGGTGTTGTTCTCAGGGTCATGATAACAGGTCTCCGGAGGGCCGTCAAGGGGGCCGCCGGAGGCCTGTGCAACACTTTTTCAAGTCGATTTTTTAAAACCTTTGCCGAAGAAAAAGTGCTCCTGACGAAAGTTCGCAATGCCAGTTTTTGATCGATGTTGTATGTATAACGTAACTTTGTTATGCAACAATAACATTCAAATTCTGGGAGGTATTTTATGGCAAGTCAACAGACACCCAACTACAAGCTCTCCCGCTGGGCGGGGACGGACCGCATTCTGATGGAGGAATTCAATGACAACTGGGACAAGATCGACACGGCGCTGAAAGGCAACGCCGACGCCGTGGCGGCGGAGACGGCCGCACGGGAGGCGGCGGACACGGCAATCAAGAATAAGCTAACCTGGATCGAATTAAAAACAGCTACCTTTCAGCAGGAAGGCGAACTGTTTTCTCTCGACCTGTCAGACATTGACTGGAATGCCTATGAGCAGGTACGGCTCAAGATTGAGGCGAAAGGGACGGGTTTCTTTTATCTTCGCTTCAATACGACCCATTATGAAAACATTTTGGGTTCCAACACCACCGGTATGCCGCACTTCGTGACGCTCTGGCCCTGCCACACACCGGAGACGATGTTAGCCGGTATTTTCCAGGGCAATGGCGACCCGATCCACTTTGGCAGTACGAACATTTCCTTTAAAAACCTGGGCGCATTTTTCATACACGCTCCCGGTGGCGGCGGCAGCAAGATCCATACCGGCAGTAAAATTACCCTGTACGGTCATCCCTAATGGCTCTCTGATGGCTTCTGTGTCTCTGCTGATGTTCCCCTGCACCTCGGGGCACTGAGGCAAATTGAAGCGAAAAAGAAGCCCCCGCTCCGAAAGGAGCGGGGGCTTCTTATCTCAACTCAAATGAGTCTCGATCGATTACTGCTTAATTAGACAGCAGCAATCTGGACAGTGCCGATGGTCTTAGTAACTTCCTTAGAAGAAACAGAGACAGTCACCTTGCACTTAGCACCGACAGCAGCGCCATTGTAAGCAGCGCTCACGTCGATATACTGGCCTGCGGCAAAGTCAGCAGCGGTGCTCTCCACGGTCTCAGGAGCATTCCAGCGACCAGTGGTGGAATCCCAAGTGGAGATCTCGAAGGTCACAACGACCTTGGTCAGATCAACGTTGGCAGTTCCGTCATTGCCATAGAGGCCGAGGTTGGCAGAAGCGTCGTGGGTAGTCTTAACAGCACCGTTGGTTGCATCAACCTCAACCTTCAGCGCACCCTTGATATCAGCGGTGGTGGTAGCGCCGGCAGTGCTGCCAGTGTAGGTAGCGGAGTCCACGGTGACAAACAGCTCCTCAATGTTCTTGCTGTTGGTGTCGGTGACCTTACCAGCGTAGGTGTAAGCCACATTGTAGCCCTTCAGCGTGTCGCTCAGGGACTTGGCGGTCAGGCCGGTGGTGACCTCGTAGCTGGCTTCCTTATCCTTGTTCAGGCCGCTGGAGGTCTTCTTGACAACCAGGGTGATCTTGGCGTCGTCAGCCGTGGTGTAACGATCGCCGTCCAGGAGCAGGGCGCCGGCGGTGGTGCTCAGTGCGGTCTCGGTGGTGACAGAACCGGCAATGTACTTACCGGTGGAAGAAGTCAGAGGAGTCGCGCTGGTGAGCTCCTTATCGCTGTTGGTGCGGGTCTTGTACCAGACACCATAGATGTCCGCATCAGACGCGTCCTTGCTGTTCAGAATACCGTCAGCCTTGACAACAACTTCCTCACCGTTGGCATCCAGAGTCTTGTAGGTGTAGTAGATGTCGTTATCAGCGCCCTTGAACTTACCGTCGTACTTGACGAAGTAGGTCAGGGTCTCGTCGGAGCTGCCGCTGATGCTGGCATCAGAGGGAACGGAGACGAACACATAGTAAGCATAGTTGTTGCCCTTGGTCAGGGTCGTAACATTGGCAGCACCGGTCTTCAGGGTGATGTCGGGCAGGTTCTTCACGCCGGTGTACACGGTAACGTCGTTGCCGTCATCAACGATCACGATGGTGTCGTTGTTGGCATACACGGTGGGGGCGGAAGCAGCGGGAGTAGAGCTGCTGCTCGTAGTGTAACCCGCCTTCAGGAAGGTGACCTTCTCACCCTCCATCACATCCTCAACGGTGGAGGAGTGGGTGTAGGTGTAAGTGGTCTGGTTCTTAGTGGTAGTACCGCTAGAGGTGGTGGTGGTGTACTTGCCCTCAACCTGATACAGGCTGTACTCGCCGGCGCTGTTCTTGCTGAAGGTGTACCAGCCGGCCTTGGCAGTGCTGCTGGTGGAACCAGAAGGAACCATGTTGGTCTTGCTGGAATTGCCCAGCAGGTCCTTCACGGTGATGTCATCGGTGGTGCCGTCGGTGAAGTAGGCGTGAGCCACGACCTTGCCGTTGGACAGGCCGGCGGGCTTAGCGAACTCAGAGACATAAACATAATCGCTGGAGACGATGGCCTGGTCAACGGCAATGATGTAGCCGTACTTATCCAGAACCACGGTCGCCTTCTGGCCAACGGTGAACTGCTTGTTCTGCTCGCCGCTGCTCAGGGTGGTGGAAGAATACTTGTAGGTGGTGGAGCCCATGGTCACGTTCTTCTGAACCTTGTAACCATCCACATCAGCGGTAACGAGCTCAGCCTTGGCGATCTCCTTGACCTCGTAGACGTTGCCCTTGACCCAAGCAGCGTTCACCAGGATGTAGTCGTCAGCCTTGATGTCGGCGATATCGTAATCGTCGGCGCTCAGGGTCTTGTCAGACAGAGAGATGGAGGTATCGCCGGCAGTGGTCAGCTCAACGGTCTCCTTCTTGGAGTTGTAATCGTTGGCAGCCTGGAACACATAGGTGCGGACGGTCACGATGATGACGTTGCTGTCGTCGTCCACATAGACCTCAGTCAGATCGCCGTTGTCGGTGCTGTTGACGGTCTTGGTGTCGTTCTTGACAACATAGTCCTTCACGTCAGAGACGGTCTTCTCCTCACCGTCAACGAAAACGGTCAGCTCGGAAGCGTTCTTCTTGGCGGTCAAATCGTCATAAACGGTCTTGCCGACAGCAGCGTAGATGTCAGCAGCGGTGACTTCCTCAGTGTAGGTAGCGACCAGGTCAGAGGTGTTGACAAAGGTGCCGACCTCAGTGTTCTTCACCTTCCAGGTGTTGGCGGGACGGCCGAAGTCGTCAGAGCCCTCATCCAGCTTCAGATCGGTGAAGTACTTCTCAGCGAACTGCATCTTGCCATCGTCCTTGATGGTGTTGTCAGCGCGGACATTGTTCACCACTTCCTTGGCATCAGAGGTGTCCTTGATGGTGATGTTGCCGACGGTGACGGTGGAGTTCTTCTCGTACTCGACCATGGTAGCCTGCAGGGTGTTGAAGGCATACAGGCAAGCCTCTTCACGGTTGACAGCCTTGACGCCGTTGAAATCGCCCTTCAGGCCGTCCTTCAGGCCGATGTTCATGGCGCGCTTAGCAACGTTGATGGACCAGTTGGGGCCAGTGTAGCCTTCCTGCTCAGCCTTGTAGCCCAGAGCGCCCAGCAGCATCTTCATGAAGGCATAGCCGGTCAGGGAGTTGGCGGGCTTGAAGGTGCCGTCAGCATAACCGGAGATGATGCCTTCCTTCTGGCAGTAAGCAATGTAGCCAGCGAAGGTGTGGTTGGTAGGAACGTCGCTGTAGGGAGCAGCATCAGCCACCAGGGCGGATGCGGTGGTGGGGCCAAGGATCAGGTTGCAGATGATCTTGGCAGCAGCGCCACGGGTCAGAGTGGCGGAGGGATTGAAGGAACCATCGGTGTAACCGTCGATGACCTTCACGGCGGACATCACGGCGACAGCTTCGTCATAGTTGATCTTGCTGCTGTCGGTGAAGTCCTTGGCACCGGCAGAGACGGTGACCAGAGACATGGTCATCACCAGAGCCAGTACCAGAGAAAGGAACTTCTTCATGGGGTTTCCTCCTTTTAGATTCTCCCTGTCGGGAGTTTGTTTTACAAAACAAAGTTTTCTTAACCGCCCCGATTTACATATCGTGGCTAGCCTACCCAATATCTGAACCGGGGGTAAGTTTCGATCACATTGTTTTGTAATGCTAAGATAACATTCGACTTTTTGAAATGCAAGTGGTAACGCTGATTTGTTACACGGTTGTAACATTGAGGAGGTCTGTGTAACTGAGGCCGGGGCGTTCTTTTTTTATATGGGAGTTTTCCGGAGAGGACAAAAAAACGGACAGAACTTACCAAGTTCTGTCCGAATATGACGGTTTTCGCGGGGGATCAGGGGATGTAGCGCCAGGGATCGTCCGGTTCCGGCGCGGTTTCCGGCTTGCGGGGCGGCGCGTCCTTTTCCAGAACGTCCGCCACGGTGAACAGGCCGTTTTTCCGCCAGCTTTCCAGAATTCCGTGACAATATTTCCAGTTCAGGCGGCCGCAGTTCAGCACGGTGCGGTCGAAGGCCAGCTCGATGAGCGCCGGGGAGAAGCCCCAGTCCAGCCACGCGGCGATGTAGGCGTCATCCGACGAAATTCGCGCGTCCGGGTCCAGCCGCAGCCGACGGCGGACCTCCGCCACCGTCCGTTCCCGCCGGGCCATCCGCCGGATCGCGGCCACGGCGTCCGCCCGGGAGCGCACGCCCAGACGGGCCCATTCCAGCCCCAGCTTTTCGATGCACCGGGCCGTGGGGCGTTCCTCGCCCCGGAGGATGGCTTCGTCGCAGCACTGGGCCGTCAGCAGCTCCAGCGCCTCCGGAGACAGGCCATGAAAGTCGAACAGCTCCGTCAGGGCGCTGAGATCCGCCGTGGGCAGGCGGCGGCCTGCGGCGTGTTCCACGGCGTGTACGGCCCGGGCAAAGGCCGGAAAGTCCGCCAAAATAGCCTGAATTTCCGGAAAATCGTAGGTTTTGCGCTGTTTCAGAGGCTTTGGCAGGACGGCGGCTGCTGGGTCTATGATCCCAGCGGCCACCAGCTCCTCCATGGCCCGGGCGATGCGGCGGTGCTCCCAGCCCAGTTCTTTTCCGCAGAAGAACGGGGAGACCTCGTCGCCGTGGCGCAGGATAGCCTGATGCAGCGCTGCCGCGTCGGCGGTCAGCTGTTCGGTAAGCATGGCGCTCCCCTCCTTCCCTGCTGGTTTTTTGTATAGTATACAACAAAGTGGCTGCGGTTTCTACGATTTGTTTCCGAGGGGAAACAGGCGTGTGCGGAGCAGCGGGATCGACCTTACCTTTGCTCGTTAATTTTTTAACATATTGTTTTGAGACCTCCCCTGCTCTGCTGAAAGCCCAGCCGTCAATCTCCGACAAAAAATGTCGGGCATTAAGTGATATGATGAGGCTATCCCCCACTCCGCTGCGGGATCAGGCGGATTTGCAGGGACCGTCTCATTTGGGCTTTCTGCTCTTGACTATTATTTATAGGGTCCGTCTCATTTAGGTTCTACACTCCTTGCCGCTATTTATAGGGTCCGTGTCATTTGAGTTTCTTTTGGAAAAAGTCCGAGAAATGTGCGGCTTTATATTGACAGTATTATGATAAGCAGGCTATAATGAGAACGTAAAAAATACCGCAAAACCGGGGGTAAATCTCCCGAAACACGCAAAACGGAGGGGTTTTATGTCTCTGATCCTGACAACCGCCATCGAAAAGGGCGGTACCGGCAAAACAACTACAGTAGTCAATCTGGCGGCTCTGATGGCCGCCGAGGGAAAACGGGTCCTGGTGGTGGATATGGACCAGCAGGCCAACACTACCTACATGCTGACCCAGCACAAGAAGGCCGAGAACTTCTACAAGGGTCACGGCCTGGTGAATATGTTCATGAACTTCGATCTGGGCGGGATGGATCTGGCTCCCTACATCCACCCCACCAACGTAGAGGGCGTTCATATCATCCCCAGCACTGCTCAGACGCCTCGTGCCGTTCACCAGCTGGATCTGCTGGCGGACGAATACAAAATGAAGAACTACACCTTCCTGATCCACTGTCTGGCCAATATCAACGATGATTATGATTACATCGTCATCGACACCCCTCCCGCCCGGGACAATCTCACCATGAGCGCCCTGTTCTGCGCCGACGAGGTTTTGATCCCTGTCCGGTGCGATAACTTCTCTTTGGAGGGTTTTGAGACCACTTTGGCCATGATTTTGGATCTGGAAACCCGGGAAGATGTAAAAATCGACATTTTGGGCGTGGTTTTGACCCAGGTGGAGCGGACGGCTGCCGTCAATCTGGTGCGCCAGATGTTCGAGGAAAACCCGGAATACGCTTCTGTTCTCTTCAAAACCGGCATCCGCAAGGGCAGCGCCGTGCCGGAAAGCACCATCGCCGCCGTACCGGTGGTGCTCTACTCCAAAAAATCCAATCCTTCTGTGGACTACATGCAGCTCTGGAACGAGATCAAACAGCGTCTGGCAAAAAAGGAGGCTGACGAATAATGGGTAAGCTTGATAAGCTAAAAAGCCAAATTCCCCAGGGTTCTCAGGAATTATCTACCAAAAACCACCTGGCAAAAACGGAGATCGCCATGTCCTTCCAGAACGAAGGCACGGAATTGACCCGAATTCTCCTGCGAAACATTGAATTTAACCCCCATAACCTCTGGTCCTGCAACGATGATGACGAGAGCATCCAGCAGCTGGCGGACGCTATCGAGCGCAACGGCCTGCTGCACAACATCGTGGTCAGTCAGCGGGAGGATGGCACATTTATGCTGCTTTCCGGTGAACGCCGGGTAAAAGCCCTGCGTTTACTGCAAAAACGGGAGCAGGAAAGCGATCCCACTGGCCAGAAGGCTCATAAATGGGATCGGGTGCAGGCCCAAACCTACACCGGACTGGATGAGTTGTCTGAGCTGATCATTCTGGACGAGGCAAATATCATGGTTCGTGGCCTTTCCGGTGATGCAAAGACCATTCAGGCCTGCATTTCCCGGTATTTGGACAATTTGCAGGCGAAATTTCAGGTAGATCGCCGGGCTGCCGAGGCATATTTCAAGTCCCGTACCCAGATGACGGACTCCACGGTCCAGCGTTACACCCAGTTTGACAAGTCCTTGATCGACGATGTGAAGGAATTCTTCCAAAATGGCACCATTTCTCACGCACAGGCCCTGTCGCTCTGCCCGTTGGAGCCAAGCGAGCAGGTTCTCTATGTAAATGCCATCAATAAGGCCATTCAGATGTCCAATGGGGACAAGGCTCTGGAGCATACCTATGTCACCCGGATCACGGACCGGGCCGCTCAGGCCGCCCGCATGACCAACGGCCGGGAAGCGGAGCTGGCCCGGCTGGAAGATGCCATTATTCCGCCGGTTTACGCCAAACCCGCCGGAGATGTGGCGGTCCGCACTCAAAAGGCCACGCTGATCAGAAAGTATGAGAAGGTCACGTTTGATCTCTCTAAAATCACCTCCAGCAAGCGGCGGCTGAATTCTCTGCGGAAAATGGACGCTGCCGATGGGGACGGTTCCATTGTCGAAAGTCTGGATAAGCTGGCCAAGGAGGCCGCGGAGCTGGCCGATCTCCTGCGGAACGGACAGTAATGGCCCGTCCAAAAGGCCCGGAGCAGCGTGTTCCCGTAAAAATGCGGGTAAATATCGGTCTGATGGACCGGTTGCAGCAGTTGGCTACGGAAAACCGGTATTCCGTCCCGAAAATGCTGACGGTGATCATGGAGGAGACCCTGACAGACCTGCCTGCGGACTACGAGCTGCACGAAATGGCCGAGGTCTACACGCTGACCAAAAATCACGCCGTCAATCTCAGCTCCAATCGGATGAATGTGTATCTGCTGCCGGGAACTCAGGAGGCCATGCTGGAGTTGGCTCGCCGGTTGAACGCAAGCATCGGTGCCGTCCGCACCAGCTTTCTGCTGGATTATCTGGATCTGCGGGGGCTGCTGTAAACTGAACAGGGAATTCGAATATCCCGAAGGGGTGCCTGATCTGGGCGCTCCTTCGGGTTTCTTTTCCATCTTCACGTTGCTTTCCCGCGCCTTTATACCTCCATGGAAATACGAGGGGAAGATCGCAGCAGCTGCAAAAGCGAGTGGGCTGCATTTTTTCCGTTCAGTATTTATTTTGTCCCAGTTCGACTTTGTTTTTCAAAAGGGTCTAAAGCCTTGCGACTTCAAGGGCTCAGGAGATCACAGGAACACAAAAGGGAATTGGGAATTGATTTTTGAGATATCTTGCGCATATTATAGGAGCCAAACCATCGGAAATAGAAAAGTGGTTTGAACTGAAAGTCTTCTTTTTCGACATGATATTTGCTTTTTAATCTGTCAGCAGCTTGCGTGGAAACGCAAGCCAGTCATTCGACTGTCATTCCTTGCGGGAAGGGGAGAGGCCGCAGGCAATGGCCTGTATTTACAGGGACCGTCTCATTTGGGTTTGCCGTTTCAGGCAGCGCCGACTCGATGTACGCAAGGAAATTCTTCTTGTAAAACCTCTTATGAGTATATGGCATTGGCCTAATCTTTTAACGTAATCGTTTACTTATTGAGCAACCTATCATTTGCTCCAAATTTTTTTGTCCCTGTCTTTCTTGAGCCCTTGAAGTCGCAAGGCTTTAGACCCTTTTGGAACACAAAGACGAACTTAGCATAATTTTCTGCTGGTTCAGGTGCCCGTTTGCTTCTGTGCGAAAGTTTTATGTAAACCTATTCTCGCATAGCGGAATTTAAATTGCTCCCGAATGCTCCGCAGCCAGAGAACGTTCCCTATCATCAGTTTAACCGATCTGTCCCCGTTCTAAACCGGGTTTTACAGATTTTCTACGAACCCATGACTCAAATGTCGCCAAAAAGAGGGTAAAACAACCGAGAGACTCTAAAAGAGCAAGGCAGTATCGTTATCTTGGCTCTGCGTTCTTTTGCCTGTAAGCCCATTTTTCGGTCAGCGCTCTCATGCATTTTCCTGTTCCAGCACGTTTGTGTCGGCAGAATAGCTGGTTCTGAAGTTTTTAGGCTCGGAATCCGAGTAGACAAACGTATAGAAGGCGTAATTGAAGCGCTGCTCTTTCAGATTCTTGCTCTGGAGAGTCTGTTTCTCCGCCGTGATCGAAGGAAATGGAGTTGTTTTCCTGACTGGAAGTCGGAGGAGCGTATTTCCCTGTAAATATCAGAAAGCTTCTTCTTCGAAAAGCAGGATCGACTGAGTCCCCGTAGGGGACCTCAGTCGGTTTTTCCTACTTTTATAGAACTTTTTCTATTTTATCATTTTTATTTAATAAGTATCGCCCCTCCCAGTACGAGGTTTGTATCTCGTTTCTGCGAGGTTTGTATCGGATATAGACGAGGGTTTTATCTCTGAAGTACGAGGGATGTATCTTTTGATACGAGGTTTTGATCTCTCTTTTCATACCGAAATCAGCTGATTTACGAGGCCAATGTCTCAATTTTGCCCTCAAAAAATGACGAAAAAACCGGGAACAAAATTTAGGAGATCCACAGGCGATTTCTCGAAAAGCTTCTAATTTAAGAACATTTTAACCACGAAAAAATGGGCGGTGCCCTTCTGCTATTCACGAGGTTTTGATTCTTCTAAGCCGCCTATGAGCCGATTCTGCTTATGGGAGACTGTATCAT
>ENA-UEQW01000443-UEQW01000443.1-human-gut-metagenome-genome-assembly--contig:-NODE-443-length-39597-cov-4.300101_pt1 | contig 39597 bp, 65 predicted proteins | sample MGYA00242947_ERZ507947 | MGnify/ENA primary metagenome ERZ507947 (study PRJEB26167, sample SAMN06115421) | human gut metagenome | host: Homo sapiens | place: China:Guizhou | collected 2015-03-17... | reverse complement strand
CCCTTGATGGCACGACCCACTTCGCGAGCGTTCTTGAAGTGGACAGTGAGGTAAGAACCACGAGCTTGGCAGCCTACACGATTACCACAACTCTACAGCAATTCACTCTTCTTCGTATCGACAGGGGTAGTACTACGCACAGGTTAGTAATGTGATTCAAAAACGAAACAAACGGCTCTTCATTTCCCTCAACCCAGACCAGGGAGATGAAGCAGCCAACAAACAGCACTCGCGACAAAAACGTACCTGTACTTAACCATTTCCAATCTAGTAGTAACACTTGGTTGCAAATCTGAGTAGACACAGCGATTGGAATGAAAGGAGACGAGAGTAACGGGAATGGAGCGCACTCCGCGGTCCTGAAGATGGCTTGAGGGGCATGCATCACTGCAGATCACTGTGCATACGAACCGAAATGGCGCACGCTTTTGCAATTCCGTGATTTCGGAGGAGTGTCAGGAAACCGCGCATGGAGAAGGAAGAGATAGACAAGGAGGAGAAGAAACGGTTGAAGAAGGAGCAGAAGGAGAAAGTGCGATTTGAGAAGTATGGAATGGAGAGTGGGATGAGCGCCAGATACCAGCACGCAAAGATGAGGACCAAAGAGCGATGTCGAGAAAGCTTGTCTTCGTTGTCAATTGGCTGTGAGCGATAGAAAACGGAAAAGAAAGGAGTTTGCGGAGCGACGCGATCGAGAGTGCGAGGGAATGAACGAGGAGCAGCGAAAGGAGTGGATGAGGAAGGTGAAGGAGGAGGGTGATTATGGAGGAGAGTGTTGAATGATAGTGGCTGCGAAGAAGCAAAAGCTGTGGGACGCCATGAAAACGGGACAGCGCGTTGTCATCGATATACATTACCAGGACCAAATGAACGGAGTGGTGGGTGATTTGTGCGCTAACTCACTGCTAGGAGCAGTACAGCGTCGTGCGGCAGCTCGGACTGTGCCACAAGGCAAACAAGGACGCATCGACTCATCTTTCCATCCATGTGTGTGGAGCGGTTTCCCTCCTTCGCCGCGAATTACCCATAGACGCCGGAGACGGTTCCCACCATCAAGTCCATAGGCGCAGCGAAATGGCCCATGACGTTCCACGCCGAGGACTTGAAGGACGTGATCCCTCCGGAAGACATCGTCTACTTCTCGCCCGATGCGGAGGCCGTCTGCGAGACCATCGACCCGTCCAAGGTGTACGTGATCGGCGGGCTGGTGGACCGCTCCATCGCGAAGGTGGAGGACGCAAGCGAGAGTGAGGCGTAGAACCAGTCCTTCTTGAGGGCGCAGGAGCTGGGCGTGAAGGCGGTGCGCCTGCCGCTGCAGGAGTACTATCCCGAGTGCACGCATCGAGGTGTGCGCACGTTCAGTGATTCACGTGTAGTCATGAATATCAACACGCTGGTGGAGATGATCATCGCCTTCCAGGAGACGCACGACTGGCGCGCGACCTTCGAGAGGTGCATTCCGCTGCGCAAGAGGGACGTGGAGGACGAGACGGGCAACGGGTTCGACTACCACAACATCCACTCGGCGGCGGCGCTGGAGGCGATCAGCGAGTTCAACATCAACCGGTACCAGATGAAGCACGCGCTGCACATTCTCTGCGAGAAGAAGGGACTGGAGTACGCGTTCGCGAACGAGGAGCTGCGCTACGAGGACCACGAGGAGGGCAAGCCCTTCTTCCGCTTCCGCGCGACGGTGACGGTGGATGGGAAGGTGCTGGGCGAGGGGAGGGGCAAGAACCAGCGCTCGGCGCAGGGGAAGGCGTCGTGGCACGCCTTAGTCGCTTTAGGTGAGATCACCACCGAATAGTCTGTTGGTTGAATCAAACACGGTATAGAAACACGTATACTACACAGCCTTTGCACCGTCTCTTCAACACACCGATCGTCTCACTCACGTAGTGGTCGATCTCGTCCTCCTCCGTCATTTCTTCCTTGGCGAGGAACAACGCCGGCGTTGCGAACTGGACACCCCTCACTCTCTCCATGTTCTCGCCACGGTAGCTGATGCGTCCCGACACCTACTCCTCACGACTCCTTCCTTCCCTCACCTCACAGATGATCTTGTCTGTGTCCTTCAGTCCATACAGAGTGTTTGCGTTCGTTACTCCATGTGCTGTGTTTGTGTTTGTTACTCCATATGCTGTGTTAACGTCCTTCCCACACACACCACTCGCATCCTTCTCCACATCCTTCGCAGCCAACAACACGCCCCCATGAGACTCCACCAACCGCCTCGAGTTCTCCAGCAGCGTCTCGCACGCCGTCGCCGCGGTAGCCACCGTGCTCTCCCTGTTGTTCCGCACAGGCGCCCAGTTGCACCGGTCGGTGATGATCGCCTCCACGCGCAGGTGGTTCGGGTTGCTCTCCGCCAGCGTCGGCTTCGCCCCGCGACAGGGCATGCTGCGACTGCGCGGAATGGTGTTGCCCTGGTAGCTCACCGGCGTGATGGTGTAGATGTGACGGAAGATGTCGTACACGTACCGCTCCAGCTTGCGCCCGTTGGGGCGGATGGGCTTCTTGGTGCGCCCCAGAATGTCGTCGTAGTACGGAATGCACTTCTGCGTGATGTGGAACTGGTTGTCGAACTGGCACGAGTTGCAGTAGTGCAGCACCACGTTCACGTCGATCACCATGTCGAAGGTGAAGCCGTACTTGTACACCAGACGACCCAAGTCGTCGCGCTCGCAGATCGTCTCGTAGCGCATCTCCGAGAACTCCATCACCACCAGATTCCCGCGGTAGTCCACCAGCACGCCGGCGCGCTCGTCGGGACAGCTCTTCTCCACCGCTCGCAGGAGCACGTCGTCTTTGTGCTGGATGCAGTAGCCGATGAAGAGAGGGTCGCAGGGCTAGGGGTGATGACGAGTGCTGGCGACTACACGACACGCCGCGTCGTCGATGCCGATCATGTGGAGGTGGGACACGTGGTGGTTCTGCAGCCACTGGCACAGACTCACGCCGTCCACCTGGTTGCGTGGACTCAGCAACGCCTCGAACACGCCACCCGATCCGTTGGGGTTCACGGCGATCTGGGAGTGAGTGGGGTGGAGTTGGCGGTACGTTGGTGCGACTCCGCATGATGATGCGACCCTTCTGGTCCAGACAGGGGAAGACGCTCTGCGAAAAGAAGGTCACGTCCTCTTCACAGAGCCCGAAGAAGTGGTGCGATTTGAAGAGTGGAGTGAAGGAGCGCGCGCGGAATGCACAAGGATATAGTCGATGGTTGCCGTGTGGTTGAGAGGCGACGTCATGATCAGAATTGGAATGTTAATCTCTTCGCGAAAGAGCTGCTTCAGACGCAGCACGCGATCGCAATTCAGCTGGAAGATCGATTTGCCTAAAGCGTGAATTGGGGTTGAAGATGATACCAGAGGGCAAGCCGATGTCAATCGTCCCCTTCACGATATCCGTTCCCATCCGCGTCGACTGTCCCCCAGCCAAGATGACAAGCGCCACCTTCCCGTTTCGTAAGGCATCCATTCCGACGGACACGTACTTCTGCTTTTCAACGTCGGAAAGACGACTCTCCTTCACGCACTGTTCGGTGAGTCGCTTTGAACATTGCTACCTCCTTCAGAGGGGAAATGTCGGGCTCCATGTCATACCGCGGCCCCTTACTCCCCATCGATGTGTTGATTTGTTTTGAGAGCGAATCGAAGTCAATGCTGGCAATCTTTTGAATGATGGGATAATGGAAGTTGCATACCTGCTTGTAGAGTCTCGTTCTTTCGGCGTCGGTGATGTCATTCGCATTCACGTACTGGAGAACGTGCTCTTGGTGAGCTCGTTTGAGCGACGCTTCGATGCTCGGCGGAATGCTCATGACGAAGACTTCTCTGAAGGAGTGACGGAAATCGGAGCGATTTGCAGGACACAACAAACACGAGAAAGCGAATGAATTCCCTCTTCCACGATGCTGTCCAAACTGTCGATGTGCTCAGCGATCCTCTTCAGCGAGTAGCGGCTAATCTTGGCGAACCACGGACTCACCTTCTCCTTTCCGGCATCTCCCTCATCCAGCAACTATCTCGTCAACACAGACCATGGGAACTACCTGGAACACTTCCTCCATCGTGAAATAGCGCGCCTCCGCCACTTCTTCCGGATTCACTTCGTACTCCACGTCCTTCTTCACGACGAGGACGTGGTCGATCTCGTTCTCTCCCCACACGTCATCACTCGCGGCGTTGTAATGCACGGTTAGTACGTGCGAAAAATCGGAAGGAGAGAGCTGCTCCGAGGCGATGCCCAACTCGTGCTTCAGTTTTCGAATCGCCGCTCTACGAGTGATCGCGTCACGGAACGCTCACCGCTTCACGCCCATGTCATTCTCTGTGTCCGTCTCTCCTTCGATATTGAGTGGGTGGCTGCAACACGTATTCGCCCAGTATCCCGGGAATGTGATTTTCTCATTTGACCGCTTCTGAAGCAGCAGCTTGTTTTCGGAGTTGAACAGGAACACGCTAAACGCGCGATGGCACAGAAGCGTCCCGTTTTCTTTGTTGATCACATGACCTACAGTGAAGGAGGTTGCAAAACGCGTTACAGTTCTTCTTTGTGTCCTCTCCAATCTGATTGTCCTTTTCATCGACGAGAATGCACATCTCTTTCATGTACCGCCACTGGTTGTTTTCCTCTTGTCCCTCCATTGTGATAGAGCTGCGACTGACTGACAGGGGAACTCGGACTGTGCCAACGAAATGTCCCCTTGGCTAGGGACAGGAGGTCAAACGCGGTGTGGAACAAGCAATCAGCAAAATACAATCAATCATCCGAAAATAGAGCGCGACCCTTCACCTCCGTCTTCTCCTCCTTCATCGCTTCCGTGAAGGAGGTGACCATCTTCCCCGTTTTGGCGAATTCCTGCAAAATCACAACCCACACGCATCCCATACGAGCATGGTCCTGGAATTCGACGACGAGAGCATCGTTTTCAAAGGAGAAACGGGAACGCTTCTCGTGCTGTGTGAGGACTGCGACCCGTTGGAGGATGCCGCATGCAGAGTGGGAGGGTTGCTCATGCTCTCGACCAACTCGTTGGCTCGCTTTACAATGCGCCGCAGAGGCGAATGAGGTGGAGTCACGACGGTGAGTGGCCTCGGCGATGGAAGCGGCGAATTGGCAGAGGGCTTCCCAATTTGAATATCCAAGACACTTCCCTTAATCGGCGTCCGTAGCGCTATGCATCACATCACATACATGCAGATTACGCGAATATGGAGTCATGCCAACGCTCTGTTTCTTTCTTTTGGGAGAGAGCGTGATATCCGCGATTTGTGATGTGGTTGTCGATGCCGATCGCTTCATCGGCTCCTTTCTTTGAATTGGCGTCCGATAGCCCTCTTCCTCCGCATTACCCGCCTTATCCACTGTATCCTCAGTCTCCCTTTCCCCATTTTCCTTTTCAACGACTTCCCTTTCAGGATCACTCATTTCCGCTCTGAGGGAAAGAGAAATGTGTGTCAACAAACAGAACACTGAATGCCCGCAGTGTACCTACTCCTCAGTCACTAGTATGGAGAATACGCTTGAGACAGCTCCTTGCTCTTGATCATCTCCTTGAGCTCTTCCATGCACTTCAACTCCATCTCGTGGATCTTCTCCTCCGTCAGTCCGTGCCACGCGTCAATGGCGGTGATAATCTGTCTCTCGGTCTGTCGGTTCATGAACCGCTGGTTGTTCAGGATCATGTTCTCCACCATATTCTGGAAGCCGAAGTAACTAAAACTAGCGGTGACTCTTTTCCTCCTCTCCGACTTGATGTGCAGCAACCAGTAGTGTCCCGATATCTGGGATATGTCTACAATGAAAGAAACGCAGAAGCGGCACCTCTGTCCTTCCACCAGCCCGGCTTCAGAGGGGATCCCGGAATGTGCGAAGACTGGAAGTTGCACACGTTCTAACAGTGACAACACGGAACCAGTACAACCTCCTTTTCAGGAATCCGCTCGTTCTTGTACACGTCACACACGTCGTATCGGTCCACCACTCTTTCGTTGAGCTGCTTTTCAGTCAGGTGAAAGACGTTGTCCAGTTCGGCCTACAGGGAACGCATCCGAGGAAGCACTACGCGCTCATTGTTGCGAAACGTGGACTCTAACACAATACTGAACTTGGACTTGCTCAGATAGCCGTTCGTAATGGTCGCGAAGCGGTACTCCGGCGTGATCCACACCTTCTCCTCCAAGTACGTGGCATCTACCGAAAAGAAGAAGAATGCATGGTATACCCTTGGGAAGGATCTTCGCTAGCCAGGAGGGGATCTTCGACGTGATGACATAGCTACAGTGAACCACCACGGGAAGATGTACTGCTTGAGGGTGAAAATGCCCTTGTTCCTGGGAGGAGAGTACCCCGGAACGTCGCACACCATGTGTCCGTCCGTGTTGTCATATCTACGGTTGACGGCCGATCCACGGCCCTCACTCTTCTTCCACCAGCCACTCCACGCCTTCGCCGCCACCCGTGGCTTGTTTGCAGGCGTCCATCACCATGTAGAGATAGCCCACATTCGGGTCTTCGACGCAATAGGGAAGGGGAACCCTGAATTCGAGAAGCATGCTGCCTTGCTATGAGAAGATGTGAAAGGAAATAATGAACAAACAGCCCAAAGTCACTCATCACTGCGTGCGTCAAGCATAACACTCGATATGCGTTGCTTTCCGATGGTAAAAATGGCAATCCCCGCCGACACGAGAATGGTCGCCAGCATCTTGCTCCGCGTTAAGCACTGGTTCGGATCGGATCTACGAGTGACTGCTCCCGCCACACGCGCACTTGCAGTACAAATACCCGGAAGAAAAGAACACAACACACGCTCGAATGCACTGGAGCAGCCCGGTCCAGATGGCACCCAGCGATCCCTGCACAGAATACAGGGCATAGGAGTGAATAATATGGGAGACGATGTAAACGAACGTCGCGACAAAAACAGACAGGAGCGGCGTGTGGGTCCGAGCGATGGGTTCGTAGATCAGCTTGGCGCGATTCGGAACTAGACGTCAGGGGAGAAGGAAAGTACAACTCGTGTCGATGAGGATGACGGCGCAGCAGATCAGCGTGTTAATCACGCCCACCTGCTTGCAAATCTCCTTCGCCCCCTTGTTTCCCGGAATTCTCTGAACGTCAGGCAGCCACGAGACGCGTACGGTGATCGCTTCGTTCACGATGTAGCTAATGGAGTAGAACTGCGCGCCCAGAAGAGTGAGCAGAATCCCCTTCACGGGCGACTTTCCCTGCGTCGAGCTGGAGAGAGGAGAAACCACCAGTCCAACGGTAACCACCAGAATGCCCAGCCACTGCAGGGAGGAGACGTAGGTCTTCAGGAAGACGCGGGAATAGATGGCGCTGAAGATGGCAACGGAGCTGAAGGCCACTTGGAAGAGCCCGCTTCCGCAGTACACCATTCTACGTGTCAGAATGAAGAACGGCAAACCACCCGATCGTCCGGATGACGTATCCCGAGATGTCCAGAAGCGCGGAGGTGATGTAGAGAATCTGCAACTTCCGCGCCTCCCGCCTTGCCAGCTTGACACTATCCGTGTCCGCCTCCTCCTTCACCAACGCGTGCGCCTCCTCAACGTCAACCGCCAGAGTGCTTTTGCTTCTAGGCATGAGCGTGTACAGAGCGGAGCTACGGAGAATCGCCGAACTGGATGCACGAAAAGCCCACAATCGCCTGCGCGAAGTAGTAGGCGAATATACTGAACATGGATCGCATGCCTACGCTGGACGGAGACAACATACGCTACTCGAAACGCCCTGATACACCAGTTGCTGCGTGCACAGTGTATCAAGCACGCCAGAGAGAAGAAAGAGCCCTGGAATGAACAGTACTTCCAGCATGGTAGAGAGTGAAAAGAACAATCGTACTGGGAAGCGGATTGTGGGGAAAAGAGAGGCGAAAAAGATGACTATACCGAGGCTCGAACTCGGGATCTCTCGCGTGTCAGGCGAGCGTGTTAGCCACTGCACTATACAGTCCTGTTTCCGTTTCATCCCTGCCTTCTATGAGCGGAGCGACGCGGCACTCGACAGAGCGAGACACATATCTTCGTATCCTACATCCGATCAACAGAAACACATGAGCAACATGGAGAAAAAGAAGCACTCGCTCTGCGGGTGCATAACGTGCTTTGTGGTGTGGCTGTTCCCCATTTGCCTCTCGCTGGCCGTGGCGCTGTACTTCTCCCCCAACGAGCGCATCGCCGATATTGAAGAGTGAGGCGCTGTGCTTTCCCTTGACGATAGGTTCAACAAGAGAGCGAACGCGTGGAACAGCGAGGGCTACGACGCGTTCAAGAAGGCCTCGTTCACATACTGCCTCAACGACGACTGCTTCTCTCCCGAGCTGGTGGAGAAGGCGTCGGGAGACTACTACCCGGTCGGGGATGCGTGCGACAAGGACACGGACCCCAAGGAGGGATGCGTCAAGACGAGCGTCGCCTACTTCTCCCATTCGGTGAAGGAGGTGAAGGACGAGGTGAGTCTGTCTCTCCTGAACGAGCTCGACATCGTCATCGCGAACGCGACGATCAAGGTTCCTTCCAAGTCCTTCTTGAAGAGCGTCTGCTTCCGCGTGCGCAACACGGCCGCGGGATACGTCCTCGACGTGCCTCCCGAGTGGAAGCTGCGAATGAACCAGAACGACACGGGCTGCTCGTTCGGCAATGGCTGGGATCCCGTCGAGTTTTCCAAGAAGTCCGTGGAGAGCGTGGCGTTCCAGGTAGAGGTGGCTCGTTGGGCTGAGCGCTAGGTGCGTTCCTACGAAGATCCGTTCATTGCCGCCAGCAGCCTTACGTGGGGCTGCAACGAGGACGAGAGGAACAAGGGATGCTTCGGCATCACGAAGAAGGAGATGACGACGTATGGGCTGTACGGCATGGTCGCTGCGGGTGCCGTGACGCTGATTGAGCTGATCGTGCTGCTGAGCGCGTGCTGCTGCTGCAGAAGCAAGATCCCCGGATTTGAGAAGGACTTGTCGCTTGATTAACACTAGCTTCGATTGTCGTGTGTTTGTTGAAGAGAGTACATCACAAGATGGATCTCGGACTGTCGTGTGTTTGTTAAACAGTACATCACGAGTTGGATCTCGGACTGTCGTGTGTTTGTTAAAGAGAGTCCATCACAAGATGGATCTCGGATTGTTGTGTGTTTGTTAAACAGTACATCACGAGTTGGATTTCGGATTGTCATGGGTTTGTTAAATAGATTCCATCACAAGATGGATCTCAAATTGTCGTGTATTCGTTAAACAGAGTACATCACAAGTTGGATCTCGCGCACGCACGCGTCGTCTCCACAGCTATACACCACGTTGTTGTCCGCCCACTCCACGCAGAACACGCCGCCGGGGTGGATCTGCGGGCGCTCGTGAATCTCGCGCGGCGCGTTCATGTTCCACACCACGATGCGTCCGTCCACCGACCCGGACACCAGACGGTCGCCCTCGGGCGCCCAGCTGATGGTGGTCACGGTGCTCTGGTGCGCCATCCACTTCCGTGTGATGATCGGCTCCGCGCGACCGATCTCCCACACCTTGATCTCGCGACCCGCGTCGCCCACAGCGATCTTCGCGCCGTCTGGCGAGAAGCGAAGCACGCTGATGCGCGAGCCTACGGGTGAGCGAGGCAGGCGAGGCGCACGGTGGTAGTCCAGCTCGTGGTTGGCGGCGTCGCAGAGGTACTGGATCTTGCCGCTCTCGAGCGAGTACACCTCCACGCACTCGCGACGGTCCTTCTCCACCGCCACTGCCTACACCTCACGCCTCCTCTCCGCCCGCACGATCAGCAGACCGCACTCGTCCATGTCGCCCGCGTGCGCCTCGAAGGGGAGCGTCACCGTGTCCACCAGCGCTCGCTCGCGGAAGAGGAAGAGGTGACTACGCGTTCAGAGGAAGCGGCGAGCGAACTTGGAGGCGATGACGACGACGTTGTCGCCCGCGGCGCGCAGAAGCATGGGCTGCTCCTCCAGCTTCACGGCGGCCAGCTCCTCCAGCGACATGATGTCGGTGAAGCGAATGGCGTCGTCCCTACGAGTGACGACGCCCGCGAGAGCCAACCAGCCGATCGACACGCACACGCCGTTGACTTCGAGCGCGCCGTTGCAGTTGCCCTTGTGGCGCTACACGTTACGACGACAGGGAGAAGCCACGGTGATCACACGACCTCTGCCGGCGCTCCACTCGATCACGCGGCCGTCCGACCCCGAGGTGAACACCGTGCCCGTGTTGCGCGAGTAGCTGCAGGTGTTCACGGAGCCCTGGTGGCCGACCAGCGTGGTGTAGCCGGTGGCGCCCTGCTCGATGATGTTGAGGTCCGAGTTGAAGGAGACGGACACGCGCAGGTCGCCGAGGCTGTCGACTACGAGTGACGTCACGGTGAAGCCCCCACAGCCCAGCTGGTTCACCTCCAGCGACTTGCCGTCGCCGATCGCCAGCGTGTTCTCGCACTCGCCCGACTCCACGTTCCAGTACTACGCGTTACTGTAAACAAACGCCCGTACCTTCACCGTGCAGTCGGCGGACACCGTGTATACGTGCTTGCTGTCCGCGTCCCAGCCCACGCCGTACAGGCCCTTCGTGTGTCCGTTCGTGGCGGAGAAGGTGCGGAGGTACTCGCCGGTCTGGGGGTGAGTGAGAGTGCATGTGCCCACCTTGCCTTCAAAGAGATTGATGGTTTTGTCGCCGCACACGGAGACGAAGTAGGCGCCGTCGGGGGAGTAGCTGTGGGTGAGAAGGGCGGAGAGGGGGTACCGCACGGCGTGGACGAAGTTCTTGTGGTGCGAGTCGGAGTGGTCGAATTTGAACGGAGGACCCTGGTAGAAGGAGACCAGCATGTCATCGGAAGAAGAGACGAGGCGGAAGGGGCGGCACGGTCTGAAATCGACACTAGGAGGATGACGGAAGAGAACGGACGCGACCTGTTCACGCCGCGCGAGTGGCCCGTGAATTCGCCGAGATCGGATCCCGTGTCCCACATGAACGCACGGATGATTCTTTGCGATGAGCGGCGATCCAGAGACCTACCTTCCGTGCCCGTCTCCGCCCATGGCAATGCGCTTGCTCTCACTGTCCCAGGCAATGTCGCGAATATCGATGCCAACGCAGTTCATCTGGCGTGAAGACCAAGAACAATGCCCACCTCCTTCTTCAGTGTGTGCTCCTCGTTATCCAGCGCCCACACACGAAGCTTGCCGTCGCTGTCTATCCACGTCACGTCGAAAAGCCGTGCGTACCTCCGGAAGCCATGTAGTGACCGTTCGGACTGAAGCGACTGACACTGTCATGAAGGATCTATCGCGCAATGGAATGAGGGGATATGTGACTCTGCGTCTGTGGTCGTAGTAGACAAACCCCTGAGAGGGATTCTAAACATGACAAGGACGGCGAAAATCCTTGCCTTCACGCTGCGGGTGATCACGTTGCTACCCGCTCCGTAAGAAATCGTGTCGCCGTCGGGAGAGATGCCGATCTTGGTGGCGGCTCCGCGCTGCGTGTAGGGATTCGGGAAGAAGGTTTGTTCTACCGATTAGCACCGTGCCATGTGACAAATCCACTGATTTCGAAAGCGAAAGACATTGTTTTGGGAAAACTGGAAATCCAACGGAACACAGAAACCGTTTCCCCAGACGCCTCGAATTGAAGCTGCTTCGCGGTCTGAAGGACTGTGGAGTGTTTCCACGAGAGATTCGCCGCGCTTGGCGCGAATGACCGATCTTTGGAATTGTGCTTGACAGAGTCTTGCGATGAATAGAATTCGTGTAGGAAAATGGATCGACGTGATTTGAGTGCTGTCGTTTGGGAATACGTGCCATGAGGTCGTTTTGTGTTTTGTGTCTTGCGAATCCTCATCTCATTGAAATGCGTATTCATACCGTTAAGCTGCGACGAGAATGATCCCGACAGACAGTCTTGGTCATGCACAAAGCCGATTCACTTCCACGCTTCTCCATCCATCGAATACAACACATGGCACACTCAACAACACGATGCAAACACAACAACCATTCTTGTCCTATCACACCCATTTCCTATCCCACTGACCCACACGCGATCCATTGAGCGCAACGTGGAGGAAGTGGGAAGAGAGTCGATGAAGTGGAGGCAACGAATAGACGCTAGAAACTGACGGACCTCACCGTCTCGATTGAACTAGGCACAGCGTGAGCGAAGTGAAGGGATGATCGACTGTTCGCGCAAAGGCACTTTGGGACACAAACCGCGCGGGATCGACACGACTCCCAAGAAGTCACGTAGCTGCAACGAACGGGGGCATCTTCTCGGAGGTCATTCAATTGAAACTCTACCGGCATTTAGTGATGGCGGAGCCACGGATTCGCGATGCACTTGAGTTTATGAATGAAGTGGGGTGTTTAGCGGGCGGGAGTGATGGTTTGTAGATTAGGGAGCGGTTTAGGAACGACGATGCTCGCTACAAAGATTTCCTGTCGATTATGATCGAACTGAAGGACAGAGGGTTTCCGTTTCGAGTTGCCGGAGTAATACGTAGAATTGGCGACGGTTCCATTATTCAGCGCATTCAATCCCTTTTCGAGGGTCACGCCGACTTGCTGAACAAATTTTCGGTGTTTCTGCCTCCTGACAGCGGAATTGACTTGACGAAGGGCCAGGTGATGGCGCCGCCTATGCCAGCGCCCGTGGCGGCGTACGACAATGCCTCTGTGTAGGAAGCGTTGTGTTCTTGTTCCCGCGTAGCAACCAGCAGAATGAGCAGCAAATCGCAACGCAGTACGTTACTATGATAAAGGAGCGGTACGCGGGGGACAACAACTACACGTACAATCGGTTTATGTGCATCCTGCAGGAGTACCAGCAGGGGAAGAAGGATATGCAGCAGGTGGTGAAGGAGGTGCGTGCCGTGAGTTGCGCTTCACTGTAGATTATCGATCTGTTCCGCGGTCAAGATGATCTGATCAACCAGTTTGTGCTGTTCCTGCCCAAGGTCTATCAGTACGAGGCCTCCATGCTGATCAACCAGATGAACCAGCAGCGCCAGACGTACCCGGCCTACGAGGAGCCGTACATTCCGCCGTACCAGCAGCCCGTGTACGAGACGGTGCAGCCCGAGTACGTGTCGACGCGTCGCAAGACGCGTGCCACGCGAGTGACGCGCACTGCGCCCCCGCCGCCAGCACCGAGCTCGCCCGTGGTGGGTCCGGCGCCGAAGACGCGCCGTCGCGCCTACGCGGAGGAAGAGGGCGAGGTGGAGAGCGAGGCGCTGCCGGCGAGCGACCGCCGCTTCTTCGACCGAGTGGGTGTGTGAGCGGAGCGTGACGTGCAGGTGAAGAAGGAGATCCCGTCGGAGACGGTGTACCGCCAGTTCCTGCAGCTGCTGGACCTGTACGACAAGGTGGCGGAGGACGCGTTGCGTGAGGCGTAGGACGTGCTGCCGCTGAGCGAGCTGTTCTCCGCGCTGACGGACCTGCTGCACCTGCGTCACCCCGTGCTGGCGCAGCTGCGCGGGTACCTCTCCCACAAGGGCATTTCGGAGGACGCGGTTGGTTCGCTGCCGCCATGTCACGCCTAGATGACGCACACGCAGTCGCTCCTCACGTGGGAGCAGATCCACGCCTGTCCCGGCCCCACGCCCTCCTACCACGAGCTGCCGCCGCAGATCCCGCGGCGCGTGGGCAGCCAGCGCTCCTACGCGGAGAGCCTGGTGCTGAACGACGACCTGGTGTCGCAGACGATCGGCAGCGAGGACTTCTCCTACAGCGTAAGTGTCTGTGCGCGCTTCCTCTCTCACCGCGATGTAGCACATGCGACGCAACCAGTACGAGGAGGCGCTGTTCCGCTGCGAGGACGACCACTTCGAGGCGGACGTGATCCTGGAGACGACGCGGTCGGCGATCGCGCAGCTGGAGATGCTGCTGAAGGAGCTGGAGGGTCTGGAGGAGAACGACGAGGTGTACCGCCTGAAGGAGGACTCGCTGTCCGCCGTGCAGATCGCCGCTATCCGCCGCGTGTACGCGCACAACGGCATGGACAAGGAGGTGATCAAGGCAGGCTGTGCCGAGGCGTGTTCACGCGTAGCTGCTGTTCCTGAACCCGAAGGGGTGCATTCCGCGCATCATCGAGCGCCTGAAGGCGAAGGAGAAGGAGTGGATCGAGGAGAAGGTGGTGCTGGACCAGGTAGGCGAGCGCGCGCGTCTGAACCGTAGCGCATCCGCGAGATTCAGAAGCAGAACTACTACCTGTCGCTGGACCACCGCTCGTTCTACTTCCGCCAGAGCGACAAGAAGGACACGACCACCAAGGTGCTGGTGGACACCATCAAGGTGTGTGTCGTCGCGCGGCGTGACGCGTAGGACCTTGCCACGAAGAAGCACGCGGAGGACCTTGCCACGAAGAAGCACGCGGGGGACGAGGCGAACCACGCGCAGGTGGACGGCAAGGAGGCGAGCCACACACAGTACGACAACACGGAGCCGCACATGGAGTTCGTGTTCACGGACCACGCGGTGCACAAGCAGGTGATCCGCCTCCTCCTCGTGTGCGCCAAGCGCCAGTTCACGAAGCGCGAGATGGTGAGTGTGCGCGGGCGAGGTGACGGTCAGGTGAGCTGTCGGTCGGTGCTGCAGGAGCTGGTGATCCAGTTCTTCAAGCTCACTCCCAACTTCATCGACTCGGCGGAGATCGTGGGCGTGTGTGGGACGCGTGATGGGTAGGAGAACAGCGGCGTGCAGTACGCCACGGGGACGGTGGTGTCGACGCCGCAGGGCCAGGGCAGCATTCTGCGGTACGACGCGAACACGAAGCTGTACACGGTGCAGATCAGCGAGAAGGAGGTGGAGATGCCCCGCGGGGATCTGCTGATCCAGCCGGCGAGCGAGGGCACGAGCGAGGAGGAGAAGGAGGAGAAGGAGAAGGAGAAGGAGGAGAAGGAGGAGGAGGAGAAGGTGGAGGTGAAGGAGGAGGAAGAGGAGGAGGAGACGCCGGTGCAGGTGGAGGTGGACGAGCCGGTGCTGCCGCCCAACGTGGACCTGGTGTTCGGCGGCAACAACATCTACGTGTTCTACCGCCTGTACCAGCTGATCTACACGCGCCTGCAGCACTGCTTCGAGCTGTGCCAGAAGGAGCTGTACACGGAGTCCAACATGACGGCGCACGCGGTGGAGCGCGCGCTGGGCGAGAAGAAGGAGGAGGGCAGCGCGTCTCCCACGGCGGTGGACCGCAACGTGGAGCTGATGGACGCGATGATCCACCTGCTGCGCGGCGAGCTGACGAACCAGGGCTTCGAGCAGAAGTGCCGCCAGGTGCTGGGCACAAGCGGGTACTTTTTGTACACGATCGACCGCGTGGTGATCAGCTGCATGCGGCAGGTGCAGAACATGATGAGCGACCTGATGAACGTGCAGCTGATCGTAGGCGTGTGACGGGCGAGTGAGGCGTAGGCGCTGCGCAGCTACCTCAAGCAGCAGGGCGGACTGCGTCTGAACCTGTACCGTGGCAACGCGCTGCGCATCATGGGCGAGACGCGCCTGAACCTGTTCCGCATCGAGTACGAGGAGGATCCGAGCGAGGGCGAGCATGTGCAAGGGAAGCTGCGGTTCTGGTACGTGGGGTGTGTGCACGACTTGGTGCGTCCCGCGGGAGGCCCGAGCGCGTCGTTCTTCAAGTACGCGGAGAACTTCATGCATGTGGTGAAGGACGAGAAGGAGGAGGGGGAGGACGAACAGCCCGTTCTTGACGCGCTCGAGAGCGCGCGCGTTGCACGAGTCGCGGACAAAGCTGGAGATGGACGAGGTGGTGGACGACTTCGTTCCAGATCACGAGGACGAAGTGCAGGGCAAAAAGGAGCGAGCCACTCGAAAGAGAAGGGCGCACGTGGCGGAGGAGGAGGACGTCGTGGTGTCGAAGAAAGCAAAATAGAGTGTATGTTATTGTTCGGATGGCTTGTTTTCAAACAGAGGTAGAGAATTGCTTCCACGTTTCTTCGATTCCACTGTTTTCAAAGGGTTGTCGAAGCGAGGTTTCTCCCGAGAGCGATGGGCGAAATGCGTTCAGGACACGAAACGCTGCACATTTCACGTAAAGGCGCCATCACGACACTCCACCGGTTTTCCCGGCATAGTGTTCTCCCTCCTTCCGTCTCCATTTCGCCAGGCGAGGAGGATCGTTCCGAGAACAAGAGAAACAAAACTGGTGCGCACGAAAATGGTTATCGGAATCTGATTGGCGGAGAATCAAAATGGAGGCTGGAATTCACTCACAAAGATGCTAAGTTATAAGCTGCTTTTCATTGTAGCGCTTGTTCTAAGCTGTACCTTCCCATCGCCCCACTTATCTTAAGGCTCTAGCGCTATTGAGTGTGACTCAAACCAAGTGCCTCTCTACATCCAGAGAATCTACAAAAAGGTCGCCTACAGAGAGACCTTTGAGATCTGGGAGGGAGACACGGTGACGGGCACCCGCGTGTATCGTCAGAATGGTAACGACTGCGAGGACTCGACTCGCACCTACGAGCTGTGTCTGTCGAACAAGCTCCATACCCTCGTTCTCATGGACTCGTGGGGCTAGCAAACAAGGCTGATTGTGTAGGGGCGAGCAGTTCTGGTACCGTGATTCGAGCATCACGCTGAAGCAGGAGAACAACATCGTCATCGGCAAGTACACGCTGAACAAGAATTATCGCGCTGAATTCGGCTTTATGCCGGGTCATACTCTTCCCAAGGAGTCCTTGTGGAAGTTCAAGGATAGTTATACCGAGGGATGGATGAATACGTCCTTCGATGACAGCCAGTGGATTCAGGCCAAGAAGGGCAATTTCCCTACGCCGGAGGAAACTGTCGTCACTCGCTACTATCGTCGTACGGTTGCGCTCGGCGACCTCACCGGCTTCGCCGCCTTCGAGCTGGCTGTGAACAGCCGCTACGGCATCATCATGTACGCCAACGGCGAGGAGATCTACCGCAAGAACCTCCCCGCCACGGTCGATCCCACCACCCCATCTTCAAACGACGACGGCTACTACGCGTTCAAGCGCGCCTTCGCCAATCGCCACCTCCTGGGCACGTCCGCCGTGTTCGCGGTCGAGGTGCACTTCCCCGAGGGCGGTGTGAGCAGCGACGACTTCGACGCCTTCCTGAACCTGGTTCCCGCGGGAACGCACCGCACCTTCGACGGCACGGTGTCGGGCACGCACCAGTCAGACTACTGGGACGAGCCGGGCACGAACGCGTGGGACGGCGCGCGCAACCACAAGTGGTACATGGAGGAATACCCCGCGTACGGCACCTACACGTTCAACTACGACCGCGCGGACTACGTCAACTCCTACTACATCGGCACGGGCAACTACGACTCGGGTCGTCGTCCCACGGTTTGGAAGGTGGAGGTGAGCGACGACGGATCGACCTGGTACCTGGCGGACTACCGCAGCGGCATCACCTGGACGTCGCACGGCGAGACGCAGCACTTCACGATGCCGCAGCTGAGGCGCGGCTACCGCATGCTGAAGTGGACGCTGCTGGACACGGCCGGCGACGACTGCGAGATCTCCGAGCTGAGCTTCTACGCCGACGACATTCCCCCCGTGCCGAGCAACGAGATCGACTACGGCGCGCCCAAGTACTTCTACCCGAGCCAGTCGGTGGCGTTTGAGCCGAAGGCGAAGGGTTTCTACGACATGTCGATCTCTCCCTCGCTTCCTTCGGGACTGTCGTTCAACAGCAACAACGGCGAGATCAAGGGCACGGCGTCCTCCGCGCTGGGCACCTACACGTTCACGGTGACGGGCAAGCGCTACGAGACGGGCACGCAGCAGTACTCGGGCGAGGTGACGATCGTGCTGACGAACTGCCACGACGACCACCGCCGCCTGCAGATCACGACGCGCATCCCCTCGAACCGCGAGGCGCCGTACTACCGCATCATGCAGGGCGAGACGGAGGTGGAGCGCGTGGACATGCGCATCATCGTGGGCGACTACACCAAGTCGGACATCACCGCGCGCACGCAGATCAACTACTTCTGCCTGCCGCAGGGCGACTACTCCATCGAGTTCAACAACCAGCACCACATTCCATGGAACGACGACTCGTACGTCACGCTCTCCTCCAAGTACCCCGACGGCACCAACTTCAACATCGGCACCTACGGCGGCATCAAGCTCGGCGCCTCGCTCCCCTTCTCGCTGCGCTTCGTGATGAGCGGCGAGACGACGGAGTGGACCTATCTGGCGGACGGCACGGTGCCCGACAACTGGTTCATGCCCGATTTCGCGCAGGAGTGGGCGGCGATTCCCAGCGAGGCGCCCGAGGTGGCGCAGAGCGTGCAGCTGTTCCGTCGTCGCGTGAACCTCACCGACGTCGCCGACGTGGACGCGTACGAGCTGAGACTGAAGGCGCGCGCGGGCATCGTGGTGTATCTCAACGGCGCGGAGGTGTACAGACGCAACGTGAACGGCGCCGTGACGGCGAGCTCGACGGCGACGGTGTCGAGCAACACGCCGATCTTCTTCATCTTCACGGGTCTCGTGGGCGACGCGTACCTGCACGAGGGCGAGAACGTGCTGGCTGTGGCGGTGGTGAACGCCGACAGCACGCAGCGCGCGCTGGACTTCTCGGCGACGATGGTGCTGCGCTCCGCGGTGCGCACCATCGCGCACGGCTCCACGATCAGCGCCGAGGCGAGCAGCGGCAACGCGAACCTCCTCTTCAACGGCAACGTGAACGCGAGATGGGTGGCGGATTTCGAGCCCGACACGTACTTCCAGTTCACGTGGACCACCTCGAACTACCGCATGGAGCAGATCAACAAGTACTGCCTGGTGTCGGCGCCCGCGTACGCCGGCAACGAGCCCAAGAGCTTCACCGTGTCGACGACGACCGACGGCGAGACCTGGACGATGGTGGCGAACCACACGAACGTGCTCTTCACGGAGCGCCAGCAGCGTCGCTGCTTCTACCTGGCGAACCCCATGGCGATCCAGGGCATGAAGGTGGCGATCTACGAGACCTCCACGGGCGACGACGCGAGCACAGTGCATCTGGGCGGCTTCGACTTCCTGCTGGAGAACCCGGACCGCATGACGGCGACGCTCAGCTACACGGACACGCTGATCGAGGGACTGGTGGGCGCGGCGATCACGCCTCTGGCGCCTGTTGTGGACTACTTCACGTCGTTCACTGTGACGCCTGCGCTTCCCGCGGGTCTGTCCCTGGGCTCTAGCGGCATCATCTTCGGCGCGAGCGAGGAGGAGGTGGACTTCACCTCGTACACGATCACTGCCACCAGCGTGAGCGGCGCGTCCTCCTCGGCGGTGGTGAGCATCAGCATGGTGGAGTGTCGCGCGGGCGAGCAGCTGACGTACGTGCATATGGAGAACACGGGCAACCACGGCCGCTACATGAACTACAAGCTGGTCGACCCCGACAGCAACGAGGTGATGGGCGAGTACTTCGGCTTCGACAACTACGACACGACCGTGTACCACCCGTACTGCATGTCCCCCAAGAACTACCTGATCATCTTCGACGACAACTCGCTGACGACGTGGCCCGGCACCGTGGAGATCCGCACGGCGATGTCGCTCATCACCTCGTTCTCCGTGGCGGGCATGCACAAGGAGGAGAAGTTCTTCTCCATGGTGTTCTACGACGACGGCACTGCCTGGCGCTACAAGGTGGACGCGTCGGATCCTCCCGCCAACTGGTACTCGCCGACGTTCGCCGAGACGTGGCCCAGCGCGGTGCCGGGACAGATCCCCGCCGCGCAGTCGAAGGGCAGCTACTACTGCGTGAACTTCAACATCTACTCGACGTCCTCGTACGCCAGTCTGATCACCACCGTGACGACGCGCGGCGGTTTCATCATCTACGTGAACGGTCAGGAGCAGACGCGTTACCGCATGCCCGAGGGCGCTGTGACGCACACGACGGAGCCCACGGAGGAGACGGCGACGGCGATGCCGATCCGCATGTCGACGAGCTTCACCGCGGGACAGATCACGAACCAGAACAACCTGCTGTGCGTGGAGATCCACACGCAGAGCATCCAGGAGACGAACGAGTTCCGCGTGGGCATCGCGTTCGGCGACTCGGCGCAGGACATGCTGGTGGACGGTACGCCGTCGTACTCGCACGACGGCTTCTACAGCACGTCGTGGGATGAGCGCAACTTCTACGCGCTGGACAAGAACGTGAACACCAAGTTCACGGCGCTGAGCTCGACGATCGCGGCGGGCACGGAGCACGTGTGGGTGCAGTGGCACTACAACAACCACCGCCACGAGTGTCTGAACTACCTGCGCTTCTACACGGGCAACTCGGTCAACCGCATACCGAGCAACTTCGACGTCCTGGGCTCCGACGACGGCCAGCTGTGGACGACGCTGCACCACCAGCAGCACACGTGGTCGACCTCGGGCTGGGGCGCGAACATCGAGATCGCCTTCTCGAACACGAAGACCTTCGAGTACTACAGAGTGGAGGTGTACGGACAGACGCTGGAGGGCATCGAGATCGGCGAGGTGTACCTGGGCATGAAGTCCTCCATCTCCTTCTGCCCCGCGCAGGACGACTTCTCCGCGGCGTTCGTGGGCAGCAAGGCCATCAAGTCGTGCGGCGTGGGCTACAGCGGTCTGGTGTACCGCACGTGCCTGGCGTCCCTGGTGCTGGACAACGACGAGGACCGCCAGTGCACGCTCAACGCGCCGTCCGCGCTGCGCTACGGCAGACGCAACACCATCGACATGATCTTCGAGAAGGAGCAGAGCTACGCTCCCTCGGTCAGCGGTCTCGTCGACTCGTTCAGCGTGGAGCCCGAGCTCCCCGCGGGTCTGTCCTTCAACGCGACGACCGGTGTCATTTCGGGTGCCGTGGGCGTCCTGCTCGAGGGCTCCACTTTCACGCTGACCGCCATCAACGCGGCGGGCACCGCGAAGGCGATCGTGACCATCAAGTCCCACAAGGTCGACTGCGAGGCGCTGCCGCCCTACCCCGCCACGGCGCACGGAACCTGGACGCCCGCCTCCTGCCCGCTGTACTACAGAGGCTACGCGAAGGTGATGTGCATCGGTGGCGACTTCCAGGAGCCCGACCTGACCCACTGCCAGTTCCGCACGTCCTCGCTCTTCAGCTACGGCGTCACCTCGCTCGTGGTGGCGTCCGGCAAGACCATCTCGCCCATGAGCCTTCTCGCTGACGGCGCGTTCACCTCCTTCTCCGTGGAGCCCGCGCTGCCCGAGGGTCTGACGCTCGAGCAGAACGGTCGCATCTCGGGCACGCCGGTGGTGGTGACGCCCGCGACGGACTACGTGATCACGGGCACGAACGAGGTCGAGACGAAGAGCACGACGCTGTCGATCACGGTCGAGGACAGCGGCTGCGCGCAGCTGGACACCTTCCCCGCCGTCGCTGGCGGCGCTGTGTCCGAGTCGGCGGAGGCGTGTCCGGAGCACTACACCGGCGTGGCGAAGCGCACCTGCAACCAGGGCGTGTTCGGCGACATCGATCTGTCCGGGTGCACGATGCTGCTGCCGACGGGCTTCTCGTACTCGCCGGCGTCGGTGACGGTGAAGTCGAACGAGCTGGTGATGACGGAGCCCACGGTGTCCAACATCGTGGAGAGCTTCACGGTGACGCCCGCTCTGCCCACGGGCCTTTCCATGAACGCGAGAGGCGTGATTTCCGGCAAGTGCAAGACCACGGGCACGACGACGCACACGGTGCGCGCCATCAACAGCGCGGGCGAGGCGACTGCGACGGTGACGATCACGATCAACCCGGCGGACTGCACGGGCGTGGACGGCGTGACGGTGGTGAACGGCGCGCGCTGGGAGGGCGACTGCCCCGCGCACCACACGGGCAAGTCGTACCGCGTGTGCACGAACGGCGTGTTCGGCGTGGAGATGCTCGACGAGTGCGTGGAGGACCAGCCCGCCAACCTGCAGTACAGACAGACGGAGTACGTGTTCATCAGCAAGAACGAGGTTTCCGCCTTGGAGTTCCCCACGTACGACGGCGTCATCAACGAGTTCACGGTGGCGCCCGCGCTGCCCGAGGGCATGAGCATCGACCCGGAGACGGGTTTGATCTACGGCATGCCCAACAACATGACGGCGTCCGCGCAGTACACGGTGACGGGCTCCAACAACGCGGGCAGCGCGACGGCGGTGCTCACGATCTCGGTGGAGGATCCGCGCTGCGAGGCCTCTGAGGACTACCCCTCGGCGGCGATCGGCGAGACGGTCACCTTCGACTGCTTGAAGGTCACGGGCTACAAGGGCACGGCCAGCCGCACGTGCGTGCTGAGCGTGGACGGCAAGAGCGGCGTGTGGTCCACTCCGAGCGAGTGGTGCGTTGAGAAGAAGCTGGACTGGAAGATTCTGGTCGGTATTATCCTGATTCTGGTGGGCGTGCTCTTCTTCGTGTGGGGCATTCTGATGATGGTGAAGCGCGAGCAGAAGAAGACGCTGCAGACGAAGACTTCGACCCCTGCACCTGCGCCGACGGTTGCTACTGCGCCGGCGCCTGCTCCGGCTGCTCCCGCTGTTCCAGCGCCTGCACCTGCTGTTCCTGCTCCAGCCCCTGCTCCAGCTCCCGCTCCCGCTGTTCCTGCTCCCACTCCTGCGCCTGTTGCGCCCGCACCCGCGCCGGCTGTTCCTGCGCCTACTCCCGCTCCGGCTCCTACGCCGGCTCCCGCGCCCTCGAAGAAACTCTAAGTGTCGTTTCTGAATAGAGTCTGTTTCTTCAACAAACAGTCCACTTCTTCGGCAGAATCGAGAAGGTACCCCAACCGCCCGTGATGCAACGCGCCTGAAAGCCGTTGTGCTCCAGAATGCGACAGGCGTAGTAGGAAGTCCGACCGATCTACGACTCACACTTCCCTCCCTTCCACACATAGCACGACACGTCAATGACTCTGTCCTTCGGCAACTCCTTCAGAGAAGCGCGCAACTGTCCCAGCGGAATGTTCCTGAACCCCGGCGTGGGCAGCTTCTCGAAGACCGCGCTGTCCCTGACGTCCAGTTTGAAGGTGTCCTCCGCCAGCGACTGCTCCCAGTGCACGGGCGTGAAGAGACCGCGACAGACGTTCTCGCCCACCATGCCCGCGAGATTCACGATGTCCTTCGCAGCGCCGTACTACACGTCAGCGCTTCCGCCCACGCCTACAGGAGGGGCGTAGCACAGCTCCGCCTGCGCCAGGTCCGTCACCGTGGCCTTCATGTGGATGTAGGCGCTGATCACGTCGATGCGCTTGTCCACGCCGTGCACGCCCACGGCCTGCGCGCCCAGGATCCGACCGTTGCGACGGTTGAAAGTGAGGTCGAGGTTGATGGGCGTGGCGCCAGGATAGAAGGTGGCGTGGTCCGCCGAATGGAGGCACACGCAGCACACGTCGTCCTCGGGCAGAACGCCCTTCCTACGCAGATGAGCGGCGCGGACAAGGCCTACAGAGAGCGCGGCGTGTGGCCCGTCATCGCGACACACACATCGAACATGCCGCACACGCTGGTGCCCTGACTACCGCGGAACGAGGAGGGCAGGTCGCACAGAACGTCCGCCACCACACGCCCCTGTCGGTTGGCGGGTCCCGCAAGAGGCACGTGGCGCTTCTGTCCGGTGACATAGTCGTTCACCTCGATCACGTCGCCAACCGCGTAGATATCGGGGTCGGAGGTCTGGAGCTTCTCGTTGACGACAACGCAGTCCTTCACGCCGAGCTGCAGCCCCGCGTCCTTGGCGAGCGCGCTGTTCGGCTTCACACCCACGCTCAACAGCACCATATCGCAGGGGAAACTGGAGCCGTTGTCGCAAACCACCTCCAGACTGCTGTCGTCTTTCGATTGGATCTCCTTGATGCCCTGCTGCGAATACACATGCACACCGCATTCCGTCATTCTGTCCTCCAGCACGGTAGCCAACTCGTCGGAGAGCCCAGGCATCATGTGAGGCGCGCGTTCGATCACGGTTACGTCGAGATCTCTGCTCGTGACACGACTCGACCTGACTCACTTCAGCCGCAGGTTCTCAGCCATTTCCAGACCGATGAACCCGCCTCCCACAACAACGACTCTCTTTGCATTCCTCGATTCGATCCACGCCTTGATCTGCTGGCTGTCTGGGATATCCCGCAGCGTAAACACTCCGGGAGCATTCACTCCCTTGATTGGTGGTAGTATCGGCGATGATCCCGTGGAGAGAATCAACTTATCGTAGGGGGTTTGGAATCTACGATGAAGGCAACCTCTGAGTATACTACGTAGCATTTGTGTTCAAGTCCTTCACCGTAACCGTCTTCTCTTTGCGGTTGATCTTCACGACTTCGTGACTGGTCTTTACGTCGATATCAAAGAAGTCTTTGAACTGTCTCTGACTCGAGACCAGCAGCTTCTTCTCCTAAATCCTTATCTGGCTCCGAATACACGACTTTGGGAATGACACCGCTAATCAAGAACGGCAGTCCACAGTTTGCATATGAATTGAAGGGACCCTTTTCGTAGACCGTAATATTGGCCGTTTCGTCGAGTCTTCGTAATCTACTCCTCACTTCGCATTCATTGCATTACCTAGCGGCAGCAGTACCACCACCAGCGACTCCACCCACGATAACGATATTCCTCCCTTTTGGGAATGAGCTACAGATCAGCAGGATTTGAATAGGGGAAACGAAAAGAGTCGTTTAACGATGCTGCTACGTAGCATAATGAAGAGAGGCTGGAGTGAATAGTGGATTCGTGAGAGTAGACGAAGGATGGATGAGCGTATGTCTTAGTGTTAGGAAAGGAGACTCATTTTGATGAATTGAAGAGATTCAGTGGAAGTCCCTTTCTTTGATGGTTTCTGCATGATAGTGCTGACTCCTTTTCAAATCCTTAACACTACAGTCTGTCTCTCCCTATCCCAATCGAAACACGCTGTTCCTGCCAGTGATTCCACTCTACATAGCAACTTCATTTTCATTATCCCTGCATTGAATCACAGAGCATATCAAGCGAATTTAGTAATAATCCAAAAAGTCCCTACTTGTCCCCATTTTTGTGAAACGACTTCATGACGCTGTTTCCACAAAAAGAAGTAAATGAAGTGTATTACCTTGATTGCGTTGCTGTTTGCCTGCTCTGCGGCTTCTTTCCTCTCCGCGAAGACGGAGAAGGCCGTTATGAACCAGCTCAACCGTATGTGGAAGCACGGTTCCAGCATGACTCCTGCTACCAACCTGTACGAGGAGGACGTGAAGTTCTGCGGAACCTATGAATCGGAGTGCATTCCTGACGATATGCTCTCCATGAAGGATAACGTGAAGGTGCTGGGCATGATGCACAAGAACCCCATCTACCTCCAGAACGCTGGATCTGTGTTCTTCGACACGAAGTGCAGCGACAACGCTCTGGTTGAGATTGCTACCACTTCGGGTCCTCTGAAGATCAAGAACGACGTGGCGAAGAGCGCCGAGTACACCATTGAGAAGGTCACCGTTCTCTTTGCTATGCAGGAGATTATTGCCGATTACACTTGCACGGAGCCTCTGGAGCTGAACAAGGAGTACGACGTGACTGCTGTGGACTGCAAGGACTCCCAGGGCGAGGATCCTTTCGAGCCCTTCAAGTCGATGATTGGTCAGGTCCAGGATGTCGATATTGTTTTCGCCGAGAAGTACATGAAGATCGATGGCGAGGAGCCTCTCATTCTGAACCGTCTGAGCGATGTGGGTTGCACGTGCGCGAAGCCCGACTACGTGAAGCCCTTCGCGTTCATGAAGCGCCCCGTGACTGTGTCGGAGGAGGACGTGAAGTTCTGCGGCACGTACACGACGGGCTGCGTGTCTGGAAGCGGCATCACGATGGAGTCTTCGATGAAGATCCTGGGCATGATGCACAAGAACCCGATCTACATGCAGTTCCCGAACGCGTTCTACCTGGGCGAGACGTGCTCCGAGGAGAACCTGTTCTCGAAGGTGACGATGAACGCCTCCCTGAAGGCGAAGGACGGCATTGACAAGAAGATGGAGATCGTGGCGGAGAAGGTGACTTTGCTGTTCGCGAACGAGCAGGGCATTGCCGCGTACACGTGCTCGGAGCCTCTGGAGCTGAACAAGGAGTACGACGTGACGACGCTGGACTGCAAGGACGCTCAGGGCGAGGATCCTTTCGCGGACATGAAGGCTATGATCGGAAAGACTCAGGAGGGCGACATGACGTTCGGCGAGGACTACCTGGAGGTGAAGGACGAGCAGGGCACGTCGACGAGATTCACTCGCGAGAGCGACATGGGTTGCACGTGTGCGAAGAGCAGTCTGCGTGACGCCTTTTAAGAGTTGGTGTGTTTGTTGGGTTACGTGTTGTGAACAAAGAGAAGTGAATAGAATACAGTTAGTTTACAGTAATCGACTTCTTCGCAGTAGTCGGTTCAGCCTTCTTGGGAATGCTCACCTTCAACACACCATTCTCATAGGCAGCGCTGATCTTGTCCATCTCCGCGTTTCCAGGCAGACACACTTCACGATGGAAGCTACCAAAGTGACGCTCCACGAAATGGCACTTGTCGTCCTTCTTCTCGTCCTTCCTCTCACCCTCGATCACCAACTTGTTCTCTTCACTCGACAACTTGATATCCTCCTTACTCATTCCCGGAATATCCACTCTCACTTCGTAGCTCTTGTCGTTCTCGTGCAAATCCATACGACCGAATCCAGAAAGGGGAGTGATCGCGTCTCTTCTCACTTTCTGAACGGCGTTGTTGTTGTCATTGTCGTCCTGAATAGCGCACTGATAAGGATAAGAATAGTTGACGAAGTCGTCAAAAGCATCAAAGAAGGGATCTCTAAACACAAAGCTCATAATTCACGAATCAAAGAAATAAAGAAATAATGAACTTCACTTAAAAGGAAAGAAGGTCGCTTCCAGATTGTTCTGGAACCCTGTTCTATGGAAGGAATTCCATGGAAAACGCTGCAATCGAATAACGACAAGCGTAACAACGCTGTATCTGCACCGAGTATACAACAATCCACTTTGATCAAAGAAACACGTCAGTGCGCATTCTTCTTCGCACCTCTCTTCAAAATCTGGTACAGTCCCAAATCCGTAGCGTCAGCCACTCTCTTGCTCGCACTCTCAAAGCGCGCTTTCCACTCCTTCAGTTCGTGATAGGTGCACACCATCTCCTCATACACCAACTTCACACGGCTCGTAAAGCGAATCTTCTTCAATGCCTTGTCATGAAGAGGCATGTACGACGCAGCCAGCTCCATCAACTCCTTGCATCCTCCGACCATCTCTCCCTTCATTCTCGCCCACCATCTCGTGTTCTTCGTGATCATGTCCTCTCGCTCGAAACGCCCGTCCTTCTCCCAGCAGTAAATCCCTCTCTCCTCACACTGCTTCTTGAACGCGACAACAGCCTCGTCCTCGCTTGTCGGCACCCACGCACTCGCCTTCAGCGCGTCGCACGCCATCATGAGCAACTCCGCCTCCGAACACAATCGGTGCAGGCTCGCCATCTCCTGCTCGCGCTGACGAATGCCCTCCAGCTCCTTCAGCACCGGCTCGCGCATCGCGTCGATCGCCGGACTCGCCTCGGTCTGCGGAACGGTCACAGACGCGTAGGAAGCAATCTCGACGGAGTACACGCAGTTGGTCGGGTGGCGCAGCTGGCGCTTCAGCTCCTCCGTCACCAGAGAGTCGTCGACGAACTCGGCGAGGAGACGCTCGTCCAGCGCGATGCATCCGTTGTGCACGAGGTGCGAGAAGAGCGTGGCGCCGGCGGCGAAGCACTCGTCCATGTTCATCGTCATCGTGAGCGGCGCGCGAGGCGCGTGGAAGAAGACGCCCATCTTCTCCTGCACGATCGCCTGCAGCTTCAGCACGCGCATGTTCCCGCCGATGGGCACGATGGCGTGCACCGCGCCGTCCGTGTTCGTCTGGATGAACTACCCGTCATTCCCTCCCGTTTCCCCCACCCGAATCATCTTGTCCAGCGCCTGCTCGAAGCGCGCGTTCACCGCCGCGCAACGCTTGTCGAAGTCCTCGATCGTCACCTCCTTGCAGTCGAAGTTGTCGTCCTCCAGCATGTCGTACACGTCGATCAGCACGGACTTGGCATCTATCCCTCACACATGACATGCACACGCACTCGGAGCGTTCAGCGTGACCAGGTGCTTCTCGAAGGCGTCGAGGGCGCGCAGATACACCTTGCGACTCTCGATCACCTCGTCGACGTTGTCTCCGATGGTCGCCTTCATCATTTCCTCCAGGTAGTAACGACCGGACACAGTCTGCGTGCTGTCCAGGTACTCGATGACGCATTGATTCTGATCGTGATGAGAGCGATGCACCGCTACGTGAACAAACTTCACAACTGCAAACGAAGTGTGCGAAAAACCGCTGTCGATGAAGACCATGCGCGTTTCCGTTTCAAACGCATTACCCCGACTGTTGTAGTAGCCGTACTCGAGAACAGCGGAGAGGATGCTGCGCAGGAACAGCACGTTGGTGTAGTGGTTCCAGTCGAGCGTGTTCCGAAGAATCTGGAGCTCCCTCTTCCCGAAGAAGTCGGGATACTACGCATCACAAGCACGCGCTGCAGGTACGCAAACAGTGTACAAGTGGCCCGAGGAGCTCTCCCTCGCAGCGATCTCATGTCGGTCGTAGTACATCTCGTCGTTTGACTTCAGAATGCAGTAGAACAGGTACTCGAAGTAGAAGGACGAGGGGATGAACACGGAAAGAGGTCTCTTGGGCTCACCTCCGGCAGCAAGGTCGAAAAACGAGATGTTCCCATCGAATCCCACCGCGCAGGGACAGAAGCGATTCAGGAGAGAGAGTATTTCTTCCGACGGAGAAGGGTAGAATTCAAAACATCCTCCGACGGAGCTCATGGGGAACGAAGCATACTAGGCGAGTGAAGAGCGGATCCCACATCAAACCTTCGACTGAGCGTGATTGTTCACGAACACCTCCCTGTTGGAAAAACTGATACGCGTCCTGCGCGTCAATCCATGCCATATCCATTCTACTTTGAGTTCGTCATCCGGTCATCCGTCGTGCAGCGAGAGGCAGCGCCATCTGCATTCCCGATCAACTGATCCCGTCTCCACTGTTCAAACACGGTGTACTTTGATCCCAGGTCGATACCGTACTCTTCCATCCTTTCTTTGCAGTGTAATGGACTATACGCCAAAACGGTTATTCCCCTCTTTTCGCGGGGAGTGGGGATTTGTCAAAGGATGATTAACAACTCTGCGCTGTTCCTCGCTCTGTGCCTCGCTCTCGCGTCCACTCAAGTAATCGTGGAGAATGTCGCAAATCGAAGTCGAGTCGTCGAGTTTGGCTGATGCGTAGTTTTCGCGAAACCACTGGAGCCCATCACGCTTGACGTGTTCATGAACGAAGAATACATGTGGTTGTGGATAGGGTCGCTCATGATCAGCATATACATGGAGGATTTGGAGGAGAGCACCAACTACTCGGTCAAGCTGTCCTATCCCGGTGTCATCCCCGTCCAATACGACGTCTTTCTGGAAAGAGACGATACGGGCCCCGTTCTCCATCGCTCTGTGCATAAGCGAAGGATCCAAGACACGGATCTCCTCTCCTTTCGCACGGACGAGCGAAGCCGGATTGTGAAGAGTGTGGTGGAGGAAGACGGATCATCCCATATTGTATGAATTGATCTGTGTGTAATGAAGGTAGGAGTATTACCTTCCGATCCTTCACATCATCCCAAAACACCTGGCGGAGGCCGTCGCTCCCGAAAGAACGAGGGACCGGTTTGTAACCATTGTCGTAGAACCGGTGGTCATGGGCATGACCCCGACGGTGCAAAAGGAGATTCGTGAGTGTTGTGTGTCTTTCTTAGGGATAGTTGTGCTGGGAGGACTGGGCATCCTTGTACTATACGGAGTCACGTTCTATTTCCAGAACCCTGCTTTCAAACGCTGGGTGCACAAGGTGATCGGGCTGGATGACGAGAAAACAGATTAGTTGTAAAGACACTTAGTTTTGTTTCTTTGCATTCAAAAGAGCGTCGGAGAGGAAGCGTCTCTGCTCCTTCACGCGACTGGCGTGGCGTTTCTTCTGAAGGGAGTGGAGATACGCCCAGACCACGAACAGGAAAATCAGACCGTAGATCATCTACGAGTGAGGCAGAACGACGAGAAGAACGTTGCGCTGCGTACCGCTGCACTCCTCGTAATCATCTTCAAAGAAGTCGTACAGCTGCGTCCTATGACTTCACACGCAACGCAATAAAGCACTTCTCGTACAGGGCGTTGCACTTTCTGTACTGAAGATAGGCGAACACGCCCAGCACCAATGCAGCAAGAACCACCACATACTTCAGCCACGTCTGGTCGATGGCCGTCTTGCGCGTCTTCTCCTTCAGCACGGCGGGCTTCAGCATGTGGCGCCAGATGAGAACGTGCTGATTGCCCACCGTGCAGTACAGCTGCTGGTCGCCGGCCTCGTCCAGCGCGTAGTTGAGCTTGTACGGGGAGACGATCACGTGGAAGAGCGGACCGCAGCCAATCGTGATCTGCTTCTACCCGTCACCCCCCTTTCGATTTCCCACGCGCAACTCGAAGGAAGACAGCTGCTTGTTGTGTTCCGAAACGAAGCCAATCGACTAGGATGAACCGAGAGCAACAACGGTACCTTGCAAACATATTCGTAAATGACAGTATCCATCGAGTTGGATACCGCACGCACTGGCACGCTACGGTGAAATCACGCAGAAACCGCTCACCTCCAATCCTTCTCATCGAAGGTCGTATCCTCCTTCATGACCTCCGTAATGGGCATCGACGAGGGTCTGAAGATGATGATTTCCTCGTTGGAGAGCCCATCCTTCACCACACAGCAATACCCCTTATACTGCGTCGTGAAGGTGGCCCACTCTTGCACGTCTCAAGGATATGTAACGCAGCGCCTTATCCATCTCCTTTCCCTGAAGAACGCACCAGCCTCCACCATACTGGAAATCAGATAGACGCATTGCACTCCCTACCAGTTCGTTCATGTTGGAGCGAATGCGCTTGGTCAAATCGCCGGTCGCCTTCATTTGCGAAAAGCAGGAAAACATGTAGCTCACGTAGTCGTTAAGCTCCTCGTCTTCGGACAGCAGAACGAAGCGGAAGCGGCTCTCGGGTTTCTTGGACATGGAAAGGGAAGAATGGCTGCAACAAACAGAGCTAAACGATATTGTACTGCTGACTAAGCAGCTGCTGCACCCGCTGAAAAGCGAGAGACACGTTGCCTTCCACCACCAGCGTTTCGTTCTCTGTGCGAATGGTGACCTCTCTGTTCTGGATTTCGATGCGGTCTCGCTGCATCATCGCGTCCATCCCGTTATCTCGCAACACGTCGTAGATGCTGCGCATTCCGAGATTGTCCATCCGCAGCGCAATCGGCGGGATCAGCGACACTACTCCTCACACGCTCGTCACAACCCCACGATGTTTCTTCGCGGACGTCAACACCAGCTCCTTCTTCTCCTCCTTCGCCATCTCGCGCTCGTCCACCTCCGCCACCGCACGACTACGCCTCACACTCTCCACACACTCCTACCACACCTCGTAGTCGCCGATCATCTCGCGCTTCAGCCGACTCACCATCGCCTCGTCCAGTCGCATGATCGTCACCGTGTGGTCGCTCGTGATCTCGATGCTCTCTCCGTCGCCCGCGCCCTTCACGTCGTACCGACGGTCCTCCGCCAGGCGCTGCATCAGGAAGCCGCGCTGCTGCGCACCCCCGTGCCAGCAGATGATGTGGTTCGGGCTGATCTCGCGGATGGCGCCGTGCAGCGTTGAGTAGTCGGCCAGTCCGTTGAAGTCGATGTAGTCGTGACGACACTTGACCTCCAGCGTCTCCGTGGCTGTGGTGTACTTGCAGTACTCCACCGTCTCGTCCTCCTATGTGTCACGTCCGCGCGGCGTCGCAACCTCGTCGAACAGATCGTCGTCGTCGTTCTCGTCCTCGTCCTCCTTCTTCAGGTTCAGCACGGGAATGTACTCGTTGGGGATCACGCCGAACTCGTCCCACTTCACGTTGTCGTTCACCTCCTCGAACAGCACGTGCTGCGCGCGCGGCACCACCTCGTCCACCAGGTCGTCGAACGAATCCTCCTCCTCCGTCTCCGCCGCCTGGTTGGACAGCTTCGCCTCCTTCTTCTCTACCCATCACGCCCGCTCCACGCGCCAACGCTCCTTCAGCTTTTCGCGCTGCTGGTCCAGCTCGCGCAGCTTCTGGTCCAGTTCGTCGCCCATCAGGCGGATGCGCATGCGATTCTACGCTCACACTCGCGCTCCAGCACTCACCACGAACACGTGCTCGGTCTGCTTGGGATTGTTGAAGATCGACGCGGCGAGCGTGTTGGGCGGGGGCGTCGTCACGAACAGCACCAGGTTCTCGCTCTTGTCGCACCACGCCTTCAGCAGCAGCTGCGCGTACGACGTCTCCAGTCCGCTCGTCGACGCCAGCACCACCTTGGGACTCTGGTTGGCGAGGACGTTCTCGATGCCCGGGACGCACGTCACGAACTGGAGATCGAAAGGACCCTTCTCCTCGTCGGGTCCCTGTTGCTGCAGCCGCTCGTTCAGACTGGACGAGATGCCGCGAATGTGCGTGATGTACGCGGCGTTGTGTCTAGCGGTCAGCGGCGACAGCAATCCTCACTTCGTCAGGAAGTACACCTTGAAGCTGTCGAGACGACTCTCCTCCCAAATGCGCTCCAGCATCAGGATGATCTCCAGACAGCGGCCCGTCGACTCGATGGGGATCAGCACGTTGCCCTTCTTGTCGCGCAGCGTGTCCGTGATGAGGTAACTGAAACGACCGTACTGCGCGCGCTCCTTCTGGCGGTAATCGATGCGCTGCTCCGACATGTGGCCACCTGCGTCCGTGATCAGGATGCTCGTATTGCCGGACGTCTTGTAGGACGCTCCGCGGAGGTGGTTGTCCGAAAGCGGGTTGATGTTCATGGAGTAGATGATGTTGTCCGTTTCCGTCTGAATGTCCCATATGGATCCGCCGGCACTGTGGCCCGCTTCGCGTCTAGCACATGATTGGTTTCTCAAACCCTCTACGCATTCACATACACGGTGGATCCCTCTTTTGACGTGATGGACTCGCGCTGATTGTACACCACCTGACGGAAGGAATCCCTCACACGCGCAACGTCGTCCTTCCCGTAGATGCACGTCTCTTCGCCCTCGAGACGATTCTCGTACCCGTCCTCCATTGAAAACAGGGCGATCTTGGCGCTACACTCAGCTGTTTGCAAAAGGCGTTACGCGTCGGGATTAATGAAAATGGGGGCGTTGCACTTCCACTTTGAATATACGTACGGCAGGCCGCCGATGTGACTGAAATCGGGGTGGGATATGAGGACGGCGTTGAGCTTCTCTGCGTAGGGCTGAATGGGTTCCAGCATCTTTTCGTCCAAACGGTCGTCCCACCCGCAGTCAAGTAGAATGTGCACCTAAATCTCAAATCCGGGAAGCACTGCCAAACGCTATCTACTTGGAGGATCGAGCAAACCGGGCCCTCGTTGTTCGCACCGTAGAGTGGCGTAAAACGATATTTGGAAGGCATGGTTGGCAGAGTGTGGCGAGAACAGACCGCTCCAGAAAACGGACCGTTTTCGGCGTTCCTTCACGAACAATGGTAATTATGTTAGCAACGAATTATATCGAGTGCAGCCGTCTCATAGAAAGAAGCGGATGGCAGTCTATGGATTTGTCAAAGTGAATGATCCACGAAGAATCCCGATTTCTGTGCGTATTCGTGGATGAGATGGAGAGTCCTTTCCTGTGAAATGGGGAATTGCGAGGAGGAAGCAGCAGCGAATCGTTTCGAGAAGAACTGTGAAGACCACGTCAAGCGGGGGTTTGATTGATGGTTTCGTCTCTTCATATTCTTCTCTGCGACCTACTCCCTTGTATGAATTCAAAAGCACAGCCATATACCAAAAATGAAGCAGCACAACCCAACGAAAAGGGAACGAGGAAGCATCGTCCCCTTGCTTGGTGGAGTTGATGACTAGGAAGTCGTTCTATGGGCAGTGTTGACGTCCCAGCCCAAAACGCCGCGCGCAGCCAACCGACCGATCCGCTGGAGGGGGACGATCCGTCAAAGGTGTATCCGGCCTATCGCAAAGGACCCTACACTCCCAGTGAAAGCGCGCACAGTGGCTATGGTAGAAGCGGTCATTACCGTTTCCCGTAGAGAGTCGAAAGCAGTCGCTGAACATGGGCTCCGAAGAGGCGATCGAGTCGAGCGACTCCGCGCCAAACGCCGTCTATCCACAAACCCAGAACGCCGTTCTATTCGTGTCGCACCTTCCCATATCCTCCACCCGCAATCGTGAGTGCTTAACAGCACGCCTGCAACCTGTTCCCCAACCAACTGTTCAACATCTTCTCGTGTTTCGGCGAGGTGCTGCGCGTGAAGATCATGTGACGCTCGTTGTTCCTCCTCACCGTCAGGAGCAGCGACCACTCCAAAGCGCTCATCCAGTTCGCGCACACGGCGCAAGCCACGAAGGCGCTGGTCATGAACGGCGTCCAGTTCCGCGGACAGACGATGCACGTGCGGTTCTCCACGACCAACTACGTGGACCCCGTCAGCGACAACACCTGTCCCTCCATTCGCGACCTCACTGAAGACTACTACGGGAAGATCGTCCACCGGTTCAACTCCTCGGAATATGCGCAGATCCCGTGGCACATGCCCTCGCGCAAGCTCCACGTCGTAGGGTACACGCGTTCTGCCTCTTTCACACGCAGATTCGACAACACAAATCCCAACATCAAAGAAATACTCACCCAACTCTTCGGCAACGTGGGGACGGTCGAAAGCGTCTGCGTGCTGAAGAACGTGCGATTTCCCATTGCGATTCACACTAGATGGCGTGGATCGAAATGGACACGGTCGAAAGCGCGACGAACGCGATTGCCACCATTCACAACTCGAATCTGTACACATTGGTAGCCACTCTTCTCTCCGCTCACGTCCTAGCCGGGGAAGCTACTACGCGTGTCATACGCCACTTATGGAAACAAATGGTGTCTTTGTTGCAAGAAGCGCGTGAGAACAAACACGCAGCACCCAATAATATACAGTACTATGCGCTGACCTGAACTCCGTCGAGAGGCTTGATCTTCCACAGCTTCCTCTCCTTCCTCTCCTCCGAATACTCCTGCTCTGTGTACGGTCTCCACAGCTCCGGAGAAAACGCCGTTGTAAGGGCTATCTTGGCAAACTACATGTCACGCGCCCTCCCCTGCCCTACGAGGAACAGGAACACAACGGACAGCGTGAAGAACGCTTGCAGGTAGAAGACGGGCGACCGGATGATGATCGGGAGAGAATCGTACAGTTCGTCCTGAACGACCCACAGGATGGCCATAATCACAGCGAACTAGAGCTCACAACCGCTTCCAGCACCGTACGAAAAAGAACAGCGCGAGAGCGAAGAACACCACGTAATTCATGTTCCACCGCGGCACCATCATCCCGGACATTACAATAATGCTAAAAATGATGTTCGTCCATATGCAGAAGCCCATCGACCACAGCTCCAGCGGATAGCCTACGCATCACGACATCATCGCGCTCCCACCTCCGGCGATGGTCTGGGCATGCGACATGATCGTCAGAGGGACGTAGGAGCAGAAGAGCGCGTTCACGAACGCGCCGACCAGGTAGCTCCACATCCGTCGTCCCGAGAACATCTTCTCTTCTACGCCTCACACACAGCACGCACGCCTCACGCCCGCTCAGCTTGTAGATCTCGGGGTGGGAGAGCAGCGTGCGCTTGGACAGGTCCTGGTAGAAGAAGCCGAAGGAGGCGAAGGTGGGGCAGGTGAAGAGATAGAGCGTGGACAGCTGGAAGGAGGAGTAGATGGTCTGTCCCGAGAACAGGTTGTAGAAGCTGAAGATGAACTACGCGTCACGCCGCGCCAGAGCGCCGACTAAAGGGATGTTGAACGTGATGTTCTCGTAGAAGGCCGTGTACACGCTGTAGCTGTTCCCGCGGTAGTTGTTGCGCCCGTGCACGAACAGCAGCTTGATGAGGTGGTGGAAGCGGCGAATGATGTAGTCCGCGTTGTTCACCGCCGCGTTGCCCTCCTTGCCCTTCACGCCCACGCCCACACTGCTCTCGCGGATCATCGGCACGTCGTTGGCGCCGTCGCCGATCGCCAGGCAGCACAGGCCCTCGTTCTTCATCAGCAGGATCACGCGGCTCTTCTGCTTCGGACTCATGCGGCTGCAGATCACCGTCGCCGCGTGCCGGATCGCGAACGCCAGCTGCTCCTGCGCCGACCGGATCAGCAGGTCCACCGACAGCCCGTCCAGGATCAGAAGGTACGGCTGGGGCGAGGGGGGCGCCGTGGGACAGCAGGAGGGGCGGCGCGAGTAGCAGCCCATCAGCCGGCGCAGCCAGCCGCCGTTCTTCTTCTCGTACTCCACGCGCTTCAGGTGCTCGCGGTAGCCCGCGTGCGTCATGACGTTCTCCAGGTGCAGCAGCACCGTCTCCTTCGCGCCCGTCAGGTCGAAGGCGCGCATGTCGTCCGTGTACAGTCCGCAGTTGCGCGCGATGATCACCGCCGTCTCCTTCTTGTCGCCCGTCGCCATCGCCACCGTGATGCCGCCCTCGCGCAGGAACTGGATGTCCTCGCGGATGTGGTCCTGAAGCTCGTCCTCCACCGACGTCGCGCCCAGAATGCTCATGTTGTGCTCGATGCCCACGAACGCGCGCTCGATGCTCTACGCGTCAGCCATATGAGGCGTGCTCACCTCCTCGCGGTTCTTCATCGCCTTCTCCGCCTTCAGCAGCTCCTTCAGCCACACCTCGTACTCCGCGTCCGTCACGTAGCGCCCTCCCACGAGCAGCAGGCGATAGCCCGCCTCGCTCTGCGTCTGGTCCTCACCCGCCCTCTCCACAACTCACCTTGGTGAACGACGCGATGCGCGTCAGCATGCCGTGGCGCTCGATCTCCACCTCGTCCAGCGTGCCTTCTCGCGTGTACATCAGCGACTCCGTCAGCGCGCTCCCCTTCGACACGCTACGATGAATCCCACAAGCCGCCCCCACTTTTGGAACACGTCGTCATCACACGACAGCGACAGGATCTTCGAGTCCGCTCCCTTCGCGTAGAGACAGATCTTGTTGTTCCACAGGTCCCGTACCAGCACCGTCATGCGCTGACGACTGCTCGAGAACGCGAGTTCGTGCAGGATCTCGAACTTGTGAATGCCACGGTTCTCTTCCGACATTGCATCGCTGCCCAGAGACGGGTAGCCCTCCTGGATCACGATGAACTCCTTGGTGCGCAGCAGCATCTTCCAGCCCAACTTCATCGCGCCGGTAACGATCGCCTCCTCGTCGGCAGACTCGGAGCGCAGCACGATGCGGCCGTCCTGCTCCACGGGCTTGATCTAGCGGTGAGGGAGGAGCGAGAGCGCTACGCTGTTGCAGAGGAAGAGCGCGCGGAGGAAGTTGGTGATGTACTCGCCCTCCAGCTTGGAGCACTCCCTCCCTTCGTTGCACTGCATCAGTAATGCCTTCACCTGTTCTGTGTTGTTCTCCTTCTCATTTAACGGCGCCTTCACCTGTTCTGTGTTGTTCTCCTTCTCTTTCGATGACTCCTTCATCTGTTCTGTGTTGTTCTCCTTCTCATTTAACGGCGCCTTCACCTGCTCCATGCCCTCCTCATTCTTCTTCAGCTCCGCCTCGCTCGAGTCGACGTGCTCGAACACGCTGGCTTCGTACACGTAGCCGCCCATGCTGAACCCGCAGCACTTCATGTTGTTCTTCGTCAGCGTGCCCGTCTTGTCGGACAGGATGAACTCCACGTTGCCCAGCTCCTCGTTCAGCGACGACGTCGACACCTTCATGCCGCCCTCGTTCTCCACGTACATGTCCAGGTCGCGCTACACTCAACACCACTCACCACCACTCACTTCCATGAACATGGCCTGCACGGTGCGCGAGAACTCGAAGACGACGTAGAGGGACATGGGCACGAAGTACGAGAAGAGGATGAAGAAGGTCAGGAACCCGTAGATCCAGTCGTGAATCGGAGCGATCTCGGTGATGAGACCCCACTCGAAGATGGTGCGGTCGTACAGGCGCGCCATGCTCGCGCAGATCAGCGTGAGCGCCAGCTGCAGGAAGAGCACCTTGGGCACGAAGGAGTTCAGGCTCGTCTCGATGCCGCTGAACTTGAACTTGGGCGTGTTCATGTTCAGCGAGAGCTTCGTCAGACGCCCCGTGTACACCACCATGCCCGCCACCCAGTTGCTGTTGCGAAGAATGCTCCCGCGGAGGAGGAGGTTGTGCGAGTCCACCGCCTCTTCTTGGCAGGGCGAGGAGAGGGAGGTGTAGGTGTGTGAAGTCTCGAGAGAGTGAGAAGTATCAAGAGAATGAGAAGCCTCAAGAGAAGTAACATCGCGTTCCGTTTCAGGAGAAGGCACCGCGTTGTGAATGGACAACACGCCCTGAAACACGGAGAGCTCCTTGTTGGGGATCTGGCACGTCAGCGTACCGATCAGTGTGCCCAGCGCCGACGGCGAGTCCACCCTCTTCGTCATCTCGACAGCCTGCTTCTCCTTCAGGTTCGTCTCGCCGTCCAGACTGCTCGTGTCCACGTAGCACGTGCCGTCGCTGTCGCTGCACGCCAGCACCAGCATGTCCGCATTTCATCGACCACGCATCAGATTCACTGAAGCAGAATAGAAGTTGTAGCTCTCCTGATTCAAATCGCCCACTTCTAGCACTTCCAGACGATTCGCATTCTCAATCTCGCACACACCATAATCAGAGAAGGAATAACGGCCAATCCTCAGTTCGATCAATGAGGGGCAGTTCTTCACGTAGAATCGACGATTCGGATCCTCGCCGTAACCGTTCTTCTTCTTGGTGAAGCTGTTCATGCCAATCACCACGCGTGTCAGTTTGGACAAGCCGATCAGATTCACCTGACCCACGTTCATGAAGCAGTTGTCGCCAATCACGATTTCCTGTAGTTGGGTGAATCGAGTGAAGTACAGTCCTGACGCCATGATCTCGTTGCCACAGTTGTTGCTCACAGTGATGTGCGTGGTAGTGGCATTAATCGTCTCCAAGTCGTTTAGGCTGCACACAGTGGCATCCCTCCTGTAGAACGGCATGTAGGGAAGGTACATCATCTCTCCGATGTCTACTCCTCATTGTCTCTCGTCGCACTCCACTTGAAACGGTGTAGTCCAGAAGATGCTGGAAGGGCTCGTTCAGCACAATCCAAGCGAGAGAAGGCATGTCTAGTCATGAATCGGATGAAGCGTAACCACTCTTCAAGGTGATATAGCGAGGATTCCTGAAGGTAGTGCTGTTCACTCCCACTGAGACGAGGGTTGTGAGGTTCGCCAAGTCTATGAGTCATGCCCTTCTCACAGGACTTGCTCTGCATCACCAGAGTGGATTCAGTACTCTCTGCGTTGAATGCGAATGCACTCCAGCCCAGGTGAAGTGAAGTCAACTCTGGCAGGTCTAATCCATGAATTGAAAGGCGAGAACGCACTCTCAAGCACCACATGCTCGCAGTTCTTCATCACCTCACTCCCAAATCGAATCGTCTTCAGCTTCGGCAGA